>Ga0066662_10000153_pt1 | contig 28176 bp, 26 predicted proteins | sample GraSoiAngelo_111_FD_133939 | JGI IMG/M metagenome (GOLD analysis project Ga0066662, IMG submission 133939) | Grasslands soil microbial communities from the Angelo Coastal Reserve, California, USA - 14_0903_12_40cm | ecosystem: Environmental > Terrestrial > Soil > Grasslands | place: USA...
AGCGCCGCCGCGAGCGCGCCCAGCGGAATCGCCAGCCACGGCGAGAGGCCGTGCGTCACGCACAGCGCCGACGCGTACGCACCGCAGCCGAAGAAGATCGCATGCCCGAACGAGATGTTGCCCGCGTAGCCGCTGATCCAGTTCCACGACTGCCCGAGCACCGCATACAGCAGCAGCGTGAACACGAGATCGAGAACGACCGCGCTACGCACGCCGAACGCTGCAAGCAGGCCGGCGACGACGATCGCCGCGAGCGCGAACAGGTGCGGGCGCGCACTCATCGCCGGCCGAGCAATCCCTGTGGCCGCAGCAGCACGACCGCGAGATAGGCCACGTACACCGGCGCCATCTTCATCTCCGGCGACAGATAGAACCCGCCGAACACTTCGAGCATCCCGACGAGGAGCGCGCCCACGAGCGCGCCTTGAATGCTGCCGAAACCACCCAGCGCAACGACGACAAACGCGGTCAGCGCGAACGGCGCGCCCGCGGTGGGATACACCGGGTACGACAGCATCAGCAGCGCGCCCGCCGCGCCGACGCACGCCGCGCCGATTCCGAACGCAAGCCCGTTCACGCGCTGCACGTCGATCCCCATCAGCGTCGCGGCGACGCGGTCTTCCGCCACGGCGCGCATCGCGCGGCCGGTCTCGGTGTACTCGACGAACGCGAACAGCGCCGCGGTGAGCACGAGAGCGCCGACCCCTTCGATCACCGTCGCTTGCGACACCGCGATCGCACCGAGGTGCAGCGTCCCGCGGAACGGCGGGTTCGGCGCCGACTGGAAGTCGCTCGTGAGCGTCGCCTGCGCGACGCCTTGCATCAGCACCAGCAAACCGAACGTGCCGAACACCGTCGCTTCGGGCGGTCCGGCCAGCAGTCGCCGCACGAACCCGCGGTACACGACGATGCCGAACAGGAACATCGCGAGCGCGACGAGCGGCAAGCCCACCAGCGGGCCGAGGCCGAGCAGCGCGAGGCCGAGCGTCCCGTACATCGCGAGCATCAGGAACTCACCGTGCGCGAAGTTCACCACGTCCATCACGCCGTACACCAGCGTCAGCCCGACGGCGACGAGCGCGAACACCAGCCCCGTCAGCAAACCGCCGACGAGGAGTTGCCCGAAGGTGCTCAGCGCTTCCACGCCGGCATCGGCCAGATCACCGGCTTGACCGCGACGTCGAACGGCCAGACCGTCTCGTACTTGCCGTTCTGCACTTGCTCGATGATCCCGGCGCCGCCGTCGTTCTGACCGTTCGCGTCGAAGTGCACGCGGGTCCAAGGCATCAGCGTGAGCTTGCCGGGGATGTTCGTCTTCTGCAGCGCGCTGCGGATCGCATCGGGTTTGGTCGAACCGGCGCGGTCGATCGCGTCGGCGATGAACAGCACGCCCATGAAGTCGCGCGCGGTGTTGCCGTCGAGCGGCTTGCCGCCGAAGCGCAGGCGGAACAGCTGGTCGATCAGCGGCACGGCTTGGTTGCGGTGTTTGATCTCGAGCGAGAACACCTCGCGCGTGAACACGCCTTCCGCGTCGGCGCCCAGCGTGCGCACGAAACCGGGATCGATGAAGCCGGCGTCCTGCGCCATGATCGCCTTGGGCTGCACGCTCTGCTCCTTGAACCCGCGCATGTACAGCAGCGAGTCTGGCAGGTAGGACGCGATCATGATCACGTCGGGCGCCGCCGCCTTCACCTTCTGCACCTCGGCGTTCACCTCGGTCGTCGTCGCGGGATACGCGACGCGCGCGACGATGTCGTAGCCGAGCTTCTTACCGAGCTGCTCCTCTGCGTCGCTCGCGCCGGTGCCGAACAAGCCGTCCTCGCCCACGATGGCGACGCGCTTCACGTCGATCTTCTTCGTCTTCTTCATCTCGGCGATGAACTGATAGAAGTTGTCGGCGAACGTCGCGTCGTTGGGCGTCGCGCGGAAGAACCACTTGAGCCCGCGCGCGGTGAGGTTCGGCGCCGAGGAGTCGGGGTTGAGGAACGGGATGCCGTAACGCTCCGCGACGAGCGACGCCGTCGCCGTGGTCGACGACGCGTACGTTCCGATCAGCGCGACCGCGTGCTCTTGCGTGATCAGCTGCTCCGCGGCCGCACGCGCCTGATCCGGCTTGCCCTGCGAGTCCGCGAACACCAGCTTGATGCGCGCGTGGCCCAGGTGCGGCAGCCCGCTCTTGCCGACGATCGGCAGCGGATAGCTGACGTGACCGTTCACGAGGTCTTGCGCGAGCAACTGCGCGGCACGCAAACCCGCGCCGGTCTGCGCGGACGGCCCCGTGAGCGGCAAGATCGACCCGATCACGATGTCGGGCTGATCGGCGGCGCGCGTGGGAGCGGCGCCGGCGAGCGCGGCGGCCGTGACGGCGGCGGCGAGGACTGCGCTCAGGCGGCGAGCGGGCATACGGACCTCCTTCATACGCGTTCAAGGGGCAACACGAGGGGCGCGGAAGCTCCGTCACCATGGCGACCGATACCTTGCCCGCGAGCCCGCCGCGACCGCCGGGGAGCACCGGCCTTCCGGGGATCGGCGAGACGCTCGAATTCGTCAAGGACCCGTTTGCGTTCATCGAAAAACGGCGCGCGCGCCATGGTCGCGTGTTTCGCACGAGCCTGCTCGGGAAGTCGATGGCGATCCTCGTCGGCCCCGAGCCGCTCGAAGCGTTCTACGATCCCGCCAACATCGCGCGCGAGGGCGCCAACCCGGCCAACATCCAAACGCTCTTCGGCGGCACCAGCGTGATCAACGCGATCGACGGCGCCGCGCACGCGTCGCGCAAGCGGTTCGTGAGCGCCGCGCTGTCGCGCGATGCCATCGAGACGTACCTGCCCACGATGACGCGGTTCGTCGACGCCGCCTTCGCGCGCTGGACCACCATGGGCGAGATCGGCTGGAACGACGAGCTCAAACGGCTGGTGATCGAAACGCTGGGCGCGGTGCTCGCGAGCATCGAGTCCGACGCGGATCTTGCCGCGCTGGTGAAGCGCTGTGAGGCCATCGCCGCCGCGTTCATCGCGCTGCCGATCCCGCTGCCGGGCACGGCGTATACGAAGGGCGTTCGCGCGAAGGACGAGTCGATCGCGTACTACCGCGAGCTCGTGCGCGCGCATCGCGCGGGCTCGTACGACGACGGCCTCTCGCGCCTGCTCGCAGCCCCTGACGCGGACGGCACGACGATCGGCGACGCGGAAGCGGCCGGCGAGCTCAACCACTTGTTCCTCGCGGGCTTCATCGTGTTCGGGCAGTTCGCTTCGACGATCGTCTACCTGACGCAGCACCCCGGCGTGCGCGAGCGCCTGGCCGCGGAAACGGCGTCGTTGCCCGCCGCGCCCACGATCAGCGACCTCGCCGCGAGCGCGTACCTGATGCAAGTCGTCGACGAGATTCGCCGGCTGACGCCGATCGTGCCGGTCGTCATCGGCAAAGCGCGGCGTTCGTTCGTGGTCGACGGGTTCGAGATACCGGCGGGCTGGAGCGTCGCCGCGGCGGTGTGGCACCACGACCGCGAACCGGCGACGTATCGCGAGCCGGCGACGTTCGATCCTGACCGGTTCGGCGCGCGCGCGGAACACAAGTCGCACGCGTACGCCTATGCTCCGCAAGGCGCCGGCGGCCCCGAAACGCACCGCTGTCCGGGATACGACCTCACCACGATCTTCATGGCGCTGTTCGCCGCGCGGCTGGTGCGCGGGTACAGCTGGACGCTGGTGGAGCAGGACCTCACGCCGAACTGGGGACTCGTTCCGCCGGTGCCGCGCGACGGGCTGCGCGCCGTCGTTCGGCCGCTCGCCGCAGCTCCCGTCGCAACCTGACGCGGCCGCGCGTGCTCTCCACGCTTTCCGTCGTCGCGGCGGATCCGGCGCAGCACGAGATCGGCGTCGCCGTGCAGTCGAAGTTCCTGGCGGTCGGCGCGGTGGTGCCGTGGGCCGAGAGCGGCGCCGGCGCGATCGCGACGCAGGCCTGGGCGAACACGACGTTCGGCCCGCGCGCGCTGGAGCTGCTGCGCCGCGGCGAGCGGCCGGAGCAGATCGCGCAGACGCTGCTCGCCGGCGATGAGAACGCGGACGACCGGCAGTTCGGGATCGTCGCCGCGGACGGCCGCGCCGTGACGTTCACCGGCGCGCGCTGCATCGCATGGGCCGGCGGAATCATCGGGGAGCATTTCGCGGCGCAAGGCAATTGCTTGGCGGGGCCCGGCGTCGTGGAAGCGATGGCGACGACGTTTCGCGAGCACCGCGGACCGCTGGCGTACCGGCTCGTCGCCGCGCTGGCGGCCGGCGAGCGCGAAGGCGGCGACAAGCGCGGTCAGCAGAGCGCGGCGCTGCTCGTGCTCAAACCGGGCGGCGGGTACGGCGCCTTCAACGACCGCTACGTGGATCTGCGCGTCGACGACCACGTCGCGCCGATCGACGAGCTGGCGCGGCTGCTGGAGCTGCACGCGCTGTATCATTTCCCGGCGGCGCCGGAGGACGTGCTCGCGATCGACGACACGTTGGGCCGCGAGCTCGTGTCGGAGCTCGTGCGCGTGCGCGCGCTGGCACGACATGACGAGGGCGCGTTCGACGACGCCGCGCGCGCCGCGCTCGTGTCCTTCATGCACGTCGAGAATTTAGAAAATCGCGTGCGCGCGGACGGCACGATCGACCGCCAAACGCTGGACTACCTGCGCGCGTACTCGCCTAAATAGACCACTCCCACGCGTTCCAGTTCTCGATGATGCCGTTGGGGCGGAAGCCCGTGAGGTCGGTGTTCACCGCTTCGATCTGACGCGGCCACCAGAGGTACACGAATGGCGCGTCGCGCGCGAGGAGATTCTCGATCGTGGAGTACGCGCGCTTGCGCGTTGGGCGATCGTAGTGCGACAGCGCCGTGCGCTGCGCGGCATCCATCGCGCGGTTGCAGTAGCGCGCCCAGTTGAAGCCGCGCGGCGCGACCTGATCGCACGTCAGCTGCGTGGAGTCGTCGGGATCCATACCCGAGTACCACGTCTGCAGCGACGCTTCGAATTTGCCGTCAGCGAGCACGCCCGAACCCGGCGCACCGTACAGCTTCGCCGTGGTGTAGCCCTTGAGGTCGACATCCATGCCGGCGTCCTTGAGCATCGATGCGATGAGCACGCTTCGGCTCCGGTCGGTGGCGCTGTCGCTGCGAAACGCGAGGCTGACGCTCAGACGACGACCTTGCTTCACGCGGATGCCGTCCGGACCGGCATGCCAGCCGGCTGCTTCGAGCAGCGCGCGCGCCGCCGGCAGATCGCGGGCCGCGGTGCCCGCATGCGGGTCGAAGGCCCAGAGCTGCGGCGGCAGATCCTCGGTCGCAGGCACCGTGGTGCCGTATGTTGCCTCGCGCACGAGCAACGGTTTGTCGATCGCGAGCCCGACCGCGCGGCGGACGCGCGCGTCGTCGAACGGCGGCGCTTTCGTGTTGAACATGATGCCGTCGTTCGCGTTCAGCGAGACGAGGCGCACGTCGATGCCGGCGATGGCCTTGAGCTCGGGATACACGCGCGGCGTGGCGACGGCGAACCAGTCCAGCTCGTGCGCGCGCAGCTGGTTCGCGAGCGTGTTCTCGTCCGGGACGAAATGGTACACGACGCGCCGCAGCTTCGGCTTGCCGAGAAAATAGTCGTCGTTCGCGACGTAGTCGATATGGTCGCCGCGCGCCCAGCGGACGACCTTGAACGGCCCCGTCCCGACGGGCAGCGTGTTGAACGGCACGCGGTTCAAGTCCGGGTATTTCTCGAGCAGGTGCGCGGGCAAGACGAAATACGGCGCATCGCTGTGCGCGAAGAACGTATGGATCGCAGGCGCGAACGCGTGCTTGAGCTTGAACACCGCCGTGTACGCGTCCGGCGTTTCGACGCGCGCGATCACGTCCCAGCCGTGCCGCGTCGTCACGTTCGTCTTGGGGTTCATGATCGCGCGGTAGGTGAACAGCACGTCGCGGCTGGTGAACGGCGCGCCGTCCTGCCAGCGCACGCCGTGTCGCAAATGGTACGTGATCGTCAGCCCGTCGCGGGCGATCCCGCCATTCTCCAGCGTCGGAACCGCCAAGGCGAGGATCGGCACGTCGCGGCCTTCGGGATCGGTCGCGATGAGCGGGTCGAACACGAACGCCTCGCCGAGCGCCTCGATGAGCTGCGTCGAGAGGATCGGGTTGAGCGTGTTCGGCGTCGAGACGGTCGCCAGCCGCAGCGTCCCCGGCTGAGTCCACGGATAGCGTCCTCCGTTGCCGCCAGCCGCGGCGTGCGCACAGCCGCTGGTCGCGAGTGCGGCGGCGACAACGAGGATCGCGACCGATCTTCTAATCACCCGGTCCGGGTTCGCGATGCCGCGGGGAAACGCTCTCTAGGTTCCGATCAGCTAGCTGAGTACGGGCTGGAAGATATTCGGCGCTTTGCCATGGGACGGCAACTTATCGTTGCGGATCTAGATGCCCAGATTCAGTGCACGTCCCGAAGCCACGGAGAGGAGGTCATTACTTTGATTTCAATTGCGTTGGTGAAGGCCATCTGCGCAACGAGCGAGCACCAAGTCCAATTATGGCCTCGGGATCCCCCTTAGTTTCCTTCAATTGCTGCAACGTAACGACAGAGGACAGACTCTCGAGAAGCTCAACATCATCGTCATTTTTCAATGCCTCATCCACAACAGTGAGCCGAGGGCTGGAGTCGTCAGCGCGGTCCATCAAGCTCCACACAGCATATGCATGTTCTGCGTGGCGCAAGGTCTGGCGATTTTTCGGAACCGTAACGAGCAAGGCCGTATCTGCAACAACGTAGTCGACCTTCTTACGCACGACCCTAGACGTCACGCCGTTCTCCGGTATTTTGACGGAATAGAAGAAATCACGCCGAACCGGAACGTGGCGATCGACAAAGAACCGATCGATTTGCTGCTGAAACAAACCCTTTGCTGCGACGGGGCGATCCACTGCCGCAGCTTCCGCCATCGCCGCAGCCTGCGCTACAGCCAATATACCGCTGCCGACATTTGAAAGAGGGACCCGGCGGGACAGAATCTTGTTTGTCGTAACGCTCACTTCTAGCGCCGATACGATCTCGCGCAAGCGAGGAGCCGGCACATCGAGCCCATAGGCCTTAGCGCGGTTTATGCCGTCACTTAAATCAGTAATCGTGACATCTTGGAGCAGAGTCGTGAGATCAATATATACGCGGATCGAATCCCCATCGGCATAAAGCAGCGGCGTCTGCACGACAAGAAAACTTCCTTCGACCGAACAGTCATACGATTCACTGACTGAACCTTGAAGGCTCGCGAGAACGGTCTCGCAATTCAAAAGCTTCAGGCTAGATTTGAGAGTCATAGAAGCCTCATACCGTGCCGGTGAACCACGACAGAACTAAATCCGATGTTCCAATAGGTCAACGCACCACGAAAAATCTCCGGCAGATTTTCCACCGTCGGCGATTGCATAGTGATCGGGACAGAAGTTACGTTCTTATGCATTTGGACTGTACCGTCATAGTGGTGCAAGTGCGGCCGTATCTTCTTGTGTTCGTCGGAATCATAGCGTGCTAAATGCTCCGACTCGATTCGTACCGCGATTCGCAAAAGAAATGGCGTCTCCCGAAATCGGGCCCAGATCCGGACCGGCCATGCCCGACCGTTATAGACTTCATCTGCGCACCACGACTCGACCTCCGCTCCATCGCCCAGGTCAATCTCAAAATCGCCAACCCACTTATCCTCTTCGAAGAAGCTTTGGACGTCGGCAACAGGGAATTGCGCCACACACCCCTTCCCGTCCGGGAAATTATCCTAGGCAGATGCCATATGTATGGCCTTGTGGCTCCTCTTGTCCTAAGTCCCGATGAGCTCCTTGAGGGCGTGCTGGAAGATCTTTGGGGCTTTGCCTTGGAACAGCAGGCTCTCGTTGCCGCCGATCTGCTTGCGCAGGTTCACCAGCTCGTCGCGCAGCGCGGCCGCCTTCTCGAACTCCAGGTTCGCCGCGGCGTCGCGCATCTTGCGCTCGATCTCCTTCGCCATCGCTTCCGCGACTTCGCGCGGCAGGTGTTCCGCGCGCACGGCGTTCGCCGCGTCGGCGCCCGTCGTCGCGCCGCCGACCAGGCTCAGGATGTCGTGGACTTCCTTGCGGATGGATTTCGGCTCGATGCCGTGCTCGAGGTTGTACGCGACCTGCACTTCACGGCGGCGCTTCGTCTCGCCGAGCGCCTTCGCCATCGACTCCGTCACGACGTCCGCGTACATCACGACCTTGCCTTCGACGTTCCGCGCCGCGCGCCCGATCGTCTGGATCAGCGACGTCCCCGAGCGCAGATAGCCTTCCTTGTCGGCATCCAAAATGCCGACCAGCGAAACTTCGGGCAAGTCCAAGCCTTCGCGCAGCAGATTGATGCCGACCAGCACGTCGAACTCGCCCTTGCGCAGATCGCGCAGGATCGCGATGCGCTCCAGCGTCTCCACTTCGCTGTGCAGATACCGGACCTTGATGCCGTTCTCCAGCAGGTAGTCGGTCAGGTCCTCGGCCATCTTCTTCGTCAGCGTCGTGACGAGGACGCGCTCGTTCTTCTCGGCCCGCACGCGGATCTCGTCCATCAGATCGTCCACCTGATGGCGCGTCGGGCGCACCTCCACCTCGGGGTCCACGAGCCCGGTCGGCCGGATGATCATCTCCACCACCTGCGTCGACTTGCCCATCTCGTACGTCGCCGGCGTCGCCGACACGTAGACGGCCTGCTGCACGTGCTTGTCGAACTCGTCGTACGTCAGCGGCCGGTTGTCCAGCGCGGACGGCAGGCGGAAACCGTGCTCCACCAGCGCGAGCTTGCGCGAACGGTCGCCGCCGTGCATGCCGTGCACCTGCGGCAGCGTGACGTGCGACTCGTCGACCAGCAGCAGCCAGTCCTTCGGAAAGAAGTCGAGCAGGCACCAGGGCGTCGAACCGGGTTCGCGCCCCGAGAGCGGCCCCGAGTAGTTCTCGACGCCGTTGCAGTAGCCGACTTCGCGCAACATGTCGAGGTCGTAGCGCGTGCGCTGCTCGAGCCGCTGCGCTTCGAGCAGCTTGCCGTTGTCCTTGAAGAACTTCAGCCGCTCTTCGAGCTCGTTCTCGATCGAGATCACCGCGCGGCGCAGCTTCTCGTCGGGCGTGATGTAATGCTTGGCCGGAAAGATCTTCAGCTCGTCCTTCGACTGGACGTATTCGCCGGTGAGCTGGTTGACGACGTTGATCGCCTCGACCTCGTCGCCGAAGAACTCGATGCGGTGCACCAGCTCTTCGTCCACGCCGACGAACTCCAGCGTGTCGCCGCGCACGCGGAACGTGCCGCGCACGAGGTTGAGGTCGTTGCGCCGGTACTGCATCCCGATCAGCTTGCGCAAGAAGTCGTCCCGGTTGACCGATTGGCCCACGCGAATGTCGGCCGCCATCTCGATGTAGTCGGACGGCGAGCCCAAACCGAAAATGCACGACACCGACGCGACGATCAGCGTGTCGCGCCGCGTCAGCAGCGACTGCGTGGCGGAGTGCCGCAGCCGCTCGATCTCGTCGTTGACCGAGCTGTCCTTGGCGATGTAGGTGTCGGTGTGCGCGACGTACGCCTCGGGCTGGTAGTAGTCGAAGTACGACACGAAATACTCGACCGCGTTGTTCGGAAAGAACTCCCGGAACTCGGCGCACAGCTGCGCCGCCAGCGTCTTGTTGTGGCTCAGCACCAGCGTGGGCTTCTGCACCAGCTCCACGAGCCGCGCCATAGCCATGGTCTTGCCCGACCCGGTCACCCCGAGCAGCGTCTGGGCACGATCCCCGCGCAGCACGCCCTCGGCGAGCTGGCGCGTGGCCTTGGGTTGGTCACCAGCCAACGGGTAAGCGGAAACGAGCTCGAATTTCGGCATGAGGCTCTTCTCAAGACACGCGCCGAAACACGGCGGTTGAGCCCCGGCGAGTTTACCAAGCCAGGACAATCAAGCTCGCTTGCCGCACCGTACCTGCGCTTCCCCCTGGCGCTCAGGCGCCGTCCGGAGGTAGTAGAAGGAGCCGAGCCCCGTGATCCAGCCGCCCCTGCTCTTCAGCGGGACCTCGAACCGTCTGCTGACGGAAGAGATCGCGAGACGAATGCAGACGCGCGTCGGCAACGCGCTCGTGGACCGGTTCAAGAACGACGAGTGCCGCATCGAGATCCGCGAGAACGTGCGCGGCGCCGAGGTGTTCGTCGTGCAGTCGCTGTGCCGCTCGCCGCAGGGCGCGACCGTCAACGACTCGCTGATGGAGCTGCTCCTGATCATCGACGCGCTGCGCCGCGCGTCGTCCAACCGCATCAGCGCGGTGATCCCGTACTTCGGCTACGCGAAGCAGGACAAGAAGACGAAAGGCCGCGAGCCGATCTCCGCCAAGCTCGTCGCGAACATGATCGAGATGGCGGGTGCGGAGCGCATCGTCACGCTCGATCTGCACGCGGCGCAGATTCAAGGCTTCTTCGACGTCCCCGTCGACAACCTGATGGCCGCGCCGACGCTGTGCAACTACCTCAAGAACCAGAACCTGCAAGGCGACCGGATCGTAGTGGTGTCGCCGGACGCCGGCGGCGTGCCGCGCGCCGAAACTTTCGCCAAGCGCCTCAAGTCGAATCTTGCGGTGATCATCAAGCGCCGGCCCGAGCCCGACGTGTCCGAGGTCACCCACATCGTCGGCGACGTCGAGGGCAAGATCGCCGTCGTGGTCGACGACATGATCTCGACGGGCGGCACCCTGGTCAAAGCGGCCGAGGCGTTGCGCAAGAAGGGCGCCACCGACGTCTACACGCTCGCGACCCACGGCATCTTCGCCGGCGACGCGATCGCGCAGTTCGAGAAGTCCGACATCAGCCGCGTCATCGTGACCAACACGATCCCCCGCACCATCGACTCCGCCAAAGTCGAGCACCTCACCATCGCACAGATCCTCGCGGACGCGATCAAGCGCATCACGTCGAACCGCTCGGTCTCCGAGCTGTTCAACGCCGAAGATCCCGAAGCGCCCCCACCCGAACAACCTCCACCTGCCGCCATCGTCACCGAGCGCCCCGTCGTCGCAGCAGTTTAGTCTCGTGGCTTCCGACATCGTGTCGGAAGCCTCGCGTTCGGGCTTCGCCCGATCCGCCAAAAGGAAAAGATTAGGAACGTCATGCCCAAGCAACACACCGTCGCAACGCTCACCCTCGAACCGCGCGAAGGGGTCGGAACCACCAGCTCGCAACGCCTGCGCAAAACCGGGAAGATCCCTGGCGTCGTGTACGGCCACGGCCAGGCCACACCGATCGCGGTCGACGCGAAGCAGCTCGCAGATTTGCTCCTCTCCGGCAACAAGAGCAAGATCGTCGACGCGACGATCGGCGACAAGCACGACTCCGTGCTCCTGCGCCGGGTCGAGGCGCACCCGATCTCGCGCCGCCCGCTGAGCGTCGACTTCCAGCGCGTCTCGCGCGACGAGGCGATCACGTCCAACGTAACAGTCGTCACCACGGGCACGCCCGTCGGGGTGCGCGACAACGGCGGCGTGATGGACGTCATCAGCCACACGCTCGAGATCAAGGGGCCCGCGCAGTACATCCCCGACAACCTCAGCGTCGACGTGTCCGAGCTCGACGTGCACCAGCACGTCCTCGCCGGCCAGGTCACGTTGCCGAAGGGCTTCACGCTGATCACGCCGCCGGAGACCGTCGTCGTGTCGGTCGAGATCACGCGCGCCCTGGCGTCCGAAGAAGCGCCGGTCGAAGCCGCCGCCGAGACGCCGCCCGCGGAAGCACCGGCGACATAGACGAGCTGACGCTGATCGTCGGGCTCGGAAATCCGGGCTCACGCTACGCCCTCACGCGCCACAACGCGGGCTTCATCGCCGTCGATGCGCTCGCGGAGCGGTGGGGCGTGCGCGATTGGCAGCGCAAAGGCGAGGCGCGCTACGCGATCGACCGGTCGCGCAACGCGATCCTCGTCAAGCCGCAGTCGTACATGAACCTCAGCGGCCCGCCGGTGCTGGGGCTCGCGACGTTCTACAAGGTGCCGCCGCCGCGCATCCTCGTCGTCGTCGACGATCTGGACTTGCCGTTCGGAAAGCTTCGCATGCGCGCGGACGGTTCGAGCGGCGGCCACAACGGGCTCAAGTCGCTCATCGAGGTGCTCGGCCAGGGCTTCCCGCGGCTGCGGATCGGCATCGGGCGCGGGCACGACGACCCCGACGCGATCGACCGCGTTCTGGGCGAATTCACAGACGCCGAAGCGCGCGAGCTTCCGGCCATCGTCGACCGCGTGGTCGCGGGTGTTGAGACTTGGTTAACTCAGGGTGTGACGCAGGCCATGAATCTGGTGAACGCTAAAGCCTGACTCCCTGCGATCCGAAAATTTTCGTATGCACCGAGTCGCTGCGTTTCTCGCGGCGCTCGTCGCGTTGGCTCCGCTGACCGCGACGGCGTCTGATGAAGAGTCTATTCAGCTCGCGTACGCGCGACCGCACCAGCCGCAGGTGATCCACACCGAAGCGCGCGCCCTGTTCAACGACGTGAACGTCGCCCGCATGCAGCGCGGCCTCCAGCCGCTGGCCGAGGACTCGTCGCTCTCGCAGTTCGCGCTGCGGGTCGCCGAGCAGATGGCGGAGCGCCATTACTTCGGCCACACCGATCCCAACGGCGTGACGTTCCAGGACCGGCTGCGCGCCGCCGGCTTCGCGAACCGCTACGCCGCGGAGAACATGGCGTTCGATCAGGACGAGAAGGCCGCGCACCAGGCGTTCCTCCACAGCCCCGGCCACTACGGCAACATCGTCGACACGCACTCGCACAAGCTGGGGGTCGCGGTGGTCGCGGCCGGCGACGGCGAGATCTTCTACGTGGAAGAGTTCGCGGATTAGGCCGATCATCTAGACGCCGGAGGTCGGTGGGCCGGTTCCGAGAACGGTTCGCGCGAAGTGCGCGTTCCCCGGGAACAGGGAGGACACGATGGACCTCAACGGACGCACGATGGTGATCCGCGTCGACGAAGCGACGCTCGGTGCGGAAGGCGCGACGTTCTTCAGCGATCTGGTGTTCCTCGGGAACCTCGGGATGCGGCCGGTCGTGGTGGCGCCCACCAAAGATGCGGCGCGCGCCGTCGTCCGCACGATGAACCGCAGCGGCGACGCCGCGGTCGGGCTCACGGGCGCGGACGCCGGGATGATTCCCGCCGCGAGCCCGGAGACGATCGGCAACGTCGACCCCAAGCTGCTCCGTACGCTGCTCGATGCGGGCTACGTGCCGGTGATCGAGCCGCTCGCCTTCGGCTTCGCCGGCAACGACGTGGCCGTGGCGGCCGACGACGTCGCGCAGGCGCTGGCGAGCGCCGTCGGCGCGGCGCGCGCGATCTTCTTCCATTACCAGGGCGGCGTCATCGACGCCAAGACCCACGCGCTCGTCGACGAGCTCACCCCCGCGGAAGCGCTCACCATCGCCGAGGACGCCACGCTGGAGACCGATCTGCGCACGGCCGTTCGCGCCGCGGCGCTAGGCGTGCGCGGCGGGGTCGGGGCCGCGCAGATCTGCGACGGGCGCGTCGCCCATGCTGCCATCGTGGAGTTTTTGACCGCACGGCACCTCGGCACGCAAGTCGCGGGTACCGTGTACACCGGATGAACCTACGAACGCTCGCGGCCTCAGCCGCTCTCCTGCTCACGTCCTCGTCGCTGCTCGGCGCGACGGCGATCCCGGGGCTGCGCGCGAGCGGCACGCTCGTGGTGCGCGCGAACGTGCAAGGCGCGCCGGTGAACGTGGGGGGCAACGTCGCGCTCTACCACAAGGGCTCGCTGTACCGGCTCGACGTGCTGTCGCTGGGCTTCCCCGGCACCAGCGGCGACCTCAGCGCGCTCGCCGCCACCTTGATCGGCCCGGGCGGCGTGAGCGCCCTCTACGACGGCGCCACCGGCACGCTGACCGCGTGGTCCAACGGCAACCGCACCTACTACACGGAGACGCCCGCACGCCCGCCCGCCCCGGCGCCCGCAGCGGCGGGCGCGAGCGCCCCGGCAGCGTCGGGCGACCCGCTCGCCGCGTTCGCCGGAATCGCCTCGGTGCTGCGCGACGTGCAGAGCGCGACGATCCAGCTCGTGGGCCATAGCGCCGTCAACGGCCATCCCGCGACGAACCTCGATCTGCAGATGAAGCGCCAGCGCCCGGGCAAGCCGCTCGAGAACTATCACGCCCAGCTCGCGCTCGCCGACGATCTGAGCGAGTTCCCGGTGCAGATCACGATCCAGATCGTGCCGCCCACGACCAACGCCTTCGGCGGCGTCGCGAAGCTCGACCTCACCAGCATCCAGGCCGACAACCCGGACGACAGCCTGTTCGCGGTGCCGCAAGGCTACACGCGCGTCGACTCGCTCGCCGGCGTCCTGCGGCGCGGATGAGCGCTCGGTCTCTTCCACGATGAAACCCACGCCCTGGTGTGCTACGATATGACTCTGAGAGGTATCTTCTGTGGATCGCACGCTGACCCGAGGCACGACGGAGGCCGGACAAGCGAAGCTCCGGCGCCGTGAAGCTCTACTGGCCAAGGCAAACGTGGCGGAACTCCCGCAGAGCGTTCCCGTGCCCACCAACAGCGACGAGCACGCGGTCGCACAACGCGCGCGCGCGAAGCTGAAGCCGGTCGCCCAGACCAGCCGCGCCGCTACTGCCTAAAGAGAAAAGCCGGGTTTCAAATCGGAATGCCGCAGGAGCAGAGCCTGGACGAGATGCTCGGGCTCGGACGAATAGAACACCTCGAACCGAGCCCTTCGGCGTGCGCGAACGCCGCTAGCTCGATCGCAGCGTTGCTTGCCTGAAGGAAGCTGTCGTACACGAGCTCCGGCCTGATGTAGCGTTCTCGCCGCGATGCCCACCACTGCGCGACCGGCAGCGGCGAACGAACGTAGATGATCCGCGTCGAATTCCGTGGGAACGCGCGCGCTCGATCCAGGTGATGTAGTTGTCGGGATTTCCGATGGCGTCCCAGACGAACGGGCGATCGGGCTCGCGTTCCTCGAGACAGCGCATCAGCTTCGCGTGCGCGATCGCCTTCGACAACTCGTGGGTCAGGCCCGCGCCGAAATTCTCTCCCTTGCGGTCCGCGTTCTGCTTCGGGAGCCATTGATTGGCGAACTCGAACAGGCTCGCAACTCCGAGGACCTTCAAGAGTGCCTCAGCTTGGTCTCGAACGTGAGGAGGATAGCGTTCGAATTGCGTTCGGTTCGCGGGACCGCTCGCGCCGCCGAGTTTCGGCTCCATCTCGGCCTCGATGCCGAATTTCGCGATCGCCTCTTTGTCGCCGGGCGCATTCGTGAACATGTCGATCGCGCGTTTGTCGCGATCCGGGCCGCACCAGCGGTCGCTCTCCAATTCGGGGAGATCGTGATCCTCAGGGTTTTCGTCGGTGCGGAAGAGGCCGCGCACCGCCGAGCTCTTTCCGTTCGCGGCGCCTCCGGCGAGAAAAAGCGCTAGTGGCTCCGGCATAATGTGAACTACTACGTTGGCCTAGCCACTTCAACCTAGCAGCTAGCGTGCCGTACCTCCCGGGCACGGGTCCGGTGAGCCGGCGGCGGCTGCGATGCGGCCGCCTAGCGGTGGGCGGTCGTCGAAGTACCACCTGATCGAACGGCGGTCGCACAGCGGGATCAGATCGTCGTCGGCCCAGCGCACCATCGTGCGGACCGTCTCCGCGCGATCGCCCGTTGCGGACAATGCCACGCCGTCGGCGCGCGACTCCACGTTGCGCGCGTCCGCGTTGTAGATCGGGTACGCGACGACGAGCACGCAGCCGAGGAACGTTGCGACGAGCGCGAGGCGCGACAGCGCGTCGTCGTCGCGGCGAAACCCGACCCGGTCGCTCAGCAGCACCGCGATCGCCGCGCTGAAGATGAACAGCGTGACCGCGACGAGCGTCTGGCGCAGCGTGTCGTTGTACGCGACGTGCGCGAACGCGTGGGCCAGGGCGACCCGCACCTCGGGCGGCGTGAGGTGCGCGAGCGTGACGTCGCCCACGACCGCGCGCGCGGTCGGCCCGATCCCGATCGCGCGCGTGCTCATCGCGTTGCTGTGATGCGAGCTCGCGAGCACGACGACCGGGATGCCCGGCACGCCCAGGGCGCGCGCCGTGTCCGCGGCAAGCGCGGCGACCGCGTTCGGCGTGGTCTTGTGCGCCGTGCCCCACGGCATCAGCGGCGAAAGCGCCACCCCGGCGAGCGCGCCCGCATAGAACAGCGCCATGAGCACGAGGTACCACACGCGCACGCGGTCGACGAGCGCGAGCACCGCGACGACGACGAGCGCGCCGAGCAACGCATCGAGCCCGATCCTCAAGAGATAGTCGAGAAACCACTGCGGCAGCCGCTCATCCGTCACGCCGGCGTTGAAGCCGACCCGGTAGCTGATCACGGCAAACGGTAGCGATACGACGGGCCCGAGCGCCCCGAGCACGGCGCCGAACACCGCGCGCTGCGCGGTGCGGTTGCGCGTGCGGCGCCGCATCACGTCGCGGATGCGCGCGGCGCCACCCGAGCGCAACGGCCACCAGAACGCGAGGATTTGCACGAGCCCCCGGCCGGCCGAGGCGGCGTGATGGATGTCGGCGATGTTGCGCGCGCGGCGCTGCCGCCCGGCATCGACCAGCGTCGCGGCGTTGCTCGTGAGCAGCTGGTTCGCGCTGAGCGCGTCGACCTGCGCGTCGAGCCGCGTTCGCGCATCGGCGCCCGCGGGCGCCGCGAAGAACATTGTCAGCGCGGCCAGCGCGGCGACGATGAACGTGCGCGCGTCCATCGACCGGCTCAGCACGCGCCTCTCAGCGGAGCGCCGCGACCGGCGTCTCGTCCGGGAACGTCGACGCGTGCTCGTCCGCGAAGCGCTTGCGGTACTGGTGCCAGCCGCGGAAATTTCCCGACCAGCCGTCGCCCGACGCGAGCGGCGTCGCGACGTGCTCGAACGGCGACCAGTGCCCGTTCGCGCCGCCCGCGACGAGCCGCTCGTAGAGCTCGACGTCTTTGGCGTGATCGCGCGACCCGTCGTGCGTGAGGTACGACACGCGCGCCGACCGCGCGACGCTGATCTTCAGCCGCACGTCGAGCGGTAACGCCGCTTCTTCGTCGGCGAGGATCAGCGGCGTGTGCCATTCGCCCGGCGCAACCGCGCGCGGCTCGCTGGCTCGGTACGCGTCGAGCATCAGCGTGGCGAGATGCTTGAGCTCGGGCTGCGCGTCCGCGTGCGTGCGCTGCGTGAAGAAGTTGGCCCACTCGGTCGCCGTGATGATCACGGTGATCCATGCGAACGGCTCGAGGATGCGGTTCACGAGCTGCTTGTGCAAGTTGATGTCGGACTGCGCGAGGCGTTCGGCATGCGCGAGCGCGTCATCGAGCGCGCGCTGCCATTCCGCTCGAGCGAGCGCGCGCGCGTCGTCCCCGATCTCTTCGAGCGCCTGCATCCCCGCTTGATTGCGCCCCCACCACACCGGCATCGCGGGATCCGCGCGCACGGCGTCGATCATCTTGCGAATGGGCACCGCGCGAGACGAGCTGCTGTTTCTGGAAAACGTGCGGTGCGTCAGCAACTCGCTGTGGATGAAGCGCGGGTAGCGCGCTTCCATCGTGGTGAGCCGGACGCCCGCGGGCGAGACGCTGTCCAGAAGAACGCGCGCGGAGAAGGGCATCACGAGACGTTCGCCGCGCCGGGTGGGAACCCGCCAAACCGCGGACCTCGCTCCGTGCCCCTGGCCGAGCGTGATCGAAACCGGGAGCCGGGGCACCTCAGGCAGGACGCCGCTCCTGCCGAAGACCTTGTAGACGGCAGCGAGCCCTTATACAGCGGCGCGTGTTCCGCCGTGAACGAGCTTTTTAAGGGTGTGGTCCTGATGAAGTTGCGACTCGGTGCCCAACTCGCGGGTGGATTTGCGGTCCCGATCGTCGCGCTGACGGCGATCGTCGGCGGCGTGACGGTGGTGTTCTCGCGGCTCAGCGCGCTCAATGCCGCGCACGCCTCGCAGGCGGAGTTCGATGCGGCGATCCACCAGCTGGAGCTGGTGATGATGGGTGCAGGCGTGGCGACGGTCGCCGTGACGGTCGCGATCGCGGTCTTCATGGCGCGCCGCATGACGCGGCGCCTGGCGCGCGTGTCCGGCGCGCTCTCGGCGATGGTCCACGAAGACTTCGCGCGGCTCTCCGAAGCGCTCGGGCGGCTTGCCGAAGGCGATCTGCGCGCGAGCTTCCACTCGACGCGCGCGCGCATCGACGACGGCGGCACCGACGAGATCGGCGAGCTCGTGGACAGCTACAACGATCTCGGTGTGGGCCTGGCGACGGTCGGAACCGAGCTCACCACGGGCTTGGCCACGCTGCGCGACCTGATCGGCGGCGTGATCGTCGCGTCGCGCACGCTCGCCATCGCGTCCGACCAAACCTCGAGCGCGGCGAACCAGGCGTCCGTCGCGGTCGAACAGATCGCGAAAGCCGTCGACAGCGTCGCCGGCGGCGCGAAGGACCAGGCGATCAAGATCGCGCACGCGACGGCCGCCATCGAAGAGCTCGCGCGTTCCGCGGAGATGATCGCCGAAGGCGCGGGCCATCAGGCCAGCGCGATCCAGCTCGCGACCGGCGCGATCCAGCTGCTCGACGACGGGATCGAGTCGCTCACGTTCCACGGCGCGGACCTCGCCACGTCGGCCAGCGACGCCACGAAGGAAGCCGTCGGCGGCACGCACGCCGTGCTGCAGACGCAGCGCGCGATGCAGAAGCTGCGCGAGATCTCCGCCAAGGCCGCCGAAGCGATGCTCGCCCTCGAGCAGCGCTCGGTGCAAGTCGAAGACATCGTGCGCACGATCGAGGAGATCGCGGACCAGACGAACCTGCTCGCGCTCAACGCCGCGATCGAAGCGGCGCGCGCGGGCGACCACGGGCGCGGCTTCGCGGTCGTCGCGGACGAGGTCCGCAAGCTGGCGGAACGCTCGTCCGGCGCGACGCGCGAGATCTCCGGGATCTTGTCGTCGATCCGCCGCGAGACGATCACGGCGGCCGAGGCGATGCGCTCGTCCGACGAGTCGATGAACACCGGCATGTCGGTCGCGGAACGCGCGTCCGAGGCGCTCGACCGCATCGGCGGAGCCGTCGGCGGCACGACCGGCGTGGCCGAAGAGCTCGCCGCCCGCGCGCGCGAGATGAAAGACGCGTCGAGCAAAGTCGCCGAGAACGTCAGCAGCACGTCGGCCGGGGTCGAGGAGAACGCCGCCGCGGCGAACCAGATGCAGGCGACGACGCACGAGATCACCGCGACGATGATGCCGGTCGCGCGTGCGGCCGAGGAGCAGTCCGCGGCGGCGCAGCAGGCGGCCTTCGCCACGGGCGAACTGGCCTCGGGCGTCGGCGAGATCGACGCGACGGCCCGCGCGCTGCGCGAGCAAGCCGAGCGGCTGGACGCGCTGGTCGCGCGCTTCATCGTCGCCGACGAGGACGCGCCGGAGCCCGGCGCGACGGCGCTGCGCGTCCCAGACTTCGGCCCGGCCGCCGCCCTGCGGGGCTGACGGGCGCGACCGCAAGACCCGCTCCGCATGCTCGCGAACTCCCCGGGCATGTGGAGCAGGGTCGTCCGGCCTACGAGCGTCGCCGAGGCACTCGACACGCTGGCGAACGAAGGGGCCGCGGCGCGTATCGTCGCCGGCGGCACGGACGTGCTCGTCGAGCTGCAGCGCGGCGTGAAGCCGACCGCGACCCTGATCGACGTCTCCGCGCTGCGCGAGCTGAAGTACGTGCGCCGGGACGGCGACATCGTCGCGCTGGGCGGCCTGGCGACCCACAACGACGTGCTGGCCGCGCCGTTCGCGCGGGCAGCCATGCTGCCGCTGGCGCAGGCGTGCCTGGAGGTCGGTGCTCCGCAAATACGCACCCGCGGGACCGTCGCGGGCAACGTCGTTACCGCGTCCCCGGCCAACGACACGATCGCGCCGCTCATCGCGCTCGACGCCGAGATCGTGCTGGCGTCGCGCTCCGGAGAACGCACGCTGGCGCTCGCGGACTTCTCCACCGGCTTTCGCACGACGCAGCTGCGGCCGGACGAGCTGGTGCGCGAGATCCGCTTTCGGGCGCTAGGCCCGTCGCGGCGCGGGATCTTTCTGAAGCTGGGGCTGCGGCGCGCGCAGGCGATCTCGGTGATCGACATCGCGCTCGTCGTGGCATTCGACGCGAGCGGCGTCGTCACCGGCGCGCGCATCGCGCTGGGCTGTTTGGCGCCGACGGTCGTGCGCGCGCCGAGCGCGGAGCGTGTTCTCATCGGCAAGCGGCTCGACGCGGGGACGTGCGCGGAGGCGGGGCGCGCCGCGTGCGACGACGCCGCGCCGATCGACGACGTGCGCGGTTCGGCGGGCTACCGGCGCACTACGCTGGCCGCACTGGTCGCGCGCGGGCTCGAACGGATCGCGGACGGCCGCGAAGCGGACGGCTTCCCCGCGGCGCCGGTGCTGCTCCAGACGCCGGCGGCGAACGGGACCGCGGCAACGCCGGCGCGCGCGTTCGACGGCACCATCGAAACGACGATCAACGGCGAAGCGCGGACGCTGCGCGGTGCGGCGCGGAAGACGCTGCTGAACGCGCTGCGCGAGAACGCCGCGCTGACCGGCGCGAAGGAGGGCTGCGCCGAGGGCGAGTGCGGCGCGTGCACGGTATGGCTGGACGGCGCGGCGGTGATGTCGTGCCTCGTGCCGGCCTCGCAAGCGCACGGCCGCGAGATCCTCACGATCGAGGGGCTCGCCGAGGGCGACGCGCTGCACCCTCTGCAGCAGGCGTACATCGACCGCGGCGCCGTGCAGTGCGGTTTCTGCATCCCCGGCATGATCATGGCGGGCGCGAAGCTGCTGGACGAACGGCGCGAACCGTCGCTGGACGATCACCAGGCCGCGATCAGCGGCAACATCTGCCGCTGCACCGGTTATCGCAAGATCCTCGACGCGATGGAGGACGGGGCCCAGGAGATGCACGCGCGCGAGCCGCAGCCCGACGCGGTGACCGCGTGAGCCTGATCGGCACGCCGGTCGCGCGCCCCGACGCGCGCGCGAAGGTGACGGGCGCCGCGCAGTACCCGGCGGACCTCGTGCGCGCGGACATGCTGCACTGCAAGGCGGTGTTCGCGCACCGCGCGCACGCGACGATCGATCGCATCGACACGGCGCGGGCGCGCGCGCTGCCGGGTGTGGTGGCCGTGCTGACCGCCGCCGACGTGCCGCACAACCGCTACGGCTTGATCGACGCGGACCAAGAGGTGCTGTGCAGCGAGCGCGTGCGTTATTCGGGCGATCGCGTCGCGCTGGTCGTCGCGGAGGATCCGGAGGCGGCCGCGCGCGGTGCGGCACTGGTCGACGTGGCGTACACCGACCTGCCCGTCGTCGGCGACGCGCTTAGCGCGCTCGAACCGACCGCGGAGCTCGTGCACCCCGCGCGCGGGACGAACGTGCTGCTGCACCAGAAGATTCGCAAGGGCGACGTGGCGAGCGCGCTCGCGACGGCCGACATCGTGCTGAGCGGGACGTTCACCACGTCGTGGCAAGAGCACGCGTATTTGCAGCCCGACGCCGGCATCGCGTACTACGAGGGCGACACGCTCGTCGTCGAGACGGCGGGGCAGTGGCTGCACGAGGACCTGCGCCAGATCGCCGCGATGCTCGAGCTCGACGAGCACGCGGTCTCGGTCCGGTACGCGAAGATCGGCGGGGCGTTCGGCGGGCGCGAAGACTTATCGGTGCAGTCGCTGCTCGCGCTCGCGACGTTCCGGCTCAAACGTCCCACCGCCATCGTGTGGTCGCGCGAAGAGTCCATCGTCGGCCACCACAAGCGCCACCCGTTCCACATCACGACGACCTGGGGCGCCAAGCGCGACGGGACGATCGTCGCGGTCGAAACGCGCACGGTCGCAGACGGCGGCGCGTACGCGTCGACCAGCGTCGAGGTGCTCAAGTGCGCGACGATTTTCGCGCAGGGCCCGTACCGCGTCCCGAACGTGTCGACCGACGGGATCGTCGTCTACACCAACAACGTCCCCAGCGGCGCGTTCCGCGGCTTCGGCGCGCCGCAGGCGCACTGGGCGGCGGAGTCGATGATCGCGCGGATCGCGCACGCGCTGGAGATCGATCCCGCGGACATCCGGCGCAAGAACCTGTACCGTGAAGGCGACACCGAGGCGACGGGCAACGTGCTGCCTGCCGGCGTCAGCGCCGTAGCGGTGCTGGACCGCTGCGCGGACGAAGCGCGCGCGCGGTTCACGCCTCGCGCGCAACGCGATCTCACCGGCACGCTGCGGCGCGGCGTCGGGATCGCGAGCGGGATCAAGAACGTCGGCTATTCGTTCGGATTCCCCGAGCAGTCGACGGCGACGGTCGAATTGATCGCGACGTCCCGCATCGAGGGCGCCGTCGTGCGCTGCGGTGCGGCGGACGTCGGCCAAGGCGCGCACCTGATCCTGCGCCAGATCGCCGCGGAAGCGCTCGCGCTGCCGCTGGAGACCGTCGCGCTGGTGAGCGACGACTCCGCGCTCACGCCGAACGCGGGCTCGGCGTCGGCGTCGCGCATGACGCTCATGGCGGGCCGCGCGGTGCACGACGCGGCGCTCGCTGCGCGCGCGGCGTGGGAACGCGGCGACGCCCCTGAAGCGACGGTGCAATACCGCCCGCCGGCGACGACGCCGCTCGATCTCGACACGGGGGCCGGAACGCCGAACTACTGCTACGGCTACGCCGCGCAGGCCGTGGAAGTCGAAGTGGACGTGGCGACGGGCGTGACGCGCGTGCTGAAGATCGTCAGCGTGCACGACGTCGGTCGCGCGATCAACCGCCAGCAAGTCGAAGGCCAGATCGAAGGCTGCCTCACGCAAGCGCTGGGCTACGCGCTCACCGAGAACTTCATCGTGCGCGACGGCAAGGTGATCACACCGTACTTCAGCACGTACTTGCTCCCGACGACGCTCGACATGCCGACGGAGATCACGCCGGTGATCGTGGAGCTCGCCGACCCGAACGGCCCGTACGGCGCGCGCGGGATGGCGGAGATGCCGCTGGTCCCGTTCGCGCCGGCGGTGGCGGCGGCAATCTACGACGCAACAGGCGCATGGCTGAACGATCTCCCGATGACCCCGGAACGCATCCTGGCCGCAATCACCGCAGCCCGCGAACGCACGACGGCAACGGCGGAGTCGCTCGTCGCGAGCCCGCTCTAACGATTCAGCCGCCGAAGCGGTTCCTTCCGGACAAAATACCGAGCGAAGACCGAACCGCCCTAGCGAGCGCGATCCGAGGTGGGAACGACAGGCATGAACGCTTTCTCGTTTGCCGAAGTCGATCGCATGGACGTCGCGTACCGGGTCATCCTCGAGCCGGAGCCTGACCAGTCCGCGTACAACGTGATCGTACCGGCCTTTCCCAAAGCGCACACGTGGGGCGGCACCGTCGCGGAAGCGCTGGCGAACGCGCGTGAAGTCATCGAGCTCGAGATCGAGGACCGCCGAGAGCGCGGAGAAACGATTCCGCCGAGCGACGTCGATACGCTCGTCGTCGAGACCGTAACCGTCACCCTACCCGCTGCCTAACCTCGATGGCTCAGCGTCTTCCGGTCGTGAGCGGCGACCGGCTCGTTCGCGCGCTCCGGCGCGCCGGTTGGACTATAGCACGACAACGTGGCTCGCACGTACGGCTTCAACGCGGAGCTGTCCTGATCAGCGTCCCCGTCCATGCGGGACGTCCGTTACCTATCGGGACGCTCGCGGCGATTCTCGGCGATGCCGACCTGACGCCGGACGATTTGCGCAAGCTGATGTAAACGATGATCCGGCAAAACTCAACCGACGAGTGCGCGGGCGGCCGTTTCGTGGCGTGCGACGAGGGCTGGTACGTCCATGTCGGCCACGTGGCCGTCGCGTACGCGGACGGTGCCGTTGATGATCGAGAGATCGACGTTCGCGACGCGGCCGAACATCAACGGCGCCAGCGGATCGTGTACGCTGCCGCCTGCGGTCGCGTGGTCATCGACGCGGACGCCGATCACGTCGGCCGCCATGCCGGGTGCGAGCACGCCGATGTCGTCGCGGCCGAGGACGTCCGCGCCGCCGCGCGTTGCTAGGCGGAGCGCTTCGCGGGCCGTCATTGCCGATGCGCCGTGCGCGACGCGCTGCAGCAGCATCGCGTGGCGCGCTTCGTCCAGCATGTGCGAGCCGTCGTTCGAGGCCGAGCCGTCGACGCCGAGGCCGGCGCGCATGCCGGCGTCGCGTTGCGCTAGCACCGGCGCGATGCCGCTGCCGAGTCGCATGTTCGACGTCGGGCAGTGCGCGACGCCCGTGCGCGTGCGGCCTAGGCGCGCGAGTTCTTCGGGCGCCATGTGGATCGCGTGCGCGAAAGAGACGTCCGATCCCGTCCATCCGACCGACTCCGCGAGCTCCACCGGCCGCTTTCCGTACTCCGCGAGGCACTGCTTTTCTTCGTCCACCGTTTCGCACAGGTGCGTGTGCAGGTGGACGTGCTCGTGCTTGCGCGCCAGCTCGGCGCTCGCGCGCATCAGCTCCGGCGTCACCGAGAACGGCGAGCACGGCGCGATCACGATGCGCGTCATCGCGTAGCGCCACGGGTCATGGTGCTCGCGAATGACGCGCTCGCAGTCGCGCAGGATCGCGTCTTCTTCTTCGACGGCGTCGTCCGGCGGCAGGCCGCCGCGCGAGCGGCCGCGGGACATCGAACCGCGCGAGGCGTGGAAACGCAGCCCCATGTCGCGCGCGACCGCGATCTGGTCGTCCACGCGCGCACCGTTGGGCCAGATGTAGCCGTGGTCCGCGGCCGTCGTGCAGCCCGACAGCAGCAGCTCGGCGATCGCGGTCGCCGTGCTCGCGCGGACGGCTTCCGGGGTGAGTCGCGCCCAGATCGGGTAGTGCGCGACGAGCCAGTCGAACAGCTCCGCGTCCTGCGCCTGCGGCAGATTGCGCGTCAGCGTCTGGTAGAAGTGGTGGTGCGTGCAGATGAGGCCCGGCAGCAGTACGAGGCCGCGCGCGTCGATCACCTCGTCGGCCTGCGCGGTCAGCTCGGCCGTCGGCCCGACGGCCTCGATGACGTTCTCGCGCAGCAGCACGGCGCCGTCGGCGATCTCCCGGCCGGCGTCGTCGAACGTCGCGACGAGGGTCGCGTGACGGAGAAGCAGCGTGCGAATCGAACCGGTCCCGCGATGACGAGCATCGCCGCGTTGAACGCAGCGGATCGCGCCACGTTCGTCGCCGCGGTCGGATTCGCTTTCGAGGACTCGCCGTGGATCGCGGAAGCGGCCTGGCCCCGGCGTCCCTTTGCGAACGTCGACGCGCTGCACGCCGCACTCACGGGCGTGGTCGCGAGCGCGCCGGAAGGCCGGCAGATCGCGCTCATCGCGGCGCATCCCGACCTCGCCGGGCGCGTCGCGCGGGAAGGCCGGCTCACCGCGGCATCGCGCGGCGAGCAGGCCGCCGCGGCCCTCGACCGCCTCACGCCCCCCGAGCTCGCACGCTTCGACGCGGCCAACGCGGCGTATCGCGCGCGGTTCGGCTTTCCGTTCGTGATCTGCGCGCGCGAGCACGACCAGGCCTCCATCCTCGCGGCGCTCGAACGGCGCGCGAGCAACGATCGAACGACGGAGATCGCGACGGCGCTCTCGGAGATCGCGAAGATCGCGCGGCTGCGCCTCGAAGACGCGGTCACCGCATGATCGCGCCGTACGTTCTCGACTGGCTCAACCTGATCGCGCGCTGCGCCCATCTCATCGCCGGGATCTCGTGGATCGGCGCGGCGTTCTACTTCGTGTGGCTCGACGCCACCCTAACCCCGCCCGAGAAACCCGCCGACGCGCGGCGCGGCATGTCGGGTGAGCTGTGGGCGGTCCACGGCGGCGGCTTCTACCACAACCAGAAGTTTCTCACCGGACCGCGCGGCGAGCCGCTCACCGAGAACCTCCACTGGTTCAAGTGGGAAGCCTACTCCACGTGGTTCACCGGCGTGCTGATGTTGGGAATCGTCTACTGGGCGGGCGCTTCGACGTTCCTGATCGACAAGAGCGTGCTCGATTTGACGCCGCCCGCCGCGATCGCGATCAGCATCGGTTCGCTGATCGTGGGCTGGATGGTGTACGACTTGCTCTGCCGTGTCTTCGAGCGCAGCCCCGCGCTGCTGTGGACCGCGGTCGGCGCGTTTCTCTTGTTCGCCGATTGGGGTTTGTTCCACGTGTTCGGCGGACGCGCCGCATACATCCACGTCGGCTCCATCATCGGCACCATCATGGTCGCGAACGTCGCGCACGTCATCATCCCTGGGCAGCGCAAGATGCTCGCGCAGATTCGCGCCGGGCAAGAGCCCGATCCGCGGCCGGGACAGCTCGGCAAGACGCGTTCGGTGCACAATACCTATCTCACGCTGCCGGTGCTGTTCATCATGATCAGCAATCATTACCCGATGACGTACGCCGGGGGTTACGGCTGGATCGTGCTCGCATGCATCGGCGCGGCGGGCGTGCTCGTGCGGCGGTTCTTCGTGCTGTCGCACAAGGGCCGTTACGCCGTCGCGCTGCCGGTCGCAGCCGCGCTGCTGCTTGCCGCGGTGGCATTTGCGATCGTGCCGCGCCCGCAAGCGGCGGCGCGCGATGGGGGCCGCCCGACCGCGGCGGCACCGGCGTATGCGGACGTCGCCCCGATCGTCGCGAAGCGCTGCGCCGTGTGCCACGCCGCGCATCCGACGGAGGCCGGGTTCGCCACCGCGCCGCTCGGCGTGTTCCTCGACACCGCGGCCGGCGTGCGCGCGAACGCGGCGCGCATCGACGCGCAGGCCGTCGCGTCGCACGCGATGCCGCTGGGCAACATCACCAACATGACCGACGCCGAGCGCGCGACGCTCGGTGCCTGGATCCACGCGGGAGCGAAGATCTGATGGCAGCGACGCTGACGACGCACGTGCTCGACACCGCGCGCGGCGTGCCTGGCGCGGGAGTCTCCGTAGGCGTGTTCGCGCTCGGCGGCGTCGAACGCAAGCTGCTGCACGTCGCCGTCACGAATGCCGACGGACGCACGGACGCGCCGCTCGCCACGGACCTCGCTCCCGGTCCGTACGAGCTCGTGTTCGCGGTGACGGACTACTTCGCGCGCGACGGCATCGCGACGTTCTTCGACGAGATCCCGGTGCGCTTCGTCATCGCCCCAGGCGCGGCACGTTATCATGTGCCGCTGCTCCTGTCGCCTTGGAGCTATAGCACGTACCGCGGCAGTTAGCGGCCCGACGCTTTGAACGCGGCCCAGCCGCCGTGGTGCGAGATGTCGGCGTAGCCGCGCGCTTCGATCAGCTCGCGCGGATAGATCATCGCGTTGACGGTGCTGCCGTCGTCCATCTGCACCGGCGCTTCGTAGAGGTCCGGCGGTTCGGTGGAGATCAGGTGCGCGTGCTGCTCGTCCGTGAGCTCGTACACCTCGCCCGCGATCGCGACGCCGCCTTCGGCGACTTCGTAGATCCCCGGGTGCTGATCGCGCACCGAGTGCAGGCGGTAGATCGGTTTCGTCTTCGCTTCGCGCACGAACCTCGCTTCGCCGAGGTTGCCGTGATCCGGTTGGCCGCGCAGAGCGGAGCCGCAGATGAAGAATTGCATGCGTTGACGTTCCTTTGTGTGTGGGTGATGGGCGGGGTTCAGGAGGACCACGGTGCGGCGGCGGCGGCCAGCAGCGTCGCGGCGAGCGCGTCGACGCCGAGGTCGAGGTCGGCGGGCGCGGTGCGTTCGTCGCCGACGTGGCTGCGGCCGCCGATGCTGGGGACGAAGATCATGGCCGTGGGCGCCACGTGCGCGACGCACATCGCGTCGTGCCCCGCGCCGCTCGCGATGGTGAGCGCGTTCGGATCGAGCGCGAGGCACGCGGCGCGCACGAGCAGGCGCATGCGCGTTTCCATCGGCACGGTCGCGCGCGTCTCGATCGTCTCGATCGCGACGGCCACGCCGCGTTTTGCAGCAACGTCCGCAGCGAGCGCGCGGATACGGCGCTCCGTCTCGGCGATCCGCCCGTCGTCCACCGAACGCAGGTCGATGCGGAAGACGACGCGCCCCGGCACGATGTTCGTTTGATTCGGCTCGACGACCAGGTGCCCGACGGTCGCGACGGTGTCGCCCGCTTCGCAAGCCGCGCGCTCGACGGCCAGCACGATCTCGCTCGCGGCG
>Ga0066662_10000154_pt1 | contig 28053 bp, 35 predicted proteins | sample GraSoiAngelo_111_FD_133939 | JGI IMG/M metagenome (GOLD analysis project Ga0066662, IMG submission 133939) | Grasslands soil microbial communities from the Angelo Coastal Reserve, California, USA - 14_0903_12_40cm | ecosystem: Environmental > Terrestrial > Soil > Grasslands | place: USA...
ACGCGAGCAGCAGCGTGGCCAACGCCGACCACGTGAAGACTTGCGGGCGCGCGCGCCAGAGGGGTGCGATCAGCCTGACGGCGGCGACGCCGGCGCCGCCGGCGACGACCGCGCCCGCGATCCGCAGCACGAACAGCGGATTGGCGGGCATGCGCTCGCCGAGCAAGAGACCGACGGCGACTGCGGGCAAAGCCGCGCCGGCGCGTCCCCGGCTGAGGCCGACCGCGAGTCCCGCCAGCAGCGCTGCGCCGAGAACCGCGAGGTCCCGGTGCGTCCAAAGCGCGGGGAACGCGACCAGCGCCCCGCCGAGGAGGCCGTCGCCCCAGCGCGCCGCGGCGCCCTGTGGCGCCGACCACGGCAGCGCGCGCGCCCCGGCGACGGCGAGAACCGCGAACGCCCAGACCGTCAGCCAGTCGCCCTGCGCGTTGAGCGCACCGGCACCCGTCAACGCGGTGTATGCGGCCACCGCGACCGCGATCGTCGCGACGTGCAGCAGCCGGTCGGAGCGCAGCACGTCCAACCGCACCTCGGCTTGTGATTCCTCGGTGTACCGCGCGATCTGCGCCTGCGCCCGCAACAGGTGCGGTTCCTTGCCGTAGAACGCCGGGTCGACGCGGCGGAGCCAGTCGATCACTGCCCGACGACTTCGCGCGTGAAGACCGGGACGTGGTCCGGCGTCAGCGTCACCATGGAAAACCGCTGCTGCTCGATCTGCTCACGCGAGCGCAAGCTGACGAAGATGACGGCCGAACCATGGCGGCGCACTTCACCGAGCAACGCCCGCACGATCGTCGGGCGGTCTCCCCGCAGCTCGATGCGCGCGAGCTCCCGGTCGAGACGATCGAGATCGGCATCGAGCGGGCGCAGGCGCAGCGTCAACAGGTCGTGCTTCCCGCGCTGACAGACGAATCGGACGGTCAGCCGGCGCGCCGCGAACCTTCGGCACAACGCCGAGACGAAGCACACCGCCTTCTCGAACCGGTAGCGGTGGAGCTCGTCGTTGCCGTCGAGCGGCGGCGCGGTGTCGAGCACCACGCTGAGATCGTCCCGGCTGGGGTCTTTGAACTCGCGCACGAAAAACTGGTTGGGCTCGTGGGCGCGCAGCGACAGGACGCGATGGACCAGCTTCGGTGAGTCTCCGGGGCGGTATTCGCGCGACCCCGCGTACTCCTCGATCGCGGCCGGAAGCGTCTGAAACCGCCCGCCGGCGACGTGCCGTCCGGCGAGCAGCGCTTCGACGAACGGCTGCAGCTGATAGACCGCCGGAAGGACCGTGACGGCGTAGGTCCGCTCGAAGACGGCCGTCGCGCGTATCGCGCTGCCGGGAAGCTCGACGGCCGCGCGGAACGGGCCGACCAGCAGCGTCCCCCGTTGTTTCACCATGACCTGCCAGCGCGACGTCGTGGCGCGCCCCCGGGCCAGGACGGGAATCTCGGCCCAAGGACCCGAGTCCAGCACGACGCCTGCGGTCGAGAATCTCGCGCTGGTCAGGACACCGATCGCCGGGAAGAGGCGCCCGACGTTCGCGATCGTGAAGCCCAAGCCGAACGTGTCCAGCGCGCGCGTTCGCGCCGGCAACTCGGCGCCGTCCGCGCGCAGCGCTTCGGCCGCCATGTACGAGAGCGCCGTCGCGAGCGCGGTCCACAGCAGCGGAAACGCCAGGATGAATACGACCAGCGCGCGGAGACCTGGATGCGCCGTTGCGGCGATCGTGACGGCCACGACCGACAGCGCGAACGCGGCGATGCCGAGCGGCGGCGCGAGCGTCACGTCGATGCGCGACGCGCGCTCCATGCTCCGGGCGTTCATTGCGGGGCCGGGATGACGCCGACGAGGCGCTGCACGATCCGAGTTTTCCACTCGGTCATGCTCATGATCGACTCGGGCATCACCTTCGGGATCACCCGGTGCGGCAGCGTGTGGACGAAGAGCGACTTGACGTCGTCCGGAACCACGTAGTCGCGCCCTTGGACGAGAGCGTACGCGCGGGCGAGCTGCATCAGCTGCAGCGCGGCACGCGGGCTCGCACCGAGGGCGAGCTCCTCGGAGATGCGGCTTTGCCGCACCGCGGCCGTGATGTAGCGCAGCAGCCGGTCGTCGATGACGACGTCGCCGACCAGCGTGACCAGAGCGCGCACGCGCTCGACGGTCAGCACCGCGTCCACGCGGTTCAGCGGATCCTCGACCATCCGGTCCGCGAGGATCTCGACCTCCTCGTCTTCGCTGGGGTAGCCCGGCGACAGCAAGAGCTGAAAGCGGTCCAGCTGCGCTTCGGGCAGGTCGTTCACGCCGGCGTGTTCGATCGGGTTCTGCGTCGCGATCACCATGAAGGGATCGGGCAGCGCATAGGTGCGGCCGTCGACGGTGACTTGGGTCTCGCCCATCGCTTCCAACAGCGCGCTCTGCGTGCGCGGCATCGCGCGGTTGAGCTCGTCCGCCAGCACGATGTTCGCGAAGACCGCGCCGGGGACGAATCTCTCCTTGCGCGGGTCGACGTAGCCGGTGATGTCGACCGGGAGCAGATCCGGCGTGCACTGGATGCGCTTGAAATCGCAGGAGATCGAGCGCGCCAGCGCCCGCGCGAGCATCGTCTTTCCGACGCCGGGACGATCTTCGAGCAGCACGTGGCCGCGCGAGAGGAGCGCAGCGACCACCAGGCGGACGACATCGCGCTTGCCGACGATGACTCGCTCGATGTTTGCGATGAGGCGTTCGATGTCGGCGTGCGCGGCGCCGAACGCCGCCTCGCGGCTCACGTCGGGCTTCCGTGCGGCTCGCGTGAGGCGGCGAGCGCGGTCGGTGAGCTCCCGAACACCAGCGGTGCGAGCCAGCGGGCCGCCAGCGCGACGACGAACGCGCCGGCGATGATCACCGCGGCGGCCACGATCGCGGACGTCGAGCCAAGATCGGCGGCAAGCCGCTTGCCGATCGTTCCGAACAGCACCGCCATCCCGGCGTCACCGCCGAGAAGGGCGTCGCGTGGTTGGAACAGGTACAGCACGAGCGCGGCGCCGAGCCAGCGCGCCCCGCCGCCCGCGATCCGCGCCGGCTCGGCGCTCCAGGTGAACTGCGGCCACAGCCGCGCGGCGAGAGCGCGCGCGAAGAAGCTCGCTTCGGCAGGCACGGCCACGACTGCCGCGACGGCCGACGCGGCCAGCGCGGCGTTCGCAACCGTGAGCCCGCTTTCATAGCCTGCCGCCACGAACGGCAGCGCGGCGAGGAACGCGACGGCGCCGACGGCGACCGCGTCCGCAGCGCCCGCGACCAACTCGACCCGCTCGTGCAGCCGTGCGCAGCGCGCGCAGCGAAGTCCTGCGCCCGCATCGTTCGGGCGTCCTCGGGTGAGGAGGACGAACCAGGCGAGAACGGCAGCCGCCTCGAGCGCGGCGAGAAGCGCGAACGGCACGTAGCCGGGTACCACCGGGACGAGGCCGATCGACGATTCAACCGAGCTCACGTTGCGCGAGCCTTTAGTGACGGCATGGGCCCTTCCTACCCTCGCCGAAATCCGCGTCATGCCGGAAAACGAACCGATCGAGCTGCCGGCGCTGTCGGCGCACCGCAGGGGACCGAGCGCCGCCGTGTGCGCGAGCGGTCACGTCGTCGCGTGGTTCGTCGAGGGCCCGATCGAGGAACGGTATTGCCCGAAGTGCGGCGACGCGATCCTGTTCGCATGCGAGGCGTGCGGCGGCGCACTGCCCGCCGACGCCGAGATGCTCCAGTGGGTGCCGTATCACGCCAACTGCATGTATTGCGGCAAACCGTATCCCTGGAGAGCGGCAGAGGTCGGGCGCGCGAAGCGGACGCTCGCGGAACAGGCCGAGATCGAACGGTGGAGCGACGCGGTTCGGGCACGAGCGGACGAGCTACTGGACGACATCGTGGCGGACCGCGCCGCCGCCTCCGGCGTCGCCGCCGGCGTGAAGTGGCTGGAGCGGCACGGCGGCGAACGAGCCGGTGCGACGATGCTCGAAGCCGTCGAACGGCTCGGCAGCGCGACGCTCAAGCAAGCGCTGCGGCCGAGCTTTCCCGGAGTCTTCTAAGCGCCGGCATCGGCGGCATACTCCTCGCCGTTGGCGCGATAGATATCGGCGACCGAAACGGGCGCCGCGGGAAACATCGACGTCGTCACGATCAGCAGCGCCGCCTCCTTGTTGACGCCGTGCTCGGCGTTGAACGAGGCCACCGCTTTTTGAGCCGCCGCATAGTCGGTACCGTAGTCCCAGTCGGTCGCCGAGAAGCCCGGCTCGTGCGCCTTGACGAACGCAGGGTAAAAGTGCCGTTCGCCGTCGGGATGGGTGCGAGCCAAGTTCTCGGTGACGAAGAGGCAAGCCGGCTTGCCGTCGATCGTGTACACGCCGCCGATCGCTCCTTGCGCGTTGGACCCGTCAGGGGGAAAAGACGATGAAACGAATGCTCCGCTTGACGGACAGCAGGACGTCCAGCGCGTTCGATGCCTGCGAGAACTCGCCGAGCGCCTCGAACGCTTCCGCTTGGCTCTTCCAGGCCCGGGCGAGGATGAGCTGCCGCTCGAGCTCGCCGATGCCTTCGAGTTCCTCGGCGCGCCGAACCGCATCCTTCAGGCGCGCGAGCGCTCCGTCGTAGTTGTGCATCTTGCACAGGAGCACGCCGTAGCAGAGAACCGCTTCGACAGCGTCCCGCGCCGGCAACTGCGCCGAGGCGACGATCTCCAGCGCTTCGGCGCGGATGAACTCCGCCTCCGCGAGCGCGTCGGTGCTCTCAAGGATCTCGGCGTACTGCGAGAGCGTCCGAAAGAGCGCGGGCGACGCCGGCGGGAGCGACGTACGGGCGCGGCTCACCTGGCCGCGCATCAAGTCGACGGCCGTCTTCGCTTCGCCGAGCGCGACCAGCATGTGAGCGTAGCGATACGCCTCTTCCCGCGCCGCAGCCCGGTCGTCCACGTCCTCATGCATGTGTCGCGCCATCGTCCGGCCGGACCTAGCCGCCGATCTCCGAGCGATCCCGCATGCTCGGATTACAGTCTCGCGGAGCGGACCGTCGGCTGAATGATCGGGTCCTCCGGCACGCGGCGCGTGTAGTAGACGTAACCGAGCGCGGCCGCCGTGAACAAGAAGCCGCCGACGAAATTCCCCAGCGTCACCGGGAGCTCGTTTCCGATCCAGAAGTCGCTCCAGCTGATAGGCAGGACCGGCGGCGGGGGGACGAGCGGCGCCGGCGTTCCGAGCGGGAGCGGCGCCGGCGGCTGAATCCCGAACAGCATCCCGGCCGGGATGATGAACATGTTGACCACCATGTGCTCGTAGCCCATCGCGAAGAACATGAAGATCGGGATGTACGTGCCGAGCACCTTGCCGATCGCCGACCGCGACGCCATCGGCAGGACGACGCCCAGCGTCACCATCCAGTTGCACAGCATGGCCTTCACGAACGCCGTGAGCGCCCCGATGGTCCCGAACTGCTGGAAATGGTGCGTCTTCGCTTGCGAGACGTTCTGGATCCAGAGGGCCAAGCCGGTCTTGTCGACTTCGTGGCCCGCCATCGTGAACCCGACCCACATCATGAGGACGTACAGCAAGCTCCCGGCCAAGTTGCCCGCCCAGACGCAGACCCAGGCGCGCAGCATGCCGCCGAACGACAACCGCTTGTGGATCACGGCCAACGGGGTCAGCGCGAAGTAGCCGGTGATGAGGTCGACGCCGAGCAGCGTGATGATCGCGAACCCGACCGGGAACAGCAGCGCGCCGACGATCGGCAGATGCGTTTGCGCGTTCGCGTAGAACGAGATGCTGGTCGCGAACGCCAGCAAAGCGCCGCCGTACATGCCGCGCACGAAGATGTTTCCGGCCGAGAGCGACGCCTTGGAGGCGCCGACGTCGATCATCGACTGAACGACCTCGGGTCCCTTGATGTGGTCCACCACGGCCGTTGCGGCATCGGCCGCACGTGCGGAACTGACAACGACTGGATCGGCGGTGGGCGATTCGCGCATGAACCCTCCGGCTGAACGGTGAGGTGAGTGTTTTCTTGCTAAGGCACCTTGGGCACGGCGGTCGCTGCGGGCGGTTCCCGCACCGGTACGGCGGCGTCTCGCGAACCTCCGCCACAGAAGACGATCGCGGTCAGCGTCCCGGAAAATCAGCGACACCGATCACACGGGGGCGCGCTGCGCACCCTCAGGTGCCGGCGCCTTCGTTGCCCGTTTCCTGCTCGGCCTCCGGATCGCCGCCGCCCTGCAGCGGTTTCGGCGCCGGTCCGGCGCCGCCGATCCTGCCCTCGCTCTCCTCCTCGCTGGCGTTGCCCGGCAGCACCTGCTCGCAGACAGGCATGCTCGGTTCGGGGCGAAGCAGGGTCGGCGGGTCGAGCGTTTGCATAGCGGACCTCCGGAGTCGAGGACGATTGGAGAGAATCGGCGATCAGCCGCGCAGGTACGGCACGTCGGGCCCGATCCGAGCGACTCCCGGCGGCGCGGCGTACGGCGTGGCGCGGTTGCGGTACCAGATCACGACCTGGTACGGCCGGAACAGGTACGGCAGCGGGAGCGTGACGATGTGCACCAAGCGCGTGAACGGGAAGAGCGCCAGGATCACGAACGCGTTGAACATGTGGATCTTGACCGGGAGCGGCATCGCGGTCACGTATTGAATCTGCGGGTTGAACACGACCAGCGAGTGCAGCCACGGCACCGAGGTGTGGAGATACCACTCGGAGCCCCAGCGGTAGAAGAACGCGATCCAGAAGCCCATCACGACCTGGAGCGACAGCGCCGCGAGCAGCACCCAGTCCATGTACGTGGTGACGCTGAACGCGCGCACGTTGGTCAGCCGGCGGAAGATCAAGATGGCCATCCCGACGATCGCCATGACCGCGAGCGCCAAGCCGGTCACCTCCAGCACGTATAGCCGCGTCTGGTCCGCGATGAGGGCCGCCCACAGCCCGGGGAACAAGAAGCCCAGGATGTGCGGGATCAGGATCAGGATGATCCCGTAGTGCCACAGCGTCGATCCCCAGAACGAGAGGCGGTTCTCCAAGAACTGTGAGGACTGGCTCGAGAAGGAGAACCGGTCACCGAAGTAGCGGTACAGCCCGACGATCACGCATACAGCGATGGCCATGTAGGGGAAAACTGCCCAGAGAAACAGGTTTGACATGGTCCTCCTCCGCTCGTCTTGCGAGCTGCGTACTACGAAACCAAGCGCTCCGGATCGGGCAACGGGATCGACAGCGTTTCGGCCGGCAGACCGAAGCGTGCTTGCAGCACCAGCCGCAGCGCGTGCAGCACGTGGCGGTAGTTGTCGCCCAGGTCGAACAGGACCGGCGGCACCTCGCCTTCCTCCACCGGCTCCGGCTCCGGCTCGACCGTCATCGGGTCGAGCGTGCGAACCAGCGCCTCGCGGCCGATCTCGCCCGTCAGCTCCGCGTCCGGACAGACCGACATGAACCGCAGCAGCACCGCGACGTGATCGGGCAGCTCGATCCCCGAATCGAAATCGTACTTGCGATAGAGGTTCTTCAGCTCGAGCATCAGCGCGCTGCGCTTGTAGTCTTCGCCGAACATGTGGTACCCGATGTACGGGTGGCACGTGGCATCGAGGTCGAACGTCGCGGTGAAGACCTCTTCCAGCGTGTCGTGCGGCGTGCGCTCGACGAACGAGGCGAACTCGCCGAGCAGCGCCGCCGCGTCCGCGTTCTCCGGGGCGACCTGCTCGACGCACTCCCGGGCCGCCTGCGCGATCCCGGGGTGCGGGTACTCGAGGAGTTCCGCAAACAGCTCGAGTACCCGCGACTGCCTCGCCGTATCCTCGGCGGCTACCATCTGCGCGCCGGCGCCTCGCGGTAACCGAAGCCGGCTGCCGGCTTGTGCGTGTACGGGTCGAGGCTCTGCTCGATCGCTTCCTCGCGCGCGAACGCGGGGATGACGAACCGTTCCTCCATCGTCGGCAGCGACGTCAGGTTGAAGATCGCCTCGGCTTCCTCGGGAGTCGTCTTGCCGATGCGCAGGGCCTCCGCCGCCTCGGCCGCGGAGATGTCCTTGACGCGCTGCGAGCGCTTGAACAAGCGGACCGCGATCTGCTTGCGATAGACCTCTCTGATGATCTCTTCGTTTCCGGCGCTGAAGAGGCTGGCCATGTAGCGGATCGGGATGCGCGCCTGCTCCAGCGAGCTCAGCATCTGCCCCAGGCCCTCGACGCCCGAGCTCTCGTAGATGCCCTCTTTCATCCGCCCGAGCACCGGCAGCATCGGCGGCACGTAGAACAGCATCGGGAGCGTACGGAACTCGGGGTGCAGCGGCAGCGCGAGCCCCCACTTCTTGACGAACTTGTACGACGGCGAGTTCTGGGCCGCCGCGATCTGCTGGTCGGTGACGCCGTTCGCCTTGGCGGCGGCGATGATCAGCGGATCGAACGGATCCATGATCATCCGCCGCATGGCGGCGACCAGGTTCGCGTCGTCGTTCAGGGCGGTTTCCTGGATCAGATCCGCATCGTACAGGATCAGGCCCAGGTAGCGGATGCGGCCGACGCAGGAGTGGAAGCACGCCGGGGCCTGTCCGGTCTCCAAGCGCGGGTAGCACAGGATGCACTTCTCCGATTTGCCCGTCGACCAGTTGTAGTAGGTCTTCTTGTACGGGCAGCCCGAGACGCACATGCGCCAGGCGCGGCACTTTTCCTGACTGATGAGGACGATGCCGTCTTCGCCGCGCTTGTAGATCGCGCCGGACGGGCACGCTCCGACGCAGCTCGGGTTGAGGCAGTGGTTGCAGATGCGCGGCAGGTAGAAGAACACCAGCCGCTCGACCTCGTTGAGCTGCTCGCGCTCGTGGTCGGTCAGCTTCTCGAGGTTCACGTCGTTGCTGGCGTAGACCGGGGAGCCGCCGAGGTCGTCGTCCCAGTTCGGCCCGGCCTCGATGTCGATCGGCTTGCCGGTGATCAGCGAGATCGGGCGCGCAGTCGGCTGGTCGTCACCTTCCGGTGCGTTGAACAGCTCGTCGTACTGGTACGTCCACGGCTCGTAGTAGTCGTCGATCGTCGGCAGGTTGGGATTGAAGAAGATGTTTCCCAGGCCTTCGGTGCGGCCTTGGAGCCGCAGGCGCAGCCGGTCGCCGTCCTTCACCCAGCCGCCCTTGTACTTCTCCTGGTTCTCCCACGTGGTCGGGTAGCCGGTTCCCGGCTTCGTCTCCACGTTGTTCCACCACATGTACTCGGTGCCCTTACGATCCGTCCAGATGTTCTTGCAGGCGATGCTGCAGGTGTGGCAGCCGATGCACTTGTCGAGGTGGAAGACCATTGAAACTTGCGCGCGTATGTCCATGGGTTACCACTCCAGCTTTTCGAGGGCACGCACGACGGCGTGTGTGTCGCGGGTGAAGATCCCGATCGGGCCCCAGTAGTTGAAGCCGTAGGTGAACTGCGCATAGCCGCCGGCGAGCTGCACCGGGTTGATGCGGGTTCGGGTCAGGCTGTTGTGCCCGCCGGCGCGCCGCCCGCCGCGCACCTGGGACTTCGGCATCGAGATCGTCCGCTCGGGTGAGTGGTAGATCATGCAGGTGCCGGGCTGCACGCGCGCGCTGACCGCCGCGCGCGTCACCATGACGCCGTTGTCGTTGTAGACCTCGACCCATTGGTTGTCGACGATGCCGATCCGGGCCGCGTCCTTGTCGTTGATCCAGCACGGCTCGATGCCGCGCGACAGCGTCAGCATGCGCAGGTTGTCGTAGTACGTCGAGTGGATGTGCCACTTGCCGTGCGGCGTGATGTAGTTGAGGATGAGGCTCTTGTCGTCGACCGGGCTCAGCACGATGTCGCCCGTGAGGTGCGGATCGAGCTTGGGCTTGTAGGTCGCGAAGTGCTCGCCCCAGTCGATGTACCAGGGATGATCGACGTACAGGTGCTGGCGGCCGGTCAGCGTGCGCCACGGGATCAGGCGTTCGACGTTCATGCACCAGGCGGAGTACGCCCGGCCGTCGTTCACCATCCCCGACCAGCACGGGCTGATGAGGAGGCGCTTCACTTGCCGCGTGATGTCGCCGAACGACATCCGCACGCCGCGAACGCCTTCGGCGAGGTCGGTGAGCGGCAACCCGGTGACTTTTTCCTCGTGCTCGAACGCGGCGTACGACACGTCGCCGTTCGTCTCCGGCGCAAGGTGGAGGATCACGTTGCAGACGTCGAGCGCGTCCTCGAGGCTCGGGTACTTCTTCCCGTTCCACTCGACGCAGCGGAAGTGCCGCGGGTCGGGCGATTTCGCGACCGGCGCGTCGAGCAGCTGGTCGTAGAACTTCTCGCAGTCGACGTGGACGCCGTTGGCCGTGACCCCGTCGGTGCGAACGTTCGGCCCCAAGGTGATGTACCGGTTGTAGATGTTGGCGTAGTCGCGGGTGGCGACGCGCAGGTGCGGCATCGTCTTGCCCGGGATCGCCTCGCACTCGCCGGCCGTCCAGTCCAGGACCTGCGGCTGCGCGATCTCGTCCGGCGTGTCGTGCGACAGCGGGAAGGCGACCAGGTCCTTCACCGGTTCGGGGAAGGCCAGCGGCGACATGTCGCTGACCGCCTTGGCGAGCGTCTTGAAGATGTCCCAATCGCTCTTCGACTCCCAGACCGGCGGGACGGCCGCGCCCAGGACGTGGATGAACGAGTGGAGGTCGGTCGAGTTGAGATCGTTCTTCTCGTACCACATCGCCGTCGGCAAGACGATGTCCGAGTACAACGCCGACGTGTCCATGCGGAAGTTGATGTCGACCACGAGGTCCATCTTGCCGCGCGGAGCCGGCTCGCGGAACGTGACCTTCTTCGTCTTCCCTTTGGCATGGTCTTCGGCGACCGCGTTGTCGTGCGTGCCCAAGTAGTGGCGCAGGAAGAACTCGTGCCCCTTCGCGCTCGCCATGATCGCGTTGCCGCGCCAGATGAACCAGAGGCGAGGCCAGTTCCCCTCGGCGTCGGGGTCGTCGATCGCGAACTTCAGCTTGCCGGACTTCAGCTGGGCGACGGCCTCGTTGACGATCGCCTGATCGTCCTTCGCGCCGGCTGCCTGCGCCTCGCGCACGAAGTCCAGCGGATTGCGGTCGAACTGTGGGTAGGCCGGCATCCAGCCGCGCTTCACCGCATCGTTTTCGATGTCCATGCAGTGGCCTTTGGCCCAGCGCGGGTTCGGCGGCACGGCCGCGTACTCGTCGAAGTCGCCCTCGTAGTGCCACTGGCTGCTGTTCACGTAGTGCCAGGTCGGCGACTGCTGCCGGCGCGGCGGCTTCGTCCAGTCCAGGGCGAACGTGATCGCCGCCCACGGCGCCTGCGGTGCGAGCTTCTCCTGCCCGACGTAGTGGTTCATGCCGCCGCCGTTGCGCCCGCAGCAGCCGGTGAACAGCATGGCGTTGATCGGGCCCCGGTACGCCAGACCGTTGTTGTACCAGTGGTTGAGGCTCGCGCCGACGATGCACATCGAGCGGCCCTCGGTCAGCTCGGCGTTCGTCGCGAACTCACGCGCGAAGCGGATCACCGTCTCGCGGCCGATGCCGGTGTACTGCTCCTGCCAGGCCGGCGTGTACGGCGCGAGGTCGTCGTAGCTCTTGCCGTAGTCGCCCGGCAGCCCGCGGTCGACGCCGTAGTGGGCCATGTACAGATCGAACAGCGTCGCGACCGGAACGCGGCCCTTGGCCGTGTCGATGTACCGGACGGGCACGCCCCGCAGCGACTGGCGCTTGGCGGCGAACTCGTAGAAGTCGACGCTGAGCACGTCGTCGTGCTTGTCGAGGAAGCTGAGGACCGGATCGATCGGCGTGCCGTCCTTGCCGTCCTCCATCTTCAGGTTCCACTGCCCCTGTTTGGTCGCCCAGCGGTAGCCGATCGTGCCCATCGGCATCTTCGGCTTGCCGCTCGCGTCCATGATCAGCATCTTCCAGTCGCCGTGCTCTTCATCGGCGTAGTGCGCGATCCGGTTGGCGCGCAACAGCTGTCCGGCGGCGTATCCGTTCTTCGCGTCACCCGTCAGCTCGACCAGGAACGGCGCGTCGGTGTAGTTCTTGACGTAGTTGTCGAAGTACGGGACGTGGCGGTCCTGGTGGTACTCCTTGAGGATGACGTGGTTCACGGCCATCCAGAGCGCCGTGTCCTGACCCGCCTTGACCGGGATCCACATGTCCGAGTACTTGGCGACCTGCGAGAAGTCGGGCGAGATGACGACGAACTTCGAGCCGTTCGTGCGCGCTTCGGAGATGAAGTGGACGTCCGGCGTGCGGGTCATGTTCAGGTTCGCCGCGATCGAGACGATGTAGCTCGAGTTGTACCAGTCGGCGCTCTCGCACACGTCGGTCTGGTCGCCCCACACCTCGGGGAACGAGTTCGGCAGGTCGGCGTACCAGTCGTAGAAGCTCATGTTCACGCCGCCCAGCAGCTGCAGGAAGCGCGCGCCGCCCGCGTACGAGGCGAACGAGAACGCCGGGATCGGCGCGAAGCCGAAGACGCGATCGGGTCCCCACTTCTTCGACGTGTACAGCGTCGCGGCCGAGATCAGCTCCACGACCTCGTCCCAGTTCGTGCGGCGGAAACCGCCCTTGCCGCGAGCGCGCTGGAAGCGCTTGCGCTTCGCCTCGTCCTGCACGATCGAGCCCCAGGCCTCGATCGGGTTGGCGTACTGCGCGCGAGCCTTGCGCCAGAAGTCGAGCAGGGCGCCGCGAATGTACGGGTACTTGACGCGGATCGGGCTGTACACGTACCACGAAGCGGAGATGCCCCGCTGGCATCCGCGCGGCTCGTACGGCGGCAGGCCTTTCTCGAGCAGCGGATAGTCCGTCTGCTGCATCTCCCACGTGATGATGCCGTCCTTCACGTACACCGCCCAGGAGCAGCCGCCGGTGCAGTTGACGCCGTGCGTGCTGCGCACGACCTGGTCGTGCTGCCAGCGATTACGGTAGAACTCTTCCCAGCGACGGGACTTCGGGTCGACCAGATCTTGAATCCATCCCATTCGCTACAGCCTCCGGGCGATTTTGCGGTTGTTGAACACCATATTTGCGCGTACGACCAGCGGCTTACGAACGCCGATCAGCCGGCGCCTCCAGTACACCGCCGCGATCGCGACGAGGATCACCAGCGCGATCGCCGCCATCACCGCCAGCTTCCCGATGGAACCCAGCGGGCGCTCTGCGACCGCACCCTCTTTGATGAACGAGGCGAGGTTCGAAACTTCTTGCGGCGTCAGCGGCTGTCTGGTCCAGACCGCGCTCATCGTCGGGGTCGGGTCGCCGGTCAAGAACGCCCCGAGTCCGGCGTCACCGCCGTACTTGCTGTAGGCGTCGGTGAGGTCGGGACCGAGCGTGCCGCCGCCGAGAGCGCCGATCCCGGAGATGCTGTGACACGACATGCAGGGCGGGCCCCCGTTGTGCATGCGCGTGCCGCCGACGAACAGCTCGCGGCCTGCCGCCGCGTCGCCCGGCGGGAGCGCCGGGGCGGTCGTCGTCTGCCCTTTGCCTTTTCCGGGCGTCCCGGCTTGCTGCGTGATGTAACTGACCACCGCATCGATGTCGGGCGGTGCGAGCCCCAGGGTCGGCATGACCCCTTTGGCCTTGTATTTGTTCGCCAGCGCAACCGCCTTGGGATCGTTGGCGTCGATCATCTTCTGCGGCCCCGAGATCCATTGCCTCAGCCAATTCGGATCTTCGGTCTTGGTGGCTTTGAGGTCGGGGCCGACGAGGTCGCCCTTTCCGATCGTGTGGCACGCCGCGCACTTCTGCGCGAAGATCGTGCTCCCGTCGTCGGCGCGCGCCGCGCCGGCGGCAACGACCGGAACCAGCGCGAACGACGCAGCCGCGAGCAGGCGTGCGACACGCGCGAGGGAGATGCGCAGAACGTGCTGTTCGCCGCAGCGGGCTGCGGACTGATCGCCGGTCATCGTGCCTCCTTCTCCGACGAAAAAGCATCTCTGGAGAGGTCAGTGATCCGAAGCGTGTATCTCGTCATGGCAGCCGGTGCACCTGCACCGGATCGCCGGGCGATACGGCGGACCGTTCCGGGCCGGCGCGGACGTAGCCGTCCGCCTCCGGACGTCCCTTCAGTGCCGTTACCCATGCCGCGATCACCGCGCAACCGCCGTCTCGAGGACGTCGTCCGACCGCAGCACGTGATCCGCGCGGCGGCGGTGGAGCTCCGCCCAAGGTTTCCACTCGCCGTCGCCGGCGACGAACCAAGACTCGTCGATGCCGCGCAGCTCGATGCCGGCAGAGGTCGATTCGATCAGCACCGTCGCGGGGCGCATCGAGCGCGCGGTCGCGAGGCCGCGCGCCAGTCCGGAGCGCACCTTCGGCCGGTGCACCGTCACCCACACGACGCAGCGGGCGCCGGCGGCGAGCAATCGTCCGGTGTCCCGCCGGTGCTCCGCTTCGTCGCCCGGCCGGAGCGTGAGAATCCGCGTCTCGCACGGCGTCTCGCGAACGCTCACTTTGACCGCGACGACCGGGCCGCCGGCCGCGTGGGCTCCGATGAGCCGCGCGGCCAGCGTCGTCTTCCCCACGTTCGAAGCGCTGCCGCCGACGACGACGATCCTCATCACTCGGCTCACGCGGCGGCGCACTGCGAGCCCGTCGTGCTGCGGCGGTTCTCCGGCACCGATGTACGCGAAGCAGGGAACGACGTCCGATCCCATACCGGCAAAGGCTAGCGCCGCTCGGTTCCGTTTCGGTTCCGCAGGAGCGCCGAAGAGCGCCGACCAAAAGTGCCGTCCCGGGATGCTCGCCAAGTGCTTCGGAGCCGGTACATGCCGCCTGAGAACGCCGCACCGAACATCGAAGATCGTCCCCGACACCGGTCGAACGCATGGTCGTTCTGAGGCCCGGGCTGCCCGGCGACGGCCGTCACGCGGCGTGGTCCGACGACGAGACGCGAGCGTGGGCGATCGACGACGTTCTCGACGCGGCGCTGCGGACGACGGGCGCCGACGTCGCCGAGATATTCCTGCGCGACGAGGGCGGCGCCGGCGTCTCGCTCGCCGGCGTGCGCGGTGCCTTTTCCGACGCGTTCAACGAAATCACCCATTTCGAGGAGGGTGACGGCTACCCCGGGCTCGTCGTCGCCGACGGCCGGCCGCTCGAAGCCCCCGACGTGTTGCACGACCCGCGCTTTCGGCGCACGCGCGTGCAGCAGCTGGGGTTCACGTACTTCCTCTGCGTCCCCATACCGGGCCGCGAACGCCCGCTCGGCAGCCTCGACGTCGCGTGGCGCGGCGGTTCCGACGCCGTATTCGATCATTGCGTACAGCTCTCGCGGGACGCCGAACGCCTTGGGTTGATCCTCGACCGGGAAGCGTCGGCTGCTCGCCAGGCAACGGCTCAGCCGACCGCCGTGCGGGACGACCTCGAGCGGCGGCTCGGCGTGCGCGCGCTCGGCGGCTTCGACGCATGGCGCGGGCCGACGCGCTTGAGCCTCGACTGCTTCGCCCGCAGGCGCGCGCTGACGCTGCTCAAGATTTTGCTGACCAACTACGGCAAGATCGTCGTGCGAGACGAGCTGATCGAGCTGCTGTGGCCGTCCGAAGCGCCGAAAGACGCGGCCAAGATGTTGAAGATCGCGGTTCACTACTTGCGCCGCGGTCTGGGCGAGACGCAGAACGGGAAGACCGTGTCGTTCATCTCGACCGAGCCGAACGGCTACGCGTTCAATCCGGCCTCCCCGCACTGGATCGACGCGCTGGAGTTCGAGGCGAAGGCCCTGGAGGGTCTTCGTCTGGAGCGACAGGGCCGCTGGAGAGAGGCCTTCGCCGCATTGCAGACGGCGGCCGACCTCTACCACGGCGACTATCTCGAAGACGAGCCGTACAGTGATTGGTGCCGGCGGCGGCGCACGCAACTGCGCGAGACGCTGTTCGAGGTGCTGGTGACGATGGGCCGGTTGCTGCGAAGCGCCGGGGACATGGAGGCCGCGATCCGCTGCTATCGCCGGATCCTCGAGCTCGACCCGTGCCTGGAAGACGTGCACCGTGATTTGATGGACGCGCTCCACCGGTCCGGGAAGCGGACGCAGGCGCTTCGCCAGTACGAAGCCTGCCGCCGTGCGCTGCAGGAAGAGTTCGACGCCGCGCCCGTCCTGGAAACGGAGACGCTGTACCGCAGCATCATGGGCCGTACGACGGGCTGATCGGCGGCACTGCGCCGTCACGCCGCGTCCCACGGCAGGTTCACCGGGATCGGCCGGTCCGGCGTGGGCCGGTCGGAGATCATCGGGCGCAGCCTCGCCACGAGATAGTTCCGCACGCCGTTCTGGCTCTCTTCCGGCACCGTGGCCCACGTCACGAACAGGCCTCCGTGCCGGGCGATCGGCTCGAACTGGCGGGCCCATCGCAGGTTCTTGGCGATTCCGCCCTGACCGACGTACACGGTGTCTTCGCCGCCGCCCGCCCACACGACCACGATCCCGGACGCGGGCGCGTCGGGCAGAACGGCCGTCTCGAACGCGCACCACGTACCGTCCGTCGCCCTGCGCCACCGCAGCTGCACGGTCACGTCTTCCGCATGACCCGCGGCGGGTTCAACGCGGCGGCGCGAGGATGTCGTCGAGGCGGATCACGCCGGGCTCCGTGTCCGCCGGCGGCTCGCCCTGCGAGCGCAGCGCTTCCGCGATGCGGCGGCGTTCGCGCGCGTCGATTCGCGAGCGGAGGAACAGCGGCCGCTCCAGGTCGGGGAGATCGAGCGAACCGGCCGCCGGCATCCACGCATACCGAAACAGCACGGTATCGCCGTCGAGGCGAACGCGGCCGGTGACCGCAGGGTCGGAATAGGGCGGCCCCGCGTCCTCCCACCGGAACCACGCCGACAGAAACCAGCGGCCCTCGGCGTGACCGAGGTTCCACTCCACGCCTGAATAGAACGTCCGGAACGCCGGCGTCTCCGCGCGGCCGGCGACCAGCTGGTTCACCTGCACGCGCCAGCTCAGGCGTCCCCACGCGGGCGGGAACGGATCGAGGGCCTGAAAGAAGCGCGTCCGGACCGAGCTGTCGAACTCGGCCCCCGCGACGAGCGCGGAGCTCTCGCCCGGCCGCGTCCAGAAGCCGGGCGGCGCTTGATCCGAGTGCATCCGGCATTGTCCGATGTTCACGCTGAAGGCAACCTCTGACGCGTCAGTTGCTCGCCGGTTTCACGGTTCCCGCCGGACCGCACCGCCGGCGCAGCGAACGGGCGCCGCATGATCGTCGTCATCGGCGCGGGCCTGATCGGTCTTTCCGTCGCGTACGAGCTCGCCAAACGCGGCGCCGAGGTGCGCGTCCTCGAGCGCGGCGATTCCGCCGCGTCGCCGTCGTGGGCCGGCGCCGGTAGGCTCGCCCCGTTCACCGAGTCGGAGGGCGGCGAAGAGGAAGAAAACTTCTTGGCGACCGCGCTCGGCGTCTACCAAGTCTTCGTCAAAGAGCTCCACAAGCGCACCGGCGTCGACCCGTATCTGCGCATCGACGGCATCATCGAGGTCGCTCACGACGAAGCGAACGCGATGCGCTTGAGCGCGCGCGCGGCGGCGCTCGTGGCGCGCGGGATCCACGCGCACTGGCTGGAGGCCGACGAGGTCCGCCGGCTCGAACCCGCGCTCGGGCCGGCGACGCTCGGCGCGTCGCTCATCGAGGACGAGGGGCAGATCGACAACCGGCAGCTCGGCCACGCCTTGCGCCTCGCGTGCGTCGACGTCGGCGTTCGGCTCGAAGAACGCGTCGGCCCGGTCGCGCTCGAGGCGGACGACCATCGCGTCCTCGGCGTTCGGGCGGGCGACCAAGTCGTCGCCGCCGAGGCCGTCGTCAACGCGGCCGGCGCGTGGGCCGGCGAGCTGGCCGGCGCCCCGCCGCACGCCCGCGTCGCGATCGAGCCGGTTCGGGGCCAAATGCTCGTCCTGGCGATGCCGCGCCGGCTCGTCACGCGCGTGCTGTCGGTTCCCGGCGCCTACCTGCTTCCGCGCCAGGACGGAACGCTCGTGGTGGGTGAGGCGGTCGCCGAGGAGGGGTTCGAGGTTCGCGTCGATCCGTTCGCGGCGAAGAGCCTGCGCGATGCGGCGGTCCATGCCTTGCCCGAGCTCGCGAGCCTCGCCGTCGTCGAGAGCTGGGCCGGGTTGCGCCCTCGCTCGCCCAACGGCCGGCCGTTCATCGGTGCGACCCCGCTCGAGGGGTACTACGTGGCGGCCGGTCATTATCGCAACGCCATCCTGCTGGCGCCCGCTACGGCGCTCGCCATCGCAAACGTACTCGAAGGGAAAGACTCGTAAGCCCATGACGAGGAATACGCGACATGCTCGAACCAGGTGCCACGCTGCCCCTCATGACCGTTCGCGACGACACCGGAACGGAGATCTCGACGCGCGATCTCCTGGTCGGTAAGCATCTCGTGCTCTACTTCTACCCCAAGGACGACACGTGGGGCTGCACCAAGGAAGCCACGCAGTTCCGCGAGGCGTACGAAGCCTTCCGCCGCAAGGACGCGACCATCGTCGGCGTCAGCCGGGACTCGGTCGAATCGCACCGTCTCTTCAAAGAGAAATATCTGATCCCGTACCGGCTCCTGGCGGACGTGGAGTCGCGGCTCTGCGACGCGTTCGGCGTCATCGTGGAGGAGAACATCTACGGCAAGAACGCGATCCAGCGCTCGACGTTCGTCTTCGACCCGAGCGGTACGCTGGTCCGGGCTTGGCCGAAGGTCACCGTGCTCGGCCATGCCGACGAAGTCCTGAAGGAGCTGTAGCGCCATGATGCCGTGCGAACGCTTTACCATCCTCGACTGGCGGCCCGGCGACGACATCGTCAAGTGCGACGTGTGCGACCACCTCGAATCGGCGCACGAGAACCCGGGACGGCGCCGCCTCTCGGGCGGAGAGATCGAGGCGACTCGCCGGCGCTTGATCGAAGAGATGTTCGACAAGCAGCAAGCGGAACGGCGTGAAGGCGGCGCCGCCGAGGTCGACGCGCATCACGCGCCGGGCACGAACTCCGAGCCGGTCGCCACCGACTCCTGAGCGCGATCGTTGGAGGAAGACGTGGAGAATCCGGTTGCCGTGGCCGATCCGATCGCCGAACCGCCGGGCAATGCCAGGGTCTTGTTGATATCGTCCCTGGCATTCGCGCTCGGCTTTGCGGTGTGGGGCATGTTTTCCGCGCTCGCGCCTTTCTTGATCAAGTGGTACGACTTCAGCGCCACCCAGGTGCTGATCTTGGCCGCGATGGAGCCGTTCTTTGCGGCGGCGGTCAGCATCCCGCTCGGCATCTTGACGGACAAATTCGGTGGCCGGATCATCTTCACGCTGCTGCTTCTGCTGCTCGCCGTTCCGCTTTTCTTCGGCCTGTTCGCCCACGGCTACTACTCCTTGCTGCTGCTGGGGGCGCTGCTCGGACTCGGAGGCGCGAGCTTCGTGGTCGGCAACGCCCACGTAGCATCCTGGTATCCCAAATCGAAGCAGGGCACAGCGCTCGGCATCTTCGCGATGGGCAACATCGGAATCACCGTCGGCATGATCACGGTCACGCTCCTGGTGACGCACGTTCTGAACGCGCGCGGCCCCGAAGGCTGGCGCCTGGTCTTTCCGATCTTCGCCGTTGCGACGCTGTTGATGGCGCTGGTCTACTGGTTTTTCACGTCCGATTCGCCGTACGGGCAGCAAAAGGGCGTTACATTGCGTCAAATCGTCGCCGTGTACCGTTCGGGCGCCGTCGTATGGCTCGTGCCTTACCTGTACTGGGTGTCCTTCGGCACCCTGACGTTCTTCGCGTCGGCGATGCCGACATATCTGCTCGACCGGTGGCATGTCGATGCGATCCAGGCGTCCATGATGTACACGCCGCTGCTCGTGGTCTGCGTCGCCGCCACCCGGCCGCTGGGCGGCTGGCTGTCCGACCGTTTCGATCCGTTGAGAATCCTGGGCTGGCTGTTCGGCTTCATGGTCGTTCTGGCCGTCCTGATGACGCTGCAGATCTCACTGCGGGTCGAGCTGTTCGCCATGTATGGCCTTGCGCTGCTGGCCGGCACGGCGGCGGCGGCGGTGGTGAAGCTGATCCCGCTCTACTTCCGGCAGGTCGGCGCGGTGAGCGGGCTGGCCAAAGCGGCCGGCGCAGCCTGCGGGTTCACCATGACGATGACCCTGGCGGCCGGCAAGAATCTTCTGGGCGGCTACACCTTCGGCTTCGCCATCTGGGCGGTGATGAACGCCGCGGCGTTCTACATAGCGTTTTCGCGCGTCGGCTTCAGGCATGCGAAACACATTGAAGTCGTTCCTTCGGGGGTCCATTCGAACATCGACGGTGCTGTGGTTCGGGCTCATGGACAGGCGTGAGCGGAGCGAACGAGGCGCGCGGCCATCGTTCGTCACGCTGTGCGCGCTCGGCGCCGCGATCATGGTATGGCTCACGATGCTCGCAGCGTCCGCCGCGCCGGCGAACGTTGCGGCGCTATCGCCGATGCAGGAGAAAGCGCTGAAGCCGCACGGCGCGTTCAAAGAATGTGCGAACTGTCCGGAGATGGTGGTGGTGCCGGCCGGGAAGTTCTCGATGGGCTCGCCGGCGAGCGAGCCAGGTCGTTTCGGCGACGAAGGCCCACAACATACGGTCACGATCGCGCGCCGATTCGCAGTCGACCGGTTCGAAGTGACCTTCGACCAATGGGATGCGTGCGCGGCCGACGGCGGCTGCAACGGCTACAAGCCGTCCGATGAAGGCTGGGGCCGCGGCCGCCGGCCGGTGATCAACGTTTCCTGGGACGATGCGAACGCGTACGTCGCTTGGCTGTCGAAAAAGACGGGCAGGTCGTATCGGCTGCTCTCGGAGTCCGAATACGAGTATGCGGCGCGTGCCGGGACGCAGACGGCGTATCCCTGGGGCAATGCCGTCGGCACGAAGAAGGCCAACTGTCACGCCTGTGGCAGCCAATGGGACGCCCGGCAAACGGCGCCGGCCGGCTCGTTCGCCGCGAACAGGTTCGGTCTCTACGACATGGTCGGCAACGTCCGCGAGTGGACCGAGGATTGCTACCACGACAGCTACAGCGGCGCGCCGACGGACGGCTCGGCTTGGACCGAGGGCGCGAACTGTTATAACCGTGTCGTGCGCGGCGGGTCCTGGCTCCTTGCGCCCGCCTTCCTCCGCTCGGCGAGCCGGTACTGGTTCGCCGCCGACTACCGGCTCCGCTATCTTGGTTTCCGGGTCGCTCGGACGCTTGCACCGTAAAGAGGGAGAGATCGCGATGGAACCGATCCGAGGCTACTGCGTCAGGTGCCAAGCGACGCGCGAGCTCAGGGATACCAAACAGATCCACCGCAGCGGGATCCCGACCGTCGAGGGAAAGTGCGCGGGCTGCGGCGGCACGGTCTTCGTCCTGGGCGCGGGCGCCCCGGCGCCGGTGGACGACCCGGACGAACCGTAGTCAGCGCCCGGGCTGCGACTTCACGTGGTCGAACGCGGCCTTCACCGCGTCGCGGAGCTGTGCTCGGTGCGTCTCGGGCGGCACGGCGGGGTCGCGCATCTCCGCCCCGCTCTCCTCGACGATCGACGCCAACTCGTCGAGATCCCGCGGCATCACCGTGCCCATCATGACGAGCGGGATGACGTTCGCGATGCCCTCGCGCGCGGCGGCGCCGCCGGGCGGATCGGCTTCCGTCAGCCAATCGGTGGCGACCCGCAGCGCTTCCTTCGATTCGTACTCGTTGAGCGGCATGCTTCACTCCGTCTCCGCGGTGTCGGGCGGCGTCGCGGGCGCGGGCTGGACCCACATCGGAAACGACGCCAGCACGTCGTTCTTGCCGGCGATGAACTTCACGAAATAGCGGCCGGGATAGGGCCAGGCCAGTCCCTGAAAGCGGACGACGTGGCGCGACATCTGGTCGTCGGCCGTGAACGCCATGTCCTTCACGGCGCTCTGCGCGATGGCTTCTTCGCGCTCGTCCGCGATGACGACGCGACAGTTCCGCAGCGTCCCGGCGACGTCGCTGAAGAAGCAGAATATCGCGCACCAGCGCCCGCTGGGCGCCGGAAACTCGGCCGCGGCGATGCCGTCCATGACGTTTTGGAACGAAACCGGCCCGCCCGCTTCGCTGCTGACGTTCTCGCACGCGAACGCCATCTGGACGCTGGGGCGCACTAGCGTTGACCGTCGCGGGCGTTGGGCATGCTCGAGCGCGAACGTACGGCTCCCCGGCCCGCAAGCCCTGGCGATCGCAGTCTAGGACTTTGCGAGCCCGCCCGGAACCGAGCGGCATGGATGATCGACCGCAAGCCGCTCGTCCGACGACCGCTGCGCTGACCCCGGTCGCACTCGAGGCGCTGGAGGCAATCAATCTCACGTTGCGAGAGATCGGCTACCGCGTCAAAACGGCGGCCCTCGTCGAAGCCGCGCTGGTGGAGCTGAACGAGCAGATGTCGCAACCCGGGAAGGCCGTCGACATCGTTCGGCGCCGCGTCCCGCCGCACTCGGTCGTGTTCCCGCCCTGACGACGTCACTGCGGCGCGTTGTGGGCTAGCTCGGAAAGCGTATCCGCACAAGCGAGAAAGATGACGATGCGCGGATATTTCCGCATCATGTAGTCCTTCAGGATCGTTGCGTCGCGCCGCCCGTTCTCGTCCATGACGTCGCGCGCCTCCGCCTGAAACTCGTCGAGCAGCGGCAGCAGCTTGCGCGCGATCTCGCCGAGACGTGTCTGAGCCATTCTTCGCCTCCAAGTCGTAACGGTGAACTGCCATGATGCGCTTCAGCGACGACGTGATCATCGGTCTTTACGTACCGCGGGGTCTGAGTCCGCCGCGCGCCGGCGGCGAGCAGGTCGAATGCGCTCGCTCGCGTTGCGCCCGAAGAGAGCGCACCGCGGGCACGCGCGCGTATCGCTGGGTGCCGCGCGAGAAGAACCGTCCGGTCATCGCGCTCTGCCCCCGCTGCCACGAGGAGCTTCTGACCATCATCACCGGCGGCTGATGAAGCGGGGACGCCGAGCTCAGCGATGGACCGAGACGGCGAACAGCGCCAGCGCGAACGACAAGACCGCCACGGTGGCCGATACGATACGCGCGGTGCGCCACTCCTTGTGCAGGCCGAGGGCGAACGTCGCGAGGCACGCGATCGCGAAGAGGAAGACGAACATGGTGCTCATGGCGTGCGCAGAGTTTACTCCAGAGCGGCGTCATTGCCAATCCGGCCGGGGCAGGCGCGACGAGGCCTCGCACGCGCGCGCGTGGTAACCAGACGGCGCATGGATCGATCCGACCCGCCCGCCGCACCTGTCGCCGCCGGCGCCGCGACCTACTCAGCCGCCGCAGACGGCGTCCTCACCGCCGAGGGGCTGCGGCAAGCGTGCCGTCACGTCTGGCGCGACTCGAACTCCGTCGTGATGCTCGGCGCCGACATCTTGAACTCGGAGCCGGTCTTTTACGACGACAAGCGGGCACTGCTCGCGCTGCGCCGGCATATCGTGGCGGCCGGCCCGCGCGCCTTCATCGAAGACGTTCTCCCCCGGCTCGGGTTCGGACCGGTTCGTGACTGAGCAGACGCAGCAGAACGAGACCGCCGGTCAAACGATCGTCTGCGTGAGATGCGGTGCCGAAGGTATCCCGCTGCACCGGGGCTGCCCGATGTGCGAGGACTGCTGCGACTGCAGGCCGCTCGGAACCTAGCGGCTCCGGGACGTCAGCCGAAGCGCAGCAGCGAGTCGATCCGGGGGTATCCGCCGTCGTCGGCGAGGTCGAAGTGCATCATCGCTCCGTTGCGTGACGAACCGTCGGCGCGGACCTTGAAATCACAGGCGCCCCAGCGCAGTCCTTGATCGCACAGCGCGGTCACGATCTCGCAGCGCAGGTTCAGGAAGCCGCGCGCCGGATTGCGCGTCAGCGCCGGAGCCGCGCTCGGGGCGCCGACCACCATCGGAATCCGGACGTGCTCGTAGTCGCGCACGATCTGCAGATATTGCTCCCTGGCGCCGTTCGGCCAGGCGGGATGGCTCTCGACGAACTCGCGCGACCCGAGGAGCGCTTCGAGCGGCGGCAACGCCTCGTCGAGCGGCAGGCGTTCGGTCTCCGGGATCGTCGCGAACAGCTCGTCGTCGGAAACGGCGTCGGCGTTCTCGATCGCGACGCGCGAGACGCTCGGCGGCCGGCCGTCGACCGCGAGGCTCAAGTACACGACCAGCGCATCCGAGACCGCCTTGAACCGCGTCCACACCGACTGCGTCGACTCGTTCGGCCGCCGCGGGCTCAGGTCGGCCTCGGCGCGCGGATGCGTCATGAACCGCAGCGCGCGGTCGCAGGCGGCGAGAAAGCGCATGCGCATCTCGACCAGACGCTCACCGCCGGCTTCGCCGCCGGGGACGCCGGCGTTTCGCGTCACGATGTACGGGTTCGTCGCGGGGTTGATGTCGATCGCCGCGCCGGCCGAGTGGTGACCCGCGTGCGGGCGCCAGCACACGTGCGGCCCGGCCACGGCGGCCCATTGCGAGAACGTAGCGCCGCCGCGCCCGGTCGACGGATCGATCCGGCGGTCGCGGTCGAGCGCTTCGAACGCTGCCCGCACCGCATCCTCCGCGGCGCGCAGCCGCCATTGCAGCTCGGGGTTCACTCCCTCCGTGAAGCCCGATCCGCAGCGCTGACCGAGAAACGACGTCGCCAGTTGAAACGAAGGCATATCGATCCAGGGCTCTAGAATAAGTGTTTCGACGGCGCAGTCCTGCGGACGGGCGGCGATGGCGCGACGATCCCGCGATCATTTCTGAGGAGGCGCTGGTGCGAACGCATGAGAACCCGACGCTGTACGAGCGGTTAGGCGGCGCCTGGAAGATCGCGATCCTCGTCGACGACTTCATCGACCGGCTCCTGGCCGATCCGAGGTTCGACGCGAACCCGCGCCTCAAAGAAGCGAGCCTGCACGTCTCGAAAGCCGGTTTGAAGTACCTGGTCACGGAGCTGACGTGCTGGGCGACCGGCGGACCCCAAACGTACACCGGCCGGTCGATGACCGAGTCGCACCGGCACCTGATGATCGGCGACGACGACTGGTCGTCGTTCATGGACGACTTTCAGCGATCGATGGACGCGTGCAAGCTGCGCCGGCCGGAGCAGCAGGAGCTGCTCGCCATCCTCGAGCGCTCGAAATCCGCGATCGTCGTTCCGAAAGGCGGCGGTTAACCCGCTCGACCGGCGCTTCCGCACGCCGCGTAATGATCCAAGGCCTCGGCGACGAGCTCCCAGTCCGTCTCGTTCAGATCCGCGGCTCGTTCCACCGGAGCGGGCTCCTCGGACATGAGCACATCGGCATACGCCGGCGGCTTGTCGCCGGCCGGCCGATGCGCTTCGTCCGCCTTCGAGGGGTCTACTCGGCTGCTCTTGATGCGTCGCGCAAGTTCCGCCGCGGCCTCCCGGCCACTCGCTGGGGTCATCGTAGGTAGTCTCCGATCGGTAGGGTGCTTCCCGCGCCGCGCGCCGGCGCGGCGACGGGGTACGACGAAATCTCCGGGGATCGATCGGAGCCGCGGAACCGCCGCGGAGCCGAACCGGAACCGCGGGCGAACCGCGGGTTCGAAATCGTCTTCCAGGGGGTAGCGTACCCGTCGAGAACGTCTCTCACGCTCACCCCCCAATGGGAGGGTTCCCCGGGCTCACGTTTTACGGAGGATGACGCGTGCGTAGGAAGATTGGACTCATGATCCTGATCGGCGCCGCCCTCGGCGCAGTCGTCGGCTACCCCCTCGGAAACGTCGCGGTCGGCATCGTGTACGGAGTCCTGTTCGGCGCCATCGTCGGCGCGATACTCGATCGGCGCGTGCAAGGAAGGCCGCCCGTCGGTTGACGGGCGGGACGCGAAGGGACACGTATTTCCGGCGCTAATTAGATGCGCCGGGAGCGGGAGGAGCGAGTTTGGCTCAGAGATACAGTCCGAATCCGAAGGAAGTCCGCGTGAAGGGCCTGGGGCGCGGGTTCTGGCCGGTCACGATCCTGTTCACGCTGCTGAGCCTCGGCTCCGCGTGGTACTACCTGTTCGGCTCGATCGACTGGATCATGCCGGGCGCCACGCAGCCCGTGGCCGACCGCGCCTCCGACGTCGACGGGCTCTTCAAGTTCATGGCGGTCTTCGGTACCGCGATCTTCATCTTCGTCGCCGGCTACGTGATCTATTTCGCGATCGAGTTTCGCGCTCGCCCGACCGATTCTCCCGACGACGTCGGCGTCCAGATTCACGACGCGCCGAAGCTGGAGCTGTGGTGGACGGTTCTTCCGACCGCGCTGCTGGCGGTGCTCACGTTCCTCAGCATCACGGTCTGGTACAAGATCCAGTTCGGAGTCGGAGCGCCGGCGCTCACCATGGAAGTCGTCGGCCACCAGTTCTATTTCGAGTACCGCTACCCCGGGCTGAAAACGTCGGTGTTCTCGAAGACCGAGCCGATGCATCTCCCGGCCGGCGTGCCGGTGCGGATCCTCATCACGTCCGCCGACGTGATCCATCAGTTCTGGGTGCCGGAGATCAGGCTCAAACAGGCCGCCGTGCCCGGACTGGTGCAGAACCTCAACTATACGCCGCTGCGCCCGGGGACGTACGACATCGCCTGCTCGGAGTTCTGCGGAGCCGACCACAGCCTGATGCAGGGCCAGCTGGTGATCGAGCCGGTCGCGGCGTTCAACAAGTGGCTCGACGACCACAAGAAGGCGGCGGCTGCCGGTGGCGGCACGGTCAACCTCGCGAACGGCAGCGCGGCCTCCGGCAAGGCGACGTTCGCCCAGAAATGCGCCGCCTGCCACAACAACCCGCCGACGCCGTTCGACCAGAAGCTCGTCGGTCCGGGTCTGGCAAAGATCACCGACGACCCCGCGCATCCGAACTTGGTGAACGACAAGCCGCCGACGCCGGCGAACATCGCGGAGATTCTGCAGAACGGCTTCACCGGCCCGATCGGCACGATGCCCAACCGCCAGGCCAACGCGCTTTCCGACAAAGACATCGCTGACCTGGTCGCCTACCTCGTCAGCCTCAAATAGCCTCAGCCACCGCCCGAGAGAGATCGCGCATGCACGCCGGAACCAGTACGACCCACGAAACGCACGACGTTCACGACCACATCCATCCCGCGCCGGAAGGATTCATCCGGAAGTACGTCTTCTCGCTCGACCACAAGGTCATCGGGTTCCAGTACTTCTTCACCGGGATATTCCTGTTGCTCATCGCCGGCTCGTTCGCCGAGCTCGTACGCCTTCAGCTGACGAAGCCCGAAGGCGCGATCATGAGCCACACGGCGTACAACGAGATGTTCACCATGCACGGCACGGCGATGGTGTGGATGGTCCTGATCCCGCTCGTGACCGGAGCGATCGGGAACTTCGTCATGCCGCTCCAGATCGGCGCGCGCGACGTCGCGTTCCCGTGGCTGAACATGCTCAGCTTCTGGATCCTGCCCGTCGCGGCGCTCATCCTCTTCAGCTCGATGCTGTTCGGCGGGCCGCACGCCGGGTGGACGGAGTACCCGCCCATCTCGTTGGCCGACGGAACGGCCGGCGCGCTGTGGTGCATGGCGATCTTCGTGATCGGGATCAGCTCGACGATGACCGGGCTGAACTTCATGGTCACGATCATGAAGATGCGCGCCCCCGGGATGACGTGGACCCGCATGCCGCTCTTCACGTGGGCCACGTTCGCCACGGCGCTGATGAACATGGTCGCGACCGTCGCGCTGTCGGCCGCGGTCGGCGCGCTGTTCCTGGAGCACGTCTTCAACGTGCCGTTCTTCGACGCCACGCGCGGCGGGAGCGCGGTGCTGTTCGAGCACATGTTCTGGTTCTACTCGCACCCGGCGGTCTACATCTTCATCATCCCGGCCTTCGGCGTGGTGTCGGAAGTACTGCCCACCTTCGCCCGCAAGCCGATCTTCGGCTACAAGATGATCGCCTTCTCGTCGATGGCGATCGCGATCTTGGCGTTCACGGTCTGGGCGCACCACATGTTCCCGAGCGGACTCGCTCCCTGGCTGCAGCTGCCGTTCATGATCCTGACCTACGCGATCGGTATCCCGACCGGGATCAAGGTCTTCTCGTGGATGGCGACGCTCTGGGGCGGACGGATCCACTTCACCACGTCGATGCGCTACGCGCTCGGGTTCCTGATCACGT
>Ga0066662_10000155_pt1 | contig 28038 bp, 26 predicted proteins | sample GraSoiAngelo_111_FD_133939 | JGI IMG/M metagenome (GOLD analysis project Ga0066662, IMG submission 133939) | Grasslands soil microbial communities from the Angelo Coastal Reserve, California, USA - 14_0903_12_40cm | ecosystem: Environmental > Terrestrial > Soil > Grasslands | place: USA...
CGGTGACGCGCGCGCGCTTCACGGCGGTCGTCATCGCGCGCTGGTGCGACGCGCAGTTGCCCGAGATGCGGCGCGGCAGAATCTTGCCGCGCTCGCTGATGTACTTGCGCAGGCGCGTCGTGTCTTTGTAGTCGAGCTCGCCGGAGCGTTCCGCGCAGAAATTGCAGACCTTGCGCTTGGGCCGGCGATCTTTTTTCGCCGACGCGCGCTTGCCTTTGGGAGGCGGCATCAGAGGGTGACCTTTCGGTGATGTAGGTGGTGGTCGGCCAGGCGTGCATCCCTCGCGGTATGAACGATCCGGCCCTACACACGTGATGGGCGCAAGCGCCTACCACGACCCCGGCGGTCCTGGCGGGACCGTGGCCGCTGCCCGGAGGCAGCAACGGCGATCATACCATGGCGGGTGCCCGGATGCCACCCCCGCCATCGGACCCACGGCCGCTGGAGGCGACGCCGACCTCTCACCGAACCCCGTCGGCTCGCTTGCGCGAGGAGGGTGGCCATGCATCAGTTGACCGGACGCGTGCTCGATTCCAACAGCCCGGGGTGGGAGGCGGCACGGCACAATTTCCGTTTGTCCGTCGACTACAGCAAACTGATTCCGAAGAACGTCGTGTTCGCGCAGCACGTGTCCGACGTGCAGAACGCGGTGCGCTTCGCGCGCGAGAACAAGCTGCCGATTCGCGCGCGGTCCGGGCGCCACAGCTACGAAGTGTACTCGCTCGTCGAGAACGGCGTGATCGTCGACGTCAGCGAGATGGACGAGATCAGCGTCGATGCGCACGCGGGGATCGCGCGCGTCGGCGCCGGCGTGTTCTGCCTCGACCTCCACGAGAATCTTTTCGATGTCGGTCTGACCGTGCCGGCCGCCAGCGGCGGCAGCGTCGGCATCGCGGGGCTCGCGCTGGGCGGCGGCTTCGGCGTCACGTCGCGCAAGTACGGGCTGACGTGCGACAACATCGCGGGCGTGCAGCTCGTCACCGCGAACGGCGACTACGTGCACGCGAACGAGCACCAGAACGCCGACCTGTACTGGGCCTGCCGCGGCGGCGGCGGCGGCAACTTCGGCATCGTGACGTCGTTCGATTTTCGCGTGCACCCGATCGGCATGGTGGCGCTGTGCAACATCACGTGGCAGTGGAACGACTTCACCGCCGTGGTCGACGCGTGGCAGAAATGGGCGCCCAACGCGCCCGACGGCCTTTCGACGTTCTTGCGGCTCGCGGTGACCGGCGTCATCACGCTGTTCGGCGTGCTCACGCCGGACTCGCCCGCCGATCTCGCCGGCTTTTCCGCGCTGCTCGCGCCGATGCTCGGCGCCGCGCCGCCGACCGGCGTGCAGATCCAGCTGATGCCGTACTCCACCGCGGCGGCGTTCTTCGCGGGCGCGGATCCGACCAAGCTGGAGTGGATGCTGCACCCGCACAACGACCGCCAGCAGTTCAAGAGCACGTCGGCGGTGGCGTACGAGCCGTTTCCCGCGGAAGCGCTCGCGCTGCTCAAATCGCAGATCGAAGCCGCGCCGCCGCAAACCGACTGGGACACCAACGAGCCGAGCATGATCCAGCTGCTCGCGGGCGGCGGCGCGCCGGGGCGCGTCGCGGTCGACGCGACGCCCGTGCCGCACCGCAAAGGCGTGTTCATCGTGCAGTACGACACGTACTGGACCGATCCGGCCGATCAGGACAAGTCGGAGAAATGGATCGAAGGCGTGCGCACCGCGATGCTGCCCTACGCGCACGGGGCGTACGTCAACTACGTGGACCACAATATCGAGAACTTCCTCGACGCGTACTACGGCCCGAATCTCAAGCGGCTCGTCGAGGTGAAGCGCGCGATCGATCCCGAGAACTTCTTCAACTTCCCGCAGAGCATCCCGACGAAGCTGCCGTGATCGGCCCGGCACCGTGAACTACCGCAAGAAATTCGTCGTCGAGCCCGGCAGCAAGGTTCGGCTCGACGAGCTCGACCCGGCGTTCACCGGCAAGCACGAGAGCGAGGCCGAAGCGAAGTCCGCGGTCCTGGACGACCTGGACCGGCTGCGCAAGCTGCAGTACCACCTGTATGCGGAGCACGAGCGGTCGGTTCTCATCGTCCTGCAGGCGCCCGACGCCGGCGGCAAGGACGGTACCGTGCGGCACGTCTTCGGCGCGTTCAACCCGCAAGGCGCCTCGGTGCACGCCTTCAAGGTGCCGACGGCTGAAGAAGCCGCGCACGACTTCTTGTGGCGCGTGCACGCCGCGACGCCGGCACGTGGCCACATCGCGATCTTCAACCGCTCACACTACGAAGACGTGCTCGTTGCGCGCGTGCACGGTTTCGTCCCCGAGGACGTGTGGCGCAAGCGGTACGACCGCATCAACGAGTTCGAGAAGAACCTCGCGCAAGCGGGGACCCACATCCTGAAGTTCTTCCTGCACATCAGCCCCGACGAGCAGCTGCGCCGCTTCAAGAAGCGCCTCGACGACAAGCAAAGCTGGTGGAAGCTCAACGAGAACGATTATGCCGAGCGCGAGCGCTGGAACGACTACCGCAAGGCGTACGAAGACGCGCTGGAACGCTGCAGCACCAAGCGCGCGCCGTGGTACGTGATCCCGGCCGACCACAAGTGGTTCCGCAACCTCGCCGTCGCGCGCATCGTCGCGGACACGCTCGACGAGCTCGATCTGCAGCTTCCCAAACCCGCCGCGGACATCGACGCCGTCCGCCGCGAGTACGAGGCCGCCGCGAAAGCGCCGTGAACCGCTCCGCTGCCGACTTCCTTCCCCCGCGCCGGACGCTCGCGAGCTTGAAGAAAGCCGCGCAAGGCTGCCGCGGCTGCGATCTCTACAAGGACGCGACGCAGACGGTGTTCGGCGAGGGCAATCGCGGCGCCGTCGCAATCTTCGTCGGCGAGCAGCCCGGCGACCGCGAAGACCGCGAAGGACATCCGTTCGTCGGCCCCGCCGGGCGCCTTTTGCACGACGCGATGGAAGCAGCGGGGATCGCTGCGGACGACGTCTACATCACCAACGCGGTGAAGCATTTCAAGTTCGTCGTGCGCGGCAAGCGGCGCATCCACGCCACGCCGAAGGTCACCGAGATCCGCGCGTGCGCGCCGTGGCTCGACAACGAGATCGCCGTCGTGAAGCCCAAGCTGCTCGTCGCGCTTGGCGCGACGGCTGCGAAAGCGCTGCTGGGGGCGGCGTTTCGCGTGACGGAGCGGCGCGGCGAGACCGTCGAAAGGCCGGACGGGCCGCCGGTCGTGGCCACGGTCCACCCGTCGTCGATCTTGCGCGCGCGCGACGACGACACGCGCCGCGTCGAAATGGGCGCCTTCATCGACGACTTGAAGATCGTCGCGCGGCTGATGCGCGGCTAGAACGCCGCCGGCGTGAACAGCGACTCGATGTCGCGCTCACCGCGCGTCTCGTACGAGCCGTTGTGGTTCATCCAGTCCGGCCGCGGCGCACCGAGCAAGAAGTGGTCGAAGAACTCGTCGAGGTGGACGGTCCAGTAGTCTTTGTTCGGCTGCTTCGCGAGGCCGTGGTTCTCGCCGATGAAGCTAAACATGTACGCCTCTTTTCCGGCGCGGCGCAGCGCCGCGAAGAACTCGACGCCTTGGCCGTACGGCACGAAGCCGTCCTGATCGTTCTGAATGCGCAGGTACGGCGCGTGCACGTGCTGCACGAAGAACAGCGGCGAGTTCTCCACGTACAGATCCGGCCGCGCCCACGGCGTGGCGCCGATGCGGCCCTGGCTGCGTTCGTAGTACGCCTGCTGGATGTCGCCCGACTGCCAGAACCCGCCGTACAGGCTCGGCAAATCCGAATCGGACGCGCCGGACTCCACCGCGCGGAAGATGTCCGTGTGCGTGACGAGCGCGTTGACCTCGTAGCCGCCGTAGCTGTGGCCCGCCATGCCGATGCGCTTCGGATCGACGAACCCCATCCCGACGACGCGCTTCACCGCCGAGCTCACGCAGTCGACCGCGCTCGCAGTCGTGTGCCCGATGCGGTAGCGGATGTCCGGCTGCAGCACCACGTAGCCGTGGTTGGCGTAGCGCGCGAGGTTCACGACCGTGCCCGACTGCGGCACGACGTACTCGTGCAGCCCGTCGGACATCTTCTCGTACACGTACACCAGCATCGGGTAATGCCGGTGCGGGTCGAACCCGTCGGGGACGGTGAGAATCGCGCGCAGCTTCTCGCCGCGCGCGGTGGTGTAGTCGATCAGCCGCGAGCGGCCCCACGCGTATTGCGCCGCCTGCGGGTTCGCATCGCTCACGCGCACGGCCGACGCCGGCAGCGGAGCGCTCGACCACAGATCGGGAAACTCGTCGAACCGCTGCTCGGTGAACACCAGCCCGCCGCCGTCGGTGCCGCGCAGCGGAACGCCGACCGCTTTGTGGAGCATCATCGTGATCCGCGGCGTCTGCGGCGCGAGCGATGTCACCGTTGCGAACCCGCTCGACTTCGTGCGGTCGTCGACGACCGAGAGGAGAAACGGCGCGCGGTCGAAGCTGGAGCGCGCCGCGATGAACGCGCTGGTTGGCTCGTCGGTGCGCGGCCGCACGACGCGGTAGATGCGCTGCGCCGCGCGACCGGCGCCGTGCGTCAGGTTCACCGGCGTCCCGCCGTCGGGCGAAGCGAGCCACACGTCGTAGCGGTCGTAGACCAGAACGCCGGCGTCGCCCGGCGTCCAGCCGCCGAATCCGTACGAAGGCGGTGCCGCGGGATGGTCGTCGTCCTCTTGCGCCGCACGCACCGTGCGCGGATCGGTGATCCATGCTTTGCGGCCGTCCGCCATGCGCAGCGTGTACCATGCCCGCCGCAGCGGATCGTAGGCGAGCGCGTACCGCCCCGCCGGCGAGAGGCTCGGGGCGTCGCTCTTCGCCTTGCGCGCCAGCGGCGTCCGCGCGCCCGTCGCGACGTCGATGCGGTAGACGTCGAAATACGAGTCATCGTACGTGGCGAGCTTGGCATACGGCGCGCCGCTCGTGCCGAGTGCGTAGCGCGCGCCGCCCGCGAGCGACACCTCCGGCACGTCGCGCGTGCCGAGCTGCGTCATGCGGCGCGCGGCGACGTCGTACAGCGCGAGGTACGTGCCGTGCTGCGGGTTCTCCGCCGCGCGGCGCTGCTGCGTGGGCAGCTCACCGTCGCGCCAGTACCAGAAGTCCAGATCCACGCGCGCGGGTGCCGACGACGGTCGCGGCAGCGGAACGTTCGCCGTCCACAGCACGAGGCGCGAGCCGTCGGCGGAGAACTCCGGCCGGCGCGCGTCGGTGGCGAACGTGCGCGGCGCGAGCCCGGGCGTCGCGGGGCCCAGGGCTTCGGCCGGCGCGCCCCCGTGCGTGTCGGCGACCATCAGCCGGAATGCGGACCGCATCCCCGGTTCCTTCTTCACCGCCTCGTCGTATGCGTCGGGATCGCTCAGCCACGCGAGCGACGCGCCGTCGGCCGACAGCACCGGTGACACCAGATGCGCGTCGCCGTGCGCGACGAGCGCGTCCTTCCCGCTCGCGACGTCGCGCACGCGGATGCTCTCGTCCGTTTTCGTTTGCACGACGTATGCGACGTGCGAGCCGTCGGCGCTCACGGCGTAGGCCGACACGTTCGCGACGCGCACGGCGTCGGCGTCGCCGAGCCGCCGGAACGCCAGCGACGTCGGCGCATCCTTCCCGGGCGCTTTCGGTGCGGTCGACGCGGTCGCGGCGGGCGACGCAGCCGGCGCCGGATGCGGCGACGGTGACGGCCGCATCGACGCGAGCGGCCGGGCGGGCGGCGTCGGCGACGCGGACGGCTGCGGCGACGGCGCGCTCGCAGCGCCCGGCGATGCCGACGGCGACGGCGACGGTGACGGCTCGAGCATGTACGCGAGCGTCGTGCCGTCGCGCGCCAGCACGAACGACCGCACGCGCTCGACCGTGACGGTCCGCGGGTTCGCGACGTCGGCGAGATCGGTGATGCCGAGCCCGTCCTTCGGCCGCTGATCGGCGGGCTTCGCAGTCTTCTCCGCGGCTTTCACGTCCGCGACCGGCGCGCTGATGCGGTACACGACGAACCGCCCGTCGGGCGAGAACTGCGGCCCGCGTCCGCGCGGCGCGCGGAACACCGGCTTCGCGCCGAGGTCGCTCACCAGCAGCTCGCCGTCGGCTTCCGCGGCGACCTGCGCGTACGCGAGCCGGCGGCCGTCGCGCGTGAGCCGCGCGTCGCGGATCTGCCGCCATGACGAGTACGCGTGATAATCGAGCAGCTTTTTCGGCGCGGCGACCGCCGGCGCGATCGCGACGGCGTTCCCGCACGCGAACGCAAGGACCGCGAACAGCGCGACGAGACGTCGCATCTAGGGCAGCTTCATCGACGCGCGGATCGCACGGTCGCGCAGCGCCGTGGGCAGCAGCGCCACGATGCTGCCCGCGCGCGCGCCCGTGCCCAGCAGATACCGCGTCTTCGGCTTGGGCGCGGTCACCGCGTGCAGGATCGCGCGCGCGACGTCCTCGACCGGCATCGCGCCGTGCTCTTCGCGCTCGACCTGGGCGAACATCGCCTCCATTTGCGCGCCGTAGCGCTCCATCGCCTGCGGCGGCAACAGCGCGAGCAGCGCATCGCGCGAGTCGCGGCCCTTGCTCCAGATCGGCGTCTTCACCGCGCTGGGCTCGATTAGCGACACGCCGATCCCGGCCGGCGCCAGCTCGACGCGCAGCGCGTCGGCGAGCGCGCGCAGCGCGAACTTCGACATGCTGTACGGCGCGACGAACGGCACCGCGAGCCGGCCGGAGATCGAGCCGACGAACACCAAGCGCCCGCGCGACGCGCGCAGCTGCGGCAGAAACGCCTGCGCGAGCTCGAGCGCGCCGAAGACGTTGATCTCGAAGATGCGGCGCACTTCGCCGACCGGCAGAAACTCCAGCGGACCGCCCACGGCGATGCCCGCGTTGCTCACCACGCCGCGCAGCGCGTGACCGCTCGCCGCGACCGCGTCCGCGGCGGCGTGGATGGCGGCGCGGTCGGTGACGTCGACGCGCAGCGGGCGAACGTGGTCGCCGAGCGTCGCGGCGCGCGCCGCGTCCGCGTCCGTCCGCACGCCCGCGAACACCACGAAGCCCTGCTGCGCCAGCAGCGCCGCGGTGCCGGCGCCGATTCCGCTGGACGCGCCCGTGACGACGACGGCTTCGCGCCGCTTGTCAGCGCGCGCAGCGCGCCGCCCCGTCATGAGCTCACCGTCGCGCGAGCCGCGCGCTCGGCGCGCGCGTCGCGATTGAGCCGGTGCTGGATGCGCGCGCTCCCGAACACGAGGTCGGCGAGCGCCGGAAACGTGTTCATCAAGAACACCGGCACGCGATAGCTCGCGGGCACGACGTGCACGCGGCGCGGGCGCGAGGCGGCGGCGACGATCGCGTCCGCAACGATCTCGGGGCCGGGCAGATCGCGCATCGACGGGTTCATCGGCGTGCGCACGAAGCCCGGCTCGACCAGCGTCACGTGGACGCCGCAGCTGCGCACCTCGCGGCGCACCGAGTCGCTCAAGCCGCGCAGACCGAACTTCGACGCGGAATAGATCCCCATGACGCCCGCCTCGCCCGCGACGGAGCCGACGTTGACGATCGCGCCGCGCCGCTGCGCCTTCATCACCGGCAGCACCGCGTGCATCAGCCGCGCCGCGCCGAGCAAGTTGACGGCGAGCACGCGCTCGAGCTCATCGTCGGTGCAGTCGCACAGCGCCGGGCTCGAACCGATGCCCGCAACGTTCGCGAGCACGTCGATGCGGCCGAACGCCACGAGCGCGCGCGCGACGAGCGCGTCGACGTCGGTGCGCACCGTGATGTCGGTCGGCACGATCAGCGCGCGCTCGCCAAGCGAGGCGAACTCGCGCGCGGCGGCGTCCAGCAACGCATCCGGCGGCGCCGCGAGCACGACGCAAAAACCGGCCGCGACGAACGCGCGCACCGTCGCGGCTCCGATCCCGCCCGACGCTCCGGCAACGACGACGACGCGCGCGGCGCTCGGCGACGTGGTTGGACTCGCGCGCGCGAGCGGGCCGGGGGAGCCGGTGGAAGCCACGCGGGACGCATTGTACGACGGCTCCTCGATGCCCCAGCGGGCGAGCGCCGTGCGGCCATCGTTCGGCGCCGTCGCCGGCGGCATGGCGCACGCCGTGCGGGAGAAGCGCGGCGCCGGCACGGGCTGCACCACGCCGCCGACGTCGGCGTACACGCCGCGCGCGCGCATGTGCGGGTGCGCGGGCGCTTCGCCGAGCGTCAGCACGGGGGCGACGCACGCGTCGGTGCCTTCCAGCAGCGCGGCCCATTCGTCGCGCGGCTTTTGCTTGAAGATCGCCGCGAGCGTCGCTGACTCCGCGCCCCAATCGGCATCCGCGCGCGCGTCCACCCCGAGCCGTTCGCGCAAGGCCGCGAAGAACTTCGGTTCGAGGGGCGCGACCGCGACGTACTTCCCGTCTGCGCACTCGTAGCAGCGGTAGTTCGGCGCCGCGCCGCCGAGCAAGCTCTTCGCGCGATCGAGCGACAGCCGTCCGTTCGCGGTCATCCCGCTGAACAGCGCCATCAGCGACGCGGTGCCGTCGACGACGGCCGCATCGACGACCTGACCGCGACCGGAGCGCTCGCGTTCGAACAGCGCCGCCGCGATCCCCAGCGCGAGGTAGAGCGCGCCGCCGCCGAAATCGCCGACGAGGTTGAGCGGCGGCGGCGGCGGCGCACCCGCGGGGCCGAACGCGGCGAGCGCGCCGGTGAGCGCGATGTACGTGAGGTCGTGACCGGCGGAGTGCGCGAGCGGCCCGGTTTGTCCCCAGCCGGTCATGCGCCCGTACACCAAACGCGGGTTGCGTTCGAGCGCGACGTCCGGTCCGAGTCCCAGCCGCTCCATCACGCCGGGGCGAAAACCTTCGATCAGCACGTCGGCACGTTCGATCGCGGCGAGCGCGAGCGCGAGCGCGCCGGATGATTTCAAATCGAGCGAGAGCGACGTCTTCCCGCGCGACGTCACCGCGTCGGTTTCCGCCGCGTCGCCGGCGCGCTCGATGCGCACCACGTCCGCGCCCAAGTCGGCCAGCAGCATCGCGCAGAACGGTGCGGGGCCGATCCCGGCGAACTCGAGCACGCGAACGCCGTGGAGCGGCCCGCTCATCGCGGCTCGCGCAAACCGTTCGCCGCGTTCTGCTCGCGCACGATCGACCAGAAGCGGTCGTCGCGATCGTTGCGCACGTGGCGGCTGCGCCGCAGCATCGACGCCGGGAGCGCGATGCACACGGTGAAGATCAGCGCGAACGCGATGCCCGCGAGCAGCACCGGCGGCCAGCGATGGTCGAGCACGTCGACGCGCGCTTGCGCCTGGTCGAACTGCGACAGGCGCGCGACCGCGAGGCCGACGTACGCGGCGTACGCCACGGCGAAGGCGGGCGCGGCGACGTCGAGGATCTCGCGGCCCCGGCGCAGCCAGCCGAACACCGCGATCACCACGACGGTGCTCGCCGGCGCGACGACGGGATCCCAGCCCGCGGCATCCGCGAACGACGCGCTCGCGAATCCCCACGCCGCCGCGATGGCGCAACCCACCAGGACGATCGGTTCCAACCGCCTCATTGCCGAACGCTATTCCTCCGCGGGCCGCGCAAGTTCCGGCGTCCCTGCGTCGAGCCCGGCAGTGAAAGCCGGTCCCTGAGCAGAACAAGCGCCGACCGCCGCCGCTACGGCCGCGGACCTTTTTCGTACGGGAGATTTCGCATGCCGACGACAGACGTGGAACAGGAGAACATCGCCGCGGTGCGGCGCGGGTTCGCGGCGTTCAGCGCGCAGGACATGGGGACGCTGACGGAGCTGTTTCGCGAAGACGCAACCTGGGGCGCCGAAGAGACCGGCGTGATCGGCGGAAACCGGACCGGGCGCAACGACATCTTCACGATGTTCGGAATCCTCGGCCAGGAGACGCAGGGTCAGTTCAAAGTCGTTCCGTCGACGTTCGCGGCGTCGGGCGATCAGGTGTTCGTGCGCGCGAACGCGACGGGCACCCGCAAGGGCAAGACGCTCGACTCCGATGAAGTGCTGGTGTTCACGCTCGAGAACGGCCAGGTGCGCGACGTGCGCTTCTTCATGCACGATCACAAGGCGAACGCCGACTTCTGGGCGTGAGCGCGGCGCGCCGTCAGGCGCGCTTCGGCTCGAGAACGACCACATCAGCGCCGTCGCGTCGAGCGCGGTCGACGGCGGATCGAGCCGCAGCAGGGCCGCGGCGCGCTGCGGCGGCGGTGCCGCGCCGGGCCACTGGTGCCCGGCGCCGGCGATCGTGATCAGCTCGACGACCTCGCCGTTCGCGCACGCCGACCGCACCGTCGTGACCGGCCTGTTCGTCTCGGTGACCGGTGCGGCGCATGCGTCGGCTTTGCGAAACACGTCGAGCGCCGCGGTCACGGGGCGGTACGTCACCCATACGCGCGTGACGTCGCGCCGATCGCGGCTTCGATGAACGCGACGTCGTCCACGTTGCGCGCGCGCGGCTGCCCGCAGCAATCGCCGGCGTTCCATGCGCGCTGCAGCCCGTCCGGATACAGCACGACGAACCCGTAGCGGTCGGCGAGCGCGTCCCACCGGTAGGCCGCCTCCGCCTGCGCGCCCGTGCCGAAGCCGCCGTGCAGCACGACGACCAGCGGCGGCGACGCCGCCCGGTGCGCCGGGACGTACGCATGGAACGTGCGGTCGTATCCGCCGAGGCTGAGGTGCTCGTCCGCGCGCGCCGGCGCCGCGCAGGCGAGCGCCGCGACGGCCAGAGCGAACGCACGCATGGTGGCGGACCCGGCCGGCGATCGCATCCGACGGCCTTGACCGGGCCCGATCGAGCGTCCCGCCGGACTTGCTATCACCGAATCTTTGTGATACAAAGCAAAGGATCTAATCGCTTTGTAAGGCAAAGTATGCTGAAACGTCTCATCGGAGTGGCGGTCATCCTCATCGGCGCCACGATCGCCTGGTTCATCCTCGGGGCGACGATCGCGGTGCGAACCCAAGGCTCCGACAGCGTTCAGCGCGACCGGCTCGCAGCGCAGTGGGGTTCCGAGCAGGTTCAGTGCGCGCCCAAGTTCTGGTTCTCGACCCGCGTGGTCGACATACGCAAGGCGGGACCGACCTACGTGCAGACCATGATGATCCCGGCATCGTCCCGGATCGACGTGGACCTCGCGCTCGATCCGCGCCAAAAGGGCCTGCTGTGGTACAACACCTACGGCGTCGCCTTCACCGCGACGTATCGCGTCGGCGGCGCGCCGCGCGGGGCGCCGATGCACGTCGATTTCACGTTCCCGAACGGCAACGCGACCTACGACGACGTGACGCTCGCCGTCGACGGAAAACGCATCCCCGTCACCACCGCGAGCGGCGTCATCACGGCGGCGCTTCCGCCGTCGCACGGGCGCATGTCGACGGTCACCGTCGGCTATCGTTCGCACGGCATCGGCACGTGGACGTACCAGTTCGGGGACGGCGTCGTGTCGGTCCATGATTTGACGCTCACCATGAACACGAACTTTCGCGCCGTCGATTTCCCCGCCAAGACGCTTTCGCCGACGATGAAGCAAGAGACGCCCGACGGCTGGCGGCTGACGTGGAACTATCGCGACCTCATCGGCGGCTCGGGCGTGGGCATGGCGTTTCCCCAGCGGCTGCAGCCCGGCGTGATCGCCGAGCGCATCACGCTGTGGGCGCCGCTGTCGCTGCTGTTCTACGTGTTCGTCATGCTGGTGATCACGACGCTGCGCCGCATCGACCTCCACCCGGTCAACTACTTCTTTTTGGCCGCGGCGTTCTTCGCGTTCCACCTGCTCTTCGCGTACACGGTCGATCGCATCCCGATCGGCTGGGCGTTCGCGATCTGCTCCGTCGTGTCGATGGGCCTCACCGTATCGTACCTGCGGCTCGTCGTCGGCTTGCGCTTCGCCGCCGTCGAAGCCGCGCTCGCGCAGTTCTTCTATCTGATCCTGTTCTCGTACGCGCTTTTCGACGAAGGTTACAGCGGGCTGTCCATCACGGTCGGCGCGATCGTCACGCTGTTCATCACGATGCAGGTCACGGGGCGCATCGACTGGTCGGAGCGCTTCGCGGGCAGAGGCGTGGTGCAGGAAGCAGCGCCTTACTCCTCGCCGTCGTAGTAGTCCGCCGTCGCGGCGCGCACGTGGGCGCGCACCGGTGAGCGCACGGTCCACTTGTCGCTGTCGGGGTAGTGCGTGGATTCGCCGATGGGGTTGTCGGCGACGACATACAGCACGAGGTCCTGCGCGCCGTCGTTCGACACGACGTGCGCTTCGCCGGGCTTGAAGATGAACGCGTCGCCGGCTTCGATCGGCGTCGTTCCGCCGTCGTGGCGCACGACGCCCGTGCCGGAGATCACGTGGTAGAACTCCCACTGCGCGCTGTGCGAATGAAACGGATACGGCGTGGTGCCCGGCGGCAGGCGGGCGATCTCGACGTCGAACGGATGGCGCTCGTCGAGGTTCATCGACGTCGCCACGCGGCCCAGCGCTTCGGAGACCTGCTTGCCGGCCCCCGAGAACGTGCCTTTGGGCGACGACCAGGTGAGCTCTTCGATGTCGTTGGTGTTCACTTTGCGCATGGTGCACGCGGTTCGCCGCCCGGCCGCGCCGGACTAGCCCGGGGGAGCGGGGTCCGTCTGCCGAGTAACTGCACGTCTGATGCCGCCGTCCACCGCCATCGAGTTTTCGGGCGTCCAGAAGTGGTTCGGGTCCAACCACGTGCTGGCCGACATCGATCTCACGATCGCCGCCGGCGAAGTCCTCGTGGTCATCGGGCCGTCGGGCTCTGGGAAGAGCACGCTCATCCGCTGCATCAACGGCCTCGAGGCGGTGCAAGAAGGCACCGTCGTCGTGGACGGCAAGCGCCTCACGGCCAAAGGCGGCGAGCTCGCCGCGATCCGCAGCCAGGTGGGGATGGTGTTCCAAGCCTTCCACCTCTATCCGCACAAGACGGCGCTCGAGAACATCACGCTGGCGCCGATCACCGTCAAGCGCATCCCGCGCGAGCAGGCCGACGCCGAAGCGCGCGCGCTGCTCGAACGCGTCGGGCTTCCCGAAAAAGCGGACGCGTATCCCGCGCAGCTCTCGGGCGGTCAGCAGCAGCGCGTCGCGATCGCGCGCGCGCTCGCGATGCAGCCCAAGGTGCTGCTGTTCGACGAGCCCACCAGCGCGCTCGACCCCGAGATGATCAAGGAAGTGCTCGACGTGATGAAAGCGCTCGCGCACACCGGGATCACGATGGTGGTCGTGACGCACGAGATGGGGTTTGCCCGCGAAGTGGGCGACCGCGTCGTGTTCATGGACGGCGGCCGCATCGTGGAGCAGGCGGCGCCCGGCGTGTTCTTCTCCGCGCCGAGCAACCCGCGCGCGCAATTGTTTCTCTCGAAGATCCTCGCCCACTGAGTTTCGGAGGCAATCCATGATACTCGCACGACGCGCACTTCTCACAGCAACCGCCGCGCTCGCGGTCAGCCTCGTGCTCGGCAGCGCCGTGCCGTCGCGCGCGGCCGACGACAACTCCGTCGACGCGATCAAGAAGCGCGGCACGATCAAGATCGGCGTGAAATACGACGCGCCGCCGTTCGGCTCGCTCAACCCGCAGACGAATCAGGTGACCGGCTTCGACGTGGACATCGCCCGCGCGATCGCCAAACACGTTCTCGGCTCACCCGACAAGGTCGAGCTGGTTCAGGTGAAGTCCGACAACCGCATCCCGCTGGTGCAGAACGGCGACATCGACGCGTTCGTCGCGACCGCGACGATCACGCCCGCGCGCATGAAGACGATCGACTTCTCGAACGTGTACTACCGCGCCGGCCAGTCGCTGCTGGTGAAGAAAGGCTCGCCCGTCAAGAGTTATCGCGACTTGGACGGCAAGAGCGTGTGCTCCGTGCAAGGCTCGACGCCGGAGCAGACGATCCGCCGGCTCGTGCCCAAAGCGAACGTGACCACGTTCGAGACGTATCCCGAATGCCTCACCGCCTTGCGCGGCGGCCGCGTCGACGCCGTGACCACGGACAACGTGATCCTGGGCGGCTACGAAGCGCAGGACCCGAACAACCTCGACCTCGTCGGCGGGCTGTTCACGTTCGAGCCGTACGGGATCGGGATTCGCAAGGGCAACGCGTCGCTGACGAAGGCGATCAACGACACACTCGCGGACCTCAAGAAGAGCGGTGAGTACGCCAAGATGCACCAGCGCTGGCTCAAGAAGAACGTCCCGGCGGACTTCGACAAGTGGTACGACATGCCGGCGGCGACCGCGGCGGAGCAGTTCGACAAGCAGAAGCCCGGCTAGACGCGCGTGGACTGGTCGGTCCTGCCCGAGAACGCCGGGCTTCTCGCGCGCGGACTGCTCCTGACGCTCGAAGTATCGGCGGCCGCGCTGGTGCTCGCGCTCGCGCTCGGCGTGATCGTCGCGACGCTGCGCGTGTCGCCGTCGCCGGCGCTGCGCGGCGCCGGGACGGCCTACGTCGAGTTCCTGCGCAACATCCCGCTGCTCGTGCAGCTGTTCTTCCTGTACTTCGCCCTGCCGAGCATCGGGATTCGGCTCGACGCCTTCGTGTGCGGCGTGCTGGCGCTGGGCGTGTACACGTCGGCGTTCGTTGCCGAAGCAATCCGTAGCGGGATCGCCGCCGTCGCGAAAGGCCAGCTCGAAGCCGCTCTGTCGAGCGGGATGCGCTACGCGACCGCGATGCGCCTCATCGTGCTGCCGCAGGCGATCGCCAAGACGATCCCGCCGCTGGGCAACACGGCGCTTAACCTGATCAAGAACTCCTCGCTGGTCAGCACGGTGTCGATGCTCGACATCTTGGGCACCGCGAACCTGATGGGCTCGCGGTCGTTCCAGTACGTGCCGATGTTCGTCGGCGCGGGCATCTGCTACCTGATCCTCACGCTGCCGGCGGCGTTTGCGGTGAACTTCCTCGAGCGGCGGTACGCGCGATGACGGACCTCGGGTGGCTGTTCAACCGCGGGACGCTGACGTTCATCGCGGGCGGCCTCGGCGTCACGCTGGAGCTGGCGGCGATTGCGATCGCGATCTCGTTCGTGGCGGGCGTGCTGCTCGCGCTCGGCCGCCTTTCGCGCTTCCGCCCGCTCAGCATCGCCGCGACGATCTACATCGAAGGGATGCGCGCGCTGCCGGTGCTGCTCGTGATCTTCTTCGCCTACTTCGCGCTGCCGCGCATCATCGGCGTCAAGCTCGAACCATTCACGGCCGGCGCGATCGCGCTGTCGGCGTTCACCGCCGCGCTCGTCGCGGAGATCGTGCGCGCGGGCATCCTCGCGGTGCCGAAGGGCTTGATCGAAGCGGCGCAGTCGCAAGGGCTCTCCGCCGGACAGATCCTGCGCATCATCACCCTGCCGATCGCGGTGCGCCAGATGATGCCGGCACTCGTGGCGCAGTTCGTCACGCTGCTCAAGGACACGTCGCTCACCGCGGTGATCGGCATCCTGGAGCTCACGCGCCGCGGCCAGATCGTGTTCGCCCAACCGCCGTTCCAGCCGATCCCGGTGTTCGCGCTGCTCGCGCTGATCTATTTCACCGCGAACGTCAGCCTCGGCCAGCTCGGCCGCCGCTTGGAAACGCGCACGTTGTAGTCGAAGGCGGCGTCGTATGCGTAAATCGGCTGGCTTCGTGACCGTCCTCGTCTGGCTCTCGCTTGCGGCGCCTGCGGTCGCGCAATCCGGCGCCGACAACTGGACGCGATGCAAGTCCGCCGACCCCGCGACCAGCATCGCGGGGTGCTCCGCCGTGATCGAAGCGCACGGAACGGATCGGAAGCGTCTCGCGGTCGCGTTCCACAACCGTGCCGTCGCCTATTTCGGAAAAGGCCTCGTCGCGCGCACCGTCGCCGATCTCGACCGAGCGGTCGAGCTGAACCCGGCGTACGCCCAAGCGTTCAACGCTCGCGGGATCGCCTATGGATCCCAACGTTCGTACGACCGCGCCATCCAGGATTTCGACCGGGCGATCCAGCTCGACCCGAACTATGCCGACGCCTTTCACAACCGCGGGTTCGCGTACTACAAGAAAGGCGCACCTGAGCGCGCGATCCAAGACTACGACCGCGCGATCGCGTTGAACCCGAGGAATGCCGAAACGTACATCAATCGCGGCAACGCGTACGGCGACACGAAGCGCGACGACCTCGCGCTCCAGGATTACGAACGGGCCATCAGCCTGAAGCCGACGTCGTCCAAGGGATACGATAATCGCGGCAACGTCTACGAACGCCAGGGTCTGCACGACCGGGCGATCGTGGAATACGATCGGGCGCTCGAGCTCGATCCCCGCGACGCGTTCGCGTATCTCAACCGCGGCGTCGCCAACACGAAAAAGGGGTTGTACGACCGAGCGATCCCGGACTACGACCGCGCGATCGCGCTCGACCCGGCGTTTTTTCTCGCCTATCTCAACCGCGGTACCACCTTCGACCACCAGGGCCGCTACGACCAGGCGATCGCGGACTACGATCGGGCGATTACCCTGGATCCCACGTCTGCCACCGCCTTCAACAACCGGTGCTGGACTCGCGTGATGCTGAACCAGCCCACGGCGGCGCTGGCGGATTGCGACCGTTCGCTGGCGCTGCGGCCGAACGACGGGGCGACGCTCGATTCCCGCGGCTTCGCATATCTCCGAGCGAATCAGGCCGCCGCCGCCGCGCAAGACTTCAACGCCGCGCTCGCGATCGATCCGAAACGAGCATCGTCTCGATACGGGCTCGGCTTGGCGAAGCGGCTGACGGGTGATACGGCCGGCGGAGACGCGGACATCGCGTCGGCGGAGCTGCTCGAACCCGGCATCGCCGCCGAGTTCGCGCGCTACGGCTTCACGGCGCGCTGAGCGCGCCGTCGAGAAACGCGCGCACGCGCGGCCAGACGTCGGCCGAACCTTCGTTGCCGGTCGGGCCGTTGCGGAAAAACCCGTGATCTTCGTCTTGGTAGACGTGCAGCTCGAACGGTTTTGCTAATGCGGTGAGCCGCTGTTCGATCTCGTGGATCATGTCCGGCGTGATGAACTGGTCCTTCCCGCCGAACGCGAAGAAGACCGGCGCCCGCAGCTTGTCGGCGAAGGCGTCGATGAAGCGCGGGCCGCCGGCGATCTGCCCGCCGTAGAACGACACCGCGGCGTCGATCGACGGCAGCGTCGCTGACAGGAACGCGACGGACCCGCCGAAGCAGAATCCCCACGTCGCGATGCCGCCGTCGCACTGCGGCTGCGCGCGCAGCCACGCGACGGTCGCCTCCACGTCCGCGATCAGCGTCTCGGGCTGCGTCGCCTCTCGCGCGGCACGTCCCTTCGCGAAGCCGGCCTCGTCGTGGCCGGCTTCGAACGCGGGATCGGTGCGGTGGAACAGCGCCGATGCGACCGCGAGATAGCCGGCCGATGCGACCAGCTCGGTCAGCGCGCGCATGTCGTCGTTGACGCCGAAAATCTCTTGCAGCACGATGACGGCCGGTGCGCGATCGGCCTCGGGACGCACGACGTACGCGGGCATCCGCAGATCGCCGACGGGGATGGTGACGGTTTCTGAACGCATGGTGGGCGACACGTTCCGAAGCGTCGCCGCCGCGGCCTTCCGCCGTGAAATACCGGCGGGTCAGTACCAGCCGTCGGCGAGCCGCGCGAGCTCGCCGGCAGCCTTGTCGATTGCGGTCGCCGGCAGCGCCGCACGTCGCGCGACGGCATCGCGCAACGCGTTTCCCAGCGCCGTTGCGAACGCGTCGACGCGCCGCCGCTTCGCGGCGACGAGCGCTTCGAGCTCCGCCGGCTGAAGGCGCCCGGTCACGACGCCATTGACGCGCGCGCGCAACGCTTCCACTTCCGAGCGCGCGGCGTCGGACATGGTCGCGACGCGCGTGCCGTCCGCGTGCGACAATCCCGCCGTCGGCGGCAGGTATACGTCGAGCGGATCGAACCAGCCGTAGTCGCGGCCGTATTTCCGGTAGAGCTCGCCGATCTCGTGCCGCGCGTTCTCGCGCACCTCGTGCGCACGCGCGCGGAACGACGCCATCGCCGACAGCATCGCGGCGCTCGCATCGTTCGAGAGCGTCGTCTCGATCGCGCGGCGGTACGCGCGGTCCGCCTCGTCCATCGCGGCGACCGCCGGGACGAATGCGCGCGCCAGCTCTCGTTCGTCGTCGTCGAGGCCGAGTCGCGAGCTCGCGACGGCCGCCAGCGTCAGCGCGAGCGGCGGCGTTCGCTGCGCCGCGGTCACGACCGGCGGCGGATGAGGTCCTGCAGCTCTTCGTCCATCCGGCTGCGCGACACGTCGCGCAGCGTGCTCTTGCGTGGGCGCGGCCGCACGGTTCGGGGCCGAACCACCCGTCCGCGCAGCACCGCTCGCAGCGGCAGCCCGACGATCGCGGCAAGCAGCAGAATCGGTATCGCGAGGACGGCGTACTGCATGGGGACCTCTCAACGATTCCCGGTCGGGGTCAGTTCGCCTGGCCTGCCGTTCTCGTCGCCGTACGCCGGGAGCCCACGAGTGAGCCGGACGTCACGGACACCGTGACCAAAACGCCGTAGAGAAGCATCCCCAAGCCGAGCGAGACGAACAGCGCGAGCAGCGATCCCGTGAGCCGCAGCGCGATCCAGCCGCCGCCCAGCGCCGCGAGCATGCGCAGGAAGCCCGCGAACAGCGGCCAGCGGAGCTTGCCCGCGCCCTGCGAGGCGAAATACAGCGCGAGCCCCAGGCCGAAGAACCCGTAGAACGGTCCGGCCCCGCGCAGATACGCAGCGCCGGTCGCGAGCATGCCGGGGTCGTGCCCGAACATCCCGAGCCAGGCGCGCGGCCATAGCGCCGCGGCGACGCCGATCGCTTCCGTCATCGCGAACGCGATCGCGCCGCCGATCAGCGCGATGCGCAGCGCGCGCTCGTGCTGGCCGGCGCCGATGTTCGTGCCGACGAGCGCGACCAGCGGCGCACCCAGGCCGAACACGAGCGGGATCAGCAAATATTCCAAGCGCGCGCCGGTGCCGTAGCCCGCGACGCCGGCCGGCCCCGCGGCCATCGCGACGAGCGCCGTGGCGACGCCGATCGTGACGTTGGTCTGCAGCGTCGAGATCGTCGCCACGGCGCCGACGCTGAGGATCGCGCTGAAGAAGCGGCGCTGCACGCGCGCGACGCGCACGCGCACGACGCTGCGCCCGTTGAGCACGTACCACGCGAGCACCGCGAAGCCGATCGCGAACGAGAACACCATTGCGACGCCGCCGCCCGCGATGCCCAGCGCGGGAAACGGCCCGATGCCGAAGATCAGCAGCGGCGAGAGCGGCACGAGGATCGCGGTGCAGCCGCAGATGACGAGCGCCGGCACCAGCATGTTGCCGGTGCCGCGCACGGCGCTCGCGAGCGCGTTCATCAGCCACAGGAAGATGTTGCCGGCGAACACGACGTTCGAGTAGCGCAGCGCGGCGTCGAGCGAGGCGCCGCGGCCGCCGAGCACGCGGTAGAGCTCCGGACCGAACACGAGCACGAGCACCGACGCGAGCGCGCCGAGGATGACGTTGATGACCAGCGCGTGCAGCACGAGCGCGTCGGCGTCCGCTGCGCGGCGCGCGCCGAGCGCGCGCGCGATCGCCGACGAGATGCCGCCGCCCAGCGATCCGGCGGAGATCATCTGCATCAGCATGACGCCGGGAAAGACGAGCGCCATCCCCGCCAGCGCGTCTGTGCCGAGCCGACCCACCCAAAACGTCTCGATCAGGCCTGAGCTCGCCTGCGCGAGCATCACGATGACGTTGGGCCACGCCATGCGCAGCAGCAGCGGCACGATCGGCGCATGCAGCAGCGCGCTCGTGCGCGGATCGAGCGCGGACGGAGGGAGGACCGTCGCTTCAGAGACCACGGCGCTCGCGGAAGTCACATCCGGCTCAGCATACCCGAGTGACTTGCTTTATGCAAGTCACTGGGTGGAAGCAGAGCCGGGGGCGCTAAAATCGCGCTCCGAGCCCGATGAACGTCTCCGAGCGCGTGAAGTCGGCGGGCGCATTACCTCGGGCGCTGCCGCGGTCCTCGGCGACGCCGCCTTCGAGAAACCACGGCCGCCCCGCGATCAGAACGTACGCTCCACCGATGCGGTAGCGAGCGTACGTGTAGCTGACGTCGAAACGGCGTCCGTCCGGACCGATCCAGACGCCGCTCGCCGACGGTGCGTATGCGAAGCTGCCCAGCAGCGTGATGCGCTGGTCGAGATCCGGCAGCTTGTCGATGACGAACGCCGTTCCGCGCAGGTTGCCGTGGCCGAGCGCGTTCCAGGTACGATTCATGCGCCCGATACCAAGGTAGATCCGCGGGTCGATTGCTTTGAGCCCAAAGCGCACGTCGACGACGCTCTCCGCGACCCCGCGCGCGGTCAGATACTGCTGTCCAAGACCGCGCGGGCCGTACACGTTCGGAGCGACGACCGTAACGCAACCCGGGTCGGGCGCGGGGCACGCTCCGCTCGCCGCGTTCGCCGGATGGGCGTACGTCAGCCGGCTCGCGCCGGCACTTACGTACATCGGTAACGAAAGCTGCGAAAACTCCATCGTCAGGCGAATCTCGCCGCTGGGCGAGCGAAGCGGCGTGCCCGGCGTCAGCTCGTCGTGCGCCGATCCCGTCCACTGATCGACCACGATGAACTGTTCGTAATCCAAGTCGACCGCGATTTGCAGCGTCGCCGGCGTGCAATGCTCGCCCGCCGAGCTGATCGCCGTTACGGTGACTCGGTACAGTTTCCGCTGCAAGCCGGGATAGAACGTTGCCCGTCCCGTGCTTGGCCGCACGTCCTTGACGACGACCGCACCCGGCTGATCGAGCGTCCATGAGAAATCTTGCGGGTTGTCGTCGCGGCCGTCGGGTAAGCCGACGTACGCGAAGAGCGGCACGGGCTCTTTCTGCCGCACGACGTATGCGAGACGTCCCGCGCGGTTGTCGATGAAGGTGCGGCACTCGGCCTGCGCGGCGCGCTGCGACGCGACCAGCACGACCAGCGCGACGAACAACATGCCGGCGGCGCGCGCGATCATCGCAGAGCCTTGGATTCGTTCGCGCCGCACGTTGCGACCTTCGGATCGTGCGTCGCATGCGGCGATGGCGCCGCGCTCGGCGCAAAGCCACGGTTGACGATCTCTTCGATGCTGTTCAGTACCGCCCCATCTCCGTCGAAACCGCCGTGCGAGATCGAATTTGCCTCGAAGCCGACGTTCACGCCGGCGTGATTCTCCGATGTCGGCGACAGCACGATGGACCGGTCGAAGCCGGGCGGTGACTTTGTTGGCTGGCCGAAATCGAGCATGCTTTTGTTGACGGAGTTCACGAGGACGTCGTCCTTGTCGGGCGGGTCCTCCATGAAGCGATGCATCCCGACGAGGGGAAGGTCCGGATACTCGCTCGTCACCGCGGAAATATAGTACAGCAGCGAGCGCGGATACAAATCGTTGAGCGCCTTCAGCCCGCCGGTGCCGAACTGGCCTCGGGCGACGTGATCGAGCCGCTCGCAGCGGTCGTACAGGGTGAACATCCGGAAGTTGGCAATCTTGCCGGTCCGCAGAGCGCGGTCGAAGTCGCGATATTTTACGGCCGGCGCTAAGAAGACGACGTCAAATTTGAAATTACGCGCGCCGCCGGGCAACTCCGGATGATCATCGACGTATGCCTTATACGTCTCGATCATGCGAGAGGCGAAAATCGTGCCCATGGAGTGCCCGACCAGCACAACGCGGAAGTCGGGGTCGGCGGCCAGCTCGGCGATGCTCTTGACCATGAGATAGCCGCCGCGGTCGCCTTTGCGCTCCATCGACTCGTCGATCTCGCGCTCCATGTGACGCCACATGTTGGCGCCGTTGACTAGGTTCTCGTGGCGGAGCTGCTCCTCCCGCAGGTTCACGCGCTCCGCATACGTGATGGGTCCGCGCGTGGGGAAATCTGGATGCCCGGTGCCGTTGCGCTCGCGCTCGGCGGCCCGCTCGTTGATGAAGTCCCAGCGGTTCACCAAACCGTGCGCCGTCGTGATGTGACCGCTTTGCGGCAACACCTCGCGAGCGCCGATCTCACCCGGCCCGCTGTGCCACATGAAGAACACCGGGAACCCGTATTTCGTGTAGCTGTTCCAGACGGCGTTTTGGCCGGCGACCGGCGCGCCGAAGCCGCCGTCGCCTGCCACCAGCCCGCCGTGGAAATGCAGCACGAGGGGAATCCTCGTTCCGTCAGCCCGCCGGTGCGCAAACGCGGCTTTGTACGCATCGATGACGTTGCCGAAGTGCTCGGCGCTATCGCCGCATGCGAATCTGCCGTCGAACATCTCGACGTAGTGATTGGCCGCGACGTCCTTCGCTGCCGGATCGTTCGGCGCAAGCCCGGCGGGAATGGGGACGGAGAGGTTCAAAAAATCCCGATACGCCTGCGCCCGTGCAGGGCTGCAGACGCGGGGATCAAGCGCACCGAGACCGACTGCGCCCGCGGACGTTGGGCCGGCCAGCATGACGACGGCGGCGCAAGCTGTCGCGAGCGCCGCCGCTGTGGCGAGCTGGAACGCGTCACGTTTCATCGAGAACTTCCCCCTTGCTGCGTTTCGAATCGAGCGCGGTCATGCGCCGCGGACGCCGCCGAACGCGGAGTCGTCGCCGGCGCGCTGGGTGGGCACTGCAGGTCGCACATGTCGAACTCGCCGGCCACCGAGGGCTTTGCGGTCTTGGGGAACCGTATCGTGAGGACATGTCCGTTCTCGCCGGACTGCGGCGAGATCCAGCCGGCGGCCGCACGCGGCGATACCACGAGGTTCTGCAGCGTCGCCGAAGGCGGCGCGGCAATCGCAAAGCTCACCGTGTCGCGTCGCTTTGCGTGCCGGTCGATCAGAAAATGCTCGTCCCGGCTGCAACCGCCTTCATAGCCCCAATTCCGCGCGAGGAACACCCAGTGTTGCCGAGGCTCATCGTCTTTGGTCGTGCGCGCGAGGAACGCGAAGAGCGGATGCAGCTCCGAATGCGCACCGTGCTTCGTGTCGATTCCGAGCAGCCCGATCGCCGTTACCGGTGCGCCGTCGAGCTTCGCGCGCGCGCGATCGAACGGCCCGCCCGACTCGAAGAGATCCCGGAAGTCCGCCCACCACGGAGTGTCGAGGTCGCCGAGCTCGAATCGGTTCGCTTCGAGGATGATGCCTGGTGGATGGTTGCCGTGATCTTGGGCGGCATTGTCCTTGACGTAGCCGCGGTGGTCGGCCCGGACGAGCGTGAAGTCGAGATCGCCGTCGGCGGGGATGAGGTGGCGCAGCGAAATCGTCGGGTTCTGGTAGTCGTCGAAATACAGCGCCCCCGTGTAGGTCACGACCTCCCAATTGATATGTCCGTACACAGCGTCGACCTGCAGTTGCTCTGGCGCGGGATGAGCGAAATGGCAGATCCATCCGACGAGATCGAGCACGACGCCGTGATACGGACGCCGTTCGTCGACGTTCAGCTGCTGCGTGCTGCACCGCTCGGTGCGGAGCGTTCCGCCGTGATTGCGGAAGTAGTCGCAGGCGGCATTCGCGTCGATGTCCGGCGCCGCGGACGTGCCGTGTCCGCTCGGTTGCCCGTACCAATCGGGATTCAGCTTGAGGTCGTTCAGCGAGTCCTGCTCCGTCGCGATGAGATCCATCGGCTTCGGCGGGCCTGGCTGAGCCCGATCGGGCACGGCGGTAACGACGACGGCGCACACCGCGATCAGCGCGACCAACACCGCGCGGGTCACCGTGCCGGCCCCGCGCGGGCACGAGATCGAGTTCCAGCCGCCTCGGTCACCTTTTTCTCCTAGGCAAGCGTATCTTGCACGGTTAGCGCCCGCCTCCTTCCTCAGCCCGGCGAGCCGTCCGAAGGGTGGCGAGGCCTTCGACCCGCAACTGGAGCCATGCCGCTAAGAGGACGACGATGGCTGAGGGAACAGTTCGCGGCGCGCATGGAACAGCGCCCGTGAGCCGCTGATGGAGATCACCGAGCACACCGTTCGGACGACGCGCCACGAGACGTTCTATCTCGCATGCGGGCCGCCGGACGGCCCGCTGATCATCTTCGTGCACGGCTGGCCCGCATTGTCGATCATGTGGCGCCGCCAACTGGAACATTTCGGCGCGCTCGGGTATCGCTGCATCGCGCCCGACATGCGCGGCTACGGACGGTCGAGCGCGCCGCGCGTGCTCGCCGAGTACGCGCTCGAAAACATCGTCACCGACATGGTGGAGCTGCTGCGCGCGCTCGGCGGCGAGCGCGCGATCTGGGCCGGTCACGACTGGGGCAGCGCCGTCGTGTGGGGTATCGCGTCGCATCATCCCGAGCTGTGCCGCGGCGTCGTGAGCCTGTGCGTGCCGTATTTCGCGCAAGGCTTCGCGCCGGCCACGCTCGTGCCGCTGGTCGATCGCAACGTCTACCCCGAGGCGAAATATCCGGCGGGCCAATGGGACTACCAGCTGTTCTACGAGCACGATTTCGAAGCCGCGCGCGCCGCATTCGAAGCGGATCTTCCGGCGACGTTCAAGGCGCTCTTCCGCAGCGGGAGCGCAAAGGACAAGGGCCGGCCGGCCCCCACCGCGCGCGTCACCCGCGACGGCGGCTGGTTCGGCGGCACGGGCCGCGCACCCGACGTCCCTCGCGACCCCGCCGTCATGTCCGAAGCGGACCTCGCGACGTATGTCGCCGCGTTCGAGCGGACGGGCTTCTTCAGCCCGGACGCCTGGTATGCGAACAACGCGCGCAATCTCGCATACGCGGCTCGCGTGCCGGACGGCGGCGTGCTGCGGCTCCCGGCTCTTTTCGTGCACGCGACATACGACACGATCTGCGAAACCGTGGACTCACAGCTGGCGGATCCGATGCGCCGCGACTGCACGGACCTCACCGAGCGCGTCGTCGACGCGGGCCACTGGATGCCGCAAGAACGCCCGGACGACGTCAACGCCGCGCTCGCCGAGTGGCTCACCGCGTGCGGGATTACTGCTTGTTGATTTTGCCGCGGCAGTTCGGCGCGCCGCACGTGCAGCGCTTGCGGTCGGAGTGCATCGACGACACGTAGTCCACCGTGATCTCTTCGCCGGGCCGGATGTCGCGCAGCGCGAGCACCAGCAAACGGCGGCCGAACGTCTGCAAGAAGCTGTTGGGACGGCACGAGTGGTTGATGTAGTGCGTGCCGTTGCCGCCCACCGAACCGTCGATGCTCCAGCGGTCGTCGAGCCCGCTGATGCGCAGCACGCGGCGATGACCGCGGCGCTCCGCCTCCGCGTTGGTGATCCGCTCGCCGGTGTACTCGGCGATCTTCTTGCGCCGCCGAAAGCGCGCGGTGGCGAAACAGCCCTTGCCGTGGATCGGCGACGCCGCCACCGTCAGCCCCGCGGCGAGCTTCATCGCGCCGCTGCGCGCGAACGCCGTTCCGCGCCGAGAAACCGCGCGAGATACGGCGCCGTTCGGCTCGCGGCGTGGCGGGCCACCTGCGCGGGCGGGCCGGCGACGACGACGTGCCCGCCTTCGTCGCCGGCGCCCGGTCCGACATCCATCACCCAATCGCTGCCCGCGACGACGCGCATGTCGTGCTCCACCACGATCACGGTGTTCCCCGATTCGACCAAACCGTCCAGCTGCACCATCAGCTTCTCGACGTCCGCAGGATGGAGCCCCGTCGTCGGCTCGTCGAGCACGTAGAGCGTGTCCCCGCGCTGCGCGCGCTGCAGCTCCGTCGCGAGCTTGATGCGCTGCGCCTCGCCGCCGGACAGCTCGGTCGCCGGCTGACCGAGCCGCAGATATCCGAGCCCCACTTCGCGCAGCACCTTTAGCGCGCGGCATACCGCAGCCTCGTCGGAGAAGAAATCCCACGCCGCATCGACGGTCAGCGCGAGCACGTTGGCGACCGTCTTGCCGCGGTACAAAATCTTCAGCGTCTCGGCGTTGTAGCGCGAGCCGTGGCAGGTGGGGCACGGCGCGTACACGCTGGGCAGAAACAACAGCTCGACCATCACGAAGCCTTCGCCCTCGCACGTCGCGCACCGGCCTTTCGCGACGTTGAACGAGAACCGCCCGGCGTCGAAGCGCCGCGCGCGCGCCGCTTTGGTGCCCGCGAACAGCTTGCGCACGGAGTCGAACAACCCGGTGTACGTCGCGAGGTTCGAGCGCGGCGTGCGCCCGATCGGCTTCTGGTCGACGCGCACGAGGCGCTTGACGCGCTCCATGCCGCTCGCGATGCGTCCCTGGCTGCGCGTCACGGGCTCGCGCTCGAGCGCCTCGCCCTCGTCGTCGGCCGTCGCGGTCTCGTCACCGAGGTGTTCGGCGACGAGCTCGACCAGCGCTTGGCTCACGAGGCTCGACTTCCCCGAGCCCGATACGCCGCTGACGGTCGTGAACACGCCGAGCGGAAACGCGACGTCGAGGTTCTGCACATTGTTGCGCGTGACGCCGCTGAGCTGCAGCCAGCCGCGCGCGTCGCGCGGTGCGCGCGGCTCGAACGTGGTGTCGCCGAAGAGATGGCGCCGCGTCTGCGACCGCGCGATCTTCCTCAACCCTTCGGGCGGCCCGCTGAAAAGGATGTGCCCGCCGTGCTCGCCCGCCGCCGGACCGACGTCCACGATCCAGTCCGCGTGCCGGATGACGTCGAGCTCGTGCTCCACCACGAACAGCGAGTTGCCCGACGTCTTCAGCTGGTCGAGCGCCTGCAACAGCGCCTCGGTGTCGACGGGATGCAGCCCCGCGGACGGCTCGTCGAGCACGTACACCACGCCGAACAAATTCGAACGCACTTGCGTCGCGAGCCGCAGGCGCTGCAGCTCGCCGGGCGACAGCGTCGGCGTGCTCCGCTCGATCGTGAGATACCCGAGGCCGAGGTCCAGCAGCACCGCGAGCCGCGCGACGAGGTCCTGCGCGATGCGCTGCACGACGATCGCCTTCTCCGGATGCTCCTTCGCGATCTTCTTCATCTGGGAGTCCGTCGACTCCGCGTACGGCTGCATGATCCCCGTCAGCCGCTTGAGCGGCACGCGTGCGATCTCCGCGAAGTCCATCCCTGCGAACGTCACGGACAGCGACTCGCGGCGCAGCCGCTTGCCGTGGCACAGCGGGCAGTCGCCGCTGACCATGAACCGCTGCGCGCGCTTCTTCATCAACGGGCTCTGCGTCGTCGCGAACGTTTGCAGCACGTGCTTGCGCGCGCTCGTGAACGTGCCCATGTAGCTGGGCTCTTCCTTGCGCTTGAGCGCGCGCCGCGTTTCCGCGTGCGTGTACCCGGCGTACACCGGCACCGTCGGCTGCTCGTCGGTGAACAGCAGCCAGGTGCGATCTTTCTTCGGCAGCTCGCGCCACGGGCGGTCCACGTCATAGCCGAGCGTCACCGCGATGTCGCGCAGGTTCTGGCCGTGCCACGCCGTGGGCCAGGCCGCGATCGCGCGCTCGCGGATCGTCAGCGACGGATCGGGCACCATCGAACGTTCCGTGACGTCGTAGATGCGGCCGAGCCCGTGACAGCGCGGGCACGCGCCGGCGGGCGTGTTCGGCGAGAACGCTTCGGCGTCGAGGTGCGGCTGATGGGCGGGATACACGCCGGCGCGCGAGTACAGCATGCGCAGCAAGTTGGAGAGCGTCGTGACGCTGCCGACCGACGAGCGCGTGGTCGGCGAACCGCGCTGCTGCTGCAGCGCGACGGCGGGCGGCAACCCGTCGATCTCGTCGACCTCGGGCACGGACATCTGGTTGAAGAGCCGGCGCGCGTACGGCGACACCGACTCGAGATATCGTCGCTGCGCCTCGGCGTAGAGCGTGCTGAACGCAAGCGACGACTTGCCCGAACCCGACACGCCCGTGAACACGACGAGCGCTTCGCGCGGGATCTCGAGGTCGACGTTCTTCAGATTGTGCTCGCGCGCGCCGCGCACCCGAACGAATCCCGTGTCCATGAGGTGCCTCTTTCCCGAAAACGGGGTCAGTGGGGCATCTCGTGGTCGTCGAGCCCGAAGTAGTGGCCGAGCTCGTGGATCACGGTCTCGCGGACTTCGTGCACCGCTTCCTCGCGCGTGCGCGCC
>Ga0066662_10000156_pt1 | contig 27856 bp, 31 predicted proteins | sample GraSoiAngelo_111_FD_133939 | JGI IMG/M metagenome (GOLD analysis project Ga0066662, IMG submission 133939) | Grasslands soil microbial communities from the Angelo Coastal Reserve, California, USA - 14_0903_12_40cm | ecosystem: Environmental > Terrestrial > Soil > Grasslands | place: USA...
CACCCAGTTTATCTGGACCCCGAGGCTTCCCGCGTGCCCGTGCGATCCGGCACGTTCGACGGCGAGCACTTCACCTTGGCCGCCGGCGTCTTTCGCGATCACGACATACCCGTCGATCACGACGTCTTTTGTAGCTTTCAAGCCAAAGGTGTCGCCGACTTTGGCGGTGCCCGACGAGATTTTGTCAGTCAACGCTACCATCACCGCTGTCCCCCCGGGAACGGTAATTACGTGCGCCCCCGCCAGCAACGGCGACGCCGATGGCTCCGGGGATACCGGAATGGCCGAAGGCATAGGCTGAGCGTCGAGCATGCTCTGACAGAGCAGCACTCCGACGCACGCGACGATCGCACCGAACCCACGCGCCAATTTCATAAGAACACCCTTTCAAGATGGACGCCGAGCCGGAGGTGTCCGGTACCGATTGGCTCTCGGCCTTCCTGGCGTTCCAAATATTTACGCGAGAATGAGCCCTGACGGGCTACGCGCCGCGGTTTACCTAAAGGCAGCTGTGGCTCAAAACGCAAAACCACTGGCGCGTGCGCGGCCGGTGGCGCCGTTGAGGAGTGCGATGCGGACAATGCAGCCATGATGATGCTCGACAAGATGCGAATAGAGTCGCTCGTCCGCTCACGCCTCATCGGCTCAACTTCATTGCAGCTCGAAACGTGCGATGTACGCGCCGACGCGGCGATTATAGAAATCTCGGCAGACGATCCATGGACTTATGAATACGAGGGGCGAAATGCCGAAGCGCTAAGTCGCCGCAAAGAGCTTCTGGCTGAGATCCTGCTAACCGTTGCTGGTGATCTTGAGCGCCGACTGTCCGTCGATGAGGAGATCATCATAAACACTTCAATTCGGCTGAAGCCCTCGCACGAGCAGCCGGATGGCGGCAAGAGGTACATCGCCTCGATGCGCGTGAGGCAACTAACGTCTTATGGCGGGAACACGTGGCAACAATTCGAGCGGCTCGATGGCAGGCTCGCGCGCGATATTCGAACCGGTTCAGTTATTCCGCACCGAGCTCAGGGTAGGGAAGACAATCAAAAGTCAATGCTCGCTGACAACACGGCGCGACTTTCTGGTCATGATTTCGAGCGCGTTGTTCAGCATCTCCTTGAGCAACTAGGGCTGCGCGTAGAGCGCACGAAAGGCTCATGGGATGGAGGCATTGACTGTATAGCTATCGACGATCGCCCTATTGTCGGAGGCAAGATCATCGTGCAGGCAAAATGCTACTCCGGGACAGTTGATGCCGGTGCCGTGCGAGACCTATTTGGCACAATGCATAGTGAGCGAGCATCGAAGGGTGTCCTTATCACGACCGGTCGCTTTGGCCCAACGAGCTGGAAATTTGCGGAAGGCAAGCCAATCGAGTTGATCGATGGCGAACGATTGATGGCGCTTTATAGCCAGATTGCCGCACGCCCGGACGGATGATCCCCGCAAGGCCCCCTGCCGGCAGCGCGTCCTTGATCAAACCCGCACGTTGGCGGACTCGCCACGCGGTCGCGTTCGATCACGGCCATGAGCACGCGGCACCATACGTGTGACGTTCTCCGCCGCTGGCGCCCTGTGCGCGCGATCGTCCCGGCTCGCGTCTTAGTCGGGGCCTGTGGGGATAGGGGATGGCGCGGCCTCTGCGAACCGGCCGGAATGAACGACCCGTTGGACCGACCACGCGCCGACTTGAAGCAGATTATCGAGGCGAACAAGCTGTTGATCATCACTCTGAGTGCGAAGCCAGCACTGCAAATGATCGACCTGCGCAGCGCGGTCGAGCAGCTTATACGCCAGCAAGGTACGATCGCTCAAGCCATCCTCGACGTGACCGAAGACTAGCCCGCGTAGTCGCGTCGAGCCCTTGGATCGGCGGTTAGGCGCAATACGATATACTTGGCTCATCGAAGGAAGCGTCCGCCGATGAGCCAAGCGTTCGCGGCATGGCTCACGCCGCTGTCAAACCCGTACGCGTTGCTCCGCCCAGCAAGTGGCAGTCGTTCCCGTGGGAATGGACGCTAGCTGTGTTTTATGGCTGGTGTGCGGCTGCGCTTACCATCGTTGGTGTTCCGGGCGACCTTGAGCGCATCTTCATACGAGGCCTTCTATTACTCGCTGCATTTATGGCTTTGGGAATCCCGATTGTATGGCAGAAGAACCATAGCGCAGCGATTCAAGAGGCGGAGCGCGAGAGTGCGGCCGCTAGCGCCCTTCACGCAAAAATCGACGAGGCGGCTAAACGCGATTTGCCGAGCGTTCGCGAACGAGCACAGCTGCTGTCCAATGACCTAAAGAGTCACGCCTACGAGCAGCGACAGGCCAAAGCGCGCAGCAGCGCTGTAGAACTCTTTGCATTTCGGGATGCCGTCTTGGACGTTTCACAAGATTTTGCTCGGCACGCAATTTCCGACTCGGAACTTATGGTAAAGTTGAGTATTGGCTACCTCGATCTTGACGTGTTTGCGGACGCTCTAGATCGTATGATCCAGGAAGCCGACGACCGCCAGACGGCCACCCAGCAGTTGCGGGCAGCGGCCGAGAGACAAGAAGCGTTTCTGAAAGTTTTCGAAACGGATCGCAGAAACGGGCTGCTAAGAGACCTCTACAAAGTCCAGGGTGTCGTGGCGGGCATAACGAGCAAGTATCACAAGGCGATGAGTTCTCATGCCTTCAAGTCCCAATTATTGTGCGTGGAGATGACCGCCGATGAAGCATACGCTTTGCGAGAGATCGAGCAGGACGCAATATCGGCGTATCGCGATAACTGCGAAAACGAAATAATGTTCCTTATCAGAGCGTTTCGCCAAGCCGGAATCGAGGACGTGCCCGAGCTGATGGAGGCCATGGTCGGCGGGGGGAGCAGCGTGAAGGAGATCGACGCAATTACCAAAGGGCTCGCGCTGACAACGGACAAAATACGCGTCCTAGATGACTGGTGACGAAAAGACCCCGCTAGAGCGGTTCGAGTCCTACGTCTCGGAGATCCTCACCGTAACGAAAGACGACATTCGCAAGGCCGAGGAGGCCGCGAAGGAGATCAGCCGGGACGCGCTCGGCCCGCCGCTCGCGGGTGCGTCGGCAATCGACCCCGAGGCCACCGCTAAAGCAGGCGCGGAGGCGGAGGGGGAGGCGGGATGACCTCCAGGACCTTGATTATCGAATATTCGGTTTTCAGCCGAGGGCGCCGATGTTGCGTCTTTAGGAGCCTCACGCGCAATTGTGTGCCCTTGGCCGCCGTGAAGTATCCAAGATCAACGTCGCTCCAAAAACCGTCGTCCGCGATGTCCGCCGTGAATTGGGCGTTGCCGTCAGTTAAACGCCACCCGTTCCGGCTCTTAAAGAGTGGCGCATCAATCTCGTAGACGCCGACTAGTTCTTCTTCAGTAGCGTCGCTACTTGAGTCGTCAAGTTCCGTGAACGACGCGAGGTCTTCCTTCGTAATGAGTTGGCCGTCATCAAGAGGGCCGATCTCAATGGAATCAATCCCCGGGTCCCTCAACGCGTCGGCAGTACGTTTTAGGCTCTTGCGCGTCGGGTTGTCATTCAACGCATCCCAAGTTTCAGGGCCCAGCACAATCACGTTCCCGTCCCCAAAGTTCATGTTCACGTGCCCGCTCTGACTTACTTGATGCGGGATTTCTTTAGGGCTTCTTCCGCCAAGCCGAAGCAGCATTCCAAGGACAGAATTATCTCCGAGAAATAAGACCTCGGCGACGTCTTTTGCGCTCTTGATGTGCTGAACTGTTGCGCTAACAAGTGGCAGGAGTGTCGCGGCGGCCCCAGAGACGAGCGTTAGATCCACGGAGAAGCACGCTGCGCGCATTTCCGCTTGAATGTTAACTGCCAGCGAGGCCTGCGAACCGTTTACCAGCCGGTTGACCCGCTGGCACGCGGACGCAATGCCAAGGAGCGATGATGCAAACTCCTCAGCATTCATGAAGCCACCTTCGGTGGCGGGCCCATCGAATACGACTTCGAGCTTTGCTTCTGTCGCCCGAACAGTAGCCATATTAACTTCGGGACTTCGAGACTGTCTCTACCGCTCCCCGTAGCACGCCGTGAAATCCGGGCGCGGATTCTCGGGACGCTCGTTGCGCCGCACGACGGACCGCGCAGCGCGGCCAGGGCCCAACCGCCACAGTTTGTGCGTCTCGGTTAGCTCCGCATACGTCACGCAGCGGCCCTCGACGCCCTTCAATGCGCCTCGGTGTAGAGGACCGATCCCGGCAGCACGTTCGAGCACAACGCGGGCATGAGCGAGGACGCCTTGTGATTCGGTACGACGGTCGCGCGAACCCGGTTGCGCGGGCGTCCCGGCTGCTTGCGCTCCACGATCCCGAACACCGTCGTCCTACCGACGGCGGGGCCACCGATAGGGACGTGCTTGCCGACCGCATTCATGCGCGTCGGCAAAGTGCTGATGCTTGCCGCCCACGAACGTCTCGTCAGCTTCGACCTCACCGGACAAAGGGCTGATGTTGCGCTCCTTCATCGCCAGGCGGATGCGATGCAGCATGAGCCACGCCGTCTTTTGCGTCACGCCGATCGCACGGCCCAGCTCGTGCGACGACACGCCGTTACGGTCGCCCGCGAGCATCCACATGGCCGGGAGCCACTTGTCGAGCCCCAGGGGCGAGTCCTCAAAGATCGTGCCGACCTTGACGCTGCTCTGCTTCTTGCAGTCGCGGCATTGGATCATCCGGCGCGTAGCGATGGTGCCGACGTTCGCCGATCCGCAGCCCTGTCTCGGGCAAGCTAGGCCGTTCGGGAAACGCAGGTTCGAGACGAACGCATGGGCGCGGTCCGGGTCCGCAAAGTAGGTGATCGCCTCGCGGAGCGTTGTCGGAGTGGTCGAGTTAACAGGCTTGCGCTTCGGCATACTGCTATTCTACGCGAGCGCACGCCGGAATGTCAATGAGTCAAGTATATCGTGCTGGTTAGGCACGCAGCGCTCAAGATGGCCGTCTCGCCCCGGGATCGCGCCTGCGGCGCACTGGCCGTGATGCGGTAGCGTGGCTGTGTAGGCTTGGCTAGCAGGAACGGCGCTCGGTCGTGTCAACGAATACTTCAACACCCCGACCGCATCTTCGCGTGGCGACAGTGGTATCTATAGCGACCTAGGCCGAGCGTCGGCTCATAACCCTTGCTTGCTTGGCCGATAAGCTGGAAAGACGACGAGTCGCGGACCCCGCGAGATTATGAACGCTGCCGATAACCGCCCGTTCACTACTCCGCTGTTTGAAGCCGTAGTGGAAATTCATCTTGACACTGAACCGCCTGTAGAATTTCCGGCGCGTTCGCTTTACAACGCGCTGAAGGACGAATACCCGAACCAGTCGCGGCATCCTCTCGTGCTGGTCCCAGATCCGCAGCAGGCGACGAATTTGTTCGCCGCCGGGTATCGATTTTACGACCGGGAACTTTCATTCATAGTCCAGCTCGGCCCGCGCACGATCGCGCTCAATACGGTGACTTCGCGCCTTAAGTGGCAGGGCTGGGAGAAGTTCCGCAACTCCGCCGAACGCGTTTTCGTGGAGTATAGCAAGCTAAACGGCGACGCAGCTGTGTTGCGTTTCCAATTGAGTTTTTACAATCGCATTCCCGTCGAATCTATCGACGAAGCACGTCGGCTTTTCAGCTTTCCGCTGCCCGGCCCGAGTAGCGTATTATCTACCGAATACGGCTTCCAATTCGCCTTCTCGGCCCCTGAGGGAACGGTCGTTCGTCAGTTCGCAATGATGCCAGCAGACGCTTCGACCCCACACCAATTTCTCTCCGTCAACACCTTGGTGCGACGGGAGATCGCGAAAGTGCCCCTGAGTGCCACTTTGGTGGATTGGCGAGGATGGGTGGACGCGGCTCATGACCGGAGCAAGGCGACCTTTTACAACTCGCTGTCTGAGGCAGCGCGGCAAAGCTGGGACGCAACGTCCCCGGTGGGGAAAAGTACGGTATAATGTTGGCTGAAGCGTTCTTCTCGACTATGGAGCCTAAGCACGCTGAGGTTCACGCGAGCATAATGCAGCAAGAGCCGGACGTTTTCGATGATCGGAACTCGGGCTACGTTGTCGCGTCCCGCTCTTCGCTTGCAATCATCCCTAACGCGCCGAGCACTCAACCGTTCGTGCTTCCCGGCGACGCGACATTTGGCTCTTCGACGGGGGCGTTTATCGACGTCAATGATCTTGGCGCTCAATCGGCGTTCCAGGGAATTGAGCCTGAATTACTTCGCCTTCGCAACTCGCAAAACCAGGAGCGGTTCATCTTCGGCAGCGTCAAACCGCTGATAGAGACACATGGGATCGCGCTGCTGCAACGCGTCGAGCGTATCATTGAACGCGGCGAAGTCCCGGAACTTGGGCGGCGCTACTTTGCGTACATGCTCAGTTACATTGAAGACCCGCGAATGCAGGATTACTGCTTCAAGGCGCTTGTTCGTTTCAGCGCTAGCGTTGATCCGTGGCTCAGGTTGGGCGCTCAGGAGGGACTCAGCCACAGATTTTCCGCGTAGGTCAAGAATTTCTGTGGAAGTCCCGCACCGCTCCCTCGTGCGACGTCTTGAACGCAAGTATTTTGCCGGCTCGCAGACCTGGGCTAGCCCGCAAGACGTGCCAGCAGCGGCGGCGTTCGAGTTCGGCGACGTTGACGATGACCCGCACACATCGCTGTGGGACGACGGACCGGCGAAGGAGAGTTGGCGCGAAGCGTTGCTGTCTATTCTTCTGGCGCGTTCATCGCTCGGCGCACTCGACGTAACGACGCTGTGGCAAGACCAGCTTGCTCAATGCGGCTCGCGTATTCACGAGACGCCCGGCGATACACGGTTCAAATGCGACCTCTCGCTACATTTTGAACTTCTGGGCGAAACCTACGCATCGGATTATATCGAGATGGCGCTTGCAGCGGCGCGACGAAATGACTTTTGCTCCTTCACCGAGCCACAGGTTGTCGAGGTTTTGGAGGATGCATTTTACGATAAATTGTTCGAGTGGGCCGACTTGGATGAGGGATCGCTGAAGAAGAATCTCAAGAAGAAACTCGAGTTGCGTAACATTGGACCAAAGGACGCACGCGCGCGGCTCGGCTCCACCCAATTTATCGATGGCCGGACGAGTCGCGGTCCCGACAAGATCGCTGACGCTATTGAGATCGACGTTGCGGCTGAAGTAGCAAAGCCCGTCCCCGTGCTTTCTGGCATTCGCACCAATCGTCCCGCGATACTTTACTGTGAGGACGGACAGCGTTCACGGGTGATGGCACGGAGTCTTCGGCCGCGCTATCAGATCGTCGTTTTGGAAGGCGGTTATAGTGGGTGGCTGGCCGCGAGCTTGCCTACGGTCCCGCGGCCCATACCGTAAAATCGCGAGGATAGCGTTGCTCGCCTCGGCAGGGCTGCTGTCGTGCGACACTGACCAAACCGAAGTCCGAGGAGCTCAAGCGCCGCCTCCGGGCTGCGGGAGCGCCGCCGGCCACACGCCGAACTCTCTGGCGCGTGCCGTCCGTGTCACGAAAGGGCGATCCGGCAGATGGAATCCGGCAAACGAAGTGGCCGTCATTCCCGGTCGGGATACTGCTCGCGGACAAGGTGCGCGTGACCCCGGAGTTCCTTGCGTTCGGCGAGCGCGGTGCGTCGAAGGGTTCGGGCGGGGCCGGACAGCGGCGGGGGTGCAATGGCATCGTTCGAGCGACGCGCGCGTGCACTGGAACGCGCAAGCCGGCGAACCACCCCGCGCTAAGACACAGGGGTTCCTCGTACCTCTAGCTTGCATTTGTCGCTTGGAATGGAGTGAACGATGGAGCACATCGTACCGGTAGTTGAGGGTGCCGGCGGCGCGCTCGCCGCGGCCGGCGGCGTTGGCGCTGCAACACAATTTGGGAAGCGGCTGGCGGACGCCGCAACAGATTGGCTAACTACGCGTTTGGGAAAAAGCCGCGAGGTCGCGATCGAGACTGCTCGCGCGCAAGGCGAATCATTTGTGATCGAGCTTGAGAAACGTGTAAAGCAACTAGAAGAGAGCGGAACGCTTGCAGCCGGCGACGCGGAGCGCGCTTTCGAGCGTCCCGACACGATCGCCGCACTTCGCGCGGGCTATAATGCCGCCACCGAAACAACCGACATCGTGAAGCGAGGCGTTCTCGCATCGATCGTCGCTGACAGACTAAAGGCGGAATCTGAGTCCATCGAAGCCGTTACTTCTCGCCGAGCAATTGAGATCGCGTCAAACGTGAGCGCGCGCCAGTTTCGCTTACTCGCACAGCTTGCGGTGGTATATGCGGTCCGCCCAAAGGGACTGGCAGCCGGACGGGACGCGCTCTGGATTTGGTTGGAACCCCATCTTCGAAGGACCGGTGAACTTTTCGTAAGTTACCCCGACGTTGCGTACCTCGAAAGTTTAGCATTATTAAAGCACGACGACCTCGCGTCAAGCGATCTTGCAGAAGTCCTCAGATCGCCAACCGAGGCGCCGATGGATCTTAGCATCCTGCGGGCATCGCCGACGGGAATAGCGCTTGCCAAAGCTTGGGAGATTTGGAAACGATGTTCGCTGACGCTGGTCGGCAACTACCTCGGTGTGTATGCGCTCAATGAGCTTGACGGAGGCGAAAGGATTGAACTGTGGGGCTTGAGATAGGTGCGCCCAAACATAAGTGGCCTACGGGCACCACCTAGGTTTTGAGCGCTGCCGAATCAGGAGTAAACTCCCGCGCCGAGAGTCCTGAAACCGGTCGGTAGCGGGAACGCGACACGAGCTGACGCCAAGTCCCAACGCGCGCCCGAAACGCCGTCTCGAAAGCAGAAAGTCAGATAGACGGACTGACGGGCACGGGCTTTGCCGACGCTTCCACGGTCCACTTGCGCCCGGAACTCGTGAGCGAAGGGGGAACGTCTTTCTGCCGTTGTCATCTCTCGCGACGACCTTCGGCCCCTGCCGATTGCGGGCAAGCTGAACTCGTACGCACGAAAGGAGACTTTGACGGGGGTGGGTATAGGAGGCAGCCCGGGCGGCGCGCGAGAACACGGTCTTGTCGAATTGATATCCTGTCGACGAGATGAGGCGAGCGCCTCGAAACTTCTGAGGCTGCGCGCGCCGATCCGTCTACACTCGTAGCGAAGCAAACCGCTGCACCCCAATCTCCGCGGCCATCTCAGCAAAGACATCACGCTGCAGCCGCTGCGCGCTGTTATGCGCGGTATATGTACCGTTCTCGGTCTCCCCAAGCTCGTTCCACTCCACCGGTGTCGCCATCCCGAGCTCCGGGTTCCCCGCCACCGAGTACGGCAGCGAGCTGAACCCTCCAACCGCATCCTTCGTCACCGAAAGGTGCACCCGGTTCCCGCGATCGGCATCGTGTGCCGCGACAGTCAGCAAGTCCGGATGCCGCTCCGCCGCGCGGTTGCAAAGCGAATGCAACCACGCGCGCATCGCATCGTAGAGCGGAATGTCCGCGAACGGTACGAACAGCGCTGCCCCCCGATGTCCGTCCAGCATCGGAATGGCCTCCAGACGGTTCTCGCGCAGCAGCGTCCGCATCGCGAGCAGCGCGTACGTCAAGTCCTCTTTCTTCGCCGTACCGTACAGCCGAAACAGAATGCGCGCGTACGCGACGCACTCCGGATCGCGTGGGCTCGGCGTCCACGACATCATCCCCACCGCCCCGCGATGCGCCAGCCACAACACAGCGTTCTCCGTCAGCGCGATATAGGTGTGATGCTCTCCATGGCTTACCACGTCCACCGCTGCCATCTAGGCCGGCAGCTCGCCGGGTTTCCACCGCTGCTTGAACACGGCCGGCGTCCCGAGTCCCTGCGGATGATACGACGACACCAGCGGCACGTGCGAAAAATTCGCTTCCAGCAGCGGCGCAGCGAGCTGATAGTGCGCCACCACCAGCGCCTGCTCCGGATGGCTCAGCCGGTCTGCGCTCAGCTCTTCGATGTCTTCGAACACGATGGCTCTCCTTGCGCGGATAGAGTCCGCAACGCGGCGGTCACGACGATCGCCCGCCGGTCCTCGCCTGTCCAAATGGCACGGCCCACGCGCGGATGCGTGAGCCAGTCGAATGCAGCGAGCACGTCGCCGCCTGCAGCGCGCCGCACTCTCGCTCGCGGCGAAGTGCTCGTCGAGCAGCATCATCGCGGCGTCCACGTCGAGCAGCGGCGCGTCGCCCGGCGCCGTCCCGATCGCGACGCGCTGCGCGCGCACGGCGATCGCCTCGATCGCGTCGCAGATCGCGCCCACGCGCTTCGCCTCTCCGTGAGTCGCGCTCCACACGGCGTCGTCGACCACGTCCGCCACCAGCCCGGGAGCAAACAGCGCGCGCAGCTCGGCGGGGTCGAACCCCGCCTGAACGACGGCGGCGAGATCGTCCACGGTCCACGCCGACACGCCGTGCGTGTGCAACTCGCTCGCGAACGCAGTCTTCGCGCCGAACGCCGGCCCCACGAGCGCGCAGAACGACGCGCCGTATGCCGCACGGTACTTCGCCGCCTCGACGACGTTCGGCTCCGTCACGATCGCGTTGGCACTCCCCGTCTTGCACTCGAGCATCACGCGGTATGCCAGCGGCCCGAGCGGCGCGTCGAGATAGCCGTCCGGCGCATCGTATCCGCCCACGTGCGTCGCGGCAAAGCCAAGCGTCGCGAACAGCGCGCACACCGCCGTCTCGAAATCCGCCGGCTCCAACCCGGTCGCCGTCGTCCGCACGCGCTCTAGCGCCGCGAGCGACGCAGCAGTCGGCGCGCGCACGGCGCCCTATGTCGCGGGCGCCGGCCACGGGTCGGGCGGATGATTCGCACGGAACCGCCGATCGCTGTCCTGCACGATCGCCGGCTTGCGCTCGTGTCCCTTGGTGCGCGCGATGTACTCGATGAGCGCGGTGTAGACGTACTTCTTCGACGTGCCGGCCGGAACGAGTTCGCGCGCCAGCGCCTGCGCGCAGATTTCCTCGGCCGTACGCGGCAGGCCGTCGGCCAGCACGGCGATCGCTGCGGTGATGACGTGCCCGCGCACGCCGACGTACTCAACACCCCCGCCGCCGTCGTCGTGACCGTCCCCGCGCGCGCATGCGGGGTGACGGAGACGCCGACCGCAGCCCAGGCGTCGCGCAGCGCCGCGGTCGCCTTCGCACCATGACGACGCGCAGCCGCGCGCGTCGCATCCGCAAACGTCGCAAAGTCGCAGCGCGGAGGAAGCCCCGACCGCACAGCGTCATACCAAACGTGCCCCGCGCGATCCCAGGCGTGTCCGCCGAGCGCATGCGCGAATCGATAAAATGCGTGGTTGGGGATCCCGCTGTTCAGATGCACCCCGCCGTCGTCACGCCGCAGATGGACGTAGTCGCGCATGTGCGCGACCTGCGGATCGCGACCGCCCAGCGCGGGGTCGTCGTACGCATAGCCCGGCGTGCGCAGCGAGCGCAGCCCCATCGCGGCGACGTTCTCGGTGAACAGCTGCGACCCGATCAGCCAATCCGCCTCATCCACGGTCTGACCGGCGGCATGCTGCTTCACGAGCGACCCGAACACGTCGGCGAGCGACTCGGTCAGCGCTCCCGTCTCGCCCCGGTAAACGAGGTCCCACTCGCTATGCAGCATGCCGTGCGCGAGCTCGTGACCCGTGATGTCGATCGACGTCGTGTAGCCGGCGATCACGATCCCGTCGCCGTCACCGTACACCATTTGCGCGCCGTCCCAGAACGCATTGTCGTACTCATTGCGATAATGAACCGAACCAATGAGGTGCATCCCGCGCCCGTCGATGGAGTCACGTCCAAACACGTCGTGCCAAAACGCATGCACGCCCCGGCGGCATCGAACGCCCGATTCGTCTCCGCATCCTCGCACGGCGGCTGCCCCTCGACGCGCATCAGCACACCGGGAACCGTCGCCGACCACGCGCAGCTAAAGACGTGCCGCACGAGCGGATGCGGTCCGCCGACACGGCCGCCGGCGGGCGCCGGCGGCAACGGCGCCGGCCGCCCTCGGAGCGTTCGTCCCACGATGAGGGCTCGCCGAGCACTGTCGCGCACGCGAACATCAGGATGATGGCGCATCGCCTCGAGAACGTGCGGTGGCAGGACGGCACAGCGCATCACATGGTCACCCGAAAAAATGGAGTCGCTAGAACGAAAAGGCTAACACAAAAAGAGAGCCGCCCGCACCCCGAGGACTCAGCGCGTTCGACTCAGCTACTCTCCCGTACCTCCCGCGTTCAGAGCTCTAGCGCGTCATTCGCCTTGATCTCGGCTTTCGCGGGATACCGCCCCTTCATATCGCGTGCCGCTCCCTCGAGTCGCTCCACGTTGCGTAGCATTTTTGCCGGAGGTGGCGTCTAGCAGTCCGGCGTTCACGACCTGGGCCCGTGCGTCGTGCGCCTGCTGCGCTTTCGCTGCGGATATTCTCCGGCGTCGCGCGACCGTGCGAGCTCAACTCGTTCGATGAGTCGTTGCCTGACCTGCAACAAACGCCGGGGGTGTCCTGGCCTGCCGACGGCGCGGCGCGAGGACGCCGGATGCTGACGGCCCAACGGACCCCGGACCGGGCCATTCCGGGCGTTCGGCCTCGTTGCGGCACCTTTGCGTCGCGATGGACCGGTCCATGTGGCCCGGGCCATCGCACCACGCCAGAGAGGTCGCTTCCACCATGACCACGCTTATCGCCGCCATCGTCGCCGTCGCACTTCTGACGGCGGCGCCGTCGGTCGCACCGGTTTCTGGATCCGCCGCGCCAGTCGTCCATCCCATGGACGTCATACCGCCATTGGGCACCTAGGGCTCAGAGCCCACGCGCGGGCGGATCGTCCCGTCGCGCAGAATGAACGGCACCCATCCGCGGCGGGCGCCCTCGGGCGTCCGCCGCCTCGCCTCTTCCGGTGTGGAGGTTCGGGATGCCGACCGACAACCGAGCACGCGCGCGCGTCACGCTTTCGGGCGTGCGCGATGCGTATTTCCGCGGCGACTTCGAGCGCGTGCTGGCGATGGCAGACGCGCTGCCGGCGCGCGACGCCGTCGACATCGTCGAATCGGTACTGTTGCGCGCCCGCGCGCTGCTCGCGCTCAACCGCGCCGAGGAGGCGTTGGGCGCGTTGCGCTCGCTGCGCCTCGCGGAGCGTCCGCGCGACGAATACCTCACCGCGCAGATGCTGACCGCTGTGGCATTCTCGAAGCTCGAGCAGGGGGCGCGCGCCGTGGAAATGCTGCGCGAGGCGCACGCGTCTGCGTCGTCGGCGCATCCGACGGTGCGCGCGGAAATTGCGCTGCATCTCGGGATCGCGCATTACCTCCGCAGCGAGCACGGCGATGCCGTGCGCACTCTCGCTGAGGTCCCACCGGAGGCGGACATCGTGTATGCGCAGGCGCTCGAATACCGTGCGTGGAGCGCGTTCGTGTCGGGTCAATATGAACGCGCAGCGACACTGTTCGACGACGCCCTTTCGACGATTTCGCGATGTCGGCACTACGACCGCTTCGTCGACGCGACGACGCTGTTGGGTCTCGCCATACTGGCTGCGGAGCTTCCGCGGCTCGAGCGCTGGCCCGACATTTTCGCGCGAATGTCCTCGATCGACTGGAGCGCGCCGGGGCTGAACGTGTCCCACTTCTGGCTCGCGGCGATGGCGTCGCTCATCGAGGAGATGCGCGGCGATCGCGGGGAGGCCGTGCGCTGGGCGTCCGTCGCCGAGGACTCCGCGCCGACGCCGGCGAGCCGCGTCGCCGCTGCTTGCCGTCTAGCGGCGGTGACGGGGCGCTACGGCGAGGAGTACGCGCACCGCTATTTCGTCGGCAAGGCTCGCCGTATGTACGACGAGCTTCCGCGCGACGCGTCTTTTCGTTCCGAGCACTTCCTCGCGCTGACCGTAGCGGAGGAAATTGCGGCAGGCGAGGCGCCGGTTCAAGCCGCGCCGCTGCTGATATTCCACCGGGAGGCGGTCGAACCGCTTGTGCGTCGACGCCCCGAGCACGGCATGCTCACCGCGGTGCGCGATTCCGTGGAGGCGCGGCTGGAGCACGCACGCGGGAACCGCGCCGGCGCGGTTCGCCGCTACGCGCGCGCGTTCGAGGCGTTCGCGCGCATGGGCTACCGCCGGCGCGCGTCGATCGTGGCGTACCGTCTCGCGGAACTGACCGGCGACGCGCGCTACCGCGAATATGCGACGGACGCGCTGCGCGACGCCGGCGATGCGTACTGGGTCAAGGCCGCATTCGCGCGACTGGGCGTCGGCGAGGTGCAGCTGGGCGAGCGTCACCTGGCGATCTTGCGGCTCGTCGCCGACGGGCGGACGAACAAGGAGATAGGCGCGGCGCGCGGGATCTCGGCGCTGACCGCGCGCAACGCCGTGCGCGAGCTGCTGCGCCGCTTCGGCGCGTCGAACCGCACGGAACTCGGGCGCATCGCGCGCGAGCGCGGCATCGTCTAGCTGGTACAGTCGTACCAGTCCATCCGGCAGGCTGGACTCGGGCGCGCATCCCCGGCATGATCGTCGGCGAGCCTCGGACTTGCCCGGCGGGGGAGCGCGGTTGAGCTACGTGTGGACGTGCAGTGCGGAGACGGCGGCGGAACGGTGTTCCGGCTGCGGCCACCGCGTCTCCGCCCACGGCGAACTCGGCTGCGGCCACCGCTCGGCGGGCACGATGCACAAACGTCCCCGCGCGTGCGGATGCCGAATCACGGACTCCGAGCTACGTCTCGGCCGTGCGTCGCGCCGCGAGTCGTGAGGGCGCGCCGTCGTCGACCGTTCCTGCGAATACGTGCTTTTCCACACAGAAGCGGCGGTTCGCCTACACCCCGGGGGCGGTCGGCGTCGGCGTCATTCTGCGCGTGATGTGGTAGCGCGGACGTCGTGCGGCGATGATTCGCTTCACAGACGACGGCCGCTACGTCCCGTTTGATGTGCTCGGTACGGGCGAGGAGGGCACCCGCATCCCGGGCGATCGCATCTCGGTCCGGTGCGCAAAGTGCGGGAAGCCCATCGTGCTTCAGTCGTCGATGTCGCTCGGCGAAGTGGTGAATCTGCTCGAAGCCGGAAGGCGCTTCCGCCATCGGCGCTGCGCGCCCGAGGAGCGCGGGCGCGCGGCGGAGCCGGCCTGACGTTCGTCAGGAAGGGCGGTCGGGAACGGGCGGCCGAGCGGCTACGCCGGCCACCCCGCCGCGGCCGCATCGCGAAGGCGAGCGAGGTCAGACTCGGATGGTCGTCACGGCAGAGCTCGCGATCAAGATCAAGCACTGGCTATACAAGCAGTTCGGTTGTTATCCAACGCGCGAGGTATACGAAAAAGCGCTTCTGCTTTGCCGCAGGGAAATGCTTAAGAACATACTGTCGGAGGCCGACCGAGATCTCATCGTATGTTACGGCAAGAAGGGTTGGCCGGAATTCGAGGCGCTGTTTGGTGAGGTCGACTGGCGACCCGATGGAATTCATCGCGTTGGTACGTGGCGTGGAACACGTGTGGTCCTCACGAACCATTTCAGCGGGCACGACTTCAACACCGATAAGCAACTCGCTGACCTTGCGCGCGTCGCATTGGTTCAGGGTTGACGTTGGCTGACGGCTGCGAGCGCAATCGTTTCGAAGAGCTGAAGGCGCTGCTCAGTAGCCTTCCTGACTGCGCTACAGTCGCGCGTCTCGATTGCCGTTTGAGCGGCTTTCCGTCATTCTTCCCCGGTGGCCCTGGATTTTGCGGTAGCGAAGTTCCCGTGGGCGGGGTCATGTTCATCGGCAACAACTTCGGCACGATTGAGCAATACGAGGCCCTGCCATCGACAGTTTGCGAATTCGAGCCTGACATTACGAACCGGACGCGGAACCAGACGTGGTGGTGCCTATGGAACCTAGTTTTGCGGGAATGCGGTATCCCAATAGAGAGGTGCTTTTTCACGAATGCGTATCTTGGTGCGATCGTAACCGACCCCGAACGTGCGGCGAAGGGGAAGAAGACAAAGAACGTCGGTGCCCTCAACGCCGAGCGAGATTATAGGAACGCATGCGTCGATGCGCTAGCAGAGCAGGTACGAATCGCTGAGCCTCGCTTAGTCATACTCTTGGGCGGCCATGCACCCAAGGTTTTCGCGCAAGCATTTCCCCAGTTCGGACCGTTCGCGAGGGGCGGTGTAGCGGCAATGCAGGAACGGCAGCCTGTAGGTGGCCACGCGCTGGCTCTAACGACTGAGCTGCACGCCCATGTGCTTGTTCTCCAACATCCGTCTAACCCACGAAGCGATGAGTCGAAACGTGAGCAGGGACGGCTTTTGAAAGCGGCTTACGTCGCAGCAGCCCTGTAAGACAGCCCGCCCTTCGCCGTCATTCAACGGCGCTGCGTAGCGTCGAGCGGCCACACCTTCTTGGCGATTGACTTGAACTGCGATATTCCCAGGGAGTTGCGCTCGTTACGTGCCTTCGAACCTGGCGCTTCAAGTCTCACAAGAACGTCTTCACGCCGCGCCTTCCAAATCTCAATAGCCTCATACGTCGCACGATCTAACAATACGAGCGTCGCGGTCCGGAGGCTACGTCCTCCGGAGTTCCCTCCCTGTCGGGCCTTCGCTCTACGGTCCGATTATACACCCGCATTTCGGGCGGCCGTTTACGACGAATTTGACATTTTGCGAGAGTCATTTTTTGTCATCCAATATTTATTGCGAATTTCTACGGCCCGGTTTTTTGACGTCTATAGCGAGTCGGAAACATTCAAAAACCTGTCAAGCCCCCCGCGTGAGCAAATTTTCACGCTCAAAACGCGGCATCGCCGTTGCCATGCCCGTAACACGCATGGGGCCGCGGGTGCTACTCTATAGCGCGGCGCTTCTTGCTGGGTGCAGTCCAGCCGTCAGCACGAACCCGGTGATTACGTCGGTGAGTATGTGTTCTCGCCGCCCAATTCTGACCCGGGGGAATTCGCTAGCTTCATCATGCTGAGGCGAGACCACTCGACTGTCGAAGTGCATTTCTACCCAGCCACCGGTGAGGTCTCGACCACGAAGAACAAATGGGCCGTATACCGTACAACGGGCGAGAACATAAGCATTGGAAAGCGCGAATATCCGATCAGGCCGTCAGAATCGCATATAAAGCGGCTTATCAATGACGACCTAGGACAGTATTACGAAAAAGTCCGGTAGCTATACGCGCTCGCGATCCGAAGTATACCGTGGAGCCGCAGCGCAAACGCGTGGACGAGCGCGCGGAGCTTTCTACGGCGAGATGGTGACGCTTCCGAGCTTCGGTCCCGTGATCGTGATCGGCTGCGTGACGACCGGGTTGAAACCGAAAGCGATCGTGCCGGCGATCGGATAGAGGTCGATCGTGTCGCCGGGGCCGAGGAGCTGGCCGGTGGGATTTGCGGGGAGCGGCGCGTTGAGACCCACGAAGTAGCCCACCCCGCCGCCCATGCCAACGTTGCACGTGATCGGCGCGGCGCAGCTGCCGTTCCCGGCGGGCGCGCTGAACGAGAAGAATTGGCCCCTGACGAACGAGCCGACCAGCGTGTTGTCACCGAGTCCCGGTACCGAGAGCTCGCCCTTGAGAGCCTCACCGAAGCCGTCGAACACAAAGGTGGTCGGTCCGATGGCGACGACGCCGGTCGCAGCCGGGTCGGGAACGAACGTCGCGTTGAACGTTTGAATGCCGGCGATCTCGAACGGGATGCTGCCGGCGACGACGTGCGGTTTGCTTGCGAGATCCGACGTTTCGAACTGCGTCGTGACGGTGCCCAGAACCTTGGGCGCGCTTTCGAACGAGAGCACGTTCGTGGTCACCGTATACAGAGTCGTGCCCGGGCAATTCGGCACGGGAACGTTCACGCTGAATCCACGGCTCGACGTTGGAGACATCGAAACGACGCCGGACGGGTCGACGATCGTCGACGTCTGCGCGCAGCCGTCGTACGGGTTTCCCGACGTCACCGTGTACTGGATGGTAAACGTCGCCTGCCCGATCGGGTTGGTGATTTGAACCGAGTTGGTGACGGTGGGACGCGACAACTGGCCGGAAGCCGAGATCGTCGCGAGTCCGAGGAACGCGTTCTGCGCCGTCACCCCCACGGACGTCGAAGCCCCGGGGGCTGCTCCGGCGGCGCGGGGCCGCCGTTGTTGAAGTTTCCGTTGGGCCGTCCCTGCGTTTCGCGCTGTGGCGGTGTCGCGCTCGTCGAGCCGGTCGACGCGCAGCTCGTCGCGAGCGACGCTGCCAGCGACGCACAAAGCAACGACAAGAGAAGGCGCGGTAATCTCATCAGCGTCCCTTCCGAACTTCGTACCCGTCTTGCAATTGAAGCGGAAGGTTGTGAAGAGTTTCTGAGCGGCTTCTCCTAGTTGTTCGTGCGGGGCAGGCGGCGGTAACGTTCCGTGAGCTGATCCTGGCGCGAGCGGTCGTGATATTCGCGGCCGCGCACGAACACGTGCTCGACGTTGGTCGACAGCTCGAACGGGTCGCCGCTCCACACCACCACGTTCGCGTCTTTGCCCACCGACAGCGAGCCGACGTGATCCGCGATGCCGAGGATCGTCGCCGGCCCGAGCGTTACGGCGCGCAGCGCGTCGTCGTGCGACATGCCGAACGCGACGGCGTTACCCGCTTCGTACTTGACGTTGCGCGCGTTGAACGCTTCCTCATCGCCGCCGCCGGCGTTGCCGACGAGCGCCACTTCGACGCCCGCGCGACGCAGCACGGCGGCGTTCTCCTGGCGCTGACCCAACGTGTCGAACGAGTCGGGAATGTTGTTCATCGCCCCGGTGATCACAGGCACGTGCGCGGCCGCAAGCCGCGGCGCGATCTGCCACGCCTCGGCGCCGCCCAGGATCACCAGCCGAATGTGCTCGCGCCGGGCGAAGCGCACCATCGTGTCGATGTCGTCGAGCCGGTCCACGCTCACCAACAGCGGCTGGCGGCCTTTGACCACGTCGAGCATCGCCTCGAGGGCGCGGTGCGACGCCGTGAGGCCGCGCAGCGCACCGGCGTCGAAACCCTTGCGATGCAAGGCATAAAACCGCGTGTCCTCGAGCAGATCGCGTAGCGCCGCGAGCGCGTCGGCGCGCGACTGCGGCGGTACCGTGGTCTCGCCGCCGGCCGCGGTTTCGCCCGCGGTCTGTTCGTCGATGTCGTTGGTGGGGCGCCCGCCTACGACGATCGTGGCGACCACGCCGACCGGCGCGCGCCGCACCATGTCGGCCGCCGTGCCGTCCGCGAGATCCATCGCCGCCGCCTGACCCGCGACGAACGCGCCCGACGGCATGATGCCAACCGTCGTTACGCCGTCCTCGCGCGTTGCCGCGATGTAGGCAGATTGCGAGAAGAAGCCCTCCCAAGGCCGGAAGTCCGCGTTGATGACGCCGCGCGCGCTGACGTTGCGCGTCGCGCGCTCGCCGCCGACCTCGACGAGCCCGAGCTGCGTCTGCGCGTTGATCAACCCGGGCGTCACGATCTTTCCACGCGCATCGATCCGCCGCGCACCGGCCGGGATCGCAACGTTCGCGCCAACCGCGGCGATGCGTCCATCGCGAATCACGACGGTACCGTTAGCAATGCGCGGCCCACTGACGGGATATACGGTCCCACCGGTAATCGCCACCACTTCCGCGCTCGCAACAGCGGGTGCACCAAGCAGCACGCCGACGAACACCACCGCGAGACCCGCCGCCCGCCCAAAGTCACCCGCCATAGCCGCCGCCCGCCCAGAGTCACCCTGACCCTTCGACAGGCTCAGGGGTCGAAGGGTGCGCCACGAGCGCGCGTTCACTTGCGCACCGCCGATCGCACGTAGCCCAGCTCGAAGTCGGTTCGCCAGTTCGCCTTGGGATCGTCACGGTCGTACAGCAGCGCGCCGTCGACGAACACTTTCTCCGCGTGCGTGTACACGCTGAACGGATCGCCGTCCCACAGCACCACGTCGGCGTTCTTGCCGGTCTCGAGCGAACCGATGCGGTCGTCCAGCCCCAGCGCGAACGCCGGGTTGATCGTCATCCACTTGATCGCGACGTCCTCGCTCACGGGCAAGCCCGCACGCTTCGCGGCGTACATCGCCTTGCCGGTCTCCTGATTCAGCCGCTGGATGCCCGACGCGTCGTCGCTGTGGATCGTCGCGCGCGCGCCGGCGGCGTCGACCAAGCCGATGTTCGCGCGCACGGTATCGAGCGCTTCCATCTTGAAGCCGCCCCAGTCCGCCCACATCGTGGCGACGATGCCCTCCTTCGCGAGCAGGTCGGCGATCTTGTACGCCTCGATCGCGTGGTGGAACGCGCGCACCTTGTAGCCGAACTCGTGCGACATGTCGATCACCTGCGCCATCTCGTCGGCGCGGTAGCAGTGCATGTGCACGTAGATGTCGCCGCGCAGCGCTTCGGCCATCGTCTCCATCGTCAAGTCACGCGCCGGCGGATCGCCTTTGTGCGACGCGTTCCACGCATCCCAGCGCCGCTTGTAGGCTTCGGCGGCGATCCACGCCGCGCGGTAACCCGCCATGTTGCCCATCCGCGTCGACGGCCCGCGCTGCGCGTACACGCGCTTGGGGTTCTCGCCGCACGCCATCTTGAGCCCGTAGCGCGCGCCGGGAAACTTCATGCCCTGCACGGTGCGCGACGGCACCACCTTGAGAATCGCGCTGCGCCCGCCGATCAGGTTCGCCGATCCGGGCAGCACTTGCAGCGTCGTGACGCCGCCCGCGAGCGCGCGCGGAAACTGCGGGTCCTGCGGCCACACCGAGTGCTCGGCCCAGACGTTGGCGGTGTTCGGGTTCGTCGCTTCGTTGCCGTCGGAGTGCGCGCTGACGCTGGGCGCGGGATAGTCGCCGAGGTGCGAGTGGATGTCGATGATGCCCGGCGTGACGTACTTCCCGTGCGCGTCGATCGTCACGACCAAATCCGCCGGCGTCGCGACGTTCGCGCCGACCGCGACGATCTTGCCGCCGCGCAGCAGGATCGAGCCGTTGCGAATCGCCGGTCCCGCAGCGGTGAGGATCGTCGCGTTGCGGATCAGCGTCGCACGCGACGGAAACGGCGCATACGTCGACGGATAGGGATCGGCGAACGGCACGGACAGCGCACCGGGCCCGGCGGTCGGTCCGGGCGAGGGCGCCGGCGACGCGCCGCTCGCCGAGGGCGACTGTTGCGCGAATCCGTGCAGGGGAAGCGCGACGAAGGCCACCGTGCAAACGGCGGCCAGCACGCGAACGAAGCGATGCATATCCGTATTCGATAGGAGATTGTGCTCCACGCTTCCTCCCCGGGCCGCGCCGCGCGAGAGCAGCCGGCAAGCGAGATCGCGAAGACCGACCGATGGCCGTTCAATCGCAAATTGCTTATCGTGACGTCGAGCCGTCGCCCGCGCTGGAGCGCCTGATCCAGGCCGAAACGGCAAAGCTCGAGCGCTTCTTTCACGGGATCGTGAGCTGCCGCGTGCTCGTCGAGCACAGCCACCGCCGCCACAAGCACGGCTCGCCGTTCAACGTGCGGATCGACCTCAGCTTGCCGGGTGCCGAGCTGCTCGTGAACCACGTCGACGACGTCCGCCCGGTACCGCCTGCGAGCGACGACGAGCCCGAGCGCGTCCACAAAGCCGCCGAGCGGGAAGGCCACAAAGAGCCACAGCTCGCGGTGCGCGCCGCGTTCGCGACCTTGACGCGGCGGCTCCAGGAACACGTCAAGCAACTCCGTCCGTAAACCTGCGTGGCCAGTGAGCGTCCTGTATTGACAACCGCCGATATAGACGCTAGTATCGAAGTATGTCGATGCAGCGCTGCTGTCCACCGGCGGCGGTGGACCGGGCCGACCGGACCGAAGACGCGGCGATTTTCAAGGCGCTCGCGGATGCTAACCGGCTGACCATGCTCGCCACGCTAGCTCGCGCGGAGGACGAGGTGTGCGTCTGCGACTTCACTGGCGCGCTGCCGCTGGAGCAGCCGACGGTCTCGCATCACCTGCGCATCCTGCGCGAGGCCGGGCTCGTGACGTGCGAACGCCGCGGCACCTGGGTGTACTACCGGCTCGCACCCGGCGCGCGCGACCGCATCGACTCCGCCACGCACTCCGTCATCCCGCAAAGAATACTCGCATGAAGATGCACCTCAACCTCGCGACGCGCGATCTCGACCGCAGCGTCGCCTTCTACTCCACGCTGCTCAACGCGCAGCCCGCGAAGAAGCTCGCCGACTACGCGCTGTTCGTCACCGAGCAGCCCGGCCTGGAACTCGCGCTGGAGCGGCGCCAAGGCGCTGTCGACGCGGCCGCGCTAGCCGGACAAGGGCAGCATTTCGGCATCGTCGTGGATTCCACCGATGCGGTCGACGCGCAGATTGCGCGTTTGCAGGACGCAGGACACGCGATCGACGTCGAACGCGACGAGACGTGCTGCTACGCCGTTCAGACGAAAGTCTGGGCGAGCGATCCCGAAGGACGCCGTTGGGAGACCTACGTCGTGCACGAAGAGTCCGAAGCGGCCGTCGCATCCGGCGCCGCGTGTTGCGCGTAGCCGTATCCGGCGCCCGGTGAAGCTGCGCCCGATCGTTGCCGAGTTCACCGGCACGGCGTTTCTGCTCGCGGCAGTCGTGGGATCGGGGATCATGGCGCAACGCCTCTGCGGCGGAAACGCCGGGCTCGCGCTGCTGGCGAACGCGCTGGCGACCGGCGGCGCGCTCGTCGCGCTGATCCTCGCGTTCGGGCCGGTGTCAGGCGCGCACTTCAATCCCGCCGTGACGCTCGCGGACGCGTGGCAAGGCGGCGTCGCATGGTCGGCCGTGCCGGCATACGTCGTCGCGCAGATCGCCGGCGCGCTGTTCGGCACGGGTCTCGCCGACGGGATGTTCGGTCTGCCGCTGTTCTCCGCATCGAGCCACGTGCGCAACGGTTCCGGCATGCTCGTCAGCGAGTTCGTCGCGACGTTCGGACTGCTCGCCGCGATCTGGGGCTGCGTGCGCGCGCGAGCGGCGGCGACGCCGTACGCCGTCGCAGCGTACATCGTCGGCGCGTACTGGTTCACGCCGTCCACGTCGTTCGCGAACCCCGCGGTCACGCTCGCGCGTTCGTTCACCGACACGTTCGCCGGGATTCGTCCGCAGGACGCGCCCGCGTTCATCGTCGTACAGCTGCTCGGCGCCTTCGCGGCGACGGCGCTCTTCGCGTGGCTTGCCCCCATCTCGAAGACGGCGGCGGCAGCCGTCGTCGTCCCGCACCCGGAGGTCGCGAATGCAAACAATTCCATCCGCGCTGCGCTTCCGTAACGCGACGGCCGCCGACCTGGGCGCGATCGGCCGCATCTACAACGAGGGCATCGAAGACCGCATCGCGACGCTCGATCAAGACCCGAAAACCGCGGACGACATGGCCGCGTGGTGGGCGGCGCACCAAGGCCGTTACGCCGTGCTCGTCGCGGAGAACGCCGCCGGTGAGATCAGCGGCTGGGCATCGCTGAACCCGTACTCGAACCGGTGCGCGTACGCCGGCGTCGCCGACCTCTCGATCTACGTCGCGCGCGCCGCGCGCGGAACCGGCGTCGGTTCGGGGCTGCTGCGCGCGCTGGAGAAAACGGCGAAGGCGCACGACTTTCGCAAGATCGTGCTGTTCACGTTCACGTTCAACGCCGGCGGCCAAAGCTTGTACCGCAAGCTCGGCTATCGCGAAGTCGGCATCTTCCACGAGATGGGAAAGCTGGACGGAAAGCTCGTCGACGTCATGGCGATGGAGAAGACGCTCGTGCCGTTCGTGCTGTTCGTGTGCCGCCACAACACGGGCCGCTCGCAGATGGCGGAAGCGTACCTGCGGCATTTCGCAGGCGAGCGCGTCGAGGTCGCATCGGCCGGCACCGTCGCCGCCGACGAACCGCATCAAGGCGTCGTCGAAGCGATGGCCGAGGACGGCATCGACATCAGCGCGGCGCGGCCCAAGCTGATCGATCCCGCGGTAGCGCAGCGCGCGGACCGCGTCATCACGATGGGCTGCGACGTCGAAGGCGTCCCGCGCATCGACGAAGACTGGGGTCTACCCGATCCGAAAGGTCAATCGCGCGAACGCGTGCGCGAGATCCGCGACGCCGTCAAGGCGAAGGCCGCGGCGCTCGCGCAGGCGCTGACGGCGTAGGACGGCTCGACCGCCCCGAGCTCCGCCTGGCCCCGAGCCGGCGCTAGATCCGGCAGGTCCGGCGGCCTTGCTTCTCCAGGTAGCGCTGGTGGTAGTCTTCCGCGCGGAAGAACGGCGCATCAGGCAGAATCTGGGTGGCGATGGGTCGGGAGAACCGCGTTTGAGCGCGGGCTTTGCTTGCTTCCGCCGCGGCGCGCTGCGCGTCGTCCGCTGCGAACACCGCCGAGCGGTACTGCGTCCCGACGTCGGGCCCTTGGCGGTTGACCTGCGTCGGATCGTGGAGCGACCAGAACGCGTCCAGCAGCGTATCGTAGGCGACGGTGTCGGCGTCGAACGTGACGCGAACCGCCTCCGCATGGCCGGTCCGGCCGGTGCACACGTCGCGGTAGGTGGGGTCGTCGGTGGTCCCGCCGGCGTAGCCGGCCTCGGCGTCGAGCACGCCCGGGATGTCGCGGAAATCCGCTTCGACGCCCCAGAAACAGCCGGCGGCGAAGGTCGCAGTTTGCTTGTTCACGCTGTGTTCAACCGCCGCCGGGCGCGGGCGGTGGCGCCGTGAGAACGTTCGAGACCCGCGCGATCGAGAACATCGCGACCGCGCCCGCCACGGACGGCGACCGCCGCTGGGCCACGGCGAGCGCGGTGGCGATCGTCGCGCTGTTCTTCGTCTCGATCCCGTTCTCGCGGCACCGGATCGGCGCGGTGCCCGCCTTCGTGCCGACCGTGGTCGGCGCGGGCGTCGTCGCGCTCATGCTCACCACGGTGCTGCTGTACGTGCAGTACCGGATCGAGCGCGACCTCAAGCTCGCGCTGCTCGCGATCGCATACGCCTTCGCGGCGCTGACGCAGACACTCTACGTGCTCACGTTCCCCGGCGTGTTCTCGGACACCGGGCTGCTCGGCGCGGGCTTGCAGACCGCGTCGTGGTTCTACGTCGCGTCGCAGGTCGGCTTCGGGCTGCTGCTCATCGCGGTCGGCATCGCGGCGCGGCGCGGCTGGCGGGTGTCGCGCGACGGCGTGCGCATGATCGGACTGGCGACGCTGCTCGCCACGATCGCCTTCGCGTTCTTGGTGACGCTCGGCCGCGACATCGTCCCCGCGGGCAACGACGGCACCGCGTTCACGCCGTTCTGGACGCACGTCGTCGCGCCGATCGTCGCCGCCGAGATGCTCCTTGCCGTCGTCGTCGTCGCGAACGGGCTGCAGACCGTGACGCAGGTGTGGCTGGGCATCGTGCTGCTCGCGCGCTTCGTCGCGATCGTCACCGGCGCGGAGTTGTCGTCTGGGCGCTACTCGTTCGGCTGGTATGCGGCGCGGGTGGAGGAGCTGGTCGCGGCGGTCGTCGTGCTCGCGATCTTCCTCGCGAAGATCAACGACCTCATGCTGCGGCTCGCCGCGCGCAGCCGTTCCACCGCCGAAGCGCTCGAGGTGGGCGAAGCGCGCTACGCGTCGCTGGCCAACGTGGTGCCGCAGCTGATCTGGACGACGAACGCGAGCGGCGACTTCGAGTACGTCAACGACCGCTGGGTCGCGTACACCGGGTTCGACTTGAACGCATCGCGCGAAAGCGGGCTGCGCACCGCGCTCGACCCCGATCAAGAAGCCGGCGTGCGCGAACGCTGGCGCCAGAGCTTGCGCACCGGCGAGCCGTTCGCGGCCGAGTACCGCTTGCGCGAGCGCGCGACGGCGCGCTACCGCTGGTTCTTGGCGAACGCCGTCCCCGTGCGCGGCCGCCGCGAGGAGGTGGTGGCGTGGATCGGCACGTGCACCGACATCGACGCGCAGAAGCGGCTCGAGGAGCGCGACGCGTTTCTTGCGCGGGCGGGCGAGCGGCTCGGCGCGTCGCTCGACGTCACGGCGACCGTCGCGGCGATGAAGAATTTGCTGATCCCGCGGTTCGCCGAACGCACGTGGGTGGCGCTGCTCGACGACGACGGCCGCTACGTGCTCACCGGGCTGGGCAGCACCGATCTGGGCGACGAGCTCGACGCGCGCCGCTGGCTGGGCGGGCCGATCCAGTCCGCGCTGCACGATTCCGTCGCGGCGATCGTTGCCGACGGCGATCCGGTCGTGCTCGAGCGGCCCGGTGAGTTCCCGGACCCGTGGGCGCGCGACGTCGCGGCGAACGCCGCGATGGTGGTGCCGCTCGTCAGCGGCGATCTCGCCGTCGGCGTGCTGGTGCTCGCGCGGACGAGCGGCCGCGCGTACGACGTCGACGACGTCGGCCTGGTGCGCGAGTTCGCCCGCCGCGCCGCGCTGTCGCTCGAGCACGCGCGCTTGTACGAGCGCGAGCGCACGACCGCCGACGCGCTGCAGCGCGCGATGCTGCCCGCGCAACTGCCGCTGCTGCCGGACATCCGCTTCTCCGCGTCCTACTCCGCCGCGTCGGAGTCGCAGCGCGTCGGCGGCGATTTCTACGACGCCTTCGAGCTGCCGGACGGGCGCGTCGCGCTCACGATCGGCGACGTCACGGGCCACGGGCTCGAAGCCGCGGTGATCATGGGCGAGATTCGCCAGGCGCTGCGCGCCGCGTCGTTCGAGTCGGCCGATCCGTCGGCGATCCTCGACCGCGCGAGCCGCCTGCTCGTGGCGAGCGGCCGCACCGTGTTCGTCACGGCGATCTTCGGCGTGCTGGATCCGGTGACGGGCCGCTTCGCGTACGCGACCGCGGGCCATCCGCCGCCGCTGCTCGACGACGGCGCCGGTCTGCGCAAGCTGCCCAGCTCGGGGCTGCCCATCGGGCTGCGCGACGACGAAGGCGTCGACTTCGCGCTGCGCCTGCGCGCACCGTGCACGCTGGTGATGTTCACGGACGGCTTGATGGAGTTCGCGCGCGATCTCGACGACGGCGAGCGCCGCATCGAGGCTGCGATCCGTACGCTCGCGCGCGAGGACATCGAGCACCTCGCGGCCGCGCTGATGAAAGCCGTGCTCGGCGATGACGAGCCGACCGACGACATCGCGATCCTCACCGTCACGATCGACCGGTTCGCGGCGGAGCTGCCGGGCGACGAGCGCGAGTGGCGCTTCGTGAGCAACGACTACCGCACCGGCGCGCTCGTGCGCCGCGAGGTGCGCGAGCTGATCGCCGGCTGGACGGGGCGCGAGGAGACGCGCTTCGCGAGCGAGCTCGCGTTCGGCGAGCTCATCGCGAACGCGGTGCGGCACGCGCCGGGCGCGGTGCGCGTGCTCGCCTCGACCGATCCGGCCGGAACGGCGTCCGTCATGGTGGAGGACGCGGGACCGGGCTTTACGCCGCACGAGCGCGGCATCGACCCGTATGCCGAGACCGGCCGGGGCCTCGGGCTCGTGCGCGCGGTGTCCGACGGGGTGCGTATCGAGCCCACGCCGTTCGGCGGCACGCGCGTCACGGTCACGTTCCGCCACGCGGTCCCGGCGCTCGCCACCACGGCGTAGCCGCGACCGACACGTTTCGGTAAACCGGCGGCGTCGAATGCCGTTGACGCTGTAACGGCGCTCACACGTGCCGATAGATACACCATGGATGCCAAACCGTCGCTCCCCCGGGAGCTGCGTGAATCGCTCCGGTCAGCCCGCGCCGACGCGGACCGCCTCGTGCTGTGGAACCTGTGGGAACTGCAGCAATGGGTCGAGGCGACCCGCTCGCGCGGACTAGCGTTCCTCGCGCTCGACACGGACGTCCAGCGGCGGCTGATCGCCGCCATCCACGACCACATGGCGATCGCCTGCTGAACGCGGATCCGCTCACCAGCACCCGACCGGAGTTTGCTCAACTTAGTCGCCCCGGGCGGCGACGATCGCGCGTGCGCGCGCCAC
>Ga0066662_10000157_pt1 | contig 27819 bp, 25 predicted proteins | sample GraSoiAngelo_111_FD_133939 | JGI IMG/M metagenome (GOLD analysis project Ga0066662, IMG submission 133939) | Grasslands soil microbial communities from the Angelo Coastal Reserve, California, USA - 14_0903_12_40cm | ecosystem: Environmental > Terrestrial > Soil > Grasslands | place: USA...
CATCAGCGGCGAGCACATGATCCTGCAGATGGACACCACCGAATGGGACAGCGTCGTCGAAGTGAACTTGCGTGGACCGTTCCTGGTGGCGCGCGACGCCGCACGCCGCCTCGTCGCCGCCAAAAAGCCGGGCAGCATCGTGAACATCGCGTCGATCCTCGGCCTGCGCGTATCACCCGCAGTCGCGCCGTACATGGCCAGCAAAGCGGGCCTCATCCACCTGACGCGCAGCATGGCGTGGGAGTTCGCGCGCTACGGCATCCGCGTGAACGCACTGTGCCCCGGTTACTTCTCAACCGAGATCAACGCCGATTTCCTAAAGACCGAGTGGGCGCTAGCGTCGCTGAAGCGCGTGCCACAGCGCCGCATCGGCGAGCTGAACGAACTGACCGGACCGCTGCTGCTCCTCGCATCAAACGCGGGCTCGTTCATGACCGGCGAGGCGCTGGTGGTCGACGGCGGCCAATCGATCAACAGCATGTGAGGCATGGCCGGACTACAACGTCCACCGGTATGCGTGATCGCCACGCACAAAATGCGCGCGGAAGTGCATGAGCATCAAACGGTTCAGATTTTTCGGCAACTTGGTGCGTCATGACATATTTCTGAACGCGTTCAACACCAAGACGAAAGACCAGTGGGGGAACAGGGCAGAAAAGATAGGAATCGAGACAGGAGACAAAATTCTTAAGGAAGCGGGAGCCATAAAATGATCGCAGACCCTTCCGGGGAAACCACGGCCATTCCGCCCGCCGTATACGCTGTTGCGTCTGATCGGGCGTGTACTTCGAAGCAGTTTTTTACAATTCAGGCGCCACATATTGACGTTACTGACTCTGTCTCTCCAGGAACGCTCGCCGTGAATATTCGGCTCGTGTCGAACCAGCCCACCTCCCTAGCGCCTGGAGCGTGGCGTGCATTCATCTCCCTAGACGGTCGGCCGACGATCCTCAGCCTAGAAGCTGGCGAAACGGTGTCAGTCGCGTATCAACAAGTTACGGCGGGCATGCACTCAATACGCTACGGCGTGTACCGCTACGACAAGCTCGTTCAAAGTCAATATTTCTGCCGCGACGTCCCGCCTGACGCGCGTCAACAGCATGTGAGGCAGGGCCGGACTACAACGCCCACCGATAGGCGTGATCGCCGCGCGCGAAATGCACGCGGAAGTGCATGAGCATCGAGAGGCCCATGGCGTTGCCGTCGTAGAGCTCCGACATTTGGGGGAGAAGCCTCGTCGTTCGGGCTGCTGCGATCCAGGCTGCTTCGGCGCCCGTCCAATCCCACAAGCGCGCACGTGCAAGCCCCACCAACGCGGTTTGCTTATCCGTCAAATCGTACGGACCGGCGCCGACGGCGGGCTTCGACCACGCGCGAATCGCTCCGCGAAAGTCTCCGCGGAGCGCGAGCGCCGCTCCCTCCGCAATCACCGGATCCGGCTGATTTGCCTGCGGATCGTTCACCGCGAAATCTCGCGTCGTATCGCGATAGGCACGAAACGCGTCGTTCCACCGTCCGGCGAAAACAAGCCGGTCCGCGGCCGGTTCGAGGCTCGCGCCGCCGATCTGTTTCCACATGGCATTCGCACGGGCATCGTCGCGCATGAAGATCGCCGCGATGAGCATGCCACGCTCGCAATCGAGATATCCTCGGCTTTGCCTCGTGACCGAGTCCCAGAAGGGCAGCTCGAGCGCGAACTCACGATAGGCGCGCTTCGCCTCGCCTCGCGCGAGGTGACTCCACGCCGATGCGATCCGGTCGGACGAGGCCTCCTGATCGCCCACTGAAGCAGCACCGGCAACGGCCGAGCTGCAAAGCACGCCCGTCAACAGCAGGACGACGAATGCGACTGCGAACCCGCGTGGCGCACCCTTCGACAAGCTCAGGGTGACATTGGGGGTGCTCAGGGTGACGTTCGGCGTCAGGTCGATCCCCAGACGTCGAGATTGTAGCGTTTGTTGGCCGTAAGCGTTTCCAGCCAGCGGTTCGCGGCTGCTTCGTCCGCGTCCGATTTGCGGCGGTAGAGATCGATGAGGGTCGCGCGGACGTCCGGTTCCATGCGGCTGCCGTCGCCGCACACGTACGCCACACCGCCGCCGTCGAGCACCGACCACACGTCCTCTGCGTGTTCCGCGATGTCGTGCTGCACGTACCGCTTCGCCTCGCCGAGCCGCGAGAATGCCACGTGCAGCTCCACGATGCCGTCGGCGGCCCAGCGCTCGAGCTCTTCGCGGTACAGATAGTCCTGATCCGGATGACGGCAGCCGAAGAACAGCAGCGCGCGCCCGAGCGTCTTACCGTCGCGCTTGAGCGCTTCGCGTTCTTGCAGGAACCCGCGGAACGGGGCGAGCCCCGTGCCCGGGCCGATCATCAGGATCGGTTTCGACGTATCCTCCGGTAGCCGGAATCCGCTCTTGGAATCTTTCACGAACGCGTCGATCATCTGCTCGCCGGCGTGGCGCTCCAAGTACGTCGACGCGACGCCTTCGAACGTGCCGAGGCCGGACCACGCCGGCTCGCGCACGACGCCTACCGTGATGCTGCAACGATCGGGTTCGGCGAGGGGCGACGACGAGATCGAATAGTAGCGCGGGGTCATCGGCGGCAGCATGTCGAGGAACATCTCGAACGGCAGCTCGCACGCCGGGTTTTCGTCGAGCAGATCCAGCACGGAGCGGCGCTTCCGCTTCACCTCGGTCCGGTACGGCGAGGTGTCCGTATCATCGGCGGCGAGCGCTTCGAGACGGGGCTTCGTGTTCGGGCACTTCGTCTGTTCCGCGAGCGTCGCGATCTGCTTGCGCGTCGCCGGGTGCTGCAGCTCGACGTAGTGCGCGAGCAGCCGTGCGAGCGACACCGGCGAATCGACCGGCAGCGCCGGGGGCCGCGACGACGCCGCGCTCAAGCGGACGTACGTGTCGTCCGCGAAGCCGAAGCGCCGCAGCACGCGCGCAACGAGCGCCTCGGGATTCTCCGCGACGACGCCGAGATGGTCGCCGACGCTATATGCCGCGCCGGCGGGGAGGGCGATCTCGATGTGACGTGTCGAGCGCTGCCCGCCAATTTGCAGCTCGCGGTTCGCCAGCACGCGCATCGCGTTCGCGCCGTGCACCGCGGCGAGCGGGTTGGCTTGCGGCCCCGCGACGACGTCGATCGCGTAGCGCGGTCGCGAATCAGACTCGGCCTGCGCGTCGAACGCGACGCCGAAATCCTTCGCAACTTGCTGCCACAGCGCGATGCGCCACGCGCGGAACTGGCCGTCGAGGTCTTCTTGCGCGTCGCCTTCGCCGCGCGCGAACAGCCGCTGCGCGCCGAACTCCGCGAGCTTGTCGTCGATGAAGCGCGGCACCGCCTGGTACGTCGACGCCCAGTTGCGGTTGCCGCAGCCGAACACCGCGTACTGCACGCCCGCGAGCGCGTTCGGCGCCATCCCGTCCTGCAGCCATTGATAGAATGCCGCCGCGTTGTCAGGAGGCGCGCCGTTGTACGACGCGCACACGATGAGCACGCCGCCCTCGGTTGGCAGCTTGCCGGCGAAGTCGTCCAGCCACGCGACCCGCGTGTTGAAGCCCTGTCCCGCGGCGAGATCGGCCACCCGCCGCGCCGCATCTTCCGACGTCCCGAGATTCGACCCGAACAGCACCAGCAGCGGCGTCCCGTGCCCCGGCAACGACGCGGGCGGCGCCGCCGCAGTCGCGCCGGACGGCGCCGCGCCGTTGCTCCGCGCGGGCGTAGTTTCGGCGACGGCCGGCGCGGCGACGGTCTTGTGCACGCGCGCCCGCACCTTCATCTTCAGCCCGTCGGGCTTGATCGTCAGCGTCTCTTTCAGCTTCAGCTTGTAGCGCGTGTGGTCGATCAGCCGGAACCGCTGCAGCATCATGCCGATCACCAGCGCCGACTCCTGCATCGCGAACTGCCGCCCGATGCACGCGCGCTGGCCGTTGCCGAACGGCTTGTACGCGTTCGTCGGCCGCGCGCGCTCGCGCTCGGGCGCGAAATTGTCCGGGTCGAAGATCTCCGCGCGCTCGCCCCACACCGCCGGATCGCGGTGCAGCGCCGGGAGCAGCACCACCACCTGCGCGCGCGCCTTGATCGCGTACTTGCCGCCGATCACCTCGTCTTTGTACGGCAGCAGCGCGAACGCGGGCGCCGTCGGCCACAGACGCAGCGACTCTTTGAGAATCTGCTGCACGTACGTCAGGGCGTTGACCTGCCTCATCGTCGGCTTCACGGAGAGGTCCGTGCCGAGGACGCGGTCCACCTCGTCATACGCGCGCGCCAGCGCGTCGGGGTTGTTCAGCAAGAAGTACGTCGTGAACGACAGCAGACCGCTGGTCGTCTCGTGCCCCGCGATCAGGAACGTGATGATCTGGTAGCGGATGTTCGTGTCGTCGAGCCGCTCGCCGGACTTGCGGTCGACGCCCGCGAGCATGTAGTCCAGCATGTCTTTTTTCTGCGGCTCGTCGCCCTGTGCCGCGCGCGCTTCCTTGCGGTCGTGCACGATCTGGTCGACGACCTTGTTGAGGTATTGCGCGTCGGCCGCGAGGCGGGCCTGGCGCGGGCGCGTGAAGATCTCCTCGAACGGCAACCCGCGCTGGCTCATCGAGATTTCCAGCGCATCCACCATCGCGTCGACGAACGGGTGGTTGTCCTCGCGGTAGAACGAGTTGAAGCGGTAGCCGAAGCCGCAGATGCCGATCGTGTCGAGCGTCAGGGCCGTCATGTCGTGCACGACGTCGATCTCGTCGTCGGGGTTGAGGCGCTCCCACTTGAGCATCAGCTGCTCGGCGACGTCGAGCATCATCGGATGATAGCCCTGCATCGCGCGGTCGCCGAAGTTGGGCAGCAGGATGTTGTGCGCTTTGGACCAGTTCGGCTCGGTGGTGTACGCGGTGAACAGGCCGTCGCCGGAGATCGTGCGCACGCGGTGCAGCGCGCCGCGCACGGACTTGTCGAAGCGTGACTCATCCATCAGCTCGTCGACGAGCGCGAACCCGGACACGACCGTGATGGGCTTGCCCATCATGTCGAGCTGGAAGATGGGTCCGAGCTCGCGCGCGAGCGCGACGAGGTTCTGCACCGGCGCCGACGCGCTGACGTCGAGCATGTTGCCGAGGATCGGCTTCTTGGGCGGCCCCGGGATCGGCGCCGAGGTTTCGCCGGCGAGCGTCTCGCTCAATGGTTCAGGCCGCCGATCCGTACGCGCGTTCGAGCTCGTCCAGCGCGTCGGTCAGCATCACGGTGAGGTCCGACACGTTCGGGATCACGTTCGCCGCGGCCATCAAGCCGAAGTCGAGCCCGTCCACGTAGCCATGCACCGTGATGTTGAGCGCCTGGCCGTGCACCGGAATGGACATCGGGTACACGTGCTCGATCTTCGCGCCGGCGATGTAAATCGGCGCGCGCGAGAAGAACACGTTCGACACGACCACGTTCATCGACGGCGGCACGCTGTTGGCGAGCTGCGAGCGCCCGTAGAACACCGCGAGCAGCTGCAGCAGCATCGGCGTGCCGAACGTCGGGATGTCCGCGAAGTGCGGGATCAGCGAGCGGAACGGGTTCGCCAAATCTTTCGAGGTCGCGGCGGCGGCGACGATCGCTTCCAGCCGCGCCTTCGGGTCCTCGACGTCGGTCGCGAGCGGCACGACCATTCCGAACACCTGGTTCTTGAGCTCGGCGTCGCCTTTCTCGCGCGCCGAGATCGGCACGAACGCGGTGAGCGACTTCTTCGGCAGCGCTTCGAGCTCGTCGAGGTAGCGCCGCAGCACGCCGCTCGACAGCGCGAGCACGACGTCGTTCACCTTACCGCCCGCTTTCGCCGCGATCGCCTTCACGCGCGCCATCGACACCGTCACCCCGGCGAAGCTGCGCTCCGACGAGATCGCGACGTTGAGCGGCGTGGACGGCGCCGACAGCAGGTCGAGCGCCTTGAGCGAGTCGGGCTTGAACGCGTTCGACAGCGCGGCGGAGTACGCGGTCGCGATCTCGCTGAAGTTCGCGCCGAGCCGCAGCGGCCACTCGACGGAATGGATCGTCGCGTCGAGCAGCACCGACGCGAGATCGCTCCCGCCGCTGCGCGGCAACTCGAGCTTGCCCAGCGACGACTGCTGGAACGGCGTGCGCCACAGCTCCGCGTATGCGGCGAACATCGAAGACGCCACGTCCCGCACGTCCTGCTTCTTCGGCGCGCCGCTCGGCGTCTTCGGCCGCGGCTGCACCTCGTGAGACGACGGTTGCGCGGACGTCTCGTACAGGATCTCGGTCAGCGCGGCGCCCGCGCCGCCGTCGATCAGCGCGTGGTGCATCTTCGAGTAGATCGCCGCTTCGCCGTTTGGCATGCCGTCGAAGATGTAGATCTCCCACAGCGGTCGCGCGCGGTTCAGTGTTTTCGCGTGCAGCCAGCCCGCGAGCCGCTGCGCCGTCGCGCGGTCGTGCGGCTCGGGGAGCGCGCCGCGCAGCACGTGGCGGTCGAGGTCGAACTGCTCGTCCTCGAGCCAGCTCGGGCGGTCGATGTCGAACGGCGTCGAGGCGAGCTTCCACCGTAGGCTCGGCGCGAGGTCGAGCCGGCTCGCGATGCGCGCTTTGAAGTCTTCGTAGAAATCACCGTCGTAGCCGTCGGGCAGCTTCACGATGGTGAGGCTGCCGACGTGCATCGGGCACTCCGCCGTCTCCGCGAACAGGAACGCCGAGTCCACGACGGACAGCTTTCGTATCGTTTCACTCATCGTGTCGCGCCCTTCGCTGCCAAGCGAGCAGTCGTCCCCACTTGGCGGCACCCGCGAGAACCCCCTGGTCCCCGTCTGGCGCAAAAAAAAGACCGCGCCTGCGCGAGAAAGCGCAGGCGCGGCTCGCGTTACTTCGTCGCGCCGTCCATCGGCGGGGAGGCCGGGACGATCGTGCAGATGTACGCGATGATCTGCGCGCCGTGGATCTTGAGCTTGCCGTCGGCGAACTCGTACCCGAACGTGCCGTCCTCGGTGTCCTCGGAATACTTTGCGCCGACCGAGAACGGGCCGTACCCCACGTGGCCGCCGCCCGACGTATGGGACGTGGTGTGATCCATCTCTTGCTGCGTGAATCCCGCCGAGATCTCGACCTCGCGCACCAGCAGCATCGACGTCGGGATCAGCGGAAGCCGGCTGTTGGCCTGCGCCGTCTCGTCGTTCGTGCCGGTCGAGATGGAGTTCTTCTTGAAGCTTCCGATCGACCAGTTCGGCAGCGTGAAGAGCGTGTTCGACATCCAGTCGCGGTCGAAGTCGGCGATCTGGTAGTCGTACTTGATCGAGACGCCGCCCGACGCGCTCGCCGAGTGCTCGTGCGTGCTGGTGTGCTCGACGTCCGCGCCGAACGACCACAGCCCGAAATTGACGCTCGCGCTCGCGGAGAACGAGTGCGAGTCCTTGTGGAAGCTGGCGTCGGTGCGACCGGCGCTCGCGGAAACGCTGGCCCAGTTGTCGTCGTTCGTGGCATCCCACCAGTCGTTCGGCGTGACGGTCGCCGGCAGGTACTTGCCGGTGCCGAACATCAGCGGCGCCGTCGCGAACGCCGCCTTCGCGTCGGCGAAGAACTCCGCGACCTGGTTGGACGCCGCGGTCGCGAGCGTGGCTTCCGCGGCGCGGAAGTCGTTGGCGCCCGCATCCTGGAGCGTGCTCCACGCGTCGTCGACGTCGGCCTGGAAGCCGCCGCCCACGATCGGCCACTTCGCCTTCAGCGCCGGGTCGCTCTGGAACGAGATGAACTTCTCGTTGAACTTCGCGACGGCTTTGCGGTAGGCTTTGCGCGCGTCGAGATACGTCTTGTAGTCGTCCGAGTAGTTCTTCGCCGAGCGGTCGAAATGGATCGGCTTGTTGGGACCCGGATCCTTCGGCACTTTCTTGTACACCACGGCCGCGGCCGACAGCATCGCTTTGCGCTGCGCGTCCGTCAGATGCGTGGGCACCAGAGTCGCGTTGGTGACGAACGAGTACATGTCGGAGATGGAGCCTTTGCTCGGGCTGTAGGCGCCGCTGAGCGCGAGTCCCACGTTCGCGAGGTCGGCCGTCGCCTTCGCCGCTGCCTGCGCGCGGCCCAGGTCCTTCGGATCGATGTCGGTGTTCGCGGGATCGAATGGGTCCTTGAACTGTTTTTGGTCGACCGGCAGCCCGGGCGTGCGCATCACGAGCAACGTCGTCGCGGGGTCGAACGCGGGCGCGTTCGCACCCGGGGGTTTCGAGGTGAGCATCGTGATGATGCCGTTGTAGAGGTTCTGAATCAAAGCTTGTTCGGCGGCGACATTTTCCGCCGAAGATGCTTGCGCGTCAGCGCCTTTCGGGTCTGCCATGATGGTCCTTTCGAGAATGATGGTTCGGGTGTTAGTGCGCTGCAACCGGCGGCATGAGCGGGTTCACGACGCAAAGCCAAGCGATGATCTGGAGACCGGGGATGCGCAGCGTCGCGCCGTCGAAGCTCGAGCCGAGCGACTTGTCGACGCGAAAGCCGGAGAGTGCGGCTGCGTCCGACGACGTGGTGGCGAGCTGCGCCATGTTGGCGTCTTCGGTCGACCACGCCGCGGAGATGGTGAGGTTGCGCACGGCGACGAAGGCGACGACGCGCATCGGAAACGTTCCGGGGTTCGCGGTCGCGCTGCCGTTCGAGAGCTTTCCCGCCGGAAAGCCGCCGATCGACCAGCCCGGGAGCTGCGCGAGCGACGCGTCGTACCACGGGCGAACGACGCCGACGCGGATGAAGTCGAAGCTCGCCCTGACATTCTTCGTGTCGGTCGACACCGCGCTGTGCACTTCGGACACGCCGTCCTGCTGCGCGGCCGCGACGAGCGCCGCGGAGCTCTCCGGTTGCGACAGCGCGGTGCGAAAGCGCGAGTTGCTGCCGGCGGTGAGCGCGCTGAGCACGAGGACCGTCGGCGTCTTCGCCGCTTTTTCGCTCGGCGTGAACGTCACCGCTTTCGCCTCGCCGCTGTGCGGGCCGATCGGGATGTTGATCGTGCCGCTGTCGCCGATCTTGATGCCGATGTTCGGCGGGATGATGCCGCCCAACAGCCCGCCCAAGAAACCGCCGCCGTGCGGCTGACCGGGCTTGGGCGCGTTCGGGTTGAGGCCGAGCGTGAGTCCGGGCGTCAGCTTGACCTTCCACGCCGCGTCCTCGGGTTTGGCGAGCGTGGTGCTCGTCTCGCTGACCTTCTTGTCGTCGACCGCGATCGTCACCGACGACCACTCCGCATCGCCGCCGGGATCGGCCCATGTCGACGGAAAGCAGAACGCGGGGTGATACATCACGCCCATCGACGTGTCGTGAGCGATCAGCTGCGTCTGCTCGAACACGCGCTTGGCGTCGGAAAACCGCTGCGAGATCGGCGACGGCGCAGGCGGCCTCGGATGCGCTTTCGCGGCCTGCGCGGCCTTGAGCTTCGCGAACGCGTCGCTCACGGCTTTTTCAAAGGGCGCCTTCTTGGCGTTCCACTGCGCGATCTCGGGCGGGTTGGTGAGATCGTACTGGTCGCGATTGGCATTGAGCGACGCGACGGCGTTGTCGTACGCGCTGCGCAGCGCGTGGATCTGATCGTCCTCGGAGCCGGGTGCGCCGCTGCTGGGGCCGTCCTGCTGCACCGTCGCCTCGACGATCAGCCGATACCACTCTTCGACGCGCGTCCCCGTGTCGTTGAACACCTTGTCGACGTGCGGCACGACGTCCACCATGCGTGAGAGGCGTTCGCGCGCCGCTTGGGCCGCATCGTCGCCGTCGCCCGGCGGCGTCCACGGGTTGGCGACGTCCTTCGGGTCCACGACCTGCGCCGGATACTGCATCACGACGTACTGGCTGTCGGCGCCGCCGGGCGGAGGCATCCCCGCGACGGCAGGCGGCTTGGTGCACGCTTCGACCAGCGTCTCGTAGACGCGCGCGATCAGCGTGCCGTCGGCAAGGCTCATGTCGCAGAACCGGACACGGGAGGGCCTCCCCACACAGAGACGAGTAGCCGCCGCACCGTCGGCCGGCGACTACCTACGCTACGCCATCACAATTACCGTGCGCTTACGAACGGTCCGTAATTCGAGCCGGTCCGATCCACACCGTCTGCACGTTGACGAACTCGCGAATCCCGAACTCCGACAGCTCGCGCCCGACGCCGCTCTTCTTCACGCCGCCGAACGGCAGGCGCGGATCCGATGCCGTCATGCCGTTGATGAAGACGTTGCCCGTCGCGAGGCGCGCGGCAAGCTCTTCGCCCCGGGCGACATCGCTCGTCCAAAGGTTGCCGCCCAGTCCGTACCGCGAGCTGTTGGCCAGCTCGACGGCGTGGTCGGCGTCGCGCGCGCGCAGCATCGCCGCCGCCGGGCCGAACGTCTCCTCGTCCGCCATCCGCATCCCCGTGCGCACGTCGCCCACGACGGTGGGCGCGAAGTATGCGCCCGGCCCGGGCAGCGGCTCGCCGCCGAGCAGCAGCCGCGCGCCCGCGGCGACCGTGTCCTTCACCTGCGCGGCGAGCTCGTCGCGCAGATCGTGCCGCGCCATCGGGCCGATCTGCGTGGCGCGGTCGGCGGGATCGCCGACGCGCAGCGCATGCGCCTTCGCGACGAACGCTTCCACGAAGCGGTCGTACACGGACTCCTCGACGATGAAGCGTTTCGCCGCGATGCAGCTTTGCCCGGTGTTCTGGAAGCGCGACTTCACGCCGGTTTCCGCCGCCTGCTCGAGATCGGCATCGGCCAGCACGATGAAGAAGTCGGAGCCGCCGAGCTCCATCACCGTCTTCTTGATCGCGCGCCCGGCGAGCGCGCCGACCGACGATCCCGCCGCCTCGCTGCCGGTGAGCGTCACCGCGGCGATGCGGTCGTCGAGCACGACGGGCTCCATCGCTTTGCTGCCGACGAGCAGCGTCGTGAACGCGCCCTTCGCAAAGCCGCTCGCGGTGAAGATCTCTTCGATCGCGAGCGCGCAGCCGGTGACGTTCGCGGCGTGCTTGAGCACGACGACGTTGCCCGCCGTCATCGCCGGCACCGCGGCGCGGAACGCCTGCCAGTACGGGAAGTTCCACGGCATGATCGCGAGCAGCACGCCGAGGGGGCGAAACGCGGCGTACGAGCGCGTCGCGCTCGATGCGATGATCTCGTCGCGCAGCAGCGCCTCGCCGTTGGCGGCGAACCAGTCGCACGCCACCGCGCACTTTTCGACTTCGGCTTCCGCCTCGGCGAGCGGCTTGCCCATCTCGCGCGTCGCCAGCGCGGCGAGCTCGGCCTTGCGCGCGCGCAGCGCCGCGCCTGCGGCGCGCATCCGCTCCGCGCGCTGCGCGAAGGACGTCGTGCGCCAGCGCGCGGCCTCCGCGGTCGCGCGGTCGAGCAGCGCCGAGACCGCCGCGGCATCGTGCGGCGCGTAGGTGCGCAGGGCTTCGCCCGTTGCGGGATTGCGCGTCTCGATCGAAGCGGCGCGGTCGGCGGTCGTGCTCATCCTCCGAGCTTTCCCCGCGCGAGCCCGCGCTCATCGGCCGAGCGTCCGGCGGAGGTGTGCGCTTTGTGGCACGGCAGGCAGAGCGTCTCCAAGTTCTCGAGGTGGTGCACGCACGAGAGCTGGCCGTGCCGGCCCAGCGCCGGGTCGAGGTGGTTGACCTCCAGCCGCGCGACCTTTTTCTGCTCGCGGTACGCGCGCATCGCTTTGAGATACGCGGCACGAGTCCGATGCGCCGCGCGCGCCGGCCGCTTCGGGCCGCGCGCGCCGCAGCGCCGGCAGCGGTAGCGGTCGCGCCGTTTCGCGGTGGTGCGCGCGACGGACCACCAATGATTCGCCCAGAACGCGTCGTTGCAGGCATCGCTGCACCACGTGCGCCGGCGCGGCGGCAGTTCGGCGTCGCACCAGGCGCACGCACCCGCCCGCGGCGGCGGCGCCAGCGAGCACACCGCCAGCAGCGCGTCGCGCTTGAGCGGCGCGTCGAGCTTCACGGGCGCGGCAGCCGCGCGCACACCTCGAGGCGCGCGAAGAGCTTGTCGTAGAATCCTTCCACCGCGCGCAGCGCGGGCACGCGCAGATCGATGTGATCGATTCCGAAGAACTCCATGCTAGCGCAACACCGGCTGCGTCGCATCAGCTGCAAGCAGCGCGGGCGACGACTCTCCGGCGAGGAACACGCCGAGCTGCGCGACCGAGAACTGCATGCCGGTCCAGAAGCGGCCGAACTCGCCGAAGCGCGACGACGCTTCGTCGAACCGCATCGTGTACACCAGCTTCTTGAAGACCAGCGGGTCGTCCGCGTAGAGGTCGACGCCCCACTCCCAGTCGTCGAACCCGATCGAGCCGGAGATCACCTGCGTCACGTGGCCGTGGAACGAGCGCCCGATCTTGCCGTGCTCGAGCATCATCTTGGCGCGTTCGTCGTACGGCGTGTTGTACCAGTTGTCCGCGCCGTCGCGTTTCTTGTTCATCGGGTAGAAGCAGACGTACCGGCGCTGCGGGATGCGCGCCCACAAGCGCGCGGCGTTGCGCGGCTCCTCGCCCGCTTCGCGCAGCAGCGCGTCGAAGGCGTCGTTCCACGCTTCGGAGTGCGGTTTCAAACCGCGGTCGCGCAGCTCCGCGTGGAATTTTGCGGTGTCGCCGTACAGCCCGAGCTCGAGCATCGACACGTAGGACTCGTACGGCTCCAGGAAATCGCGCAGCGCGAGCTTGTCGACGCGCGCCTGCACCTCGCCCAGCGCGTCGAACGAGCGCGCGTAGTGCGTGAGCATCAGATCGCCCTTGTGCCCGAGCAACTGCGCGAGGCCGGCGTCGGTATCGGGATCGCGCGCGAGCGCTGCGAGCAGCGCCGTCGTCTCGTGCTCCACGGCGGTCTTGCGCGCGGACTCGAGCGCATCCCAGCGCCGGCGGTCGAACCGGAACATGCGGTGCAAGATCGCCCAGCCGTCCAGCGACTCGGGGACGTTGGGGTGTCTCACGGCGTGTCTTTCATGAAGCGCTGACCTCGGCGACGAGCGCGGCGGGGCGCTCGCGATATTTTGCCCACAGCTGAGGCATGTGCGCGACGTCGCTGAGGATGCGCGCGTACGCGGAGTTCACGGGCGCCGCGACGCCCGCCTCGCGCGCCGCCCGCGCGACCGCACCGTTGAGCACCTCCACCTCGGTGCGGTGCTTGGCACCGCGCAGGTCCACCAGCAGCGACGGCGGCTTCTCGCCGCGCGCGCCCGCGATGCGCGACGCGAGCACCGCGCGGGCGACGGGGTTGGGCAGCGTCGCGACGCGGAGCAGCGCGCGCACGGGGTAGCGCGGCAGGTCGATCGCCGCGATGCCGAGCGCCTTCATCGTCGCGCGCACCTCGCGGATCGCGCGGATCTCCAGCGCGAACACCGCGTCCTCGCGCACGAGCCGGTCCGGGAGCACGTCGAGGATCGCGCACGCGGCGTTCGCCACGACGTTGAGCGCGAGCTTGGACCACTTGAGCGAGCGGTGGTCGGCGACCGCGAGCGTCGGCAGCCCCGTCGCGCCGAACGCGGCGAGCAGCCAGTTGTGCGGGCTCGACGAGCCGACGGGCGCGAACGCGATGCCGCCGCCTTTCGCCGCCACGCCCATGCCGCTCGCGTCCACGTCCACCGGCACCGTGAGCGCGGCCGACACCACGTTGTCGGCGCCGAACGCCGCAGCAAGAACCTCTTCGTTGCCGACACCGTTCTGCGGGGTGACGATCGTCGTCGCGCTCGGGTCGCGCAGCGCGCGGCGGAGCGTTTCGACGGCGGCCTGCGTGTCGTACGCCTTCACCGTCACCAGCGCCATGTCGGCGTCGACGGGCTCGACGGCGTCGAGGTCGCGCGGCGCGTAGGTGACGTCGTTGCCGATCCCGCGCAGCAGCTCGCCCAGATACGTCCCGACCGCGCCCTTCCCGACCACGTAGACCTTCATGCGTGCAGCCGTCTTAGGTGCCGGTGCTGCCGAAGCCGCCTTCACCGCGCGCGCTGCCGGCGAGCGCCTCGGCTTCCCGGAGCCCGGATCTAGGGCGGTACGCTAGGTCCACTTGCTCGGCCAAGCTGCCGCTGCTCATCACCTGTGGAGCCAAAGCCACCCGTACCCCGCGCCGACTCCATCGCGAAACCGAAGACCGTCTGAAAGCGAGGGCGCAGGATTGGAACAAACGTTAGTTGGGCGATCCGATCGCCGGGTTCAATCCGAATCGGCTCCCCTCCCGATTGGCTGCGGTTCCAAACACTGACCATTAAGGGACCAATATAGTCTGGGTCTATTAACCCAATCAGATTGCCCATAACAAGACCTTTTCCGTGGCCGAGGCCCGACCGTGGAACAATTAGGCCGGCTATTCCTGAATCTCTAATATGAATGGCTATCCCCGAAGGTACAAGCACGGCCGGTTCCTGCGGCGCTAGCAGCAACGGATCGTCGATGCATGCGTAGAGATCCACGGCAGCCGCCATCTCACTGTGATACTGCGGCAGGCCCCACTCGTGCACTCGTTTATCAAGAATTCTCACTTCGACCGTCGGAGGTGAGACTAGGGACGGTGCCTTCAGCGACTTAATCCTCAAAATGCTTAAACTTTCGAAGCTACAATCATGACAATCTCGCCGATCACAGCCCTCGGAACCACTGGTCGGCACTACTGCACACTTGACAGTATCGTTGTTCCGATTAACCGGTGGAAGCCTTGCGAAAATGTGTGCATAGCTTCGATTACTCGGTGGATAACTGCGGTCGGCACGACAGCCAAATCAATACGAGCGTCCTTGCCACATCGCGGGGCGCCATTAGCGCGCGTCCTATCATGGCGCAGCCGTGCTCGCGGAAAAAACGCCGACATGCTTCCCGTGCAGCCCCTCCCGAGCGGCGGATCCGGGTTTTGATATCGATTATCACCCAATCCCCTCACTGAGGACGAACGAGAACGACCCGACGAGGTTCGCATCGCGTTTGCTGCGGGATGACACTTAATGAGCATGCGCGACGGAGTCAAACGGTGTCCGAAAAGACAGGCGCCTCGAGTTGATATTCCACCTGAGACATCGGCTTGGAATTATAGGACGCCGCCGTGAAGTTTTCGTTCCGGATCAGGTTCACCCGGTGTTCGCGTCCCCGGTACACCGCTCGTAACGCTGGCTCGCCGCCCGCGATGTGGCCCAGCCGCGTGTAGGCGATCGCGTGCCGTGCGGCGACCTCGCCGAAAGAATCAAACGAAGCGCTCGGCACGGTCGCGACGACTTGCCAGTCGCCCCAGAAGAACGCAAGGTTCCAGCAGTTGCGGTCGGCCCGCTGAGCTTCCTCATGGACGTCTTTGGGAATCATGCGATCGTCGAGCTCGAGTTCGGCCGAAACGTGCGAGGCAGTAACGATGTTCCACACCGACCCGAGCACGCCATCAGAATTGTCGCTGGCTGCGCTCACCGTCGCCTCCCGTGCCAAAGCGGCCATCTCAAGCAGCTTCGGGACGGGTCGGAACAACAGCCCGCGCTCCCGCTCCGTGAGTCCGTCGAGGCCGATGCGCCGAGCCTTCAAGAACGCGGCGATGAAGTGGCCCAGCCCGCCGACAACGACGATGACATCGCCCGGCTGCGCGCCTCGCCGCGTCAGCGGTCGCACTGCGGCCGGCACGGTTCCAAATGCGGTACCGTGCGACTCGAAGCGCGGCGCTTGCCGAAGATTCCCGCCAGCGTTTGACAACCCGAAAGCCGCACATGCGTCTCGAACGCCTACGAAATACGCGTGCAGCTCGTCCACCGGCATCGTACGCGGCGCTTCGACGGAGCTCGTGAAGCCAAGCGGCGTTGCTGCTGCAGCCGCGAGGTCGCTCGCGTTGATTAGGACGGAGTACCAGCCCCACACGTCCATCCATGTGCCTGGAAACTCGGTGACCAGCGGCGTCGGCGTCGCATCGCTCGTCACGACGAGCTGTTCCCCGGAATCGGGAAGCGTCAGCACGGCGCAGTCGTCGCCCGTCACAGACGCGTTCTCGGAAACCGTAAGCAGCGGCAGCAGCGCATCGCTCAGGAAACGGAACTCACCCCATTCCTCAAGTGTCTTTCCGCCGCTTGAAAACATCACGACTTCAACACGTCGCTGGCAATGCGCTCCGCCAACGCGAGCACGGTTGCAAGAGCGGCCGTCTGGCAATCGGCCTGCCGAAGAAGCTTGAGCAGTCCCAAGGCAACTAAGAATAGCGGAATCGTATACTGTTCGTGCCACCGTCGGTCATTGTCCGGATCATGTACGTAATCGGTTGCTCGTTCGCGGAGGGCGCAGAGCATCTCCACTCGTTTCGTACAATACTCGTCGCCCGCGAGAACCGGCGTCAGGTGGGTCAGTTCGGCACGCGTAATAGACCTTGCAAACGCCTCGATCTTGTCTTTCGACAGCAGCGGCTGCAACACCATGAAACGCAAGTTGCATTCCATTAGGACGAAGTCCTTAATGGCGTGGGAGTGATCCCTTGCCCAACCGAAGTCGATGATATGCGGTGACCGGCGTTCCGAGAACACAACGTTGCGCGGGTGCATGTCTCCCTGCACCGCGCCGACCATCAATTTTACTGGTCGGAGCTCTTGGATTCGTTCGAACACCCAAAGCGGGTTGACGCGCGTCCTTCCGTCGACCTCGATATCTCGGTGCTCCTTGGATCCCCAGATCGAACATAATTCGTGTCGCCACTCTTCGAAGTCGCGGAGGTACCATTTGTACTCCTCGACCAACGAGCAGCGTGTCGGTGTTGCCATACCGCCCCGCGAGTGCAGCGGTTTCAGTAGATCGTAGACGGCATGGATGGTTTCAACTGGATTGATTTTCCCGGGGTTACTGCCAGACGGGGTGCCGGCCTGAGCCCGCAGGTGAATCGAGAAGTCTTCGATTGCCAGATTCAGACGAGACGGCGAATGTTCGTGGCTCTGGAGAACGGGCAGACTCGATGAGAACGGTGACCAGAGTATACCGAAGCCGTCGACGGTATCGAAGAACAGCGGAAGGGCAAACTCCCCTGGGTTGTACAAAGCGTACTTTCGCACGGCGACGGCACAGTTATACTCCTCAGCGATTTTATTGTTTTCCGGCTGTTTCGAAATTTTCACGACCATGGGTCGCGACGGCATTATCTTCCCGCTGACGACGACGGGGGCCGTGAAATAACCGATCAGCACGCGGTTGCCGCTTAATCCCTCGGCGGCGCCAAGCCGGCTGAGCGGAAGCAACCGCAATGAAGGAGTCCCTATAGTATCGAGCGCATCGCGCGCGACCGGCCAGATCGCCTCCCCGAACGTCGTGGTCGTCGTCCTTCCGTCGGCGCCTACTTCTAGCGCGATCGCCGCCGTTGTTTTCGTGCCGGTTACCCTAGGCTCATCGGCGGCTGCGATAGGTTCCGCACCGCACTTCGATCCGCTGACGAGTTTCCACAGCTTCGTCGCGGACGTCGCCACGGCGCTCTCCTGCTTGTCGTCGAGGACTTCTCCAACGACCTTGATCCTCTCCGGGTTGGCTGCGGTCATTGCCCGTTCGGCGGGAGCATCGGGCCGAACTCTTCATAAAGCCGCGGTCGACCTGGCGCTGCTGCGCCGTCATAGACGCTGTAATTCAGTGGCAGACCGGACGCGGGATCGGCACGGACGGGTGCGAACGCGATCTGACAGATTGGCATTCCCGGGCGCAGGATGATCGGTTCGGGATTGACCGAGTGCAGTTCGAGGGTGAGCCTGGTAGGTGCGTGGGTTCCGAAATGCGGGCTCACCCAAGCCGCACCTTGGTGAACTGAAACCCCGAAGCGAGCCCAGTGCGAGAGATTCGACAACAGGCCCATGAATGTGTTCGGAACCGATATCGCTTCGAGCGTTGCGCCGAGAACGAACTCGTTCGGGTGTAGGACGAATGCCTCCGTCACGGTTTCGTTCCGCAGCCGATCCGCCGCAGCGTCCTCAGTCCACGGATCGATCGGCACACCGCGAGACGTACAGCGAGCGATGTCCGGGCCCAAGCGCAAGATATAGCTGGCTGGTTTCAGCAGATCACGAGCGAACGGCTCGATGCGAATTCGACCGCCGCCGCATTCGCGCTCGAGCTCATGCGCGTTGAGGAACATCGGCAGACCGGTACGAACGCAGCGCATTCAGTAAGAACGGCTCGCGCCGGTCGTACGTTCGCCAGTCCCAGTTCGACGCGAGGCCGCAGTGCGCTGTGAGCTTTCGTCGAGCGTATTGTGACGAAAAGCTCTCCCTCTCCGCATTGCGCAGATCGAATGCGACGCGGCCGTCGGTGTCGACGCACACGAGATAGTTGGCACTCGCCGCGAGCTCGCCGAACGCCATGGATAGTGAATCGGCGGTTCGCGCGGACCTCGGCAGCAGCAGCTCGTACGTGACGGGGGAAGGCACCGGAACTAGGTGGAGGTGCGCGTGGTAGATTCCGCACCCGGAGCCGGTTGTGCGCCGGGCCCCGTGCTCCCATAGAAAAGGATGACCGAATTCGGCAGCAACGGGACGAAGGCGGTCGACGAACCGTGTCAAATCTTCGGTCCAGCTCGCCGACGACGCCTCCGCGAGCGTCTCTACGTGCAATCGAGGTACCACCAGAAGACTGCCGGGAAAGAGTTGGCCCAGCGTCGGCATCGCGACGAAACGTTCCGACGTAGCGACGATTCGTGAGGCATGCTCGGGTGCGTAGATACCATGAAATCTGGAGGGCGCACCCTTCAGTTCATCGCAAAATTCGCAATCGTTCATCTTTCGAGCTCCTTCGAGGATGAGGTTACTAGGTCCGCCTTGTCGACTCGAGAAGCCGAACCCATTGATGCTTCTGCTTATCGTCGTAGCCACAGCCAGTGGTCTCGCCGTAAATTCGGGCCGTGGGTACGTCGCGGAGCCGTCGAGCAATGGACACGGGCGACAACATCACGACCGGGAATGCCGGCGAGCGGACTTGGATCGTGCCGTGGTCGTTGGGTGCCAACATCGCGCGAATGATTCATGAAGAGGCTCGACTCGCATCGAGATGCCCGCGCTGACGGCAAGCGCCTCACGCATGCCTGCTGGACGTGGTAAGAGTACGCAACAGAGAGCCCTGAGCGCGCCGATAGCGGGAGTCTCTATCAACAAGGCAGCCCAGGCTTGCCGAACTCAATCCAGATGTTTCACGTTGCCAGGACGGCGATGATGCCGGAGGTTGCCAGGTCTGCGGTTCATCGCGTTCAGCCCCGCGGTGGTCAAGAGGTGATCGCCGAGTGTCGTGATGCTTTCCCAGCGCGGCCAAAATTTCGCGATGCGATGAAGGGCTCAAAGGCGAGCTGTCCTGCCACGTAAGCAGGGCTTGACCGTTCGTCTGACGGCTCAAGCTTCGCCTGTCGAACATGAATCGCTCGGCGCCGCGACGACGTCGGCGCCTGCGGCGCCAGCCGTCATGTACGTGGGCAGGGCAAACCTGCACCGTCCGGCAGACGCACGACCGCGACCGTCGGCGTCACTTCGCGAGCAAGTCCTCGAGCTCGGCGCGAAAGCTCGCGACGTCGCGGAAGTCGCGGTACACGCTCGCGAACCGAACGTACGCGACCTCGTCCAGCTTCTTGAGCGCCTCCATCACCTTCTCGCCGATCATCGTGCCCGCGACCTCGCTCTCGCCGCGCGTGAACAGCTCGCGCTCGATGCCCGCGACGACGTCTTCCATCTGCGCCTCGGACACCGGGCGTTTCTCGCACGCGCGCCGCAGGCCGTTGAGGATCTTGTCGCGGTTGTAGGCCTCGCGGCGATTGTCTTTCTTCACGACGAACTGGCGCGGGGCTTCCATCCGCTCGTACGTCGTGAAGCGGTGCTTGCAGCCGAGACACTCACGCCGCCGGCGGACGGAGTTGTCGTCGTCGCGCGAGTCGACGACACGGGTCTCGTTCTTGCGGCAGTGCGGGCAGAGCAGTTCGGATAGGTCCTCTCGAGGGCGGCACCCCTACATCTTGTGGGTGCCGTCTGAGTATAGCCCGTCCAGCGCGGAAAACGAAGCCGCGTCCGTTAGGACGCAGCCCCGATCTTGAACATCTTGGTCCCGCACACCGGGCACTTGCCCTCGGTCGCGGGGCGGCCGTTCTTCATCGTGATCACGTGCGCGTCTTGGATCTCGCGCTTGGTCTTGCACTTGACGCAGTAAGCTTCGGCTGCCATGGTCGCTTGCTCTCTCCTCGGGATGGGCCCGGCCCGCGGGGCGGGCGGTGGTCGCGAGGGCCGTTACGGGGGGCGTCGAGGGAATCCTTGAAGGTCGGGGCCCCTTGCCGCCCGGCGGCCTGAGCGTGATGGACGGGCGTGGAGTCCATTCGACACGCTCAGGCCGCCCTGCGGGGGCCTCAGGGCTTCGGCGAACGGCGCTGGGTGGCGCGCGCGGAGCTCGACGCGCTGTGCGGCGAGCGCCTCGGCGGCGCCGTGCTGGACGGCTTGTGGGTGGCCGGCGCGCTCGACGGCCTGCGGGCGCCCTGCGTCGCCGTGGTGGGCACGCGCGCGCCCTCCGACGACGGGCGCCGCCGCGCGCGCCGCCTCGCGGAGGACCTCGCGCGCGCCGGCGTGTGCGTCGTGTCCGGGCTCGCCCTGGGCATCGACGGCGCGGCCCACGAGGGCGCGCTGGCCGCCGGGGCGCCCACCATCGGGGTGCTCGGCGGCGGCCACGACCACTTCTTCCCGCCGCGCCACCGCGAGCTGGCCGCCCGCATCGTCGCAGGCGGCGGGGCGGCGGTGTCGCCGTTCGCACCGGACGTCGTCGCGCGGCCGTGGCAGTTCCTGGCGCGCAACGCCGTCATCGCCGCGCTGGCCGACGCGGTGGTCGTCGTGGAGGCGGCCGCCCGGAGCGGCGCGCTCAACACGGCCGGGCACGCGGGCGACCGCGGCATCCCGGTGCTGGCGATCCCGGGCGATGTGGACCGCCCCAAAGCGGCGGGCTGCAACGCGCTGATCCGCGACGGCGCGACGCTGGTGCGCGACGCGGAGGACGTGCTGGCGGCGTTGCCACTCCCGCTTGCGCCGGCGCCCCGTTCACACGGGCCGGGTGTTCCCGAATCGCGCGACAAGAACGCCGCGCGCCACGGCGATTCGGCCGACGTTCGGCGCATTCTCGCGGCGCTGCGCGACGCTGCTTGCGATCCAGGGCTGCTCGCGGACCGCCTGGACCTGGCGGCGGCGGAGCTGTTCCCGCTACTCACGGAGCTGGAGCTCTCCGGCCGGATCACGTGCGGCGCGGACGGCTACTCGCTGCCACCACGCCGGCTGCGGGATTGACATGGACATTCCGCGGCTGCAATACTCGCGTCACGCGCGTGAGCGCATGAAGCTTCACCGCATTTCAGAAGACGAAGTCGAGGCGATCGTTTCGTATCCGGTTCACCGTAGGGTAAGCCATTCGGCAGTTGAGCATTATGGCTACACCGACGATGGGCAAGATGCCAAAGTCGTTACGAACCGAGCGGAAACATTCGTTAGGACGGTCACGTTGAACGAGCGCCGACGAAATGATCGACGCGAAAAAGAGCGCCGACGAAATGATCGACGCAAACGACGATGAAACAAGCAATTCGAATCACGGTCGACCCTGAGTGCCCCGTCGGTTACATTCAGTACCGTCAGCTTTCGGGCCGCGGTTCCCTCCGGGTCCTTCGCGAACCGGATGGCAGCGTCGAAGTGTACGGCAGTGAAGACGGCCGCCGTTACGAATCGTCGGGCGTCTCGGTAGAGATGGACGACAATGACGAGGTCGCGGCGCTAGAGATCGAAGATGTCGATGGTTCAGAGGCCATCGCCATCGCCCGGGACTACGCGCGCGACAACGACCTCGCGTTTCCGGACGACATCCGCGCCGCCGCGGCGTCGCGGGACCCCGCCGCCTGAACGTCAGGCTCATCGCCGTCGGGAAAATTCGCGAGCGCTACATCGCCGACGCGCTCGCGGATTTTCGCGCGCGGATCAAGCCGTATCACCGGCTCGATGAAATCGAGGTGCGAGCGGCGGACGGCGGCGATCCCGCGCGTGCCGTGCGATCCGAAGGCGAGGCGATTCTCAAGCTGCTCGACCCCACCGATCACGTCTGGGTGCTCGAGCGTTCCGGCGAGCTCTTCTCCAGCGAGGAGCTGTCGCGGCGGATCGAGCGGTTGCCGCACGAAGGGATCGCGCGGGTGACGTTCGTCGTCGGCGGCACGTACGGTGCGTCCGAGGCGCTCCTCGCGCGGGCCGACGTGCGCTGGTCGCTCTCGCCGCTGACCTTCTTGCACGAATGGGCTCGCGTGCTGGTGGTGGAGCAACTGTACCGCGCGGCGAAGATCGCCCGCGATGAACCCTACCACCACTGAGGAGGCCGCGCTGCTCTCGCTCGACGAGCTGGCCGCCCGTTTTGCCGCCGCGGCGCGCGCGCTGTGGCCCGGCGCCGACCCGGTGGTGCAGTTCGAGCCCGCACGGCGCGCCGAGTTCGGCGACGTTGCGACCAACGTCGCATTCGGGCTCGCGCGCGTCGCGCGCAAGAAGCCGCAGGACATCGGCAACGAGATCATCGCGCGCGCGCTCGCCGACGACGGCGTCCGCGCGACGGTCGCCGAAGCGACGGCCGTCGCCGGCTTCATCAACCTCACGCTGAAGCCGGCGTTTTGGCAGCGCGTCGTCGGCGACGTGCTGCGCGACGGCGCGGACTACGGCCGGGGCGCGCCCAACGGCGAGCGCGTGTCGCTCGAGTTCGGCAGCGCGAACCCCACGGGGCCGCTGGTCGTGGTGCAAGGGCGCACACTGTCGATCGGCGACACGCTGGCGCGCGCGATGCGCCACGCGGGCTACGACGTGTTCACCGAGTGGATCATCAACGACGCCGGCTCGCAGCTCGCGGCGCTCGGGCGGTCGCTGTACGCGCGCTATCGCCAGCTCTTCGAACCCGCATACCCGCTGCCCGAAGACGGGTATCCCGGCGACTATCTCATCCCCATCGCCGAAACGTTGCGCGCGCGCGACGGCGAGAAGTGGCTGCACGTCGCCGAAGACGAAGCGGCGCCGGTGCTCGCGAAGTTCGCGCGCGACGCGATCCTCGCCGAGCAGCAGGCCGTCGCGCGGAGATTCCGGGTCGAGTACGATCTCTGGCAGTCCGAGCAGGAGCTGCACGACGCCGGCAAGATCGAGGCCGGCGTTCAGCGGCTGCGCGATCTCGGCGTGCTGTACGAGAAAGACGGCGCCACGTGGCTGCGCACCACCGACACGGGCGACGACGAAGACCGCGTCGTGATCCGCAGCGACGGGCGGCCGACGTACTTCGCCAACGACATCACCTATCATTACGAGAAGCTCCAGCGCGCGGACCACGTCATCGACTTCCTGGGGCCCGATCACCACGGCTACATCAAGCGGCTCGACGCGCTCGCGAACGCGTACGAGAGGCCGGGCGCGTTCGAGGTGATCCTCGTCCAGCAGATCACGCTCAAGCGCGGCGAGGAGATCCTCTCGATGTCGAAGCGCGCGGGCACGCTGGTGACGCTGCACGAGGTGATCGACGAGGTCGGGGTCGACGCGGCGCGCTTCTTCTTCGTGATGCTCTCGACCGATCAGCCGCTGACGTTCGATCTCGAGCTGGCGAAAAAGCAATCGAACGACAACCCCGTGTTCTACGTGCAGTACGGCCACGCGCGCGTCGCGTCGGTGCTGCGCAAGGCGCAAGAGTCGCACGCGGCGCAGCTCGCTGCGGCGCTGCGCGGTGACGGCCTCGACGCGCTCGCCGAGCCGGCCGAGCTCGCCCTCGCGCGGCGCCTCGCCGATTTCGGCCCGACGGTCGCCGGCGTCGCGCGCGCGCGCGCGCCGCACCGGCTGACGAAGTACGCGCGCGAGGTCGCAAGCGACTTCCACCAGTTCTACGACGCCTGCCGCGTGCTCACCGCGGACGACGCGACCACGACCGCGCGCCTCGGGCTGTGCATCGCGACGAAGACCGTCCTCGCGACGGCGCTCGCGCTGTGCGGCGTGAACGCCCCGGACGCGATGTAGCTTGCGCGTCCTGATCCTCGGCGGGACGGTCTTCCTCGGCCGTCACGTCGTCGAGACGTTGCTCGCGCGCGGCCACGATGTCACGCTCTTCCACCGCGGTCAGCGCGGCGGCGAGCTGTTTCCCGGCGTCGAGCGCGTGCTCGGCGACCGCGCGACCGATCTGGAGCAGCTGCCGGCGGGCGCGACGTGGGATGCCGTCGTCGACACGTGCGGGTTCGTGCCCGGCGTCGTCGCGACGAGCGCGCAGGCGCTGCGCGAACGCGCGGGGCGATACGTCTTCATTTCCAGCATCTCGGTCTACGACGTGTCGCAGCCGCGCATCGACGAGTCGTCGCCGACGCCGGATCTGCCCGAGGGCGCGTCGCGCGACGTGATGACGCCCGAAACCTACGGCGCGCTGAAATATCTGTGCGAGCGAGAAGCGATCGCCGCCTTCGGCCTCGAGCGCACGCTGATCGTGCGGCCCGGGCTCATCGTCGGCCCGTACGATCCGTCGGACCGCTTCACGTACTGGCCGCTGCGCTTCGCGCGCGGCGGAGACGTGCTCGTGCCCGACGCGCTCGACACGCCCGTGCAGTATATCGACGTGCGCGATCTCGCGGAGTTCGTCGTCGACGCGCTCGAGCGCGAGCACACCGGCGCCGTCAACACGGTCGGCCCGGCGGAGCCGACGACGCTGGGCGCGCTGCTCGCCGCCTGCGCTGCCGCGAGCGATGCGAACGCGAACGTCGTTCCGGTGGACCGCGCATTTCTGCGCCGCTGGGACACGAGCCCCTGGAGCGACCTGCCCGTGTGGTCGGAAGACGGTTTCGACTACGACGGCATCACGCGCACGGACCCGTCGCGTGCGATCGCGCTGGGCCTGCGCTACCGCCCGCTGGAGAAGACGATCGCCGACACGCTGCGCTGGGCGCAGCACGAGCGCGGCGACGCGCCGCTCAAAGCGGGCCTCACGCCCGCGCGCGAAGCGGCGCTGTTCGCGCTCGCGGCGCACGAGCGCTCACGGTGAGAGGTTCACGCTGACCACCACGGCTTCGGCCGCGGCGTCCGGCGCCGCACCCTCCTGCGCCTGCATGCGCACGAAGTACGGCTGCACGAAGTAGCCGAACAGCACTTTCAGCAGCGCCGCGGCGGGGATGCCGAAGATCAAGCCCGGGAAACCGAACAGCTCCCCGCCGGCGAACACCGCGAACATGACGGTGATCGGCGAGACGCCGACCGACTTCTCCATGATCTTCGGGGTGAGCACATTGTCGGCCACGCGCGCGACGACGAAGATCGCGACGGTCACCCAGATCACCATCCCGGTGCCCTGCGGCACCGCGAGCAGCGCGGCGGCGACCTGCGCGACGAGCATGCCGACGAACGGCACGGCGTAGCCGAGCGCGCAGATCACGGCGACGAGCAGCGCGAACGCGAAGTGCGTCGGAAACAGCAACAACCACACCGCGGCGCCGACGATCGCGCACAGCAGCGCCTGGCCCGCCACGAAGTGCCCGAACACCGCGGTGAGCTCTTGCAGCAGCGCGCCGACGCTCGCGCGCCGGCGCGGCGGCACGAACGCGAGGATGCCGTCGCGCACGCCGCCGCCCTGCAGCAAGAAGAACACCGACAGGATCAGCGCGGACACGCCGATCAGCATCGCGGTGAACGCGCCGACGACGATCGTGCCCAGGCTCGCGACCGCGGCGGCGATGAACGCGGAGAGCCGCACCCCCGCCTCCGCCTGCATGTCGGTGTACGACGGCAGCGGCACGCGGTTGCCCAGCAGGTGCCGCAGCGTGCCTTCGCTGCGGCGCACGAGGTCGCCCGACCACGCGACGTACTGCGGCGTGTGGCCGACCAGCACGAGGATCTGCGCGTAGCTGATCGGGATCACGACGAGCGCGAGCAGCACCAGCGCGCTCAACAAGCCGGCGTACACGACGGCGATCGCCAGCGGTCGCGGCATGCGCGACTCGAGCCGTGTCACCAGCGGCAGCGCGCCGAACGCGATGAACGCCGCGATCAGGAAGATGGCGATCGTGTGCGGGATGCGCGCCGCGAACAGCACCGCGGCGACGAGCACGATCGCCGTGACGACGACGACCAGCGTGCGGCGCAGCAGCGTCGGGCTCATAGCGCCTTCGTCATCATCCGGCGCTCGGTCACGAAGCCGAAGCCGTCGTACAGCTTGCGCGCCGGCGCGTTGTCTTCGGTCACCATGAGGCTCACGTAGGCGAGCCCTTCGGCGCGCGCGTGCGCCTCGGCAGCCGCCATCAGGGCGCGCCCGGCGCCCGCGCCGCGCGCGTGCGGTTCGACGGCCGTATACGCGACGAACGCCTGCTGCGTGAGCGTCACCTCGTCCGGCATGTCGTACAGCAGCAGCAAGAAGCCGATCCGCTCGCCGCCGCGCTCGGCGATCAGCGCCGCGTGCCGGCGGCCGAACACGAACTCCGCGAGGCGGTCGAGCGAGTACAGCACGTCGTCGTGCCGTGCCATGCGCACCGCCGACACGCTGCTGGTGGCGGTGCGCCGCCCGAGGTCGCGCACGAAATCGCGATCCGCGTCATCGCCCCGGCGCACCGTGACGGGCGCGTTCATGCGCGCGCGAGCACCAGCGACGCCAGCGCTTCGATGAGCAGCGCATTCTGCTCGGCGGTGCCGATCGTGATGCGCAGCCGGCCCGGCATGCCCAGCGCGTCGCCGCTGCGCGTCACGATCCCGCGCCGCAGCAGCGCCTCGTACGCGCCGGTCGCCGTGCCGGGGACCGCGACCGCGACGAAGTTCGCCGCCGTCGGATACGCGTGCAGCCCGAGCCGTCCGAGCTCGCGCGAAAGATACGCCTTGCCGGCCTCGTTGACCGCGAGCGAGCGCCGCACGAACTCGTCGTCGTCCAGCGCCGCGAGCGCCGCGACCGCCGCGGGACGCGACACGTTGAACGGCAACCGCACGCGCTGCGCGTACGCGATGAGCTCGGGGTCGCCGAGCGCGTAACCGAAGCGCAGCGACGCGAGCCCGTACAGCTTGGAGTGCGTCCGCAGCACCACCGTGCCCGGCCGCGACCTCACGTAGTCGGTGCCTTCCACCGAGCCGGGCGGCATGTACTCGCGATACGCCTGGTCGACGAGCAGCACGACATCGGCCGGGAGCGCGCGCGCGAAGCGGTCGAACGCATCGCGTTCCACCCGCGTCGACGTCGGGTTGTTCGGATCGACGACCACGACGATCTTCGTCCGCGGCGTCACCGCGGCGAGCATCGCGTCGAGGTCGTGCACGCCGTCGCGCAGCGGCACCGTGACGGGCGTCGCGCCGAACAGCAGCGTGTCTTTCGGAAACAGCGAGAACGTCGGATCGGCCAGCACCACCTCGTCGCCGCTCGCGACGAACGCGCTGAACAGCGTGCGCACGACGTCGTTCGAGCCGTGTCCCACCAGCACGTGCTCGACGCCGAAACCGTACGGCTCGCCGAGGCGCCGCCGCAGCTCGGCGTGATCGTCGTCCACGTACACCTGCAGATCGCCCATCGCCGCGAGCGCCGCCGCCGCGTTGGGCGAGGTCCCGAGCGGGTTCTCGTTCGACGACAGCTTCACGAACGTGTCGAGACCGTATTGCTTGCGCGCCTGCGACACGGTGGTGCCCGCGGTGTACGGTTTCATCGACGCGACTTCAGGCCGCACGAGCTTGTCGTAGTTCACGGCGCGCTCTCCGCTTTAGCTCGCGCCCAGGAAGCGCGAGCCCGGCTCGGTGATCGGCTCGCCGGCGGCGCACTGCGGGCACGACGCCGGATCGAACGACTCGATCGGAAGATCGAGCAGCGCGCTGGTCGGAACGCCGAAGTCCACCTGCGCACGGCTCACGATCACGCCAACGCCCGCCACCTCGGCACCGCGCGCGCGCACGACGTCGAGCA
>Ga0066662_10000160_pt1 | contig 27714 bp, 22 predicted proteins | sample GraSoiAngelo_111_FD_133939 | JGI IMG/M metagenome (GOLD analysis project Ga0066662, IMG submission 133939) | Grasslands soil microbial communities from the Angelo Coastal Reserve, California, USA - 14_0903_12_40cm | ecosystem: Environmental > Terrestrial > Soil > Grasslands | place: USA...
AAGGCCGTGATGCGCGCGCGGCCCGTGGCGTCTTTCGCGAGCTCCGTGCGCGACGCGAACGCGCCGTACGGGCCGGCATGCACGATCGGCACGCCTCCGACGAGCTCGGGCTGCGGCAGCGTGTCGTGGCTGTGCCCGCCCAAGATCAGGTCGAGCCGCGGAACGCGCTCGGCGAGGATGCGGTCGTGGCGCAAACCGAGATGCGACAGGGCGATCAGCGTCGTGCCGGGCGGCGTCGTGTCGGCCATGCGCTGCGCGACGGCGACCGGGTCGAGGAAACGCCAGCCGAAGATACGCTCGAAGAACGAGCCCTCGGGATACTGCACGACGAGCAAGCCGAAGAACCGCAGCGTCCACGACGTGCCGGCATCGTCGCGCCGCAGCGTGACGTCCGCGCTGAACGGCAGCGCGCGGCCTTTGGTGTCGACGAGGTTCGCGCACGTGAACGGGTGGCGCATCTGCGCGGCCCGCGCGCGCACCGCGCCGAACACGTAGTGGAACTCGCGGTTGCCCATCGCCTGCACGTCCACGTGCGCCGCGTCCAGCTCCGCGATGACCGGCTCGCGGCGGTGATACACCGTCTGGGAGCCGCGCAGCGAGTCGCCGCAGTCGACGTACAATCCGGGACGCGCTGCGCGCAGCGCGTTGATCGGCGCGGCGATGTGCCGGTGGTCGTGCACGTCGCTGGTATGGTAGATGCGCATTAGGTGCTTTCGGCCACCGACGTCAGCACCCAGTCGGCGTTGCGCTGCAGCGCGTCGGGCGGGCCGAGCGCCGCGCGCACGCGCGCGTAGCCGGCGCGCTGCTGCTGCGGGTTCGCGAGCAGCGCGAGCAGCGCGTCGGCGAGCGCAGCCGGCGTCGCCGCGCCTTGCAGCAATTCCGGCACGACGCGCTCGTCCAGCACGAGGTTCGGGAGCGTGACGTAGGTGCCGCGGTAGACGCGGCGCGCGATCTTCGCTTGCGCTTCCGACAGGACGTACAGCGCGACCGCCGGCGTCTCGATCAGCGCCGCTTCGAGCACCGCGGTGCCGGATGCGATCGCGGCGGCGTCCGCCTCGGCCAGCGCGGCGCGCGCGTCGCGCACGATCTCCACCGGCAGCGGCGAGCGGAACGACAGCAGGTGCGCCACGTGCGCGTGCGCTTCGTCGTCGGCTGCGACGAGCGCCGCGCGCACGCCGGGGCGCACCTCGCGAACGCGCGCGAGCGCGTCGAGCAGCCGCGGCGTATGGCGCGCGATCTCGCCGGCGCGGCTGCCCGGCAGCAGCGCGATGACGCCGCCGGCCGGCGGCGGCGCGGGGCGCGGCGCGCGCGGCGCGATCGTCGACACGAGCGGATGCCCCACGTAGCCGATCGGAAGCCCCAGCGACCGGTAGAACTCCGCTTGGTGGCGGAAGATCGTCAGCGGATCGCACAGCGTCGCGACCGCGCGCGCGCGCTTGGCGCTGTCGAGCCACGCGGACGGCGGCGCGTAGTACACGATCGGTTTCGCAAAGCCCAGCGCGCGCAAGATGCGCGCGAGGCGCAAGTTGAACGCGCCGAAGTCGACGAGCACCACGAGGTCGGGCGGATCGCGCCGCAGCGCCCACGCGACGCGCAGCCCCGCGGCGAGCGTGCGCGGCAGCCGGCGCAGCGCTTCGAACACGCCCAGCGACGCCCAGCCCCGGTTGCGCTGCACGATGCGAACGCCCGCGCGCTCGAGCCGCGCGTCGCCGATCCCTTCGGCTTCGACGGGGCCGCGCGCGCGCATCGCGCCGACGAGATCCGAGGCGAGCAGCTCGCCCGACGCCTCGCCCGTCGAAAAGAACACGCGCATGATGGCGGGCGGCGGAGCGCCTATTTTAAAATCCCGCGCTCGGAGCCGGTTTCCAAGAACGCGAGCAAGTAGCGGCCTTCCTCCGTCTGCACCGTGTCGTGCAGCGCGGCGACCGCCTGCGAGACGTTCTTCTCGGAGTGGTACAGCGTTTTGTAGGCCTCTTTGAGCTCGGTCAGCGCCTCGCGCGAGAAACCCGCGCGGCGCAGCCCTACCGCGTTGAGGCCGTACACCTTGGGCGGATCGCCGTCGCACAGAAAGAACGGCGGAAGGTCGCGGCCGAGCTTGGCGTAGCCGCCGACGAACGCGTAGCGCCCGATGCGCACGAACTGGTGCACGCCCGCCATCGCCCCGATCAGCGCGTGGTCCTCGACGACGACGTGCCCCGCGAGCTGCGCGAGGTTCGACATGGTCACGTGGTTGCCCACGCGGCAGTTGTGCGCGACGTGCGTGTACGCGAGCAGCAGGCAGTCGTCCCCGACGGTGGTCACGCCGCCGGCGTTCGCGCTGCCGCGGTGGATCGACGTGTACTCGCGGATCACGGTGCGCGCGCCGATCGTCGTCTGTGAAGCCTCGCCTTCCTGGGCCTTGCGGTCTTGCGACGGCGCGCCGATGGTGGCGAACGGATGGATGACGGTGTCCTCGCCGATCGTCGTCGAGCCGGTGACGACGACGTGGGCCAGCAATTTCGCGCGCGCGCCGATCGTCACGTGCTTGCCCACCACGCAGTACGGGCCGATGTCCACCGTCTTGCTGATGTTCGCGTTGGGGTGGACGATCGCGCTGGGATGGATCACAGATGCAGCACCGACGAGTCGTGCGCGAACGCCGACGGATCGATGGAGATCGAGAACGTCAGCTCGGCGCTGACGACTTTCTTGCCGTCGACGCTCGCCTCGACCGCGACCCAGCCGATGTTGAGCTTGGTCTTGATGACGCGCGCCTCCATGTCGAGCCGGTCGCCCGGCACCACGGGACGCCGGAACTTCGCCTTGTCGATCCCGGCGAGGTACGGCACCTTGCGCGCCATGTCGCCGGGCTCGAGGATCGTCGTGCCGCCGAGCTGCGCGAGCGCCTCGATCATGTACACGCCCGGAAACAGCGGGTTGCCCGGGAAGTGGCCCGCGAGCATCGGCTCGTTCGCGGTGACGTTCTTGTAGCCGCGCGCGCGCACCATCGGCTCGAGCTCGGTGATGCGGTCGATCAGCAGCATCGGGTAACGGTGCGGCAAGATCCTCATGATCTCGCGCACGTCGAGGATCGGCACGGCGGACGCCTTTCTAACTCGTGGCGGACACGGCGCTCGAGCCGCCCGCGGTCTCGCCGAGAAGCTCGCGCACCGCGGTGCAATGCAGCTTGTGACCGCTCTTGAGCGCGATCACCTCGCACTGCGGGTACGCCGCGAGCAGCGCGAAGTCGCCGACGAGGTCGAGGATCTTGTGCCGCGCCGGCTCCGTGGCCGAGCGCAGCGGCGCGAGCGGCCCGTCGGGGCCGAACACGACCGCGTTCTCGAGCGTGCCGCCCTGCGCGAGACCGCGCTTCACGAGCGACTCGAGCTCGTGCAGAAAACCGAACGTGCGGTTCGGCGCGACCTCGGTGCGGTACGTCTCCGGCGTGATCTCCGTGTCGACGTACTGCGAGCCGACCGGTGCCGGGTAGTCGACGATCATCCGCACGCGAAACGACGAAGCGGGCGCGACCACCAGCAGCTTGTCACCGTCGCGAAACACGCGCGTCTCGGTGGGAATCCAGCGCACGCGCGCCTCGCGCAGAGTCGCCAGCCCGACGGCGTCGAACGCGTCGGCGAACGCTTTCGCGCTGCCGTCCTCGACGGGGATCTCGGAGCCGTCGACGGCGATGACGGCGTTGTCGACGCCGCAGCCCAGCAGCGCCGAAAGCAGGTGCTCCACCGTGGACACGCGGTGCTCGCCCATGCCGAGCACGGTCGCGCGCACGGTGTCGACCACGTAGTCGGCGCGCGCGGGGAACTCGACCGCGTCGTTGAGCCGAAAGCGGAGGCCGTGGCCGGCGGGGGCGGGGAGGACGCGCACGCGCGCAGGTGCCCCGGTGTGGAGCCCGGCGCCCTCGAATGCGGTCGCGTCACGCAACGTCGTTTGGTACTGCACTTCAGCTCTGGTGGGTCTCACGCTTTTCCAAGGCGTCGACCCGAGCGTTCAATTTCGGCAGCTTGCGAATATACGCCTGGAGCCGCACGTGGTCGCGGTGGTTCTGGGCCGGCTGACCGGTGACGAACGCGCCGTCGGGCACGTCGCCCCACACGTGCGATCCGCCGCCGATGGTGACGTTGTTGCCGATCGTCGTATGGCCGGGGAACAGCGCGGAGCCTGCGATCCGGTTGTAGTCGCCGATCGTCGTGGTCCCGGCCAAGCCCGCGAACGCGGCGATCGCGGTGTGCTTGCCGATGCGCGCGTTGTGCCCGATCTGGCACAGGTTGTCGATCTTGGTCCCGGTCCCGATCGACGTCACGCCGGTTTGCGCGCGGTCGACGCACGTGTTCGCGCCGATCTCCACGTCGTCGCCGAGCGTCACGTTGCCGACTTGGGGGATCTTCACCAGCCGCCCGTCGAGAAACGCCCAGCCGAAACCGTCGCTGCCGATGACGGCGCCGGCCTGCAGCACGACGCGGTCGCCGGCAACGCACCGGTCGGCCAGGTACGCGCGCGGATGGAACAGGCAGTCGGCGCCGACGGCCGCATCCGCGCCGACGACGACGCCGGGCAGCAGCACGGTGCGGTCGCCGATGCGCGCGCCGGGCCCCACCGCGACGTGCGGCCCGATCCAGACGGCCTCGCCCAGTTGCGCGGTGGGGTGAACGGCGGCCGTGGGGTGCACGAACGGGCCCTGGGGGCGCGGCGGCTCGAGCGCGGCGAGCAGCGCCGCCAGCGCGACGCGTGCCGACGGCACCGCGAGGATCGGCTTGGGGTACGTCTCCGCGAGGTCCAGCAGCGCCTCGTCGGTGAGCACGGCCGCCGCGCGGGAGCCGAGCGCGCCGCGCAGGTAGCGTTCGTCGACCGCGAACGTCAGCGCGCCGGGGCCCGCGTCGTCGACGGCGGCGATCCGGTCGATCGCGACGCCGGGATCGCCGACGACGCGCCCGCCGGTTCGCTCGGCCAACTCTCCGAGCGTCCCGAGGCGGTTCACGCGGCGCGAACCGTCACGGAGCGGGGGTGCTCTTGTCCTCGATCTTGAGGATCTTCTCGACGTCGGCGGTGATGTCGACCCCGCCGAAGCCCACGTACTGCCGCGTGAAGACGTACGTCAGGTGCTTGTCGGCGGCGACCTGCTTCGCCGCCGCGGTCACGTCGACGCTCAGCTCGGTCTGCGCCTGCGCGAACCGCGCCTGCAGCTGCGCGCGCGCCTGCGCCTTGTCGCGGTCGGGCTTGCGCGAGCGCTCGATGGTCTGCGCGTCGTTCGCGAGCTGGTTCTGGTAGTTCTGGAACTTCGGCCAGTTCTGCGAGATGCGCTGCACGTCGACCAGCCCGATGTCGGTGTTGGACGCGTTCTTGCCGCACGCGGCGAGCGATGCGAGCGCGGCCGTTGCGGCGAGCGCGTGCAGCGTGGTATTCGTCATCTTCATTCGTGCAGGCTTTCGATGTCCTTGAGAGCGTCCGGCGTGAGGTCGACTCCGCCGGCGGGTGCGACGATGCTGTTGAGCACGACCGCGATGCCGCGCTGCTGCGCGATCAGGCGGACCTCGCGATCGATCTGCGCCGTGATCTCGCCGTAGAGGTCTTCGCGCTTCTTGCGCAGCGACAGGATCTGCGCTTGCGCACCCGCTTGCGACGCGCCGTCCAGACCGTGCAGCTGGGCGTAGCGCTTGCCGAGGTCCTCGCGCGTTTTGCGGAAGTCCGCGATGGTCGTGTTCGCGTCGGCTTGGAAGCGCTTCTGGTAGTCCTCGTGCAGCTGCTTGATGCGCGCCTGCAGCGCCGGCGGTAACGACGTGCTGACCTGCTGCTGCACACGGCCGTTCACGACGGTGTTCTTCACGACGGGCCCGCCGGTGTTGGCCAGCTGCCGCGTGAGCGACTCCTGGCGCTGCGCGAGCGAGCCCAGCGAACGCTTGCGGATGGCTGCGACCTGCGCATTGAGGTCGCTCTGCACTTGGTCCTTGAGCTGCGCCTGCAGCGCGACGAGCGCCTGCTGGTCGCGGTTGCGCGCGGCGGCGAGCGCGTCGGCCTCTTTGCGGTCGATCGCGGCGAGCTGCTTCTGCGCGTCCTCGCGCGCCGCGTCGTCGAGCGCGAGCGACGTGAGCTTCGTGCGCAGCGCCAGCCGCTGCGGTGCGTCCTCGCTCGCCATCTTCAGCGACAGCGCGGATTCTTTGGACTGCAGCTCCTCGGCCTTCGCCCGGTACGTGCGGTCGGCGCGGTCGGACAACGCTTTTTGCGCCGCGCTGACCTGCGCGCCGTCCTGCTTCTGCAGCGTCGCGCGGTACGCGTTGAGATCGCGTTGCGCCTGCACCGCGACGCCGCTCTGCTGCTGGCGCGCGGTGGCGTTCACCGAACCGGCGATCTGCGCCGCGCTCGGGCCGCCCGCACCGGCACCGCGCAGCGCGGCCGCGATCGCCGCCGCCTCCTGCTGCTGGTACTGCTTCTGCTTCTGGTCGATGAGCTTTTTCGTGCGGTCGGCCGCGTCGTTGAGCTGCTTCTGCAAATCGCGCTCGCGCTCGGCCATGCGCGGGTCGGTCGCGGCAACCTGCGGCGCGGTCGACGTGAGGTCGAACGCCTCGATGCTGCGATCGTAGCGCGCCAGCTGATCGTACAGCGGATGCTTCTTGATGAGCTCGTCCATGATGACGTACCCAACCGTGCCTTTTTCGGCAACCGCCGGCTTCGAAGGGGCGGGCGCGCATGCCGCCAGCGCAAGGCAAACAAGGCCAGCGGCCAAGGCGCGAAGACTTCCGCCGCAGGCGGAATACGTCATTTGAGTTTGTCGGTGACGTCTTTGGTGATGTCGACGCCGCCGAAGACGATGTTGCCCTTGTCGATCACCAGGATCAGGCCTTTCGCTTTCGCGACGTCCGCGATCGCGCCGCGCGTCGCGTCGACCACCGGCTTGAGCGTCTTGTTCTGCTGGTCGTCGGGCGTCTTGCGGTAGTCTTTGAGGATCGTGTCGCGGTCGGCGGCCGTCTTGGCGCCTTTGAGCTTGTCGGCCGCGGCCTTGTCCTGGTCTTGCTTGAACTTGAGGAAATCGTCGGTGGCGGATTTCACCTTGGATGTCTGGTCGATCGCCGACTGGTCGACGTAGCCCACTTTGGACGGCGGCGGCGTGGTGACGGGCGGGACCGGGTCGCCGACGCCGGTCAGCAGCTGCTTGACGTTGTTGGTGATGTCCTGGCCGCCGAACACGACGATCCGCTTGTCGACGACGACCGTCAGGTTTTTCGACGACGCGACCGACGCGATGGCGACCTGCGCCCGGCCGAACAGCGGGCCGAAGAGCTGGCGCTGTTTGTCGGCCATCCGGCTCTGGAACTCGCCGGCGAGGCGCTGCTGCTCGCTCTGCGACGCGTGCTGCGCGCGGCCGAGATACTGCTTCTGCAGCCCTGCGCCGTACGCGTTGAGCTGTTTGTTCGCGGCCTGGAACTGCGGCAGCGCCGCCAGCGCTTGCTGGTCGAGCGAACCGATGTCGGTGATCTCGTTGGCGCCGGTCGCCGGCGTGGCGAGGATCGCCGCGCCGACCGCGAAGGCGAGCGCGACCGCGCGGCCGCGCGCGAAGAGTTGGTTCATTCCTAGAAGCTCTGTCCGATTCCGAACGACGTGTGCGTGCCTTGGCTTCCCTTTGCGAAATCGAGCCGGATGGTGTGCAGCCCGAGTTGCGGGACGTCGAACCGCAGACCGAGCCCGACGTCGCTGTGGAAGGTGTAGCGGTTGAGATCGAAGGTCGTGGTGGTCAGGCCGCTGACGTCGGTGGTGCTCGACTTTCCGCCGCGGATGCGGGTACCGCCGGTCTCGACGAACCCGACCACGGCGAACTTGCGGTCCTGCGTGAGCGGGATGCGCAGCTCGGCCTGCCCCAGCAGGATGTCGGTTCCGTAGAACGGGTCGGAATACCCGCGCAGGTCCTGGTCGGAGAAGATGAAGAGCTTGTTGGTCGGGATCGCGCCCGTCGAGATCCCGGCGCGGCCGTGCAGCCCCAGCGTCGCGTTCTTGGGCATCGGGAAGAACTTCGCGCCGTCGATCGTGATGAGCTGGTAGGTGAAGTCGGAGCCGAACGAATGGCTGCTGAACTCGTCGTTGACGCTCAGGTTGATCCCGTGCCGCGGGTTGAACACGTCGTCGCGCGAGTCCGCGTGCACCCCGAAGAGCAGGCTGCGCACGTTGTACGGCCGGGTGGAGTCGATCTGCGCCAGGGACGGCGCGGTGATGCCGACGGCCGAGCTCGGACTGTTCGGGTCGGCGGGGCTGAACGGCGAAGCGGTCGCGTTCGGAAGCGGGTTGATCACCTGCGCCGTCGGGAAGACGAACCCGCTCGGCAGGTCGGCCGACGCGGCGACCTTCTGCAGGTTGAAGCCGCCGCTCACGGTGATGACGTCGGAGAGCCGGCGGCCCAGCTGCGCCGAGATACCCGTCGCGCGCGACTTGTACGTCGACACGACGCCGTCGAGCAGCTGGCTGTTGGTCAGGTCGGTGGGGACGATCGTGACGGGGATCGGGCCGCTGGCCGGGCAGGTGCCCGTGGTCGTCGGGGCGGTCGTCGCGGTGGCCAGCGGGGTGCGCTTCGCGCTCGTGGTGTTGAGCGCGCTCGTGCAGGCCTGGTAGACCGGGTAGAAGTTGGTCTGCTGCTGTGTGAACAGCGTCGCGCCGAAGCTGTAGCGCTGAGAGCGCTCCGTCTTGCCGACGTACGGGATCGTGACGGAGATCTGCGCGTCGCTGACGCGCGAGCCGCGCTCCAGCCGGACCGATGCGCCGTTCCCCGTGCCGTTGATGTTGTTCTGCTGGTACGACAGCGTGCCGGTCAGCCCGGTGCCGGTGAGACCGCCCGAGTAGCCGGCGCCCAGCGTCGCCGTGCCCGTGCGCTGCTCTTTGACCTGCCAGTTCACCGTGATCAGCCCCGGGCGCTTGGGATCGGGTCCGGGCTTGCCCTGGAAGTCGATCTTCTCGAAGAAGCCGAGGTTGTTGAGGCGGTCGTAGTCGCGGCGCAAACCGCTGTCCGTGACCACCATGCCGGGGCGCAGGCGCAGCTCGCGGCGGATCACGTCGTCGTGGGTGACGGTGTTGCCCGTGATCTCGACCGCGCCGACGCGCAGCACGCTGATCGTGTAGCGGACGTCGGCCGTGCCGGCTTTCTGGTCGACGGTCGTGGGGTCCACGCCGGCCTCGACGTCGCCCAGCTTGAGGTCGTACTTCTCGTAGAGGGCTTTGAGCGCGTCGTAATCCTTGTCGCGCTGCGCCTCGGAGTACGGGCTGCCGGGCTTGGTCACGAGCGCCGCCTTGATGAGCTCCGGGTTCAGCAGCGGGTCACCCTCGGGGAACGGCGTGATGACGATGTTCTTGACCGTCAGGCCTTCCTGGACTTTGAGCGTCAGCACGCCGTCGGGCGTGATGTTGACGTCGGTGACGTGCGACGGAAGCTGGCCGCCGAAGCCGATCTTGTCGTAGTAGCTGTTGAGCTTGAGCACGTCTTGCTGGTAGGTCTTGATGTTGAAGACCTGGCCGGGCGCGGTGTCCATGAGCGCCATCAGCGTGTCAGCCGAGACGCTCTTGTTGCCCTCGAAGCGGATCGACGTGACGACGGGGTTCTCGATCACGCGGTACGTGACCGCGACGCCGTCGGGCCGCTGCTTGATGATCGGCGGCGCCTGATCGGCGAAGAAGCCGAGATCCGCGATCGCGCGCAGGTCCTGCTGGACCACGGCTGGGTCGAACGGATCGCCGACCTTCGTCTTGACCACGGAAAGGATGCGGTCGGTTGGGATGTGGGCGTTTCCGGTGACGGCGACCGACACGACGGTCGGCGCGGGCGCGGCGGCCGGGGCGGAGTTCGCCGGCGGCATCACGAGACCGAAAAGCGCGAGCACGGCGAGCACCGTGCGCGGCGTGCGGCGAAACCGTTCGAACAAGCGGAAGACGTCCTTCGTATCGATGTGGTTGACCCGGGCGCCGTGGGCGACCGGCGGGTCGCTGATGGGGGTGTAACGCGCTTGGGACCATGCACGTTCCCGGTCCCGAAGGTACGACGCCCCGGCGTCAGCGCCTTTCCGGGACGGCGTGCGGCAGCTCCGTGTCAGTATTTCCGAACGATCGAGAAGGTGAATCCTTTGCGGTTCGAGACCGGCCGGATACCGCGCAAGCGCTGCACGTTGGTGAACGCCGCCGTGCCGTTCGCGTTGTTCGTGAACGCCGGGTCGCCGTTCTGCTGGAAGTAGTTGAACTGCACCGACTCCGTCGCGTTGGGGCGCGCGGTGAACCCGAGCGTCGTGCGCACCGGGCTCGACAGCGTCTGGCCGAAGCTCGCGTACACGTCGCGGTGGCCGATCTGCTTGAGCGCGTTGTAGCCGATGCCGCCGCCGTAGTCGACGGTCAGCTCGAAATCCGTCAGCCCGAAGCGCCCGGTGAAGAGCCGTTCGATCGGCCCGAAGATGCGGTGCGTGAACTGGCCGTTGAGCACGGAGAACGCTTCTTGGTTGAAGTTGATCACGCCGGCCTGGTACGGCGTGACGCCCGGCGGCAACAGCGGGTTCGATTCGCCGGGCGCGCCGCGCAGCGTCGTGCCGTTCTGCTGCTGCCCGAAGTTCACCGCGCCGAACAGCGACGCGTCGAGGAGCAAGCCGACGATCTGCTCTTGCGAGTACGGCGGGTTGGATGCGTACGTGATCCCGCCGCCGCGGCCCGCCGCGAGCTCGTCGGCGGGGCCGCTCACGGTGACGGTGATGTCGGCGCTGCCCACCGCATTGCGCGTCGGGTCGGGATCGGGGTTCGTCACGTGCGCGTACGCGCGCAGATCGATGTACGGCAGCATGCCGTTGGCGGGATCGAAGCTCACCACGGCCTGCTGCACGCGGAAGGCGCGGTTGTACGTGGAGAAGATGCCGCCCGGCGTCGCGGTGAGCACGCCCGCGAGCTTGGGCGACGCGAGGGTCCCGGTGAGCGCGAGCTGGCCCGTGGCGCCGACGTCGATGAACGGCGAGGACGCCTGCACGTGGACGTTCTTGCCGGCTCTCGCCGTCAGATCGAACGCGAGGTTGAGCGGCGGACCGCCGCCCGGTGCCGCGCCGCCGCCGGCGCCGCCCGCGGTGTTGCGGTAGATCGACAGGATCGGGATCGACGCGTTGGTGAGCGCGAGGTTGCCGGAAAGCACCGCCATCGGCTTCGCATTGCGCAGCGACATCGTGCCGTCGACCGTGCCGGTGCCGAACTGCGGCGAGTCGATGCGCGCGCCGTGCGCGATCAATGTGATGCCGTAGTTGCCCGTGTGCACGTCGGGGAACGGCAGATCGAGCTGGCCGCTGCCGTCGAGCGTCCCGCCGCCGACGTTCGCGTGCAGCGCCTGCAGTGCGACGCTCGTGCCCGCGAACGCGAGCATCGCGTTCGCGTTGGTGATCGCCGCGCGGTCGAGGCCTGAGACGTACGAGCCGTTCGCGAGCGCGACGTTGCCGATCACGCGCGGCGCCTGCAGCGTGCCTTCGATCGCGACGCGCCCGTCGAGCGTTCCGCCGAGCTTCGTCTGCGGCCCGGGGACGAACGGTGCGAAGGGCGCGAGGTCGACGCCGCCGAGCGCGAGCGTGAACGACAGCGGCGCGGTCGGTTTCACGCCGAGCGGCTGCAGCGAGAACGGCAGCGAGCCCGCGACGAGGGCGGTGCCTTTGACGAACGTCGCCTGCGCTTCGTTGACCAGCAGCTTCTGGCCGTCGTACGTGACGTTGCCGAGCACGCGCGGGATCGCGAGCGTCGTGTAACGCGCGTTCGTCAGCTCGAAGCCGGCGGTCGCATGCGGTTTGGCGAACGTGCCGCCGATGCTGGCGGTGGCCTGCAGCGCACCGCCCACGTCGTAGCGCGGCCCTTTGGGAAATGCCGACGCGAGCGCTTTCGCGACGTCGGGCGTCTCGCCGTGAATCGCGAGCGCGAGCGGATCGGACCGCGCGAAACCGAACGAGCCGTTCGCATCGAACCGCGCGAAGCCCAAATCGAGCACCGTGTTCGACAGCGCGACGCGCGCCGCGTCGCCGGCGGCGTGCATGTGGCCGTCGCGCACCGCGTAGCCGAAGATCGAGCCGTTGGACAGCGCTGCGTCGCCGTTCACGGCGAGCCGCGGCCAGCTCCCGGCAACCGAGCCGCGCGCGTCGACCTGGCCGAGCACCGGGGCGGTTATGCCGAACGGCGGCAGCCACGTGGCGAGATCGACGCGCTGCGCCTGCAGGTTCGCGCGATACGTCGCGCGCTCGAACGCGCGCACCGGATCGCCGGCCGCGGCGATCACCGTGCCGTTGCCGCGCAGCGTGCCGTGCGCGCCGCGCACGTTCAGCGCGCCGTCCACGGCGCGGCCGTGCTGCGACCAGGTCGCGGCCGTCGCGCCGAACGCGAAGCGCCGGTATCGCAAACCCGTGACGTCGACGCGGCCGGTGGTGCGCGTCGTGCGCCCGTCGTTGGCGAGCGCGAGCGCGACGCTGCCGCGCCCGTCCAGCGTCTCGGCCTCGTCGAAGTAGTCGTTGAAGTCGGCGAGGTTCGCGTCGGCGCTGCGCACGTCGACGGAGAACGCGCGGCTCGCGACCGACAGCGCGGCGGCGACCTGCGCGTGCGTCGAGCCCACGGTGACGACGCCGTTCTGCGCCGACAGCGAGTCGCGCGTGAGCGCGACCGCCGCGTGCGCGGCGTGGAACGCGAGGCCGTTGTACGATCCTTCGGGCACGGCGACGTCGCCGTCCACGCGCGGCCGCGCGCCGCTGCCGCGCACGCGCACGTCCGCCGAGAAGCTGCCGTCGAGATATTTCACCGGCATGCGCAGCACGCTGCGGACTTCTTCCACGTCGCCGATCGGGACGCGCGCGCCGAGGTCGTACGCGAGCGCGTTCGCGCCGCTCCCGCCGATGCCGTCGACGCGCCCCGCGAAGCTGCCGTACGTGCGGCCCAGCGCGGCCACGCCGCTGCGGATCTGCGCCGTGCCCGCGGCGAGCGCCACGTCGGCCCCGCCGCTGACGGGATAGCCCGACGCGACGCCGTCGCTGAGCGCGACGACGCCGTCGAACGACGGCCCGCCGGTACCGCGCAAGTCGGCGAGCCCGAACAGCGACAGCGTCCCGGCTTGCAGCGGCAGGCCCGCGCCGCGCAACGCGGCGACGGGCAGCGCGGGTGCCGACACCAAGAACGCGCCGCCGGCGTCGGCGGCGACGGCGCGCCCGCCGCCGATCGAGCCGTCGACGGCCACGACGCGAAATGATTTCCCGTTGTCGACGGCGATCGTGCCGGCGACGTTGTCGACGGCGACGCCGCGCACGCGCCCGCCGGCGATGTCGGCGCCGGTGGTCTGCACGACGATGTGGTTCTGCGCGAGCGTCGCGCGCACGGGGCCGTGGATCGCGCCGCGTGCCGACGGATCCGACGTGAACTGCGCGAGCCGTTCCAGCGCGCCGTCGTAGTTGCCCTCGAGCGCGAACAGCCCGTCGGAATACGCGCCGTTCCCACTGAAGCGGCCCAGCGGCCCGTTGACGTCGATGTCGGCGAGGCGCACGTCGCTCAGCGTGCCGTCGAGGCGCACGCTGCCCTCGCCGATGGCGAAGCTCGCCACGCGCAGGTCGTGCCCGCGCAGCACGCCCGCGAGGCCGAACGCATCCGGCGTGCCGCCGCCGGCGAGGTCGCCGTCGATCGTGCCGGACAGCGGCGGCAACCCGGGGATGGACGCACCGGGCAGCGCCGCCGCGTTCTTCACTTGCGCCAGGCGGAAGCCGCGCGCATGGATCCAGCCCGCGCTCTGCGAGATCGGGCGCTGCAACTCGAAACCGCCCGCGAGCGACGAGCCGTCGGCACGCCCGAACTCGAACGGTCCGAACTCACCGACGCCCTTCGGATCCACGGCGAACGTGCCGCTCCCGGTCGTCGCGCCGCTCGCTGCGATCGCGCCGCGCGCGTAGAACGACTCGTGCGGCGGCGCTTGAATCAGCGCCGTCGCGACGACGCCGGAGTCCGGCGCCAGCACGTCCGCGTACGGGATGGATGCGCCCGGCCCGCGCGCGTTGAGCGCGAACACGAAGTCGTTGCCCGCGTCTCCGCCGAACAGCGCGCGCCCGCCCAGCAGCACGTCGGCGGCGCCGTACCGGCCGCGCAGCGCGTCGAGCGTCACGGCGCTGTCGTAATAGTCGACGTACCCGTTCACGCCGTCGATCGGATAGTGCGCGTACGCGACGCGGCCCGCTCCGACCCAGCTGTGGATGAGCGGCGCGGACAGCTTCGACTCGAGCAGCGTCTGCACGCGCGCACCGCCGGTCAGCGGGAGCGCGGCCGAGAACGCGAACGCGCCGCGCAGCACGCGCAAGTCGCCGGTCGTGGCGAGCGCGATGCGCGCCGACGGCGTGCCGAACAGATCGTAGATCGCGCCGCGGCCGTGCACGGGCACGCCCGCGAGCGTCGCGTCGATGGCCGTGGTCGCGAGCATGTCGTCGGTGATGACCAGCTTCGCCTCGAGGTCGCGCACCTCGCGCGCCAACGCGCCGACCGCGATCCGGCCGCCGTGCAGGTCGGCGTGCCCGCCGAGCCGGTACGCGAACTCCATGCCGGCCTTCGGTGCGAGCGCGAAGTACTGCGCGTCGACGTCGTCGAGCACGCCGTCGTCGAAGCGGATCGCGTTCGCATGAATGAGGAACCCGAGCGCGCCGCGCACCGGGAGCTCGCGCGCGGTGATGCGGTTGAGCGCGATACCGCGCTGCACGTCGATCACCGTGCGCTCCGCGAGCGGATAGCGCGTGACCGGCGCGCCCGGAGCCCGCCGGCCCAGCAGCACGCCGTCGATGCGCGCGGTGGTGCGCGCGTCGGACTTCACCGACGCGTCGATCGACACGTTCTCGATCGTCTGGTTGGCGAGGTCGGGTTGCAGCGGCGCGACGTCGATGAGCCGGATCACACCGTCGCGGACGCGCGCGGTGAAGTAGTACGGCGCCGCAGCCTTGCGCGTCGCCGTCGGCGGCGCGCCTGACGTGCCGCCGGTGCGGTTGAACGTCAGCGACCCGTCGGCATGCCGTGTGATCGTGAGCACGGGCTTCTGGATCGCGATCGACGCGAACCCGAAGCGGTGCTGGCCGCCGGGGAAGATGTCGCGCAGGGCGTAGTCGACGTCGACTCGCTGCGCGTCGAGCACGGGGTCGCCGTTCTTGACGACGTGGACGTCGAAGAGCACCGCGTGGCTCGAGCCGAGCGCCTGCGAGCCGATATGCACGTCGTAGCCGGTCGCGCTGGAGAGGACGGTTTGCAGGACGCTGCGCGCGATGACGTGCCGCGCGGCGACGAGCACGACGAGCAGCACCGCCGCCGCCGCGGCGACGACCACCACGCGACGCGACGCTCTCACGCGAAACACCGCTTCCTACGTCCCCGACCTAGCACAATGACAAACCAACGCGACGCCCCGGCACCCCGTCGCAAACCTGAGAACTTTCCCAGGCTTTATAAATCGAGGTTGCGGACCGTGCGGGCGTGCTCTTGGATGAAGAGCTTGCGCGGCTCGACCTTATCCCCCATCAGCGTGGTGAACATCCGCTCGGCCTCTTCCGAGGCTTCGTCGAGCGTGACTCGCTTGAGCCGGCGCGACTGCGGGTCCATCGTGGTGTCCGCGAGCTGCTCGGCATCCATCTCGCCGAGGCCCTTGAACTGCTGGACGGTGAACTCTTTGGGATCGGCGCCGTCGAAGATCCCGTTGAGCTCCGCGTCCGTGAACGCCCACCACTGCTTCTTTCCCTTGCGGACGCCGTACAGCGGCGGCTGCGCGATGTACACGTAGCCGCGCTCGACGATCGGGCGCATCTGGCGGTAGAAGAACGTGAGCAGCAGCGTGCGGATGTGCGAACCGTCGACGTCCGCGTCGGTCATGATGATGATCTTGTGGTAGCGCAGCTTCTCGGCGTTGAACTCCTCGCCGAAGCCCGTGCCGAACGCCGTGATCATCGTGCGGATCTCTTCGTTCGACAGCATCTTGTCGAGCCGCGCCTTCTCGACGTTGAGGATCTTCCCGCGCAGCGGCAGGATCGCTTGCGTGTTCGGGTCGCGGCCGCCCTTGGCGGTACCGCCGGCGGAGTCGCCCTCCACCAGGAACAACTCGGAGAGCGCGGGGTCTTGCGTCTTGCAGTCGACGAGCTTGCCGGGCAGACCGCTGCCTTCGAGCACGTTCTTGCGGCGGGTGAGGTCGCGGGCTTTCTTCGCGGCTTCGCGCGCGCGCGCGGCCTGCATGCACTTGTCGACGATCGCGCGGCCGTACTTCGGGTTCTCTTCGAGGAAGAACTCGAGCCGCTCGGTCACCAGGCCGTTGACGATGGGCCGCATCTTCGCGTTGCCGAGCTTGGTCTTCGTCTGCCCTTCGAACTGCGGCTCTTGCAGCTTCACCGACACGATCGCGGTGAGGCCTTCCATGCAGTCGTCGGTCGATAAGTTCGGGTCGGCCTCTTTGAGCATCCCGCGCTTGCGCGCGTACTCGTTCACCTTGCCGGACACCGCGGTGCGGAAGCCCGTGAGGTGCATCCCGCCTTCGATCGTGTTGATGTTGTTCGCGTACGAGTAGACGACTTCGTTGTAGCCGTCCTGCCACTGGAACGCGCACTCCACGACGATGTCGTCACGCTCGCCGTTGGTGGAGATGACGGGCGTGAGCGCGTCCTTGTTCTCGTTGAGCCACTCCACGAACGAGATGATCCCGCCTTCGTACACGTACGTGCGGTCTTTGGGCCCGTCGTCGGGGCGCTCGTCGCGTAGCGTGATCGAGAGCCCGCGGTTGAGAAACGCAAGCTCGCGCAAGCGCGCCTCGAGGATCTTCCACGAATAGTCGAGCGTCTCGAACACGGTGGGGTCCGGCTTGAACCATTGGTGCGTGCCGCTGCCTTCGGCGCGCCGGACCTTGCGCAGCTTCTGCACCGTGACGCCGCGCTCGAACGCGATCTCGTACAGCCACCCGTCGCGCTTGACGCGCGTGGTCATGCGCTCGGAGAGCGCGTTGACGACGGAGATGCCGACGCCGTGCAGCCCGCCCGACACCTTGTAACCGCCTTTGCCGAACTTGCCGCCCGCGTGCAGGATCGTCATGACGACCTCGACGGCCGGGAGCTTCTCCTCCGCGTGCATGTCGATCGGGATCCCGCGGCCGTCGTCCTCGACGCTCACCGAGCCGTCCTTGAACAGGATCACCGCGATGTTGTGCGCGTAGCCCGCCAGGGCTTCGTCGACGGCGTTGTCGACCGCTTCGTAGACCAGTTGGTGGAGCCCGCGCTCGGCGGTGTTGCCGATGTACATGCCGGGGCGCTTGCGAACAGCCTCGAGGCCTTTGAGAACCTCGATCTGGTCGCCGGTGTAGTCGTTCATTCGAGACGTAGGCTTCGCCGAAGGCACGTACATCACCTGAATCGTGCCGGCTGCGTCAGGCGCGCGGCACCGCGCTTGGTCCTCACCCGCCGGTCGCGAAGCACCGGCGCGGTCGAACTACCGTAATCTCGCCATCACGACGATCCGGTCTCGATCGCGCGCACGAAATCGTAGAGATCGCCGAGCGCGTTCTTGCGGACGGCGGAGTCCATCTCCAGACGGTTCGGGTCGATGCGCGTCTCCAGCAGCACGAAGGAGCTCGCGAGCTTGCGCAGGCGCACGCGGTCGAGTGGCTGGCGAAGCCTGTGCAGCTTGTTCGCGCGCCACAGCTCGTCCCACCACGACTGCAGCAAGCGGCGCCGGATCGCGTCGTACGCCTCCGGGGTGAGCCCGGCGACGGCGGCGAGCACCTCGTCCGAGCCGAGCCACGGGGCTTCGAACAGCAGCCGTTCGCACGCGTCGCGGCGGCGGCGCTCGTCGCCGTCGCGGCACGGCCGGCACATCGGCGTGCCCGCGTCGACCGGCGCGGCGCACAGCGTGCAGAAGGCGCCGCCGTTGGCCCGGTGGGCCCCGCGCGTCCGCTCGACCGCGCGCCGCAGCCGGGCCAGCGCGTCCTCGAGGGTCGTGGCCGGCCGCTCGGCGGCGACGTCGCCCGCCACGCGGCGCGGACCGCCAGGTCCGTCGCGCACGGGGGCCGGCCGCCGCAGCTTGCCGACCCGAAAGCGGAGCCGCGTCAGCTCACGCGCCTCCGGCAGCGCGCGCAGGCCGCGCACGATCTCGGGCTCCAGAAAGGCGAGCTGGTGCGACCAGGACGACGACGGCGTGAGCACCACCAGCGTGTCGCGCTCGATCGCGACCGGCTGCGCCGCGCGCGCGACGTCCGCGCCCACGAGGTCCGCCCACGCGGCCCGCACGGCGACGAGCGGGTCCGAGCCGGGGCCCGGCTTCGGCCGCCACGCGTCGAGGACGCCGCCCAGCTTCAGCACGGGGTCACCGTCGCGGCGCGGATCGCCCACGTCGCCGCGGCGCCGACGTCCCGCGGCAGCTCGGTCGTCGTGAGGAAGGCCTGCTCGAAATCGCCGACCGCGGCGAGGAAGCCGCCGGCGCGCTCGGCGTCGAGCTCGGAGAGCACGTCGTCGAGGAGCAAGATCGGGGCGTCTGCGGTGCGAGCGCGCATCACGTCGTATTCGGCGACCTTGAGCGCGAGCACCGCCGTGCGCTGCTGCCCTTGCGAGCCGAACGCCGCCAGCGGCTTGCCGTCCACCAAGAGACGCAGGTCGTCGCGGTGCGGCCCGACCAGCGTCGTGCGCCGCCGCACCTCGCTTTCGACCGCGGCGCCCAGCGCTTCGCGCACGTCGCCGTCGGGGTTGGGCGCATACGTCACGCCCAGCCGTTCGCGCGTGCCGCGCCAGCGCCCGTAGATCTCCGCGGTCGCGGCCGCGAGCTCGTCGACGAACGCGCGCCGCGCCGCGATCAGCGCGGACGCCGGCCGCACCAGCTCGTCGTTGTACGCGAGCAGCAAGTCGCGATCCGGTGCGATCGCGCCGCGCAGCAGCGCGGACTTCTGCGCGACGACTTTCTGGTACAGCGCGAGGTCGCGATAGTACGTCGGCGAGAGCTGCGCCAGCGCGCCGTTGAGAAACGAGCGCCGCAGCGCGGGCCCGCCGGACACCAGTTGCAGATCGGCGGGCACGAACGTGACGACGCGCGTGCGCCCGAGAAACCGCGCGAACCCCACCGCGCCGCCGTTCACCTCGAAGCTCTTGCGCGTGCCGGCCGGCGTGCGCGCCACGGTGCAGCGCAGCCGAATCCCGCCGGCGGCGATGTGCGCTTCCCCGCCGATCTCGGCGCGTTCGGAACCGGTGCGGATCAGCTCGCTCTCGCGGTGCGCGCGAAACGACTTGCCCGTCGCGAGCATCGCGAGCGCTTCGAGCAGGTTCGACTTGCCTTGCGCGTTCGGCCCGACGAAAACGTTCAGACCAAGCGCCGGCGCATAGTCGAGGTGTTCGTAATTCCGAAAGTTCGCGAGGCGCACGCGTTCCAAACGCACCGCACGTTTCGGATTACTGGCGCAGCGGCATCAGCACGTAGAGCTGCTCGCCCGAGCCTTCGCCGAGCTCGAGCGGTTTGATCGCCGCCGGCGACAGCGGCCCGAGAAACTCGAGGACGGTCTGCGGCGAGTCGACGTGGTTCAGGATCTCCACCAGATAGCGCGCGTTGAACGCGATCGCGAGGTCCTCGCCGGTCTGCTCGACTTCCAGCTCTTCGTACGCGTTGCCGGTGACGTCGGATTTCGCCGTGATCATCAGCGTCTGGTTCGCGATCTCCAGCTTGACCATCGACGCGCGGTCGCCGGCGACGAGCTCGGCGCGGCGGAGGCCGCCGATCAAGCCTTGCGTGTTCACGACCGTGCGGCGGTCGAACTTCGCCGGGATGACCTGCTGGTAGTTCGGGTACTGGCCGTCGACCAGGCGCACGACGATCGACGTGGTGCCGGCGGTGAACTGCAACTGGTTCGCCTGCGCGCCGAGCGCGGTGATCTCGACGACGTCGGCGGCGCCGAGGTTGCGCGCCGCTTCGTTGAGCGCGCGCGACGGCACGATGTACTTGGCGGTGCCTTCGATCCCGCGCTCGAGCGTCGACGTCCAGCGCGCGAGGCGGTAGCCGTCGGTCGCGACCAGCGTGATCTTGTCGCCGTCGAGCTCCATCAGCGTGCCCATCAGCACGGCGCCGCGCGCTTCCTCGTTCGACGCGGCGAAGATCGTGGCGCCGACGCCTTCGCGGAAACGCTTCGCGGGCACGGCGAACGACTGTCCTTTTTGCGCCGTCGGCAGCGGCGGGTACTCGTCGGCGGGCAGCGCGTGAAAGTCGTAGTTCGAGCGCTCGGCTTTGACGGACGCCCGGGACGGCGAGCCGGTGAGCTCGAGCAAGCCGGCGGGCAAGTTCCCGAGATACCCCCCGAACAGCCGCGCCGGCACGGTGACCGCGCCCGACTCGGCGATCTCCGCCGGGAACGATTGTTCGAGCGTCAGCTCCAGATCGGTCGCACGCACGCGAATCGCGCCGTCGTCCGCGGTCAGCAGGACGTTCGACAGGATCGGCACCGTGGTGTGCGCGTTGACCACCTTGCTCGCCGCGACGACCGCCGACGCGATGTCTTTCGTACTACACGTGAACTTCACTGATCCACCGTTCCTGAACCGTCCGTGGCCGGGTCTTTAGTATAAAGAAAGATCGTCGTACCAGCAGTAAGGCGGTGAACAACGGGGAGAACCGCCGAACGCCGCGCGAGCCGTGGCTTTGCGCCCATTTCGAGGTGTGGACGGAAGCCGCTCCCTGTCCACGCGGTCCCCGACAAGCGCGCGCATCCCGTTTTTCCACCGCACCTGATAGGCCCTGTGCCCGGGATGGGGAGTGCCGATGTGCATTCGGCAGGCCGAGCCTCTTTCGGCGAACCGCCCGGCCGGGACGGCGCAAGAAAAGCGCCCGCAAAAAGCGAGCGCCTGAAATGCCGCGGCCGTCGGTCGTGCCCGTTCACTCGCTTTGAATTTGCGCGACGATCGAACGGATCTTGTTGCGGAACGCTTCGTCCGCGTCCATCATGTCCGCGATCTTGTCGCGCGCGTACATCGCCGTGGTGTGGTCTTTCTTGCCGAACTCGCGCGCGATCTGCGGCAGCGAGGCGCCCGTGAGCTGCCACGAGATGTACATCGCGATCTGGCGCGGCAGCGTCACGCGCTGGTCGCGGCGCTGCGCCTCCATCTCCTTGATCGAGATGCCGTAGTGCTTGGAGACGCGGTCCTTGATGCCGCCGATCGTGACGCGGTGCATCGGAGCCTGCGCGACGGCGTTCTTGAGCACCTCGGCCGCGAGCTCGACGGATATCTGCGCCTTCGTCAGCGACGCGAAGGCGACGACCCGGATCAGCGAGCCTTCGAGCTCGCGGATGTTGGACGGGATCACCTTGGCGATGAACGCGAGCACGTCGTCCGGGACGGGGACCTTCTCGGTCTCGGCTTTCTTGCGCAAGATCGCTTCGCGCGTCTCGAAATCCGGCGGCTGGATGTCGGTGAGCAGCCCCCACTCGAACCGCGAGCGCAAGCGGTTTTCCAGCGTGAGAATCTCTTTGGGCGGGCGGTCGCTCGAGATCACGAGCTGTTTCTGCGCTTCGTGCAGGGAGTTGAACGTGTGGAAGAACTCTTCTTGCGTCTGTTCTTTGCCTTCGAGGAACTGGATGTCGTCGATCAGCAGCACGTCGACGTGCCGGTAGCGGTTGCGAAACTCGACGTTCTGGTTGTTCTTGATCGCGATGATGAACTCGTTGGTAAACTTCTCCGACGAGACGTACACGATGTTCGCGTTCGGGTTGCGCTCCAGCACGCGGTGCCCGATCGCGTGCATGAGATGGGTCTTGCCCAGCCCCACGCCGCCGTACAGGAACAACGGGTTGTACGCCATGGCCGGCGCCTCGGCGACCGCTTGCGCGGCCGCATGCGCGAACCGGTTGGAATTGCCGATGACGAAGTCGTCGAACGTGTAGCGCGCGTTGAGGTTTCCCGCGCGCAAGTCCTCGGTGGTGACGGGCCGAGCCGCGGGGGCGACGGCGGTCTCGGGGGTCTGCGTGCCGGTCCCGGGATCCACCACCACCCGCAGCGCGATCTCGGCGCCGAGCAAGTCGTGCAGCACCGCGGTGATGTCGGACTTGAGCCGGTTCTCGACCCAGTCGCGGGCAAACGTCGTCTGCACCGCGAGGACGATCTCCGACGGGGTCAACTCAACCAGCCGCATCGGCTTGAGCCACATCTCGAACACGGGTTTGTTGTAGCGCGGTTCGAGCCGCTCCAGCGCCGCCGTCCAGAGGTCCTGCGGAGCCGTCGCCGTCGTCGTGGTTGAGTGCATTGCGATGTTCCCTGCGGCATAGTCCCGGCCGGCGAGCAGAGTACGCGCCGGGGGAGAATGAGCGATGGGGATTGGCCCGGAGGGGGTGGCTTCCTGCGGTGGTTTTCCTCCGGGTTATCCACTTGTCCACAGGGCCCAGGCGTGCGCTCCGACGAGGCCGGATGAACGTATCCACGACTTTCGGGCCCACACGAACGGCGGCAGGAACCCGCGCCGGAGGCGGGCCGGCGGCGCACCCGGACCCGGTCTCATCCACAAGTCTATCCACCGCTGTGGACAAGACAGGAACGATTCTCGAATTCGTACTTTTCCTTGACGCTCGGGACGATGGGCCCGTATACTGTCTTGTCGCACCCGAGGGCGGCGCTTCGGCGCTCCCGTAGTCAGGAGAACTCGCTCGTGAAGCGGACCTATCAGCCGCACAACCGGCGCCGTAAACGCGTCCACGGCTTCCTCGAACGCATGTCCACCAAGAACGGCCGCCGCGTCCTCGCGGCCCGCCGCAAGAAGGGCCGCCACCGCCTGTCGGTTTAGCTCGTGCGGGCGTATGAGCCGCTCCGCCGGCGCGGCGACTTCGCCCGCGTCACCCGGCGGGGCCGGCGCCGCGCCGGAACGTATCTGACCTGCTTCGTTACCGACGGCTACGGGCGCACCCGGGTGGGGATCACGATCAGCGGGTCGGTCGGCGGGGCGGTCGTCCGCAACCGCCTCCGCCGCCGGATCAAAGCCATCCTCGACCGCTCGCTTCCCGTGCCGCCGTGGCGCGACATCGTGTTCATCGCCCGGCCCGGAGCCGGCGAGCTCCGCTCCCCCGCGCTCGCCGCCGAGCTCGCCCGCGTGTTGCCGGCACCGTGATCGTCCGCTCGGCGGTGATCGGCACCCTGCGGGCGTACAAGCGATTCATCTCGCCGGTTCTCCCGCCGGCCTGCCGGTTCGCCCCGACGTGTTCGGAGTACGCCGCCGAGGCGATCGAGAAACACGGTATCTTGCGCGGGAGTACCCTCGCCCTGCGCCGGCTCGCCCGGTGCGGACCCTGGACCCCGGGCGGCTACGACCCGGTCCCGATCAGCCCTCGAAAGGTCTCCTGAACGCCCGTGCTCCTCGCCGCCAACCCGTTCTTCGACCCGATCGTCCACGCGCTGGGCGGGGTCCTGACCCTGATCCACGGGGTCATCCCCTCGTACGGCTGGGCGCTCATCGCGCTGGCGCTCGTCGTGCGCATCGTGCTGTGGCCGCTCTCCGAGATCCAGTTCCGCTCGATGGCGGAGATGCAGAAGGTCCAGCCGCTCGTCAAGCAGCTCCAGGCGAAGCACAAGGGCGACCCGCAGAAGCTCAATGCGGAGATGATGGCGCTCTACAAAGAGCACAAGGTCAACCCGCTGGCCGGCTGCGTCCCGATGCTGATCCAGTTCCCGATCCTCATCGGCCTGTACTGGGCGATCCAGGGCCAGATCGGCCAGTTCACCCACGAGCACTGGCTGTGGATCGGCTCCTCGATCGCCGACAAGTGGCCGACGGTTTTCGCGCAGAGCCTCGCCGTCCCCGACATCGCGCTGCTGTGCCTCTACGTCGTCTCGATGTACTTCACGGTGCGCTACGGCAGCCCGCCGTCGACGGACCCGCAGCAGGCGCAGACCCAGAAGATCATGGCGATCATGTCGCCGGCGATGATCGCGTTCTTCGGCTTCAAGTACCGGTGGGCGTCGGCGCTGTACATCTACTGGCTCGCGACGAACGTGTTCACCGTGGCGCAGCAGTACTACATGTTCCGCCGCTACGGCCTGATCGGCCCGAACAAGGCTGCGGCCGTGGCGCTTCCGCCGCTGCCGCCGGACCCGCCGAAGAGCCAGAAAAGCATCGACGCGCAGAGAACGGCGGCCGCGACGAACGGAAAGCGCGCCTATCGCCCGAAGAAACGGGCGCGGCGCTGAGTCCGCCCAAGAGATAAAGGACGAATGGAAGAGTACGAAGGCGGCCGCCGACGCGGCCACGGTCAGCGCCGGCGCGCGGGGCGCGCGCTCGATAAACCGCCGGCTCGGTCCGGCCCGCCCAGCGGCGGCGGCGACCGGCGTCCCGCGCCCCGGCGCTCGGGCCCCCCGCGCGACCGGCCCATGGCCGACGTCGAGCCGTCGCCCGAGCCCGAAGCGGCGAAGCCGGCGCGCGAGCTGCTCGTGGAGATCCTCGCGAAGATGGGGCTCGACGACGTGGAGATCGTCTACCTCGCGCGCAGCGAAGGCGAGTACTTCGAAGTGCGCGGCCCGCGGCTGGCATCGCTGATCGGCCGCGAAGGCAAGACGCTCGAAGCGCTCAACCTGATCTACAACAACATCATAAACGCCGGCGTCCGCAGCAACCGCCGCTACTACACGATCGACGCCGAGGGCTATCGCGCGCGCCGCGCCGACCAGCTCAAGACGCTTGCGCTCGCGACGCTGGAACGCGTCGTGCGCGAGAACAAACCGATCAAGCTCGAGCCGATGCTCCCGTCCGAGCGCAAGATCGTCCACCTCGCGCTGGCCGACTCGCCGTTCGTGCGCACGGAATCCGAAGGCGTCGAACCCGAACGCCGACTCGTCGTGTTCCCCAAATCGGAGTGAGCTCCGATTTGAGGATCCCTTCATGTTGAAAAGGCACTGCGCCTTACGGCTCCGTGCCCCCCATACGCAAAGCGCATGGGGCCCCCAGGCCGAGTAGAAACGAACGAGACGATCGCGGCGGTTGCGACGCCGCCCGGCAAGGGTGCGATCGCGATCGTTCGCTGCAGCGGCCCGGACGCGCGCGCGATCGCTGCGCGCGTGTTTCGCAGCCGTGACGCGCTGCGCGACCGCATCGTGACGTACGGTGAGATCGTCGACGTCGAGGGCGCGGTGATCGACCGCGGGCTCGCGCTCGCGATGGACGCGCCGCGCACCGTCACCGGCGAAGACGTCGTGGAGCTGCACGTGCACGGCAGCCCCGTCGTCGCGCGCGAGACGCTGCGCGCGCTGCTGCACGCGGGCGCGCGCGCCGCGGCGCCGGGCGAGTTCACGCGGCGCGCGTTTCTCAACGGCAAGCTCGATTTGAGCGCCGCTGAGGCCGTCGCGGACGTGATCGACGCGGAGTCGCGAGCGGCGGCGCGCGCGGCGCACGCGAACCTCGCCGGCGCGTTGCGCGCAGCAGTCGACGACGCGCGCGCAGCGCTGTCGGCCGTGCTCGAGGAGCTCGCCGGCGCGATCGACTACCCGGACGAAGTGCCGGAACCGCCTCGTTCGCGCGTGCACGCGATCGTCGCTGAGGTCGACGCGCGGCTCGACGCGCTCGTCCGCGATTGGGAGCGCGGACGGTTCGTGCGCGAGGGTGTGTCGCTGGCGATCGTCGGCCCGCCGAACGCGGGAAAGTCGTCGCTGCTCAACGCGCTGCTGGGTGAAGAGCGCGCGATCGTGTCGGAGATCGCGGGCACGACGCGCGACGTGATCGAGGAGTCGTTCGCGATCGACGGCGTGCCGGTTCGCGTGCTCGACACCGCCGGATTGCGCTCGAGCGACGACGCGGTCGAGCGCATCGGCATCGACCGTGCGCGCCGCGCGCTCGACGCCGCGGCGGTCGCGCTCGTCGTCGTGGACGGCTCGCGCGCGCTCGACGCGGACGCGCGCGACGTGCTGCGCGCGACGCGCGGCCGCGAGCGCGTCGTGCTCTTCAACAAGCGCGATCTCGGCACGGCCGGTTTCGACGCGCGCGACGGCGCGGAAAAAGACGCGGTGTCGGGCTCGGCGTTCGACCCGGCCACGCTCGATGCGGTGCGGCGCGCGATCGCGGCGGTCGGCTGGCACGGCGAAGCGGTCGACCTCGCGCGCCCGCATCTGGCGTCGGCGCGCCAGGCCGACGCGGTCGCACGGGCGCGCGAGGCGCTCGCGCACGCCCGCGCGACGCTTGCCGCCGCCGCGCCGATGGACCTGGTCGCGCCGGAGCTCCTCGCGACCGTCGCGGCGCTCGGCGAGATCACCGGCGCGGCGGCAACCGAAGCGGTGCTCGACGGCGTCTTCGCGCGCTTCTGCATCGGGAAATAGGGCTCGCGAAGCGAGCCCCGCGTTTGGGCTCGCCGTAGCGAGCCCCGCGTTTGGGCTCGCCGTAGCCAGCCCCGCGTTCGCCTTCGGCTCACTTGATGTTCAATTGGAGTTGAAAGCCTCGGTGGCATTTGAGAGCAATGCGCGGGGGGCGTGGGGGATTCCGAGGCGCTATCGTAGGGTGATGGACACGATGACGTTGGAACCGATCGACGACGTGCGCTGGGAGACGGTGCGCGCGCGCGAGCGCGACGATGGTTTCGTCTTCGCGGTGCGCACGACGAGCATCTACTGCCGGTCCGGCTGCCCGTCGCGTACGCCCGCGCGGCGCAACGTGCTCGCCTTCGCCGGCCCGGCCGCCGCGGCGCACGCCGGTTTTCGCGCGTGCAAGCGCTGCGCGCCCGACGACGTCGCGGCCGACGCCGACCGCGTGCGGCTGATCCGGCGCGCGTGTCTGCTGCTCGAGTCCGATCCTGCGCCCGCGCTCGACGCGGTCGCGCGCGAGGTCGGGCTCAGCCGGTTCCATTTCCAGCGCGTGTTCCGGCGCGTCGCCGGCGTGACGCCGGGCGCGTACGTGCGCGCGCGCCGGGCGGAGCGGTTTCGCGCGCAGCTCGCCTCCGGTGCGACGGTGACCGCGGCGATCCACGACGCAGGCTACGGCTCCGCGAGCGGGCCGTACGCGACCGATGCGCTGGGGATGACGCCGACGCGCTTTCGGGCGGGCGGCCGCGGCGAGCGCGTGACGTACGCGATCGCGGCGTGCGCGCTCGGCCGCGTCCTCGCCGCGACCACGGAGCGCGGCGTGTGCGCGATCGAGCTCGGCGACGACGACGCCGCGGTAACAGCCGCGCTGCGGCGCCACGTGCCCAACGCCGACCTGCGCCGCGACGACGCGGCGCTGCGCGCGACGGTGGACGCCGTCGTCGCGCTGGTAGACGATCCCGCGGCGCCGTTCGGCCTCCCGCTCGACGTGCGCGGCACCGCCTTTCAGCAACGCGTGTGGAATGCGCTGCGCGCCGTGCGGCCGGGGGCGCCCGTCAGCTACGCGGCGCTCGCGCGCGCGGTCGGCAGCCCGCAGGCGGCCCAGGCCGTCGGCGCGGCATGCGCGGCGAACCGGCTGGCGATGGCAATCCCGTGCCACCGCGCCGTGCGCGAAGACGGCGGGCTGGCCGGCTACCGCTGGGGACTGGAGCGCAAGCGCGCGCTTCTCGCACGTGAGCGCGGCGCGTGAAACACGGCGCGCGGCGGGGCGTATCAGGGGCCATGCGTACGACCGCCGCCGCGCTGGTTTTCGCCTGCGCCGTCGGCCTGCTGCCCGCCGGGGCGCGGGCGGAATCCACCCCGGTCCGCCGGACCGTCCAGCGCACCGCGCCGGCGGCGGCGCGCGTTCGCGTCGAAGACTCCATCGGCGCCATCCCCATCGTCGGTACCGACCGCGCGAACCTTCGAC
>Ga0066662_10000161_pt1 | contig 27604 bp, 25 predicted proteins | sample GraSoiAngelo_111_FD_133939 | JGI IMG/M metagenome (GOLD analysis project Ga0066662, IMG submission 133939) | Grasslands soil microbial communities from the Angelo Coastal Reserve, California, USA - 14_0903_12_40cm | ecosystem: Environmental > Terrestrial > Soil > Grasslands | place: USA...
AGACCTGACCACTGATTTGCACAGATAAACACAGATCGGATTCGTGAGAATCTATCAGTGTTTATCTGTGCAAATCTGTGGTGAATTTTTTCAGTCGTAAATGTTGCAGCCGCAATTTGCCGGCTTGGCGTATTTCTTCAGGAAATCGGCCATGCGCGTGTAAGCGTCAATCTGGTTTTCCACTTTGGCGAAGCCGTGGCCTTCATTCTCATACACTTTCAACTCGGCTACCCCGTTGCGCTTCTTGATGGCGCTGGCCACCTGCTCAGCTTCGGTCTTAGGACAGCGCGGATCGTGTCCTCCAGCCAGCAGCAGCAGCGGGGCCTTGATCTGGTCGATAAAGTTAACCGGAGAACGCTCCTGGAAGCGCGTTTTATCCTTCACTGGATCACCCATAGTTGCCAGATCATACTGGCGCAGCGCCGGGTCTTCATTTTCCACTTCCGTGAACCAGTTCACAAAGGGAACAATGGGCACGCCCGCAGCCCAGAGATCAGGAGCCTTGGTCACCGCCATCATGGTGAGATAGCCGCCATAGCTGCCCCCCATAACCGCAACTTTCTTCGGATCGATATAGCCGGTCCTCTTGATCCACTCGGCGGCGGAGATCACATCTTCAAGGTCGCCGCCGCCCATATCAAAGCGATTGGCATCCATGAATTCTTTGCCGTATCCGGTCGAGCCACGATAGTTCGGGGCGATCACGAAGAATCCCTGGTTCACCAGAAATTGAATGTTGCGGCTGAACGAATTGATGGTTTGGCTGGTCGGGCCGCCATGAATGTAGACAATCGCCGCGTTCTGGCCATTCTTTTCCGCGTTGTACGGCACATAGACGAAGGCAGAAATTTGCCATTTGCCATCTTTGCTGGGGTAGTGGACAAGGAAGGGCTCAACCATGTCTTCACTGCGGATTCCGGCAATCAAGGCATGAGTAAGCTGGTGCGGTTTCGAAGCAGGGAAGTCATAGACCCAGATGTCATTCGGAGCATTGGGGCCGTTGTGCGAGAGCAGCATATGCGCGCCATCACGGCTGAATGCAGTGGTGTCACCCGCCGGGCTGTTTACGCCTTTCGGCAGAGGCAAAGCGTGGGCCTGGCGGGTCTCGACATCATAAATAAAGAGCTCGCCATTGCCATCCACGTTGGCCGTCCAGGTAAGCCGTTTGCCATCGGGTGAGAAGCCGCCGGAGTTGATCTCCCATTTGTCGGTAGTGAGCCATGTGATTTTCTTGCTCGCGACATCCAGTAGACCCACATTGTCATACCCATTGCCGGCATTCGAGGTAATCAGAACAGTTTTTCCGTCTGGAGAGATGTCACTGGCGCTGAAAATATGCTCACCTTCATGGGGGGTGAGATTCGTCGCTTTGCCTGTAGCTGCATCGGCGATGAAAATATTGGTGTCCTTGCCCGCTGCGTTGGCCTGGGTAAACACAATCCATTTTCCATTTTTTGACCAACGGGGATTGAAATTGCTCAGCTCTTTCGGTGTATTCACGGTAATGTGGCGGACTTTTTTGGTGGCCACTTCCATGATGTCGATTTCGTGAGTGGGCGAGTCTTTGGGCTTTACCGTGTAGGCCAGGAATTCACCATCCGGCGACCACATCGGATTTTCTTCAGAAATTTCGGCAGTGTTCGTGATGTTCAGCACCTGGCCACTCCTGGGTGAGACCAGGAAAATATCCCATTGTTCGTTGCCATCGTAATCGGATTGATAGGCGATCCAGCGTCCATTTGGCGCCCAGGTAATGCTGGCCTGCCTTTGGTTGCTGACCGTGAGCTGATTCGGCCAGCCTCCTTCTGCAGGAACAATCCAGATGTTATTGCGGCCGGTAATGTTGGAGACGAAGGCTACCTGCTTGTTATCAGGCGACCACTCGCAATCACCCACAAAGCGCGTCATGTAGAGCTTGTCTACGCTCAGCGGCTGGATGTCCAGCTTGCTTTTGGCGGCAATCTGCGCTGGGTCGGTGATGACTGTCTGGGAAACGGCGCTCGCGCTGGTCAATAACACAAATATGAATGAAAGTATGCTTCTCATGATTAGCATTCCTCGTGCGTGGCCTTTTCCTTCACTCAACTACTTTTGTTACCTTTGCGCCCTTTAGGTCCTCTGTGGGAAAAGGTTTTGGTTGTGGCTCGCCACACTGCGGTTAAAACCGATTGGGTTATGGTTTCGCCGCTTTATGAATCTCTACGGTTGACCATGTTTTATCCGCCGCGTGACAGATGTTTTCCAGCGGGCACTCGGCGCATTTGGGCTTTCGCGCTACGCACAAGGCGCGTCCGTGGTGGATGATCTGGTGGGAAAAACCGATCCACTTCTCCTGCGGGAGCACCTTCATCAAATCCTGCTCGATAGTCTTGGGATCGTCATTGCGGGTCAGCTCCAATCGCCGCGAAATCCGGTGGACGTGGGTATCCACCACCACACCCACAGCTTTCTTGAACCATGAGCCCAGCACGACATTGGCGGTTTTTCGAGCCGCCCCTGGCACGGTCAGCAGCTTGTCCATCTCATCCGGCACTTGGCCGCCAAAATCCTGCATGATGGTTTTGGCCGCACCTACAATGGATTTGGATTTATTCCGGAAGAACCCCGTCGAGCGAATATCGGGCTCAAGCTGCTCCGGTTTGAGTGCTGCAAAATGCGCCGGCGTGGGATACTTTCTGAACAGCTCCGGGGTGACCATGTTCACGCGCACGTCAGTGCATTGTGCGGAAAGAATCGTGGCCACCAGTAATTCCCAGGCATTCTTGTGTTTTAATGCGCAGGTTACGCCGGGATACGTCTGATCCAGCCGCTGTAAGATGGTCTTTATTCTGCCAGGGGCTAGAGGGTCGTAGCCGTTTTTCCTGGCCTTGGCTGTCTTGGCGGCAGCAGTGGGTTTGCGGACTTTGGCTTGTGCTGAAGGCATAATGAAAGGCCTCGCAACCGCGATTTTTGATTGCCGGGGCTTACAATCACAATAGCAGAGGAAAACACATGGCTTCCACTACCAGCGGAATTGATACCACCACGATGAAACAGCAGCTTCCCGCCGTCCCCATCACCATTGAAGGCTCCAGCGTGCTTCACCAGATGTTTCGTTTTCGCTGGACGGAGTGGCGCAAGCTTGGCGAACAGCAGAAACAGGAGATTGCCCGCGAAGCTGCTTCGTTGCTCGAAAAGCTCGAACACAATGAAGACGGCCAGACCGCGCTCTTTTCCCTGTTGGGACATAAAGGCGATCTGCTGCTGGTGCATTTCCGCCAATCTTTCGAGCAGCTCAAGGCCGCGGAACTTCAGCTCGCCAACCTGAAACTGAGCGATTTCCTCGAACAAACCACCTCTTATTTATCTGTGGTGGAGTTGGGCCTGTATGAATCCTCAGTCAAAATGTACCGCGCCTTGCAGGAGCAGGGCGTACAGCCAAACTCGCCGGAATGGAACGAGGTGATGCAGGAAACCATCAAGCGCCAGACTGAGGCCATGCGCTCCCGGCTCTATCCGCAGATTCCGCCTGCGCGCTACATCTGCTTTTATCCCATGGACCGCCGCCGGGGCGAGGACAAGAACTGGTATCAGCTTCCCATTGAAGAGCGCCAGCGCCAGATGGAAGAGCACGGGTTAATCGGCCGCCGCTACGCCGGGCTCGTGAAGCAGATCATTACCGGCTCCATCGGCTTTGACGACTGGGAGTGGGGTGTCGATTTGTTTGCCGATGATCCGCTGGAATTCAAGAAATTGATTTACGAAATGCGCTTCGATCAAGTCAGCGCCGTTTATGCGCTTTTCGGCACGTTTTACGTCGGGGTGAGATGTCCAGCCAGCGGATTCAGTGGGTTGCTGAGCGGAAAGCTGCCACCGCAGGGGTGAGCCCAAACCACCAACAATCTAAGACGCGAAGTCCGCGCGAAACCAGGGTTCTCTGAAAGCATTGTTCTGCTTATGGAAAAGTCCCGAATTGATACTAAATTCCTATGCCAGTACCCATGAATTTTGGGGTATCCGGGTGGCCTGCAATGACGGGGTGTGCTACCTGATTGATTCCGCTAGAGTTGTTAATTTTTTCCGAAAATAGAACATTTGTAATTTTTTTTATGAGTTCTTTACCTTTCCATATAAAGTGCATACTCAGTTGGCTGGGTGAATTATTTTCTTTAATCAGAATAGGTGAAAACAACAGTCCCGACCCCGGATTTTAAACTCCAGTGTGCCCAAAGATGAAGGAGCTTGAATGCAGTCGGTCACATCCATCCAGGACGGTAAACACCAGTATCTCGTGGTTGCTCCAGACGGCAACAACATCGAGATTCCTAAAGAACTCTTCGGTGTGCTCTGGGATTTCCTGCAGGGAAACAAAGCGACCGGCTCAGTCGTGATTCAATTTAGAAACGGCGGCATTGCGGGATTGGAAGCTCTGGTGAAGAAAACCTATAAATAATGCAGTCTTAATTAGAGCTTGTTTGATAAGTGAGTTTAGCGTTGGTATTTACAAAATAGTAAATAAGTGAGCCCCGATTCCGGTTCCCGGCTTCCGGTGTGACGAGGAATTTGGCTCAGAGACACAGCTCTCTGGGCCATTTTGCGTTTCAGGGTTTTGATGAGGGACCCTCCAATTCAGACGTTCAACTGGGCTTTGGCCCAAGGAGTGACAAATGAGACGGATGATACCCCCAGCCATCCAACCTGCGCTTGGTCACGTCTTCCTCCGACGTCCGCGGGCTCAAGCCCGCGCTGTATCGGAACCCGGGAGAGTTGAAGCGCAATCCATTCTGGTACTTTGTCCCCCGCAGCCAGACCTCTGCATGCCTCGATGTCAATGCCTGAGAACATGTTGATTCGCATCGCTTAATCATGGCCCGGGCGCCTGCTGCCCGTGGCGCAAACCTCAGACGCAAAAGTTCTCAAGAAAAGGAATTCAACATCATGGCAGAGTCCAGAGTCTACGTTGCGAATACTGCGCTCAAACTGTCGCAAAACGGTGGTGCAGTGGGTGTAGTGGCGCCGCCTGCCACCACTGACTTGTCTTCCGCTCCTGCCGAAGGGAAATATATTGCTATTTCACCCAACGGGAACAACGTGCAGATCCCCAAGGAACTGTACATTGCCTTGCTGGATTTCATTAAAACCCGCAAGTATCCCGGTTCCATCAACATTCAATTCCGCAGCGGCGAAATCATTTGTGTGGAGGCCGTTGCCAAGAAGACTTACCGCTAATGGCGTAAGTAGCGCTGCTGCGCAGCGCTAGTATTTATCGGGCCAGGGGCCCCGATCTTCGTTACCGGCAGTGCCGGGTACGACCAGGATTCGGCCCAGAGATGGAATATCTCTGGGCCGTTTTTGTTTTAGAGGTAACGCGCTTTGTGTTCGCGGACAGAAGGCGCCCATAGAAGGAGCCGATCGAAATGAGAAGAGTAAAAATGATCAACGTTTTTCTGGTGGCGAGCGTTTCAGCGGTGCTGCATGGAGCCATGGCGGTGCTGTTTGTTCCCGTCATGTCACTGTTTTTCCTGGCACAGCATGCCTCCCTCAGCCAGTTGAATAACCCCATTACCGAAAACGCGATGGTACTGGCGGTCATTGCTCCTGTTGCATGGGCGGCGGTTGGATTTGCTGCCGGAGCATTCATGGGCTTTGTCTGGAACATGTTTGCCGGAGCGCCGATCAAACCGCAAATCGTCAGAATGGCGGTGCCCATCCGCGCTGCCTCACAGACGTCCGCAGCCTGATAGTTCGCCAGCGGCTGCACTTGCCGGGAACTGCCTTGCTCCCCTCAAACAAGGCAGTTCCTGCTGAGTCGGCCACGCTCGATGCAAGCTGCTGCTTCCGTTTTCAGGGCATAGCTCGCCCAAGCAGAGTAGCTGGATCGCCTTCCAAGTTGGATCGTTCCAAGCGCCAGAGGCGCGTAATTATTGAGCCCACGTCGGAAGACGTGGGTAAATATGAAACAGACGATCAGAGTCCCGGAAGGGCGATATAGGAATGCCTAACTAGCGGCAACCTTCTTAGGACGTCCCCCAAGCCTTCCATTTACTCGGGCAGCAGCACGTTTAGCAGTGCTTGTTGATTTCCCGCCTGCCTGTCCTAATCTGGCGGCCATCCACTGTCGCGATCCTAGAAATCCTTCCAGCAGAGCCGGTAAATAAATATCTGCGTCAAGTTTGGGAAAGTGAATACCAAAACCTGATGGACTGATTTCTATTTCTTTCAGTTGAGAAGGCTTCGCGTCTTCTAGTCCCTGGGCATCACGGGGCGAGAAACTCAGGTCTACTTTGGAACTGAGATGAATAACGATGCGTCCGGCCTTTCCATCATATTTAGCAGAAACAGCTTTGGGACTAGTTCTCTGCCGGTCTTTCGCGCGTGTATTCGCCAGTTCAAATTTGTCATGCATTGCCATGAAGAGCCTCCCATTCCTCGCACAGATTTCTCAGATGATTTGTGAGTACAAACTCAATCTGAACAATCTCGCGCCGCGAAAACCGGTAACTCTCTCGAAGCTCAACCGGCCCGTTCGGGCAATTCAGATTGAACAGCGCTTCGCACCCTCTGCCTATCACATGGACGTGGGCGGGACGGTGGTCGTTTGGATAAATCACTACTCTAAGCCCTTCAAACCTGAGGACTGTAGGCATTCGTTCAAATCCTAGCATAATCCTAAGCGCTTAGGTACTTCAAAGGTTTTGGATTTTTCAGCGGCGATCAGCGTTCATCAGCGGCAAATTCCTGCTCTCGACCCCACCATACGAACCTCTCTTGTTATTACCTGCCTGTTTCCCCGGCGGGCATACTGGAAACGTGAATGCCGCCAACCAGCGCGTCCTCGGCCGGTTCCGCGATTACCTGAAAGTCGAAAAAGGACTCGCTGCCCTGACGGTCGCCTCTTACCAATCAGACCTAATTCAGTTTGCGGAATTCCTGGAGCGCCGCCGCAAAGAGCTGTTGCAGGCGCGGCGCGAAGATGTTCGTGCCTTCCTGAGCCGGTTGTTTGCTCATGCAGTGAAGGATCGTTCGGTGGCCCGGAAGCTGTCTGCCTTGCGGCATTTCTATAAATATCTGCTGCTCGACCGCATGATCCAGCATGATCCTACGCTCGATATTGAGAGTCCCCGCCAGTGGAAAGTCTTGCCCAAAGCCCTGGCAGGTTCTGAGATTGATTCCATGCTGGAAGCCGTGAAGACTGCAAAGGATTCCGCCTTGGCAGCCGCTATAGCTCAGCGCGATCATGCTATGCTGGAGTTGCTCTATGCTGCCGGGGTGCGCGTCTCCGAGCTCATCAATGTGAAGCTCGAAGATCTGAAGCTGGAACTCGGGCATGTACTGGTTCGCGGAAAAGGCGATAAAGAGAGACTCGTGCCTCTCGGGCGTGCCGCGCAGAATTCCATCCGCGCTTACATTGCCGACGGCCGGCAGGCGCTATTGCAAGGGAAGATCTCGCCCATACTCTTCGTCAAGCGTGGCGGCGGACGCCTCAGCCGCCAGCGTGTATGGATGATGGTAAGAGCTGCATCTGCCTCCGGACGTCACGCCAGCCCGCACACTCTGCGTCATAGCTGCGCCACTCACATGGTAGGCAATGGCGCGGACCTCCGCACCGTGCAGACTATCCTGGGGCACGCCGACATTTCCACCACCCAGATCTACACCCATGTCGCCCTCGACCGGCTGCGCACCGTCTATCGCGAATATCATCCACGGGCTAAACGGAAATGAAGCAGGCCACGCTGCAAACCAACCCTGAAATCACTAAGGCTCTCCGGAAATTTCTGGAGTCCCTGAAAGGGAAGAACGCCTCCGAACACACCCGGCGCGCTTATCTGAAGGAACTGACCCGCTTTGCTGAATTCCTGGGGCCGGAGATGCGCTGGAAGCATGTAGATCACGTATTCATCCGTAGCTTTCTTTCTCATCTGCACGAAAATGGATTGAGCAAAGTCTCGGTGGCCCGTGCGCTGGCTGCGGTGCGCTCTCTATATAAGTGGCTGGCGCGTGAAGGGATTGTCCAGCAAAATCCCGCCAAGCTGGTCGCCACACCCAGGCTGCCCGGGAAATTGCCGCGTGTGCCTACGCTGGAAGAGATGAACGGTCTGCTTGACAGCGAAATGCCTGAACAGGCAGCTTTTCCCGAACGCGACCGCGCTATTTTCGAACTGCTTTATGGCTGTGGCTTGCGCAATTCTGAATTGACGGGCATTGACCTTGGTGACATCGATTATGCCAATGGCGTGATTCTGATTTGCGGTAAAGGAAAAAAGCAGCGCTATGTCCCCCTTGAGGGCCAGGCAGAAGAAGCATTGAAAGCGTATATGAATGCGCGCCGGAAGGTGCTGTCTGAAAGCGGCAAAACTGCTCGGCGATTGTTCATCAACCGCCGTGGCGGACCACTCACATCTCGCAGCGTCGCCCGCATCGTAAAGCAGATCGCCATAGCCAGGGGGTTGCCGCCAGACGTCCATCCGCATACGCTGCGCCATGCTTTTGGCACGCACATGCTGAGCGAGGGCGCCGATCTGCGCGCCATCCAGGAACTCTTAGGACACGAACGTCTTTCGACCACCCAAAAGTACACCCAGCTTTCCATACGCCAGATCATGGACGTCTACGACCGTACCCATCCCCGCGCCCGGTAGCTGTGATATAGTTCACGCAAAACATGGGCATTTTATCGGGTAATTTCGGTAACGGAATTATCCTCCAGGTAATCGCCATCGTGCATTTCATCCGCCGCCGTCCAGATACGCCATGCAGCAGGCAAAAGCCGCTTTCGCACAAACATTTCAACAGCAGATGGCTGATGCCACCCCGAACGAAATCAAACACCTCAATGAGATGTTGGACGGAGTCATGCAGGACGTAGTGGACACCATGCACATAGATGAAATCATTGAAGCGATGGTGCCTATGTACCAACGGCATTTCACCAATGCAGATATTGATGTCGTGCTGGCATTCTATTCTTCTCCCACAGGGCAGAAGTTCCTCAATGAACTGCCATCGATTATGCAGGAGAGCATGGTTGCTGTGGGCCCTATACAGCAGAAGATGATGCAGGAAATGATGCAAAAAGTCGGGCAGCGTACGGAAAAGCTGATTGAAGAAGAGAAAGCCAGCCAGAAGAACGGTAACTCTAAGCCACCATCCCGCAAGTAGTTCTCTGTTCTCATCCGGGCTTCGCATCATCGCAAACGCTGCGAAGCCCGTTTACTTTCCGGGATACACCTGGCGAAATCCTATTCCCGCCGGAGCCAATCTGAGTCACAATCTGCTTTAAATCTAAAGTTTTATAGCGTGAAGGGCGTCACGGTGAGTTGTGCTCAAAAGCACAACGTGACGTGTACTTTTTGCTCAGGGAACTCGAATTTTCTCAGGAAGAAGCCGCTGATGGGCGGTGTATTACCTCTGTACGCAGTCTTCTTGAGGAAAAAAGCCCTGAAAAATAAGGGGAAATCCCCTATAGAACGTGGCGATTACGGAAGTACTGTTGAACATCCTTAGAAGAACTTAAACAATGTGGGCTGGAGAGGACGATTGTCCTTCCGTAATAGATGTCGTTCCACGATGAGATACAAGGAGAGAGAAAAGATGAAGAAATACCTGGCATTCGTAGTGATGGGGTTGATGGCGACTGCGGCCTTTGCAGGCACGCAGAACACCAGCAGCAATACAGTGTCGCCGACACTTCAGGTTTCAGCAAACGTACAGTCGGCCGTCCGGCTAACTCTGAGCACTGGTACAGCGGCTACGCCCCACTGTACAGTTACACCCTTAGGCACACCGGATTACAGCGTAGATTTCGGCACGGTAGATGCATTGGCCATTAATGCGCCAACCTGCGGCAGCGTCTTTGCCCCGACAACTCCCGGAAGCAGCAACGCCATTTACTGGTCTGATTACAACCTGACGCCAGTATTTGCCGGACAGTCCACACCCAACAACACAATCACCGCGAAAGTAACCACGAATTTCACGGCTGCTGATATCGCCGTGGTTCGTGACAGCGCGAACTCCGCCACCGTACCTACGGCCGTTGGTCAGTTCACTCCGCTGGCTACCGGCGCTGTCCCGGACACGATCGTTACTAACGCCGCTAATGGCCAGGCCCAGACCCGCTTCATCGGTGTGGCCGTGAGCCCCACCAACGGCGCAGGCACTTTGACCGGAGCGCAAACGGCAACTGTAACCTTTACATTGACGGTCCAGTAATAATACTTACCTCCTCCTCCTGTATCGTCATTGATGAGTATGGTTTTGAATTGGAATGATGAGAGCAAGCAAGAGTGCAGATGCTCAAGCCACAATCTTTCCTGCCGATAAACGAAATGGAAAGGTGTGTGCGGCAGTATCTATGTCCTCAAGAGCGGCTCTCATCATTCTTTTTCTGACCTTCACCCTGCCTGCCTGGGCGGGTGCCAACTTCGACCTCGTTTCCGCGGCCGGGGGAATCACCCTGAGCCAAGTCGGCAACAACTACATCAGCTCTTTCGGAACCATGAATGCCCTGGGAATCGGCACGCCCGCTGCTGGTGTGACGGTGATCAAGCTGACCAACGGGGCGCTTTACCTTACCACCTATAGTCTTTTCGTTCATGGAGGGCTGGCGGCCAACGACACCGGCTTTGTAACAGCTTACGCCAGCACTAATTTCGGAAATCCGGTGGCGCTCGTTCTGCAAAGCTGTCCGTCTTCTTCGTCCTGTACTGCCTCCGTGCAATTCTCAAATTTGTCCACCAACGCGGGAGCCCAAACCACGGTGATTGCGCGGCCGGGGATCGCAAAAAGCGTAACCGTCAATGCCGGGCTGGCGATCTTTGTTCCTGACAATAACGGCGCCAATGCATTCCAGGGCACGGATTCAGCCGTGATTACCTTCACCATGTTCAGCAACAACAATGGAGGAGTGATCGAAACTCTCCAACTCTCGCTGAACAATCCCCGCGAGACCCTGCAAAGTGCCGTGCAACTTACGCTGGGAACTGCTACTGGCGGCCTCACTGTCTCACCCGCAGCCGATTACGCCATCAACTTCGGCAACGTGAACGGTTTGGGAATCAGTCCCTCTGCAGGATTAACGGTCAACTCCGCTACTGGCGGCGTGATTTATGCAACTCCGTACCTGCTGCAGCCTGCGTTCTCTGACCAGTCTTCAACCACGGCCACTATATCCGTGAAGAGGACCACAAACTTCGTGCATCCCACGATTCTGATACCCCAGGACGCCGCTGCCGTTACTGGCGCATTCACCCCAATTGTGGGAGGCGGGGTAACGATTACAACTACAGCCGCCAATCGAAGCACGATCACGCGCTATCTGGGGCTGTTTGTCTCCAACACGAATGGCGGGGCTGCCTTTACTGGCGCCGACACCGCCGTTCTTACATTCCAAATGACTGTGCCATGACAACCAGACGTTATTACATTTCGCTTCCCGCTTTCTTGCTGTTGGCCGCGCTGCTTTTACCAGTGGCAACTCTGGCCCAGTCCGTCGGCCTGGCTCCTGCATTGATCAGAAAACAATTCAAACCGGGCGTTCCCTTTGAATTGGAACTGGCGACGGTGAACAATGGCCAGACACCGGTAGAAATGAGCGTGCAGATTACCGATCTCTGGTATGACCAGAAGAATGAGAAGGTGTTCTCCGAGCCGGGAAGCTCTCCGCGCTCAGCCGCCAACTGGATTCAGTTCGTTCCTGAGCACTTCCAGGTTGCTGTAAACGGCACGCAGAAGATGAAGGCCATCGTTACGCCGCCTGCAGATGCCAAAGGCGGATACTATGCGACCTTGTTCGTGATTTCCACGCCGCAACTTGCCTTCGACCGCGACAAGACCCCGGACAAGCGGCAGGTATACACCAATATGCGTCTTGGATGCCTGATTCTACTGAGCGCTGAAAAAACTGAGGAATACAAGATAGAACTCAGCAATATCAAAGTTTCTCCTCCAGGCGCGAATCAGGGGCTAGACGTGTCGTTCACGCTTGAAAATATGAGCAACACTCATGTGCTGCCCCGCGCTCGCGTGGCCGTCATGGATTCCCAGCGCAAGCTGGTGGCTAAGGCGGAAACCGAACAAAAAAGATTTTTGCCGGGACAGAAAGACAGCATGCACGTGGACTGGACCGGAACTCTTCCGGCGGGGAACTACACGGCCATACTTACGGTTGCTTACGCTGAAGACCGCATTGAAACCCATCAGGTGCCCTTTAGCGTGGCGCAGCCATAGGAACGTTTCGTAATGCGCTGGAAACGGCAAATCACGATTTTGATGGCAGCGTTGAGCATCCTCGCGCTGGTGATGATTGCTGTTCCGGTGGCTTTCGGCCAATCAACGGCCAATTCCGTGTCATCGCTGCCGTCGCTGGTCGAGGTTTACTGGCAATCATCGAAGAGCGTGGTTATTCCGGGAATTACCAATCTGGTGATTCTCGATCCGGATATTGCCAAAGTTGAAACCAGTTATGACACCATCCAGTTCTTCGGCGTGGAACGCGGCGAAACCATAGCCCTTGGATATATCGGTGATAAGCCGGTAAGCATCCGCATCCGTGTGGTTGCCCGCCCGGTAATTTTCCCTTCACCCGCTATGCTGCGTCGCCAGGCCGAGCTTGCGCATGGCCTGGTTGGCTCCACGGTGCAGCTTTTCAACAGCAATGGCAATACGACTGTTTCTTTGCTCAGCAACATGGCATGGTCACAGCTTGCCGGGAATAACGGTCGGCTTGATGTTACCGCTCAGACTGAAGACAACAACTATGCCGCTGGACACACCTTCAACATCAGGAATGGTTCGGTCTATTACCACAATCCCGGCCTTGATCTTCATGCTCTCGATTACTCTGTAAGCCTCACCAATAACGATCCCATATACCACATGAGCCCCTATATCGGCTCCGATGTCATTCAGTTGCGCGGGGCCGCGGTTACGCTGAGACGCGGTGATAACCAGTACATGTTTTTCGGTGGTACTACGATTCCCTTTTTTTACCTGACTTTTGCTTCCACCCGTGACATTGGTGGATTTTCGTTTCTGCACAAGCAGTCGGACAAGCTGAGCCTGTTCACCACCAGCAGCTACATCGATACTCCTACTGATTTTCTTGGATTAAGCGGTAAGCGCGAGAATGAATTCATGCAGACCGGTGGCTTCACCTATGCACTCGATAAGCACTGGATGCTGCAGGGTACGGGTGGCGGCGGAAGCCATGGTGGAATGGGGCGCGGCGAAGTCGATTATGTGGGCAAAGGCCTGAGCTTCTTTGCCGCCGGATCAAAATCCTCCACACTGTTTCCGCTCAATCAGTTATTCTCGCTGTTTTCCAGCAATACTTCCGTGAAGAGCGGCTTGTCTCTGCGGAGCGGTGAGCATTTTACCGAGAGCCTCTATTATCAGCACTCCATCACTGACGCTTTTAACAACATCATTCACCCTGGGAGCTCCGATTATCTTTCTCCGGTGGTCATTTACAGGATCACCCGTGCCCAGGACCTGATGTTCACCTATACCTACAGCCATAACACGGGTGGATTTGCGAACCAGGCTTCTACCGGCAACCGCTTTGATACTAACTGGCGCTATCAATTGGCTCCCCAGATGTCTAACGATGCGGAACTGATCATCGGTTCAGTGCAGGATCCGCTGCAGTTGAATTCTGAAGACGAATTTACTCTCCGTGATTCTTTCAGCTTCCCGGTGAAAGGCGGCAATATGCTGGCAGCCTTCCAGCACACGCGCCGCAATCCTTCCCTGGTGCAGAAGATAAATTCGGAGCTGGGACTCCTCTCGCCTGCTTTGCAGGCAGTCTTCCTCGCCGATCCAGCGGCCTTTATTGCCAACAATAATGTGCCGCCGGAAGTGCGGGCGCTATTGGATGCCCAGGTGCCCTTCGATACTTCGGTTTTTGCTTCCGGGCAGTTTCATCTCGGCAGGAAACTCTTCTTGTCCCCCAATTTCTCTCTGGCGCGTGGCTCCTCAGGAACAAGCGCAACCTGGACGCCATTCGTCGGCTACAACCTCATCTATGAGCTGACTCCCACACTCCGGCTGAACTCGGGCCTGAGCAATGTCTGGACCTTCAACGATCACACCCATGCTGCCCAGCGCACCACGCTCTTTTCCTTCGGTTTCCAGAAGAGCTTCAGCGTGATGCCGGCCTCCTTGCTCATCGGCCACCACGGCGGGCGCATCATCGAAGGCCGCGTCTTCCGTGATACCAACGTCAACGGCACCTTCAACGCCGGTGAGCGCGGTTATCAGGGCATCAGGGTAGAGTTGGAGAATGGCGATGCTGCTCTGACCGATGAGTTAGGCCGCTTCAGGTTTAACAATGTGGATGGCGGCGAGCATATGGTTTCCCTCAGCCTGACCCAGTTTCCCGCAGCCGTGCGCATGACCACCAGGAACGAAGCTCAGGTGGATCTGATCCGCCAGAGAATTGCCATCGTGGATTTTGGCATTGTGGACTTTGCCCGCCTGATGGGAAACGTCTTCAATGACCAGCGCTTCCAGGGCAAGCGGCAAGTGGATTCCAAAGGCATCTCTGACGTTCACCTGATTCTTGATGATGGCAAGCGTCCCCGTACCATTGTGGCAGTAGGGGGCGGCGACTTTGAAGTGGATGATGTTCCGCCCGGTGATTACAAACTGACCGTAGATGCCTCTACGCTGCCGGCCAACTACACTGTCTTGGCAGATACTTTCCAGATTCACGTTGCTCCGGTCTCCACCGTGATTCAGAACATTCCTTTGCGTGCAGTGCGCTCCATCGCTGGCCGCGTCTTCCTCAAAGCCATGATCGATCCTAATGCGCCTCCTGCCGATCCCGGAAAACTGAAGATCGGCGGCATGCCCTCTGGTACGGTTCGCACTCAGCGTGGCGGACAGGGCGGCAAGATTGGCCAGGCTGGCGGACAGGTCACCCATGGCGTTCAGCAGGGACCGGGCGGTGCAGGCCAGGGAACTGAGTACAATCTGGTTCCGCTCTCCGGCATCCAGCTCAGCGCCGGATTTGGCAACGTGAAGACTGACGAGAACGGCAACTTTCTGTTGCGTGACCTGCCGGCCGGAGAACTCAACGTGACTATTGTTCCGGTGAAGCCGGTGCCCGCAGACATGAAGGTTCCCAGCGGTGTGGTTCGCCTTCCGGCAGATCCCATCCAGGTGCAGGGCGCGACCATCGTGATCAGCAATCCCGATCTGGTGCCGTATCTTCTCGACTCTGACCATACCAAGACCCTGCCAATCAATAGAAAGGACGCACCGGAACCTGCTGCCAAAGCCACTCCTGCAGTGCCTTCGCCTGCTGTGCCGCCCGGTACTGCGCCTGCCGCTCCTGCGGCGCAGCCTGCGGGCGCTGAGATCAGCGCTCCGGCCCCGCAGCCTGAAACTGGAAGGAAAATGGTTTCCCGAGGAGCGCCCCTGGGAACACTGGGTATCTCTGAACAGAGGACTGTGGGCGACTTGACCCTGAAAACGGCTGCCTGCCTACTGAAGCACGATTGTGACGGTCTTCAGGACAGCATTCGTAGTGCCGCCGCTTCCGGTGATTCTCACTAATAGGTGTATCTCTTCCTTGATATCCATGTACTGTTTTTGATCCATCAGGTTGTAGCTGACGCCGGAGTCCTCCCTGTGTTTCTTGTGTGGCGGCCGCATCACGACGGGAATAACATTTACCCTGACGTGAAGTTCCGCTTCAGGTTTCTTGCTGCGTGGACGTCCATTTTGTGCCAGGGCAGAAGTGCTGATGAACAATAGAATCAAGGTAATGACAAAGCAGCGTGAGCGGCTACGCTGCCATGCATGAGTACAGATCTTGGCGTGCATTGCATTTCCCCCCGCGCGCCTTCACTCTCGTTCCAGCGCGTGGTCTTTTTATGGGAAGAAATGAAATGGTCCACTCGTGTGGCACAGCCGCCGGGGCTCCCATTGTGCGCCGGGGTTTGCGCACAATGGGGTGGAGTCGCCCCCGGCTGTGCGGATTATCTTGAAAGAGGAAAACGATATTTGCACAACGTAGCTCTACAAACTTCGTCCGCCTCTGTGATCTCTACGTCAACTGCACCTTCTCCAACCAATGGGCGATCTCTACGTTCCATCCCATCTTAGAAGAGATGGTCTGTTGCAGCAGAGAGGCTGCCTCGGCTTCGCCATGTACCAGATAGGTGCTTTGTGGCTTTTTCCTGAAAGTCTGCAGCCAGCGCAGCAGTTCTTCTGTATCTGCATGGTCGCTGAACTGCTCCAGCGCCGCCACCCGTGCCCGGATCGACACCTCTTCCGAGAAGATGCGCACCGTTTTAGCCCCGCTTTTGATGATCGCCCCACGCGTGCCGGGTGCCTGAAATCCGATAAAGATGACCTGATGGCGCGGATCGCTCAGCCGCTGCATCAGGTGATGGAGAACCCGTCCGCCGGTGACCATGCCGCTGGAGGAGACGATGATGCAGGGGTAATGCACCTCGTTGATCTTTTTGGAATCCTCCTGCTTGGGCGCGAAATGAAATCCCTCCCAGTTCAGAGGAGAGCCGAATCGCTGCACCAGCCGCTTGGCTTCATCATTGAATTCGTTGCTGTATTTCATGAAGATCTCGACCGCCTTGATCGCCATGGGGCTGTCACTGAATACCGGCACACGCGGAACCTGGCCTGATTCGATCAGGTCTTTCACAATGAACAGAAACTTCTGTGTGCGCTCCACCGCAAACGCCGGGACGATCACGCTGCCACCATGATGCACCGCGTCTGAGATCAATTTGGCCAGTTCGGGGCGCACATCCGTATGGGGATGGTTGCGGTTGCCGTAGGTCGATTCCATCACCAGCACGTCCGGATCTTCGTTGCTATCCGGACCGGCGTGCACTACGCGGCCCGGTGCGGTGGGATCAAGCGGCACCCGGCCAATGTCACCGCTGAACAGGAATTTGCGCGTGCCCCCATTCTGGTTGAGAAAAACCTCCACCATCGCGGAACCGAGAATGTGTCCGGCATGGACATAGCGAAATGACATGCCGTTGGAGAGCTGCTTCAGTTCGCCAAAGTCCACTGGTTGGAACTGTGCCAGGCAATCCTCTGCGTCCTGAAGCGTGTAAAGCGGCAGCGCTGGCTTGTGCTTGGACGATCCTTTCTTATTATGGTATCCAGCTTCTTCTTCCTGCAGGTGCCCCGAGTCGGGCAGCATGACCGAGCAGAGATCAATCGTCGGCGGGGTAGCGTAGATGGGACCTTTGAAACCCTCCTTGACCAGCCGCGGTATGTAACCGGCATGGTCGAGGTGAGCATGAGTAAGCACGATAGCGTCAATCTCCCGTGCCGGAACCGGTGTTGGCTGCCAGTTGCGCTCGCGCCATTCTTTCTGGCCCTGGAACAACCCGCAGTCGAGCAGAACCTGCAGTCCCTGTTTGCCGCTGATATCTTCTGATGTGTTGATGAGGTGTTTTGATCCGGTCACGGTGCCGGCCGCGCCAAGAAATTGCAGATAGGCCAAGTTTCGCTCCTCTGGAGGTTCAGTGAATGAAGTTCGCTGAATGATGTGTCGATGAAATTCGGGAATACAAAACTATACGCTTAGCCTCAGAATTTTTCCCCTATATTACTAACGTTCGAATTCTTCTCTGCTTGCGACGAATTCTCCCGCGCAGCGAAAGATGGGTGCAGTCCAGAGGGAGCAACACACCGCCAAATTCAATACACATCAACTACTTTTGTTACCTTTGCGTCCTCTGCGTCGCATTGATATATACAAAATTCTTGTTTTCCTGCAAAGATTTTCATGCTGCTTTTGCATCCTTCCATATCCAAGCTTTGGCGACCGAAAATTTTGAGAGACTAAACAGTGCCGGATCAAATACACATCAACTACTTTTGTTACCTCTGCGTCCTTTGCGTCCTCTGCGGTAAAAGGTTTTTGGTTGTGGCTCGCCACGCTGTGTTGTATTGACATCTAAGTCACTAAGATGAGGGGGGACTTGCGAATAACTTTACAACTTACGATTGTGGCACTGCTGTTGAGCGTCTCTCCTGCCATGGCGCAGAACCAGCAGAGTACCGGCACGCGTAGCGTAAGCAAAGGCTCACAACAGCCGCTGACTGTCGGCGGCAAATTCCGTTATTTTGCGAATGAATCCTTCCGCCCTGGAGTCTTCCTGGTTGCGGGCTTTTATACCGGCCTGGCAATGGCCAATCCCCCAAAAGCTTATCCACGCGAATGGCGGCAGGGCGCAGCCGGGTTCGGCCGTAACTATGGCGATTTTATTGCAAGCTGGACGGCGGTGCAGGGCGGAAAGTTCATTGCGGCCTCCGCGCTGCATGAAGATCCCCGATACATTCGTTCCAGCAGCCGCAATCTTTTCGCGCGAGCTTTTCATGCGGTCAGCTTTGCCGTAATCGACAAATCAGATACAGGTCACAACCGGCCGGCACTATCGAACGTGGCGGGCGCCTTCGCTGGAGACTTTGTTGGCAACGCCTATCTGCCTGATGGATGCAACGACGTGGCGCATGGGCTCCAGCGCAGTGCCCTGGCTCTCAGCGGATTTGCCACCAGCAACCTCGTCTACGAATTCCGTCCCGAGATAAGAAAAATCGGCCACAAACTTAAAATTCCATTCATTGATAAGTTCTGAAAGCTTCGCGTCCTTCGCGGCCTTGGCGGTAATTCTACGACGCTGTTTGTGCGCGTGATGCTCCCTGCAGCAATTTCACCCGCAACGCCTTATTGAGGGGTTCCGAATAGAAGCGCGCCACCAGGTAACCCAGCGCTCCCGAGAGCGCGGTCATTGCCAGAAACCACAGCAGAGCCGAGTTCAGAGGCTGCTGAGAATGGTAGAAGATGCCCACCAGGGGCCAGATCACGAACATGTGCGTCAGGTAGATTTCGTAGCTGTTGCGGCCATACCAGCGAAGAATAGCTGTCGACCAGTGTCCACTGGAAGAGCTGGTTTCGAACCGCTGCTGCACAGCAATGACCAGCATTGCCGTTCCCAATTCCAGCAGGGTTACCTCCAGCCCGATTTTATATATCCCCAGCAGCCCGGCGGTGGCGCGGAAAACCGTAATAAAAATGCACAAAGATGTCCCCAGCATTCCCAGTACGATGTTGGCGCGGCGGCTCAATTGAATCTTCCGTACCAGAATTGCCGCCAGACAGCCCAGTGCAATTCCATCCATACAGGAGAGGTAGCCGTTATCGCTCCAGTACGGATTGTGAGTAAAAACCGTCCGGGCAAATGGGCCAATCACCACGAAACTAGCCAGCACGGAAATCAGGGCCCATTGTTTTCGTGTCCAGATGCACACCAGCGGAAAGAAGAGATAAAACATCTCCTCGATGGAGAGCGACCAGAGGACATCCCATGAAGCCGGCAGATAACCAGTGCGCGATTCCAGCCAGTTGACGTGAAACGTCAGCGCTGCAATTAAAGCGCGTGGCAGGGAACTGCGCTGTGGGTTGATGACAAACTGCGGAGCGTGGGCAAGATGAAGGATGCTGAGAGCTGCGAGTAAGGCCAGCAGGCAGGGCATGATGCGGGCGAATCGCATCACATAGAACTGCCGCTGGTTGACCTGTTGCAGCGTGCCCCAGCGTTTCAAAGACCACGTGGTGATCAGGAACCCGGAAATCACGAAGAAGACGATCACTCCGTAATATCCGTTCCAGAACAGGACGCGATGTGTGGCAGGGGAGAGCAGCTTTCCCAGCGAGCAGTTCTGAAACCTGATCCGCAGGTTGATGTGGTGCAGAACGACTGCCACAATGCACAGCCCGCGCAGGACATCAATCCCCTGAACACGCTTTTCAGTTTGCGAGGAAGGCACCCTTCAGGCTTGCTCTTTTCTGTGAATTCAACTCCCTAATCAGGTTCTATCACAGCTTCGGTGTCGCCAGCCATCCAGCTTTTGCCTTGTTTCCATTGCGTCGTTCGCATTGCCTCAGACCAGTTCTTCCGTGATGTGGTCACCAATATTTATGGGGCAATGTCAACCACGAAGCACCGGCGGTGGACTCGCAAAAAAGCGGCGCTTGTGCGCCGCTTTTTGTTGCTCTCTCTGCTTTCATTATTTGGGTATAACCGGTTTGTTCTGCGTCTTGCGGTCGTAAACATAACCACCGCCTCCGCCGGCCAGGGCGCCAACGGCTGCGCCTTTCTTGCCGCCGACTAATCCACCAACGGCTGCGCCACCCAGTGCCGAGCCGCCAATAATGGCTGCTGATTTTTTCTTCGAGCGGCGGCGTACACGCTTTTTGACCGGCGTGGCCGCGGAAGAGTTGTAAGCGGCTGCCGCCATGAAGCTATGGCTCGCTTGCGGCAGCGCTGAATGAAAGCTCTGGGCTGGCAGGCTCATGGCCGCCAGCAGAGGCGCAGCCATAAAGGCGCGCATAAATCTGTTCTTCGTCATTGGTCCTCCCGGAGACATTCACGATGCTGGCACACAAATTCCCGTGGCTGTGTGCATAATGAAGTCTTGACTGATCTGTTGTTGAGTAAGATGAGCGGGAAGGCCACGCGAGTTGGAGCTTTTTCGAGAGCAGCTCATAAAAAGGAGAATCAACCAAATAAGGGAGGCAGTATCGTTTAAGATTAAAAAACGTCTTTCATGCGATTGCCCTGATAAAGAACCTGAGCGTTCGTATGCAGTCATTTTCTGGTATTTTCCACGACTTCTTCTTCCGAACCGGTTCTATTCTAGACATCAGGCCTGGCTGTCCCTATTTTCTGTTGACGCGCAACGCGATAGAACGATAAGTTTGAGGACAAGTCGATGACGGTACCTGAGCAAAGCCGTATTCCGGGCGGACTTGATATGCCCCTCGCCTGTTTGTGCGCGCCTGAACCTCTATCCTCCTTTGGGAATGCGGCCCTGGTAGTAGCCCATCCCGGGCACGAACTGCGGGTCTTTGGATGGATGTCGCAATGGAAGCCGCGTGTCTATGTCATCACCGATGGCTCTGGCCGCCATGGCGTATCCCGGGTACCTTCCACCTCCCGCATACTGGACAGGCTGAATATCCCTTCCGGTGAAATCTTTGGCTGCATCAACGATACTGGAATCTATCAGGCTATTCGGCAGCAGGATTTCTCGTTCTTTCTGAGCGTCACTGACCGCTTGGCTTCCGCTTTGATCAAGCATCGCATCAGCTTTGTTGCCGGAGATGCCACCGAAGGCTATAACACCTCCCACGATCTTTGCCGGGTTATAGTGAATGCTGCCGTGCAGATTGCCTCATGTGCATCGGCGGTGCCCATTGCAAATTATGAGTTCTGCCTCACCGAATGGGATCAGACGGGCTCGGCTGTTCACGATGACCGGTGCCTGCATTTCCGCCTGAATGATCAACTGCTCTCACACAAGCTGGAGGCGGCGCAGCAATATGCCGAGCTGAAAGAGGAAGTCTCCGCCGGAATTGCCCACCGTGGCGCGGAATACTTCCGCCTGGAATGCCTGAGAAAAGTGAACTGGGATCGGGAGCGCATCCTGTCGGAGAAGCCGTTTTATGAGACATGGGGTGAGCGGCGTGTCAGCAGCGGCGCATATCCATCCGTAATTCGCTATAGAGAACACATCTTGCCGCTGACTGCGGCGATCATGGATCATGCTGCACGCATCTCTGCTCGCCGGCCCGCTGCGGCGGCGGTACGTTGAAAATCCTCCTCACCAACTCGGATCTTGATCTCTACGCCGGCACACAGGTTGTGGTGAGGGACTTATCGCTGGAGCTGCAAAGGCTGGGCCATCAGCCCATGGCCTGGTCCCGCAAGCTCGGAGATGTTGCCCGTGAGTTGCTGGCCCACGGGGTTGAAGTCACAGATGATTTGCGGCGGTTAAGCAGTGCCCCGGATGTGATTCATGGCCAGCATCATCCTCTGGTGATGGACGCTTTGCTGCATTTCCCCAATGTTCCTGCGGTACTGGTTTGCCACGCGGCCAAAGGTTTCACGGAAGCGCCCTTTTATTCACCCAGGATCATGCGCTACGTGGCCGTGGATAACCGCTGTCGCGCGCGGCTTGAGAAACATTCGCAGATTCCTGCGCACCGCATTCAGGTGATCTTGAATGCCGTTGACCTGGAGCGTTTTCGTCCCCGGGGCCGGCTGCCTGCACGGCCACTGCGCGCCGCTGTTTTCAGCAACAACGCCAGCCGCTTTACTCATCTGCCTGCCATTCGCAAGCTTGCAAAAGAAATGGGATTGCAACTGGAGGTATTAGGACGGCGGCGGGGAAAAACTGTGCCCGATCCGCAGAATTTTCTTCCCCGCTATGACGTTGTTTTTGCCAAGGCGCGCTGTGCCCTGGAGGCCCTGGCGGTTGGCAACGTAGTGGTGCTCTGCGATGTCGCCGGTGCGGGCCCGCTGGTGACGACAAAAAATTTCGATGCACTGCGTCCCATGAATTTCGGGGCCGGGGTGCTGGTGAATCCGGTTTCGGCCGGAGTTCTTCGCGCCGAACTCGAGCGTTACGACCCTGTAGATGCTGCCCAGGTATCCGCGCGCGTGCGCAGCGAAGCCGGCTTGCAGGCGGCTGCTCGCCAGTGGCTTGATGTTTATGCCTCAGCCGTCGAAGAATTGGCGCGCACTGAAATTCATCCCAGCGAGGAGAATGCTGCGACAGAGAACTATTTCCAGCAGTGGGGACGTGAAAAACGATTAGAGTGGGCCAAGGCGCAGTTCCGCAGGATCAAGTCAATTCCCCTGGTTGGCACGGGTTTGCACCATCTGGGACGCCGCGCGGCGCGAGCCTGGATGAAGAATCCCGAACTCTAGGCCGAAACTCGCTCCTTCTGGCCAGCATGAATATCCCTGTGAATGCCGCCAGGGGCAGCAGTAATCCGGCCAGCGGGAAAAATGACTCGGCCGAAAGAAAGATCACCGTTGTCCACCAGCTCAACTTTGATCCAGCATCGGAAACAGCCGCGGCCAGCAGCATTAGAAGAAGAGCTGTGCCCGCAGATGTAGCGAACGGCCGCTGCATGAATGATTTAAACCTGCATGCAATCAGCGGAGCCAGCACACATCCCAGTAAGGTCAGAACCAGGGCCGCCACTGCGTAGGGCACAGAGAATTTCAAAAGGTATTGCGCATGATGCTGGTAGAACTCGTACTCTGTAGGCAGATGCGGCTTTCCCCAGTAGATTCCCGGCCCCGGCCCGTGGCCTCCATTGCTGATAGGCGCAATCTGCCAGAGCAGGTAAAGAGCGAGAAAATAGTAAACCGGCGTACACCATAGCCAATAGCGCCGGTCGGTACGCTTGCGCGTTCGTGAACTCGACCAGAAGACAAATGCGGCCACATTGGCCAGCAGCAGGGTAGTGACCACTGCGACTCGCGAATCCCATGCGGCAGCAAGCACGGCAACCCCGGCCAGCACCGCCGCCCGTAGTGCCCGCTTGAATTGCAGAACGCTCACACCAGATTAGACACCACAGCGGCAAGAAAGGGCATCCGCCGCTCGAATTGCATTGTTACTTTCCCAATCAGTGTTCATCCGTGTTCATCTGTGGTGAATTTTGGTTTTCAGCGTTATTAGCGTTCATCAGCGGCAAAAATGAACCGCCGTTCCGCTGATGCAATGATGGCTATTTGAGGTTCGTGTCCGGGATACTCTGAAACGCAATTCGTGGCGGTGCGGTTTCACGCACAGTATGAATGCCGCCCAGATACAAAGTGCTTGAACCGTACTTCTCATTGACCGTGTCCATCACCTGCGCGAGGCGGTTGAACTTCCATTCGCCGTACATGTCGCCAAAAAGGCTCAGGTTCTGCATCTCTTCCGGAACCAGATCCACAAGCGCCACACTCACCAGCACCGGTTTCAGTTTGGGACACTGCGCCCACGCCTGCTGGAAGACATTTATCAGCGTCATGGTGTCCTGGCAGGCAGGGAAGCCGAGATTTGCCTCCCACAGCGGACGCTCCGAATGCAGCCAATAGGAGCTGCCGGACTGCTCATCCTTGCCTTTGGAAAAAAGAACGAAGATGCTCATGCCGCTGGTGAAGAGTTTTGCCCGGCGCAGGCGCACTGCAGCTTTGTGCAGCAGCTTCTGGCCAACGGCGGCGGCCTGCTCGCGGGTGCGCAACTCCGGCGGCAGCACATGCTGATGTCCAATACTGGTCTTCTGTGACGCGGGATCATCAAAATCCAGGCCGCGCAACTTGAGCCAATAGCGTGTTCCCAGCACTCCTCCCCACAATTTGGTCATGGCATCCATATCGAGATCCAGAAGCTGCTTCATGGTCACGATGCCCTGCTTGCGCAAGCGCAGCTCCATGCGTTCGCCGACTCCCGGAATATCGCGCAGCTTAAGAAGAAGGAGCACCTCGGGAAGCTGATTGCGGGTGATCATCACCAACCCATCGGGTTTTTGCATGTTGGAGGCCATCTTGGCCAGCAACCGGTTGGGAGCCAGTCCAATCGAGCACCGCAGGTACTCGCCCACTCTATTACGGATCGCCTTTTTCACCTGTTGCGCCAGAGTGCGCGCAGGTTGCGGTTCACGCTCACGGCCCATAAGCTGGCATTCCATTTCATCGACAGAAACAATCTTAGAAACGTGAAGGCAGCTCTCCACCGCTTCTTTGATCCGGTTATGGTACTTCACATAAAGATCATGGCGCGCTTCGATCACCTGCAGAGCAGGGCAGCGTTTCTTGGCATCCCCCAATTGAGTTCCGGTGCTCACGCCAAAGGCTTTGGCTTCATAGCTGGCGGCGATGCAGCAGGTGGAATCGACATCTACGGTCACAACTGCCGTCGGCTTGCCGCGAAGCTGTGGCTGCTCCTGTTGTTCGACCGAGGCGAAGTAGGAGTTCATGTCCACGAACAACCAGTTCACCTGCTCGCCAGGATTGGCTATACCCGCCATAAGAAATACGATACTATAGAGGCGAATAAAAGGCGATATACATCACCGGAGAAAAACCGACAATGTCCAGAAAACTCTCGTTCATTGCCATTGTGGTTCTCGTCATATTGGGAATTGCTTACAGCCAGAAGCAGGAAACCAGCAACCAGCGCCAGTTGTTTCTTGTGTTTCTGAAGCGGCCTGCCAACCCTCCGCAGCTCGACAAAGAGGCAGCGGAAAAGCTTCAGAACGAGCACATGGCCAACATCAGGAAGATGTATGCGGAGAATAAGCTGGTTATGGCTGGCCCCTTTGGTGCGGATACACCGCTGCGCGGAATTTTTGTCCTGACCGCCAGCTCGGCCGAAGAGGCAACCAAATGGGCCAATGAATATCCAGCGGTGAAAGCGGGACGGCTCGCCATAGACGTGCGTGGGCCATGGAGAATCAAGCCCGAAGAAGCCATTCACCACCTGGACCAAGAAACGCAGGGACTGGAGCAGTACACACTAGTCTGCATGTTTCGTGGAGAGAAATGGACTCCGGAGTTTCCCCTGAAAGATTACCTCCCGAAGCACCTGGCTTTCCTGCAGGACATGATGAGCAAGGGAAAAATCGCAGTGGCTGGCCCATTCACGGATCGAGGCGATCCTCTGGGAGTCTCGATCTACACGGTTCCCGCGGATGAAGCCATGAAGCTGGCCCAGGATGATCCCCTGGTCAAAGCAGGCTACTTCAAACTCGAACCTCATGCCTGGCTCACCGGTAAAGGCGTGCTGGCGCCGGGAATGCCCTTCAAACCGCAACCACACTAGCCTTATTCGAAATTAAATCAGCGTCATCAGCGTTCATCAGCGGCAAAGAGTTTTTTCAATCCTCAAGGAATGTCTTCAGCCGGGAGAGCGCCTGATCTCATTGTGCAAACACAGTGCAGGTAAACCACGCAAATCATTGCAACCATTGGCCCGTTCCACACATCTTTCCTGAGTAGCTACTGAACGGAGCGGGTGCCTGATTTCGCGCGCTGGCAGCAAGAGACCGCAAATAAGACTACTGATAAGATTGGGTATGCTGATGATCCTCAAGGGGTCAAAGGAGAATTTTTGAATGTGCGGTATTGTGGGTTTTCTCTCAGCCGGCCATCTTAATCGGCCCGCCGCCCTCACAGTCTATTCTGACCTCATCCAGAACCTGAAGGATGCGCCTGGCCGTAACGAGTGGAACAAGGTTGAGAATGCTCTTGCAACCCTGGCCGGCAGCTTCGATGAGTTGATGTCCTTCGCGACCTTTCACGATGTTGTTACCCACGCTCCCAGCAAGAATGTCCTGACGAATCTTGTCTCAGCATTGAAGAGCGCGCTTGATGTGGTTGGCAAGCGCATTGCCGAAGGTGGATCGTCTGACCTGTTTCGCAAACTGAGTGAAAGCCTTCGCGATTACCTGTGGCAGGTCGAGGTTGAAGTACTGGGCCTGGAAGACAAGCTGAATGCCATCCTGCCCGATGCAGAGAGCAAGAAAAATACCGCGCGCCTGTTCCTGGCGTGGTCTGTTGAGCGAGTGCTTGGCAGCCTGGATAAATTAGAGGTCCGGGGCCGCGATTCCGCGGGTGTCACCGTCGTCCTTCCGCTTAAAGCAAATTGGTCGTTGAAGCCGTCACTCAATGACGAACTCAAGCGCCGCTCCGCTATCGACGAGACCGCCACCGGTAATGCCGTGCTGTCATCCAGCAAGAAACGTCCGGTGCTCCGGGTAATGCATAAGGTTGCGAACTTGGTAGGCAAGCTGGGCGATAATGGAGCTGCCCTGCGTGCAGCTATCAAGGGAGACTCTCTGCTCTGGGCAGCCGCAGAGGCCCTGAATGGAATCAACATTGTCGCGCATACGCGCTGGGCTTCGAACGGGCATATCACCATTGCCAATTGTCATCCGGTTTCAGGGCAAGTGACCGGCAGCCCCGCAGGCCGCGACATTCTCGCCGTAATCAATGGTGACATCGATAACTACGCGCAATTGCTGGCTACCGCTGTCCGCAGCCGTGGCTTCGAGTGCAATCACGCAGTCACGACCGATGCCAAGATTCTGCCGGTCAAGCTCGCTCTCGATACCGATCCTGCCGCCGTGCCGGATGAGCGAGTCATGATGGCATTGCGGGCATGCAATGGTTCATTGGCTACTGCTGTCCAGTTCATGGACGAGCCCTCACAACTCATCGTTGGGCAGCAGGGAAGTGGTCAGGCGCTCTACATTGGCGCAACTGCTGATGGATGGATATTCGCTTCAGAGGTCTACGGCCTCGCTGCTGTCTGCCGCAGCTACCGCGCTATGAATACCGGCGGAGAAACCGGCGTGGTGGCGGATTTGGCAATACGGGGTGACGAACTGGTTTTCAGCGGAAGACGAGTTACGGGCGAGCCCTGGAATTCTTCGGTGGAAGAAATCAGCATCTTCTCCCGCGATATCTTCCGCGGAGAATACGACCACTTCATCGAAAAAGAAATTGCGGAAGCAGCGGCCAGTGTGCGCAAGACCTTTGCCGGGAAATATGTCTTTGAAGGCCACGGAGTCAAGTTTCTTACCGCTGCTTTCGGCAATGGTGCGGCGCTGGCTGAGCGCCTGCACGCCAGTGACAGAAAGCCGGTCCGGCGCATCCTGATCATCGGCCATGGTACGGCCTCGATTTCCGGCTTCGGTATCTCCTATCTCATGAAGCGCGCGCTGAGCAGGGCTTCTCTGGATGTGGAGTGGTCAAAGGCTTCAGAACTCTTCGGCTTTGCCTCGAATAGC
>Ga0066662_10000163_pt1 | contig 27592 bp, 18 predicted proteins | sample GraSoiAngelo_111_FD_133939 | JGI IMG/M metagenome (GOLD analysis project Ga0066662, IMG submission 133939) | Grasslands soil microbial communities from the Angelo Coastal Reserve, California, USA - 14_0903_12_40cm | ecosystem: Environmental > Terrestrial > Soil > Grasslands | place: USA...
CTCACTCCTCCAGCGCACCCGGTCTCCCGTCCGGTACAATCGCTCTCCCGCTGTCCTGCTAAAGACATGGGGAATGAACTTCTCAGCGGTCAATCCCGGCTGGTTCAAATATCCACGCGCCAATCCCCTTCCTCCCAACCATAACTCCCCGGCCACTCCCACTGGCACTACTCCCATCCCTTCATCCAGCACGTATGCCTGTGTCTCCGCGATCGGCCTGCCGATGCCCACACTGCTCCTCTCTTCCCCACGCTCCATACACCCCCAGGTCGAGTAGGTCGTGTCCTCCGATGGCCCATACAAATTAAAAACCGATTCCACCGTACCCAATCCGTATATCTCCTCCACCAAACTGCGCTGCAGCGCCTCCCCCGCCAGGTTCACCACCCGCACCGACTCCGGCAACGCTTTCATCCTCACCAACTCGGTCATCGCCGAGGGCACCGTGTTGACCAGCGTGATCTTTTCCTCTCCTCGCCACTCCTGCAAGGCCAGCGCATCCGCCGCCATAATTACCTTCCCGCCCCAACTGAGCGGAACAAATATCTCAAACACCGAAAGATCAAAGCAGATCGACGTGCACGCCAGAACCCCAGACATCGCTTCTCCGCTGAATGCCTCTCTCGCCCAATGCATTAACACTCGCGGCCCTTCATGCACTATGGCTACTCCTTTAGGCCTTCCCGTAGACCCGGAGGTATAAATCACATAGGCCACATTTTGCAGATCAACACTGATGCCCGGATTGGCCCCGCTTTCTATGCCAATTTCCTCCACCCTCTCATCCACACAAATCTTTTCTGCCGCACTCCACTCCAACAGTTCCTTGAATTTCCCCTCTGTCAGTACCAGTGCCGCCTGCGCGTCCTCCATCATGAACTGCAGCCGATCCGGCGGATAGTTGGAGTCCAGGGGCACATACGCTCCTCCTGCCTTAAGCACCCCCAGCATGCCCACTACCATCTCCAACCTTCGTTCTAAACAAATCCCCACCCGCACTTCCGGCCCCACTCCCAGCTTCCTTAAGTAGTGTCCCAACTGATTGGCACGCCGGTTCAGTTCTCCATAGCTAATACGCTGGTCTTCATACTCCACCGCTACCGCCTGCGGCGTCCGCTCCGCCTGCTGCTCGAATAGTTCGTGCATGCAAAGAAACGGATAGCTTGCCTCCGTCCGGTTCCATTCTTTCAGCAACTGCTCCCGCTCGGCCTCACTCAGCAGCGGCAAATCCGATATTCGCCGCCCGATGCCGTGAAGTGCTCCACCTAGCAGGGTAAGCAGATGCTGTGCCATGCCGTTGATGGCCCCATCGTCAAACATTGCTTTGCGATATTCGAAGCAAAGCTCGGAGACATCGCCGAATTGACGAACGCTTAGGGTCAGGTCAAATTTTGCGCCGCCGTTATGAACATCAACGAGCATCACATCCAGTCCTGAAAGGGAAAGACGGGGCGCCTCCTGGAAGACAAACATCGTTTGAAAGAGTGGGGTTCCCCGGCGATCATGACCGGGATTCACCGCCTGAACAACGCGCTCAAAGGGAACGTTCTGATGTGCAAAGGCATCTGTGCACATGGCGTAGGTCTTTGCGAGTAACTCTTGAAAGGTGTCGTTGATATCCAGGCGAAGCCGCAACGCCAGAGTGTTGATAAAAATGCCGATCAGTTTCTCAAGGACGGAATAGGGTCGAACGGATACTGCAGTGCCGGTCACGATATCGTCCTGGCGTGTGTATCGCCATAGTAAAGCGACAAACGCAGCTAGCCATATCATGAATGCAGTTGCGCCAGATTGCTGGGCAACGTTCTTTGCCCGGACCATGAGTGATGGATCAATGATCACGGTTTGCCGGCCAGAGGAACTGGTACAGGCAGTGGACGTGTGTACCACCAATGCTGTTGGTGATGCGCCGGCAAGCTGCGTGGTCCAATATTCCAGTGCGTCTTTCTCTCCAGCTTCGTCGTGATGTTCTCGCTGCCAGCGCGCGAAATCAGAGTATTGCGCCGGAAGATCGGGAAGCAGCAGAGGCAAGTCTCTCGAATAAGCTTCGTAAGCAGAGGCAACTTCCTGGAGGAGTATCCGAAACGACCAGCCATCGATCACAATGTGGTGAACAACCAGCAGAAGTAAACCTTCACAATCACCGGTGCGGTAGATTTTGGCCCGCAGAAGAGGACATGTGGCCAGATCGAAGGGCAAGCGAGCTTCTGCCGATGCCATATCCATCGCCACCGACAACCTGTCAATCTCCTTCCTCTGCCGGAGGTCCTCAATCCCAAGGGGAATAAAAACATCTGAGACCGCCGCTTCTACTGCTCCATTGATCTCTCTGAACTTGCTTCGAAGTATTTCGTGACGCCCGACAACCTGGTTCAGGCTCTTTTCGAGCGCTTGTTCATCGATTTGCCCTTTAAGGCATACCGCAAAGTGCTCGTTGTAAGCGGGGTCCTCAGGATTCAACTGATGCAATAGCCACAGTCTCTCTTGAACAAACGATAGTGGCGCTGGCCCGTTGCGTCGTTGCGGATCGCTCCGAAAAGGTTCCTCACTGGCCAGTCCCTGTTTCCGGGCAAGTGCATGAAATAATGCCAGCTTTTTCTGTAATAAAGTGGAGTCTGCCATGAAGATTATTGAAGAGAAGGTTGATCTACTTCGTCGAGCATGACCTCGACTTGCGCCTCAGGAAGCTCTCGGACGGCCTTGAACAATTCAGCGCAGCGCAGCGCACGGTCTCCGGCCAGGCTGCGGATCTCTTCCGCCAGGGCTTCGATTGTGGAGTACTTGAAAAATGTTCCGATATCGATGTTGACCTGAAAAATTTCACGTACCAGGGCAGCCAGTTTCATAGCCAATAAGGAATGTCCGCCAAGATCAAAGAAACTCTGGTTGATGCCTATTAACTCCACATCCAGCAACTCAGACCACATTTCCGCGAGGACTTCTTCCACGGCATCTTGTGGTTTCTTCGGCAACTGACTGCTGCTTGCGGACGTGCCGCTGGCTGTGGTCAGAAGCTTTCGGTCTAGCTTACCGTTTGGCGTCCGGGGCATATCCTCAAGCCAGATGAATCTGGCCGGCATCATGTATTCGGGCAACTTGGCTGCCATGAATACACGCAGTTCCTCTGCAGATGGGCGGTGCCCCTCCCTCGCCATCACATAGCACAGTAACTCGGAACTTGCTTCGTCTTGAGATTCCACCATTGTGGCCGCTTCACGAATAGCCGGGTGACGGCTTATGACGTCTTCGATTTCTCCCAGCTCAATCCGATATCCACGGAGTTTCACCTGATTATCAAGACGCCCAAGAAACTGCAGCCGGTACTCACGGGTGAGCCTGCCACGGTCCCCCGTACGGTACATCCGCGCTCCGGGGAATGCAGAAAACGGATCTGGAACGAACCGAGCCGCTGTAAGGTCGGGGCGGCGCAAATAGCCTCGGGCGACCCCTTCGCCGCCGATACAAATTTCACCAGGCACGCCCACAGGAACCAGTTCTCCGTAGGCATCGGCGACATATACCTGCGTATTGGCCAGCGGTCGTCCCAGAGTGACCTGAACGGCATCGCGGCTCAAAAGATCCGATGTTGACCAGATACAGGTTTCGGTTGGGCCGTACATGTTATGGAGGCTCCCCGGCACACTCTTCATCAAGCGTTCAGCAGTAGCCGCAGGCAGCATCTCGCCGCCGACCAGCATGCAGTTGAGTCCTTTGAGCACATCCTCCCGGTCAAGCAGCACTCGCGCCAGTGAGGGTGTGCACTGAAGATGACTTGGGCAACGATCAAAACCAGTTAGCTGAGTTTCTGACTGGTGTTTCACTTCGGCCAGCAAACGCAAACTTTCAATTACTGAGGTGGTGTCCACTCCGAAATCGATCAGGCATGCTACTTCGTCGACCTTTGCCTCTTTCAAACGCTCGATCATTTTCAGGCAGCGTCCGGGTGTTCCGAATAGCCCGCTGGTTTCGAAGTAGCGATCAAAGGCCGCAGTCAGGAGAGTCTTCATCTCAGGACCATTGATATCTTCAGGAAGGGCTACCCCGATGCTGCGGGCAAAGTTTTTAATCAGCGCCACCGAATCCTTCAAATACGCGATCATCGGTTCGCGCACTTTCTCTCTGACAGCATCGGTATCGTGTCCCACAAACGTATGCAACATCAGCGTGACCTTTCCTTCTCCAGAATGTCCGGCGTCACGCCACGCCTTGCGATAAATAGAAATATTGAGCGCGACCTCTTGAACACTTTGCCCCAGCAGGTGTGTCAGCACGTTTGCCCTTATCTGACCGGCCGTGCGGAAGGTTTCTTCCGTGCCGGCAGCGGTGACCCATACCGGTAATTCAGCCTGAATCGGCGGAGGATAGATTCTTACAGAAACATCGGTGCCAGTCCCCGATTTGAACGGCACCTCCTCGCCTCGCCAGAGCTTTTTCACGATTTCGATGTTACGGAACATCACCTCGCGGCGAGTGGCATAGTTATCAGGATCAAATATGAAATCTTCTGCGTGCCAGCCGGACGCGAATGAAACCCCCGCGCGCCCTTTTGACAGGTTGTCGACCACTGACCATTCTTCTGCCACTCGAACGGCATGATGCAGTGGCAGAACCACGCTTCCCGCTCGGATGTGCACGCGCCTGGTTATTGTCGCCAGCGCCGCCCCAATCAGCGAGGGATTCGGATAGCTGCCACCGAAGGTGTGAAAGTGTCGTTCCGGTGTCCACACGGCTTCAAAACCGTTCTCGTCGGCAAATTTGGCTCCTTCGAGAAGAAGCCGATAGCGAGCATCAGGATCGGCGCTGGCGGCGCTGGCAAAATAGAACAAGCTGAATGCAACATTTCTTGGATTCATTGCTGTAACTGCACAGAGACTGGAGTCGAGCATGACCCGAACGCCTCGTGTCACCGTCCACAGAATTTCAAGCACCGAGATATCAAAGCAAATGCTGGTCACCGCAAGCCATGCAGCGTCATTCCCGGGCTCGATGATCCTGTCCATTCCCGCAAAGAAGTTCAGTACGCTACGATGGCTGATCATTACTCCCTTGGGAACTCCTGTGGATCCTGACGTGTAGATCACATACGCCAGATTCTCTGGCTGCACGGCCCTGCTCGACGGATAACTTGGGCATTGGTTGATCTGTGGCCAATCTCGATCGATACAGACAACGGTCCCTTGATAACTTTGTAAAACCGCAGTCAACTCCTCGTGTGCTACCATAATTTGAGCACCAGAGTCAGAAAGCATGAACGAGATCCTGTCGGCAGGGTAGTCAACATCCAGGGGCAGATACGCTCCACCTGATTTCAAAATACCGAGTAATCCGACGAGCAAATCAGGGGAGCGCCGCAGGCAAATACCAACGATCGAGTCTGCACCGGCGCCAGCCGCGCGCAGATAGCTGGCCAGCCGACTGGCCCGGTCATTCAGATTCCTGTAGGTCAATGATTTGCCTTCACCGCTTACTGCAATGGCATTCGGCATTTCCATTGCCTTCCGCTCAAACATTTCGTGAATGCTGCTTTCTCCCTCGAATGGCGCAGTCGTTTTATTGAATTCGACCAGAGCAAGAGTTTCTTCTTTACTGAGAATCGGCAAAGAAGAAACTCTTCGCGAGGGATTCTCACAGACGCTTTCGATCAAAACACCCCAATTCCGTAGCATTGCGGCTGCCATTTCCGGCAAGAATAGATCCCGCCTGTAGCAGAGGGCAGCATGGAGTCCCTCTCCAGCCTCCGCAACCATGAGCGTAAGGTCGAATTCCGTGGAGACAGGACGCAATCCGATATTCTCCAACTCGAATTCTCCAACGGTAAGCTTCGTCCCTGCCACCCCCAGCCCAAACAGAGCACTGTTAGAAACGGTACCGGCTTCAGACAGAAACGTGAACACAGTCTGCACAAGAGGCGACCGCCCTGGAATTCGAGCAGGCTGAAGCTGCTCGACCAAAGCGCCGAACGGGAGGTGTCGATGATTCAGCGCCCGCAACATTCGTTGCCGGGTCTGCTCCAGAAACTCTGAGAAGATCGGATCCCCAATAAATTGGGCACGTAGTACCACGGGATTGATAAAGTAACCCTGGGTTTGCCCGAAGTCCCGGCTATCGCGCAACGAAACTGGCAATCCCACGGCAAAATCGGTCTGTCCTGAATACCGGTGTAACAGGATTTCGAAAGCGCTAATCAGCAGCGTGTGTAGCGTCGTGTTGCGCTCAGCGCAAAGACCGTGTAAAGCAGCAACCGTGGACGGATCAACGTGCAGTGATTCCCACCCCGCCACACGTACCGGATTTGTCATGACCGGAGAAGTGGTGGGCAATTCAAGAGGCGGCGGTACCGGTGTCAACTCCGTCCGCCAGAATTCCCACAACCGGCTTTCCCTATCATTATTATTATTATTGTTAGTCAAAAACTGCCCTTCACGCCGGACGTACTCTGCAAAAGGTGCCGACGAGAATTCCTGTACCTCTCGGGCGCCACATTCTGCGAATATCTCTCGCACCAGCTGCGCCAAAGAAGAAAAATCCGAGATGAGATGATGTACCGCCACGACTATGACGGCGGGCCCTGATTCACGTTCGTACAACGTGACCCGCAGGAGTGGACCCGTTGCCAGATCAAAGGGCTCGTAAGCAGCCGTAGCGGCATGGCGCTCAGCTTCTCCAGGTTCCCATCCTCGCGCATCGATGTGCGTAAAAGCATTCGCTGGGTGTTCATGGATATGATGGCGCGGTTGTCCCTCTACTACCGGGAAGGTCGCACCCAAGATGGCGTGACGTGCAACCACCACCTGACAAGCGCTACGTATCCTCGATACGCTGATTTTTGAATTGGCACGAGCAGCAAGAGCGAGATTGTAGACCGGGCTCGTAGGGTCCAACTGGTGATTCAGCCACAGCGCGTATTGGCCGCGCGACAGCGGAAACTCGCGGTCATGATTGGTAACCGCCTGGCTCTTCTGGAAGACTTTTGGAGAATCCGCGATTAACACCGACAGATTGCGAATCGTAGTGTCAGTGAGCAGAGCGGTAAAATCCATGTCAATCCCTTGCTTTTGTAATTGGCTGGTGAGTTCAGCCGCGACCAGCGAGTCAATACCACAACTGACCATCTCCGCATCGGAATCGATGGATTGAGCGTCCACCCTCGTCAACATGGCAATTTGACTTGTAATCCACTGACAAACGGACTCTGCGTTGTTGAAATCCATAGCTTGGGCTGCATTGCTTCTTTCAGCCTCAGTCGGTGGTTCTGATTTCCATTGTGCTGTGATTTGAAGTTCGCCGTTCTCAAAAAGCTCCCGGCAGCAACCACGGCGCACCTTGCCACTCGAAGTCTTCGGAATTACGTTACGCCGCACCAGGACTACCATATCAAGACGAATTCCGCATTCGGCAGAGACGGCGCGGCGAATTGCCAACAACGCAGGTTCATAGCTGGCCAGCTTTGCCGACACCTCCTGAATCAGGATGATCCGCTGCTCTTCCCCATCGCCGATAGAGAAAGCTGCGCCTGAGCCAGGCTGCGCTTCCCGGCAACTCCGCTCTGCAGAGGCTTCAATGTCCTCAGGGTAATAGTTCTGGCCTTGCACGATGATGAGGTCTTTCAGCCGGCCAGACACCACCAATTCGTCACCGTGAAAAAAACCGAGGTCTCCGGTCCTGAGGAATGGTCCGCTCTCTTTGCCGACGATTCGTGCACGAAAGGTCGCCTCCGTTTCTTCCCGTCGGCCCCAATAGCCTTGGGCGATACTCGGTCCCGCAATCAAGATCTCGCCGCTTGCTCCGTCCTTGAACTCCAGTCCAGTTTCAGGATCTACTATCCGCACGTCATGCTGTTCAATGACACGACCACAACTCACAGACTGGGAACCAGAATGTGTCTTGTCAGAGGAATAACGACTATTACATGAGACCAGGAGAGTTGCCTCGGCCAAACCATAACAGGGATGCCATGCCTCCTGACGGAATCCACATCCTCTGAAGCTTGTGCTGAAGTCGGCGAGAGTATCTTCACGTACTGGCTCCGATCCATTGAAGGCGACACGCCAGCAACTCAGATCCAGCATGGCCTTGTCCGCGGGGCTCACCTTGCGCAAACAGTGACGATAAGCGAAATCAGGGCCGCCACTGGTGGTCGCGCGATGCGTGGAAATCGTCCGCATCCAGCGTGCAGGCTCGCGAATAAACTCAACGGGCGAAAACAGGATACAGCGCGCACCCAGGTAGAGTGGCTGGAGCACGCCTCCTATTAACCCCATGTCATGGCCCATGGGAAGCCAACTGACGATCACAGAAGACTCGTCTTGCCCGAAGTTCCTCTGGATCGCATGCTCATTGGCGAGAATGTTGCCATGGCTCACCATTACTCCCTTAGGGGTCCCGGTTGATCCGGATGTGTACTGAAGTAACGCAAGTGTTTCGGGAACGATGCATAGTTCCTCCCACCGCTCCGCGCCATCGCTTTTTGCGTCCTGTTCAGTGAACCAACAAACACCAGAAGGAGCCTCTCTTTCGGCGAACAGCTTTGCGAGCGGCGCCATCGTAAGTCCGAAACGCGCCCCACAATCGCCTGCAATGGAAGCCATGCGGGTCCAGCCGCGGCTCGCATCAGGTGGATAAACAGGAACAGCGATGGCTTCTGCATAAAGGCACCCGAAAAATCCCACGATGAAATCAAGACCCGGCGGATATGCTAGTAGAACCGGTGAATGTGAGGCTCCTGCCGACTTCAGCAGGACTGCGATGCTGCGCGCGCGCAAGTCGAGTTCCTCATAGTTGAGACTTGCAGTAGGCCGCTCTTCCGATAACCAGGTATAGGCCTGAATGCCAGACTTATTACGAGCCCTGTATCGAAGCAACTCAATGAGGTTCGAAACTGAATTCGGGAAACAACTCATTTCTGGAACTTGTTTCATCATGGATCGGGTATGATGTGAGGTTACTCGCGGCGCCCGGCAAGTACAGGTTCGCCCGCCATTTCTCTATTCAACCCCTCGACTGGGGCCGAGCCGCATTCCATGGCCGCGCGATGGTGGCACAGCTTTTGGATGGTGCGTTCCTTATTTACTACTGATGGAATAGCGCGGTCGCGGGTCGGCTTTTGTCGCCGGTTGAGATGAATACCGCCCGAAGGTATTTACACGGGCGACGGCAAGACAATGGCGATGATCAGCAACCCTAAGGCCGTGGAACCCATGAATGACGGCAACCACCATCGCCGTGACGATGCCACGGGAACAATCTGGCCAACCAGCAGAGACAGCAACAGGCCTAAAAGTATATTTACGATGAGAGTTGATTGTGCCGCGAACGCAAAGAAAATCTTGTGAGCCATAGGAGCTATTACCAGAATGGCAGGCAAACTGCCTAAGACCAGCACAATATTCGCCGTTCTTGCCGAAATCAGCTTTGTACCTCCGACAGCAAGCTGGCCGACCGCAGCAAACAGAAGGGGCCAGAGAAACAGATAGCTGCCCCCCGGGACGTAGAAGCTTACGATCGCGGTTAATGCAACCCATCCCCAAAGAACACCGGCCATCAGATTTTGAGCATCAACCTGCTTTATTACGAAACAGTAAAAAGTCAGTCCGCAACCAAGGCCGAATGCTGAGAACGCCAGTATGTACCACTGAGGATGAAACATCATGCCTTTCATGATTCGGGAAGAATTCTGCATCAGCGCGGATATAATCCAGGATGCTGCCTCAGCCCCTCCCGCCACGATAGCCACACCCAATACCATGGCGATTAGTCCAAGCAAGCAATCGCCCACCCGTATACGCTTCTGGCGAAGACCGAGACCCCAGTTGCTTGCCACTAAAATACACGCGAGCACCAACAGAGAATTGGCCAGACTTTGTCCATATCTGATGAGCACCCAGCCAAGTAAGTCGAAATAAACCAAATTGGATGCTTTCGAGTCCTCTGAGGTGGCGTTGCCAAAATGTCGGACCATTTCAAGAACATAATCCCCTTGATGCTGTAGGCTTCCCCGATCTGCATTTTCAACCGAATCCAATTTGGTGTGGTAGTAGGCAAGCCTATTAATGAATGCGAAATTCAAGCCTGCATAGCCTGCACGGTGAAAAATCGTAAAATCCGTATTATTCGGCAGCCGTTTGTAAATTTCGTAGGAAAGAGAATTAGCAACCGGATGGGAAGCCGCTTGCGCAAAATTTCTGATCAGCCAGCCATTGTTATCACTGGTTTCAAACATGATAGAAGGCCCACTCGTCCCACGTGCCTCGAAATTGAATACGAAACCAACGTCGCGTGCCCACGGATGTTCTTCCACAAAAGCCCGGGCTCCGAGCAGCCCCACCTCTTCACCATCGGTAAAAAGAAAGATCACATCCCTCTTCAGTTGTGGTAGTGACTTGAGCGCCCGGGCAGTTTCCAGAAACGCGGCCACAGCTACACCATCGTCACTGGCTCCAGTTCCAGTTGTAACAGAATCGTAATGCGCGACCAGAAGGACAGCCTTTTCATGGCTGCTTCCACTCAGACGGCAAACGATATTGTCCAGCGCGCCTTTTATACCTCTTCTCTCAGTTATATCTGTAGTCCTCTGGATTTCGGGAGCAAGTCCAAGATCACGAAGTGCACGCACGATGTAGTCGCGAATCACATCGTGCTCTGGAGAATTGATTGGATGCGGCGCGCGTCCGATAACTGAGAGGTGCTTGGCAGCTCTTTCCGCTGAGAAAGTTGACGGGGGCGCTTGCTCCGGCAATGGTCTTGGCGGATTATCAAGACCAATGGTAGCTAGGCCGAAAACAACAAAGAAGACCAACCAGATTCCGGATCGGGGTATCTTCGTAACATCAGCTTTTTCGATGCTCGAGGAGACTGTCTCTTTAAGGGATATTGCAATATGCATACTTTGGATTGTTGGAAAGAATTATAGGTCGGACTTATCTTTCGGCAAACTGACCGGGTGCCCAGCTTGTTTTGTAGTACCTCCGTTTTTACAAGGCTAGAAATATATCCTCTTCTATAACGGTCACCTTATAAATCGCGAGGCGGATACCTGCCTTCCGCGGAGTCTCGCCCGTCCTCAAATCAAATTGCCAGCCGTGCCAGGGACAGATGAGTTTGCCATCTTCAATTCTGCCTTGGCCCAAAGGACCACCCCAGTGGGGGCAAACATTGTCGGTTGCACAAATTTCTCCATTTACGTTCGCGATGCATATGAACCGGCCACCTGCCATGAATTCCTTCGCTCTTCCACATGCAGGTAGGCTGGACTTATTTGTTACTTTGACTAAAGTGCCTTCGGATTGCATTTCGGTGCGCCATAGATGTCATAGTATTGAATTGTCTCTTAAGAGGGAACTTGCCATGTTGGCTTCTATCCTACAGAAACATTAGCTGACGAAAGAGCACTTCTCTCTGGACTGCTGCACTGCTTAACATCTATAACCCGGCCTGCTCGTAAACGTTCAGCCAGTTCACTGCGGCTTAATATTTTAATGCCGTGGTCAGCGAGCCACGGTCTGTTGTAAATCTGGTCAAGATAATTAGCTCCGCTGTCTGGTATGATCGCCAGCGCGCTTCGTATGGAGCTTTGTTTTAACCACGCCAACGAACCGAACACCACGAGCCCCGAAGATCCGCCGAACAATAAACCGTGCTCTTTCGCCAGCAAATGGCATATGGAAATAGCTTCCTCATCTGACAAAATGCAGAGTTTATCCAGAACCGAGAGATCGGTGTTTTTGCCACGCCAGCTTAGGCCTGATCCACTTACGAGATATGGGTGAGACGCGCCGCCAAAAACCGCCGACCCGTCAACGTCACACGCTACAACTGTGGTTCCAGGCCGCTTCTCTTTGACCTTACGACTTATGCCGCAGAGATGGCCACCTGTGCTCACGCTGCCCACCACAGCATCCACTTCTAATTCTGCGACCTCCTCTCCTGTCGTGGAATAGTGAAAATCCGGATTATCTTCATTGTCATATTGGTTTGGCCAGATCGCCCCAGGATAATCCTCTAACAGTTCTTTTACACGGGCCACACGTGTCTTCTGGTATCCTCCGTTCTCGTCTGTGTCCTGCACCATTTCCAGTTTCGCGCCATATGCCTCGCACCATTTAATGACAGTAGGACTTGTCTTTGCATCAATTACGACAATCACATGAAAACCATATACGGCGCCAAGCATGGCGAGCGATTTGCCAAGGTTTCCAGACGTAGATTCGATTAGAGTGCCTCCTCTGCCTAACTTTCCCGCAGCAATTGCGGCTTTCACTAGCCCCAGCGCTGTGCGGTCTTTAATGCTGAAACTCGGATTGTAGTATTCCAGCTTTGCAAATAGTCGCTTGCCCTGAGGAATAAGGCTGTCGCGGAGTTCCACAATTGGAGTGTGCCCGATACAATCGGCAATGCTGCCATAGATCGCGGTGTTCATATCGTCTTGATCCAAAATGGTGAGCAATCGACCGCGCTGATGACTTGGCCATCTGCTGTATCGGTCATTGCTGTTAACAGGTTAATAATTCAAGTTATTGGGCGGCTGGAAAACAGGAGTAGCCTCTGTTGCTTTGGCTCTGATTTCCTTTATGCGCTCTTTGAGTTCAGTGCAGGTTTGTGTCAGGTAAAGGCCTTGATATCTCTTCTCGCCCACACGCGAGTAGTCTTGAAGGAGCCCATATGGTTTGAAACCGAAGTGCTGCCACCAGATCGCAGCCATGGTGCCCGCTCGAACGTCTAGGCAAATCACTTCTCGTTCCAGTTCTTCACATTTCCTGGCAACTTCTTCAAAGGCATGAAAAGCAAGCCCTCCACCGCGGAAGGATGGATCAATTGTGCCTCGCGTCAGTTCTACGATGTGGTGGTGATTGGGCGTTGAATTCGGCGTTAAGATGAGTTGCCCTACAATCCGCCCTCCTTTTATTGCTACAAGCAAATGACGGCGGCGTTCTCCCACATCTGCCTGCAACTGGCACATGAGGGCATTCCCTGTATCCTCATCCAATGGACCTGGAAACCCAATGGTTGTTTCTTCCTCCAGAGTACGATTCATTAAGCGCAGGATTTGAGTCGCTTGCTCCGGAGTGATTTCCTTGAGCCACTCCAGTCGGATATCGGTTGCCGCGCTTGTGGCTGCTTCTAAAAGTAAGGTGGAGATGGTTTGTTCACCCTCTGCTACCTGCTGTCCTTGAATATGAAATCCACGGAAGTCTCGGTCAGAGGTGGGTTCATAGACCAGGCGCCGAACTCCGAGAGATGTTCTGCAGAGGATTAGGCATTCTGACCGCCGTTTTCGCAGGGTGCGCAGAATATGTCTCTTGGGCCCCCTTGGAAGATCGATAAGGATCAAGTCGTAATTTGAAGCCGCATACTCCGTATCACCGTCGCGGAACATCCTTACCGATCCGTCGAAGCCGCACTTCTTGAGTACCTGTCGTGCGATGCTTACGTCACCCGGATCGTAACCTACACAATCAACCGACATGTCACTCTGCAAGTGCACGTGAATGGCACTGCTAGGTAAGGGGCCGCTCCCCATGATCAGCATCCGCTGTGGCCGGGCACCCGAAACCAAGGTTAATTCTCGCTTGACCAACTCGCTGGATCGTTTATGCAGAAAATAATCCTGGAGAGAAGTCTTCCCTTGCAGGAACGCAGCAGCAAATTCATATTCCAGGCGGCTTTGCCATGAATGATAGGCTTTATTCGAACTCGTAATCAGTTCTGGCGTTAAGGCTTGCAAAAAACTTCTGGCTCTGAATTCGTCTTGATCAAGGCAAAAAATCAACTTCTCCAGTTGCAGAATATTTTCATGCAACATGGAGAAGTCAAGCTGGTTCACTGTAACTGCCTTGAAAGTCTCACAGACTCGCCTCAGCAGCTCGAGATCCAGCTCTTCTCGACTTTCTATGGACCAATTGACGGCCGCACTGCTCATGCTTAACTCCTATGCCTGTGCGCCGATGGTGGCTGCTTCGCTCAGGCTGCGGCCCTCTGCTTCATAGGCATCCTGAATTCCATCAAAGAAGCGCCAAAAGCGGTCGCAGGTACCTTCAATAGCTTCGATAGCTTCGTTCTGCATCTTTTCCGTGGTGCAAAGTTCTGACACCAGATCCAGGCCGTCAGCCACGTGATATACATCTTCAACCGCGTGCACTGCGAAAAATGCCAAATCCTCGGGCTTCAATCCGTACAACTCCGGAATCAGCTGTTCCTTCGTCTTACCCGCCTTGCTTTCCAGACTCTGCCCTTCTGAAGCAATCATCACCGCTGCCGCCCCCATGTGAAGCGTCGCTGGATCTGCGCAAAGTTTTCGCCTGTATTCGATCAGATCCATCGTAGTCGGCAAGGGAACCTCGTTTTCAATCTGTTCTTTTGTCAGCCCCAGGGCCAGGATGAATCGCTCCATCAAATCCATGTGGTTGGCCGTCTTTGAGAGAGTGCCTGTCTCCTCTTCATACAAATTAACCGCCAGGGCTACTCGGGATTTCTGAATGGGGCACCGCGAATAGATCATTCCCAGATACCAGGTGAAGTTCCGGGTCAGGTGGAAGCCTTGAAGTGCTATTTTGCCGATGAGGGGAAGGTTCTTCTTCGGTTTGGCCATCTCCAGTAAAACAGGATGATCCAGAGTGAGTCTTTTGTGCAAAGTTTCTTCCAGCTTCATCCGAAATTCGTTCTTGCTGAGCATTAATTCCTCCATTGTTTATTTTGTGTTTGAATTTGAGCCGCCAGATTCTTGTAGTGGCATACAGATAGGCGCGCACATTAAGTATGACTGATGCTAGTAGCTGAAAAGTTAAGGTGTTCTGAGGGCCTGCTTGAATCGATTTTTCAAGAACAGCCCCAGGGAGCTATTGATCAGAACAACTCAAGAGGAAACAAAGGCAACGATGAATCCAGTTATTGCATATCTAAAGCAATGGCGTATTGGGTCGCGGGTGCGCCCACGCCGATTTCCAAAAGACGCTCCACATTTTGGTGAAGAACCAGGGATTGCTCCTTATCACTCAGTTCTGCCAGCGCGCCGTTTTCAGACATCAATGGCATGAGGAAGTCCTTCTGCTCGCCTTGTAGCCGGAATACCGGGAAATCAGTTCCGAACAGCACCTTGTGATTAATTCCCAGGGAAACGATCTTCTTCACTGCCGTAGCTGTCGGATCATAGCCGAGCGTCGACTGGTATCCACTGATATCCAAATAGATGTTGGGCCTGAATCTGCACAACATGACGCACTCTTCGACAAAACTGACGGCGCCGTGCGCCAGAATGAAATTCACTGATGGGAACCGGCGGGCCGCTTCGTCAATCAGGAACGGACTGGAAACTGTGAAATCCAGCACTGGTGCGGTTGGGCCGATATGGACTAGGACGGGGAGTTGATGGTGTGCGCACAGTTCGTAAAACGGGAACAGCGCGGGATCACTGGGGCTGAAGCCACAAGGTGGATAGACCTTGAAGCCACGAAATCCAAACTCCACCAGCGAACGCTCGAACAACGCCAGCCCGTCCTTTCCCCAGCGTGGATCGACTCCTCCAAAGACTTCGAACTTTCCTGGATGCCGAAGCAGCACTTCCCGATGTCTGGCGAAAGACTCCTCGATTGTCAGGATGCAGTCCTTCAAGGCATAAGTGAAATCCGCTATCAACAGAACACTCTTGCTGATTCCGGCTTCCCCCATTTCGGTTACCAGGGCATCGCCAAAGGGATCTCGCATCTTGCTCTGGAAAATTGTCATGAGCTTTTTGACGGAAACCGGGAGTCCCTGGGCAGACAGAGCCGCCACCATATTCTTCACTGATCCCTCAAGAAACGATCTCGGAGTATGCTCCTCGGAAGCAATATGACAATGGCAGTCAATAATTTTCATATTTTTGCCTGCTGCTTCCGTCTTTGTCTTCAGGCTTGCTTGGCAAGAAGCGCTTTGTTCAGGATGTCGCGGGCTGCCTGGATGACGTCACTGACGGTTTTCAGCTTCGCAACATTGATATCTACACCCAACTGTGCGATATCGATACTGAACAATTCTTCAAAACGAAATACCATCGCTAGTATCCCGATCGAATCCAGTCCTAGTTCCTTCTGCAGGTGGGTTTCTGGTGTAATCTTCGTTTTCTTGAACCTGCCGGAGACGCCCTGCGAAACTATGTTAATGATCTTTTCGTCAAGTTCCGCAGCAATCTCCATCACGCACCCCTGGCCAGCACTTCTTTGGTCTCTCGACTCTCCTTCAGGAAGTGCTCAGCGATTTTCCTGCGATCAAGTTTCAGGTTAGGCCGCAAAAACCCGTTTTCACGGGAAAATGCTGCATCAGTGAAAATGATTCTGCCTACTAGGATGGAAGGCTGTCGCTCGCCGATGCTGTCCACAAACCGTTGGATCCGAAGCTTCGCGGATTGATCCTGTGGGCTTTTGGGTACGACGACTGCTACCAGAGTCGAGGCATCCGGATCTGCAAAAACGACTGACCTTGCCACATCGGAAGAAGCGTTGATCGCTGATTCAGGAATTTCCGGATGGATCTTTGTTCCACCCGCAGTAACAATCATCTCTCGTTTCCGGCCGATCAGGTAAAGATAACCATCTTTATCAAACCGGCCCACGTCACCCGTCGCCACGCGATCGTGGTTGATGAATGTTTCTTCTGCCTCTCCTTCAACACAATCGAAATAAGTAGATGCAAGCCGGTGTTCGCGAATGGCGATGACCTCGCCATCAGCAGCCAACTCGACTCGAACCCCAGGGAGCAACCGCCCCACGGAACCAACTCTCTTTGCTCCAGGAACATTGAGTGCAATACCACCGAACTCGATCATGCCGTACGTCTCGAACAGCGGCAGTTGCATGAGTTCAAAGAGATCCAGGGTTGATCGCTTGATGGGGGCCATGCCTGTCACCATGAAGCGCATCTTGCCACCCAGTGCTTCATATGCGTCCTCGAAGATGATTTGGGCGAGCTTCTCGCGCAATCGTTTTGATGGAACCTTACCCGCCATTGTGCCCATGATTCTTGCGGCCCTTTGTTTCCACCGCGGCAGATTACAGAATCGCGTCTCAAAAGTTTCATACAGCATAGGTGGCGCAATAAGAACCGTGGGATGAAGGTCCTTCAATGCGCGAAAGAGCCGGTTGGGATCCGTAACAATGAGGTCAACACCGTACCATAGTGCTGAATAGTACATGAGCCGTTGCTGAAAGTTTGAGATCGGCAGGAAGAGGAGAAGGCAATCGTCAGCGCGTGGAGCAGCCGCTTTTGTGAACGCATCGACACTGGCCTCGATCCCCTGCCGATTCAGCGTAAGCCCCTTCAGCCGGCCAGATGAGCCGGAAGAAAAGATCAGTCCTGTATTTTCAAACTCCGGATCTGAGTTTGACTGTTGGCGATCAATGGCTTTGATGTTTTTATTTTTCCCATCGAGAAAAGCGACAGCATCTGACTGCCTCGTGTTCTTGTAGGTCTGGTTCGTGGACTGTACCAGCAGGAGTGACAACGAATACCTGTCGATCAGTTCGTCTGCGCCCATCTTTGCAAAATCGTCGGTAAAAGCTACCGAGAGTGCTCGTAACTCAAGCAAGGCCAAGTCATAGATGATCCATTCATAGCAGTTACAGGAAAAAATCCCAACCCGCATCCCTGTCTGCACTCCCCAGGCCCTTAATCTCGCAACGGCTGCCATTACATCTTGAAACACGTTCTCATGGCTTCTTTTTACTACCTGTCCCTTTTCGAACGTAAGGATGAAGTTCTGATGCTTTTGCTCGGAGATGTGGGAGGTTAATGCTCTTAGATCCATCAAAGCACCTTATGTATTAATGCGATCAGCTGGGAAAAAATCACGCGGGATGTCGAAGGCGTATTCATTATGCCTGCGCCATCGCCTCTTGCGCCCGTAGCGCTACGGGCAGTTCCTCCGGATCCGCGAAGAACTTCCTGAGCAAATCGGCAACAAAATCCGCGCGATCATAGAGGCAGTAATGGGTGGCGCCTTTCACGAATATATACCTGGCATTCGGGAAGCGCCCAGCCGCAATTTCCGAACTGGCCGGGGCTGCAACCTGATCGTATTCTGCTGCCATCAGTAGCACTGGAATCTGGACTTCACTGGCTTTGCCTCGCGAATCATGTGACCAGAAGTCAACAAGCTGATGAGCGTAATTGGCTGTCGTCGCCTCCGTCTTAAACGGCGCCACAACGTATGACCTCAGATTGATGTTCATCAGAGATAGCACGCTAACGCTCAGATCTTCAGTTGCTGGCCCATTTAAAAATTCCAATTCGTCCTGCTCCGGCGGTGACTGCAGGTTCTTCATGACTGAGGCAGCCATTACAGGCTTGCGGACTAGCATCCGGCAGAGGGACTCCATATTCCGCTCGTAGGGACTGTCCAACTCTTCCGGGCTGCCATCACATTTAAACGTGCTGTTCAGAAACGCCATGGAAGTAACCACCGATGGTCGCCGCAGATAGAAATCAATGGCAACTTTCGCGCCAGTGCACCAGCCTACGAGATGACATTTCTCCACCACTTCTTGTTGCAATATGGCATCCAGGTCGTTTACCTGGTCCGCCAGTCCAAACGGTGGCGGCGGAGAGGCTGTCCCCCTAGGCTCCCAGGTAATCACCGTGTAGTTTTCTGCCAATTCATCGATTAGCCGGTGCCAGCATTCCATTTTCTGTCCCAGTGCATTTAGTAAAACAACCGACTGGGCGCCACTGCCGCCGACGTAATAGTTAAGTTCAGTTCCGTTTATGCTTATTGTTTTCTCTCTGAGTCTTGCAGGTAAATTTGCAACCCTCCTTTTCCGTGCTTTGGCAGCGTCATCCTGGCTTCGCCGGATTGACTCAAAGATCGCAATCTGGGTGTCTTCGTCCAGCTGTGCGCTGTCTGCCTGAAAATAGCCGGGCGGCGGCGCTGTTCCCGGAAGAAAACCGAAACCACCTTCTGTCCGTTCATGAAACACGCGGTCTATGGCGTTGAGAGCGCCAAAATCCCTGACGGGAAGAAGACCAAGGCCATAAGCAACACCAATGCGCTCACATAAAGACCAGACCGGCGTATCTTGTGGATTGACCGCTGAAAAGCTGGAATTGATAGTCCCATTTGTATGGGCAACGCGCAACAGGGACTCCGATGCCTGTGCTGCTGTAATTAGGTTTACGGCTGCTCCCTCTTGAACAAGGCACCGCAGTGCGTGGAAGTCAAAATACTGTGGACACCGCTCTTCAATTTCCTGCTTGAATGAATGCAGTACCAATAGGAATCGTGAGAAGCGGGAAGCTGCCTGCCTTGACTGCACATTGCCTGGCAGCAACGGCGTGCGGAAAATCCGATAACCAACGTCGTGGCTCATGCACCACTGCGAAATTAGATAATCACTAACCTCCTCTTTTGCTTGAACTGTGCCGCAGTTTTCCTCTTCGAATCTGACGTAATTGAATTCCTTAGCTCCCCTGGCGGCACAGGCTGAGATCAATCCTTCAATTTCTATGCTGTCCCCACCGCTCATACCATCTGCGCAATACCACACTTCGTCAATCGTCTTGCTGATCTGCCCATCCTGATGAATATCAAGATCCTGATCTAACCACAGTAGGCGGTTAGTTAGCTCCTCTGGCCTCAAAGCCTTAATTTCTCCGGACTGGCAGGCTGCCTGGCACACCAACTCGCATATTTGCTTTTCCGGCAACTTCTCGCTTATCCCAAAACGATAAAAGATCCGGTCGTCCGTCGTGCGCAGGCAATGGCCCGCCAGATGGCTTCCCAGCAGGGATTCTATGCCGCAGATCAAAATATGGCGCATGGTTGCTGGAGTAAAAAGCTGCGTTTATAACACGATCGCAAATGCGTCTACCTGAAAGAAACCAACCTTTGTGAGTCGATTAAGCAACGGTTGCCTGTTGGCTCTCGACCTTTACCAATTGTCCTGTTCCCTGCAATGTGCTCAAATCGATGTCCGCGACACATTTAACCGTCACGTAGTCAAGAACCAGATTGCCTTCGAGGTGGGCGGTACCCTTCCCATTCTCAAAATCCGCTGACTTGAAATCTGAGCTGTTCTGGTCCAGGTGAAATCCAAGTTCCGTCCCGCCTTTCGTCTTCGTAAATTTAATGTGAACGTAGTTGCTATCCACCGCCTTTTTGAATCGGGCAACCGTCTTCTCGGTCCGAAGTCCCACTTCGACCTCATGTTTTCCTTCGCATAACCGGTCCACCAGACTCTTCTCGTGCTTTACTTCGGAAGTGGGAGCAGCGGGCGGCGCAGGTGGATTATGCTCCATTGCCTCCATCTTCTTCCTTAGACTAAGCGGCCTCATGTCTGTCCAGACTTCCTTAATGTAAGCCAGGCACTCCGCTTTCGGACCAGCCTTTCCTGCATCCTTCCACCCAGCAGGATTTTCCTTATAATCCGGCCATATCGAATATTGCTCTTCATGATTCATCACAACTTTGTACGTTGTAGTATCTTCCCGATCAGGATCGTTCAAACCCATGGTTGCATCTCCTTTGATAAATTTTCACAGACTCCAAACTACTTTCGACCATTGATTGCATGCTGCAGATTGCGTAGCGCTGTGAGCGGAACCAGTTTTGCGTTAGCGCTGTGATTTGTACAATACCGTGGGCAGTCCGGGGAGGCCGCCTCCTGTCATGCGCAACGACCAGTGGCGGCACTGCTACATACATAATCGTCTCCAGGATCATTATCCTGCCGCAGCTTGAACCAGAGTCACTTCTGATCCATCGATCTCTACCGAGATCGATTTCATGATCACGTCTAATGAAATTACCAGCCGATCGCGTTTTTTGAATTGCGTAATGATTCCACTGATACCTGTGAGTGGCCCCGAGATGACCTGGACTTTCTGTCCCGCTCTAAAATATGGAACGGCGCTATATTCCCGTTTGCCACGCACGATCTGCTGAAGAGCTTCAATTTCCCGGTCCGGAACCGGCTGCGGTCTCCCGCCAAAGCTCACCATACGTACTATTCCGGGAGAGTCCCGTATAACTTCCATTAAATTCCTTTGACTCTTACAAAACACATAGCCGGGGAAGAGCGGTTCCTCGACTACCCTGACCCGATCCGACCATCTTCGACGCACGCGGCAAGTCGGCAGGAAATGTTTGTAACCCCGATATTCAAGGGTTTTATCGACGCTTTTTTCGTGTCTGGGTAGCACTTGAAGGGCAAACCAGGAACCCGTATCACTGAAAAGCATAGCTACTCCTAAGCTGAGTGCGACGAAGTGAGTGAATGTTGGTAGGGAAAAAACAGGCTATCGCCATCCTGAGTCACAAGTAGACTTTTGCGGTAGATCAGTTCCGGTGTTCAAACTCCGAGACGGGGCATATGTATATCATCAAACGGTTTAATATCAACACTGTACCTGGACGTTTAGACGACCAGTAATACCTGTACTTAAATTCAAGTAAATGGGCAGGGAGATAGGGCAATCGCATGAAAACTTTTTAATGTCCCCAAATCTCGGATGTCTGAGCAGTTAATGGCAACTTTTGAGGTGTTATGAATTCATTTTCTTGCCATTGAAGCTGAATAAGAAATTGATTATGCAGTCATTTCTTTAACGGGAGGTTCGGATTGGGAAGTTTTGATTGCTTGCAGGCTTCTGCGATTCTTAACATTGAATTTTTGCAAAACGTTGGCAACATGAAATTTCACGGTTCTGGGCGAAATCCCTAACACCTGACCAATTTCTTTATTCGACAAACCTTCTAGTAAGCAGGCTATGATCTGCTGTTCCCGGCTTGTAAGTTTTGACGCCGGACCTGCCAATCCGTGTCTTTGCACAATGTACTCTGTCAAAGTATTGCGGCGAATCCACAATTGCCCGGCAATTACCGCTTCAACTGCCGGCGCGAGCTCATTTTCCACATTTGCAATCGGCACAACCCCGCGCACACCGAGATGCAATATCCTGACTTCTTCTTCCTGAGTACTCGGCGTGTCCGTGAGGAGAATGACTGGCTGTTTTTTCATCACTCCATATCGCAAGGCCATCTCAAGCCATCTTTCTACAGAGTGTATATCAATAATTAAAATACACTTATATTCCGCAAGCCCCTCGATTTGCGCCACAGAAAATGGATACACAAGGCGGCAGCTAGGTGCCAGTATTTTTTCGAGCATCCGATATACCAAAGGATGATGGCACAGTATGTGAATCGGCAGGTCGAAATTGATCGTTGGCTGTCTCATGCGGCCTCGAGGATCATCGCGGTAGAGCACGCCGCACCCGTCTACTCGAGCCACTATACTCCATAATCAAACAAAATAAGTTAGTTTTTTGACATAGCGGTGGGAACCTCAAAAACACTGACCTGTTGGTTTCCAAAATGAAGATGTGGTATGCTCTCGCCTGCCGGTTCCCAAGATGAAAAAAAAGACTGATGTTCAGCAAGGTACGGTAGCGTTGATGGTGCTCAAAACGCTGGATGTGATCGGCTTACTGCACGGGTATGGCATCGCTCGCAGGATTGAGCAGATTAGCGGTGACTTGTTGGCTGTCAACCAGGGGACGTTGTATCCAGTACTGCTGAAATTGGAACAGGAAGGTGCGATTGCTTCCGAATGGGGCGCGTCAGAGAACAACCGTCGCGCTCGTTTCTATCGAATGACCCGCGAGGGTCAAAAGCGGCTTGAAGCCGAGACGCGAGAGTGGCAGAAGACCGCCGATATCATAGCTCGCTTCTTCGCCATCCAGGCAGAGGACTTGAAATGATGCGTTTGCGCGAACTCTTCCAGCGCGTCGTCAATACGCTCACCCGGCGAAGGCAGGATGAACGCTTTCGCTCAGAAATCACAGAGCACATGGTGCTCCAGACGGAAGACAACATCCGCTCAGGAATGCCGCCCGATGAAGCACGACGTCAGGCAATGCTCAAGTTCGGAGCCGTGGAAGGAATCACAGAAGCGTATCGCGACCAGCAGAGCATTCCCTCCGCCGAAACCATCCTCCGCGATGCTCGCTACAGTTTCCGTGTTTTGCGGAAGACTCCTGCGTTTACCGGCGTTGCCGTGGTAATTCTGACACTCGGTATTGGTGCGTCTACAGCCATATTTTCCGTTGCCTACGCGCTGCTGCTACGGCCTCTGCCCTATCGCGATTCCTCCGCTCTGGTTGCAGTCAGCATGGAGACTCCAACCTTCAAGTCGGCCGCCGGCTTTGGCGTTGCTCTTCCGGACGTGGCCTTCTGGAGAGAACGCAATCACCTCTTTCAATCGGTTGCGGCGTACGGACTCGCTGACATGACGATTACACGATCCCACGAAACCGCGCGGGTTCGAGTTGCCTCGGTTACGGCCAACTTCCTGCAGACTTTAGGTCTGGAGCCGCGTCTGGGAAGGGACTTCAACATCGGTGACGACGGGAATAATCCCGCCATGACGGTGCTGATCACGGATGCGCTCTGGCGGGAGCGCTTCAACGCTGATCCCGAAGCCGTTGGCAGCCTCGCCAATCTTGAGGGTCGCGCTTACACGATTATTGGAGTTCTCCCTCGGGATTTCCAGTTTCCGGAACCCATTGATTCACCCCAGGTGCTCATGCCCATAGCCGGTGGGAACGAATCAAGTTTCGCCACTGGTGGATACCGGATCGTCAAGGTACTCGGACGGATGCGCACCAGCGCAAGTCTTGCGCAAACACAAGCCGAATTGAGTGCAGTACAGCAAAACCGCAGCCACGACTACCCAATGATGTACCGCAGCATGTTTAAGGGCGCGACTTTTCCCGTCGAACCTCTCGCTCAACGGCTTACCGGCGGTGCTCGGATCCCGGTATTGGTTCTCCTTTGCGCGGTTACACTGGTGCTGCTGATTGCGTGTGCGAATGTCGCCAATCTGCAACTTGTGCGCGCCAGCACCCGCCGCCATGAACTTACGTTGCGGGCCGCGCTCGGGGGTAGCCGGTCCGGGCTCGCGCGCCAGTTGTTGACCGAGTGCCTTGTTCTATGCGGCCTCGCATCGGTTCCGGCGTTTCTCGTTGCTGATCAGGCTGTGCGCGTGATTCGCGCCACCAAACTTGCTTCGATGCCGTGGCTGGCCAGCGTCAGCGTCAACCCGATCGTGCTTGCCTTCATGGTCGCTATCACGGTGCTGTCTGCGGTTGCGTTTGGCATCGCTCCCGCAATCAGCGGATCGAAAACCAATCTGCTCGATACACTTCGCGCAGCGCCACTGAACATGTCCGGAGGACGCGGGCACCGCACTCTACAACAGGCCCTTGTTGCAGGACAAGTCGCGATCGCACTCCTCCTGGTTATCTGCGCGGGCCTGCTGGTCCGGAGCTTTCGCAAGCTTATCGATGTGAATCCCGGCTACGATCCTGCTGGCGTGTTGACGATGCAAACTGTGCTTCCTACTTACCGCATCGCCGATTCCGGGCGGCCAGCATGGATGTCCGGCAAGAGCCAGGAACTGCTTGCGCGCCTGAAGGCGCTGCCTGAGGTTCGATATGCGGCCCTCAGCACCTCGATTCCATTGCAGCGGTATAGAGTTAACGGTGCCATCCGCACACTCGACATGCCGCCCGACCCTACCGGGACTTTATCTCCAACCTCGCCGCAGATTGGCATTTCCCCTGATTACTTTCACGCCATGGGAACACCGCTGCTCGCGGGTCGTGGTTTTTCGGATGCCGATAATGAAAACAGCCCGGCGGTCGCGATCGTCAACGAAAGGTTTGCAATACAGTTTCTCCGAGGCGCGGCCTTAGGCAAGCACTTTCAAGCAGGTATGGCCTTGTATTGTGCTGGTTGCAGCCGCGGCTCACAATCCGATATTGAGGTGGTTGGGGTGGTTGCGGACATGCGGCATGAAGGCAACGATCAACCAGCCCAGCCGGAATGGTTCGTGCCCTATCACCAGGCTCCGCTCGGCAATTTCACCATCGTAGTGTCTACTGCGAAGGACGCTGCTACGTTGTCCACCCCGGTGCGCGCGGTGGTACACGAAGTCGAGAGCGAGGCTCCGCTATTTGAAGTTGGGACGATGCAGCGACTGCTCGATGAATCGCTCGCGAGACGTCGCCTGACGATGTTTCTGCTCTCCAGTTTTGCCGGCTTGGCGCTGCTCCTGGCAGCGGTCGGAGTTTATGGCGTGATTGCCTACGCGGTGCTGCAGCGTAGGCAGGAAATTGGCATCCGTATCGCGCTTGGCGCCACACCCGGCGGGATTGTGCGGCTCGTATTAACCGAACACCTCAAGGTGCTGGCCATTGGAACCATTGCTGGAGTCACACTGGCAGCCGCATCTACGAGGCTGATGGCGAATCTGCTGTTCGGCATCAGGTCGGGTGATATAGCAACCTTTGCAGTCGCCTGCGGCGTGATTGCGGTCGCTGCATTCGTCGCGTGCATGATTCCCGCATGGCAGGCGGCGGCGGTTGATCCGCTGATTGCGCTGCGATACGAGTAAGCGGGCATCGTCACGCCTGCCGAAATGCTCCAGATGCGGGCGTCAAAACGACGTGCATACCGGATTTATGCCGCATGACGGCTGCTGAACGAATAACACAACGGAGGAACTCGATGATGAAGAAGTCAGTGATGGTGGCAACGTTGGCGACAACTCTGTCCATTTGCATGGCGGCGCAGCCGGCAAAGAACAACCCGCAGGCGAAGCAGGTGCCAGCGAAGACGCAGACGGTCACCGGTTACGTCAGCGATGCGAATTGCGGCAGAAACGTGAGCTCCGATTGCAACAAGCAGTGCTTCGCCCGCGGAGCAGCGCCCGTGCTTGTAGTCGACGGCACCCGTGATGTCCTGAAGACGAAGAATGGCGACGAGTTGAAGAAGTATCCCGGCGCACACGTGCAGGTGTCCGGAGTTCGCTCCGGCGACGAACTCACGGTACAAAAGGTTACGCCGCTCAAGTAGCGGATCGCTTCACGAGCAGGCTCGCTCGCACCGCGGCCGCTGTGTCTCAGCGGCTGCGTCACTACCTAAGTTAGGGCGGACTCAGGAACACACGAAAACACTGGATCGCATCTGCAATCGTGACCCTGGTACGCGCTTCAGGTTTGTGCTGATTGGCTGCATCTTCGAGATCGCGGGCTGTGAGCTCCGCTTTTTCCCAGTTGCGAGTGTTGGCTACTTGGTGAATTATCCTGCCATCATCGAGCGTTCCTTGTATCCATTTCGGGAAGACATTCATCTTTGGGGGTTGGGTTGTGGGTCGGTTTTGTTACCGATTTCTATTTCCGCGCCCGATATACTCATGCGGAATCAACAGACCAATCAGAACTCTTTCTAATGGTGAAGGTGCGAGGGTATCGATGACACCGCTTTGCCCAACGCTATACCATCGCTGACATCGAACTATTGGTAGGCATAGATGAAGCCCATGCAGCTTGAGCGGAGCGGCGACACGTCAATGGTCTGGCGAAGACCAAGGATGGAGCGGTGATCCGCAAGCACATGGGCTATGGGCCCCTCGCGAACATGCCGTGGCGGAACTGGCATACGAAGTTGCCTTGACGAACTGCTTCGTTTGAAACTGTTTGTTTCTCATACCAGTCAGCCGATAGCAGCTTGTCTGATTCGTCTATGATGCGGCGCAAGCTGCGACGCGGGCCATTGGTATAGAGGCGGGAGTAGGTTTTCTGGTGCTGTACCAGTCCACTGTCCGTCGTAGTCCTTCTCTGAAGTTCACCAGCGGAGAATAGCGGAGCATCTTACGGGCACGGGAAATATCAGCCAGCGAATCGCGCACGTCCCCATTGCGTACAGGACCATACTCTATGCCTCCGGTGAAACCGGTGATCTCTGCCAATAACCGGCAAGTCAGGTTCAAAGAGAGGCGCTCACCGGTGCCAATATTGAAACACTCGCCGACAACTCCTTCCGCGGGTGCAAGCACCGCCGCAAGATTGGCGGCGACCGCATTGTCTACATAAGTAAAATCCCGCGTCTGCTCGCCATCACCATTGACCACCGGGGACTCACCTTTGAGCATGGCCGTGATGAATTTCGCGATCACACCGGAATAAGGCGAACCGGGGTCCTGGCGCGGACCAAAAATGTTGAAGTAGCGCAGGCACACAGTCTCAACTCCGTAGATCCTGAAAAAACAGCGCATGTAAAGTTCACCGGTCAGCTTCTGCACAGCATACGGAGAAATCGGATCAGGCACCATGCCTTCATGCTTCGGCAATACAGCCGTTTCACCGTAGGCCGAACTGGAGGCGGCATAGACCACGCGTTTCACCTTGGCGCGGCGGGCGGCAAGCAGCACATTAAATGTGCCATTGATATTGATGTAGTGGCTGCGGGCGGGGTCAGCAATGGAAAGCGGGACGGAGGGAAGGGCGGCCTGATGCAGAACGTAATCTACACCGTGGCAGAGGTCGGCAAAGTTGGGGTAGTCGAGGATGTCAACTTCGTGGAAATCAATCTGGTCCAACACTCCATCGAGGTTTTCCAGTTTGCCGGTCTCAAAATTGTCTATGGCGCGAACACGTTCGCCTTGCGCCACCAATTCGCGCGTGATTGAAGAACCAATGAATCCTGCCGCACCCGTAACCAGATAAGTCGCCATGATTGTCCTGTGACCGGAAGCTATTGAGCACTCCGGCGTTGATTTGCAAGCGC
>Ga0066662_10000164_pt1 | contig 27488 bp, 19 predicted proteins | sample GraSoiAngelo_111_FD_133939 | JGI IMG/M metagenome (GOLD analysis project Ga0066662, IMG submission 133939) | Grasslands soil microbial communities from the Angelo Coastal Reserve, California, USA - 14_0903_12_40cm | ecosystem: Environmental > Terrestrial > Soil > Grasslands | place: USA...
AAGCTCACGCGCGTTTTCTTCAGCGCGTGAGTAGGGCGGAGGAATCTGCCCCGCTGCCGCCCGCCCATGCGAAAATTCTCTTAAATTCATGCTCGAATGTGCAAAGTAAGTGACATTGGCCGAAGGCGGCTGCGATCCATAAAAAATTATTTTTGTTTCAACCGGTCGCACTGCAATGCGATTTGCATACTACACTAATTTGCTCTTCCTGCCAGATAGAAGCCTGCCCAATAATACGGATGATCGTGAAGAATTAGAAGATCCCTTTGGGCCTTTTGCAAGGCTGCAACCGCCGTCTGCCCATCACGGATATTCCTGTAGAAGCTTTCAATCAACGCTTGGGTGCTGTCAGAAGCGACATTCCAGCGGCTGGCCACTACATTGGGTACACCTGCGGCCAAAAAAGAATTGGCCAGATTGCCGGTATCAAGAAGGCCATTATCGTTCGAGGTGCCAGTGGAGCACGCAGATAGAGTAGCCAGCTTCAGTTGGCGCAGTGATTTTGGGATATCGCTTGACTGCAGGAGCAGTTCATCAGGTTTGTCTTTGATGCGCAGAGCTGTGCTAATACCGTTTTCTTCGCCGTGACCAATGAAGTTGAAGATATTGCCACTGGCTAATGCAGTTCTTATTTCCTGCAATGTTGATGTCGCGCCCTTCACGGTCTTTCTTCTTGGGAACAGATCCTCAATCGCACTACGAAAGCCTTCACGCCCGGGAACATAGCCAGCACCTTCCAACTGCACCAGCATGTCGCTATTTCGGGATTGTTCAGGTTTCCTCAACGTTTCTTCAACCAGTATTCCAGGCGAATAGAGAACCTGGAATTTCTGGACTACATATCCGTCGTTATTCCTTAGCACTTCGAATAACAAGCCTTGGAGCGGGCGATCCAATTCCACTGTGAGCGTCTGCTGATGTAAATCCCGAGCGATGGGAGAGAAAAGCGTGGAATACAATTTCTGGGCGAGAGCACGCACCTGATTGAGGTTAGAAGTTCCGGTGCTGCACTCTTCTGCAAAGTTCTTTACCAGCCTTTCCAGATCGCCCCTACTTATTTCCACCCAATGAGGCTTAATACCTTTTTGATCGATTACCCAGATCTCCACGCCATCGTCATAGGCTAAATATACAATGCGGCTGCCCAATTTTGACGGCATTGTCGGCGGCAGGATTTGTCGTTGCAGCAGGGGCCATGAGATTTGAGAAACAGCGGGAGCAGAGGCCTGCCCGGTTTTAGCAATCATAGAGCGGCTTCTATACCACTCCCATAGCTTCCATGCATTCTGATGCTGGTCTTGTTGAATCCAGATTCGAATCAGTCCCTTATATAAGTCCTCGGTCCTGGTAATCCATTGCAGCCGCCCGGCAGAATGCTTGAGGGTGCTCAGCGAGTTTTCCGCGAGTACGATCCCATTCTGATAGGCAATTGCTGCATCATCAAACTTATGGAGGTGAAAATCGATGTCTCCGAGAACCCGCTGAAAATCGAGTGCGAAGAACTGGTCATCCGTTGTTTTCAGGAGATCACGCGCCGAGAGCAGAGTGAATAGAGCTGTTTCAGTGTTGCTGTGAGCCAGTTGAATTTCGGCAAGCCTGATCTTGATTGGCACCCTAAAGCTGTTGGCTGTAGATTCCGTTGTGTTTTCCAGAATGGAATCTGCCTTCTTGGCTTTTTCTTCGGCTTGAGCGGATTCGCCCAGTGCTTCCAATATGTTACTAAGATAGAAATAGAGCGTGCCCCGAACAATGGTGTTATCGGAACTGTGATCCTGCTTTGCGATCTCCTCTTTGAGCAAAATAGCCTGTTCTATCAGTGTTTTGGCCGCGTGATAGTTCTGCGACTGATCGGCGCATTGACCTAATACTGCATAGAACTGATAGAGTCTTTGCGGCGGATGATTCCCTTTCCAATACTCTTGAAGACCCTGGACACTGTCTCTCCACGCTTTATCACAATTTTTTTCATTTAACAGGTGGATTTCTGCAGCGATGCTTATGATGCGCATGAGCAGCGTTGAATAATTCGCCTGGATAGCGAGTTTCCTGCTGCGTGCTATCTCATCATCGATTGTGCTGTAGTTTCCGAGGAAGTTGAGGCAGATGGCATTTTCGAGGGCGGTTTGGGATTGGAGCCAGGGATATTTGGTGGAACTGAGCGACTGGGCAAGCGGGCCGGCACGCGAGCGGCAAGCGGAGCCGTTCAACTGTCGCTGGTAGGCGTACACCTCCTCGTATTGTGCCCGCAGTTCGCCCGGAGAGTTGTGTTGCCGCGCAAAGCCGGCAATTGCATGCCGCGCATGTTGAAGCGCATCTGCGGTGCGGCCCTGCTGGTTGGCCACTACGGCGGCGCCAAGTTCTGTTACAGGCTGCGAGCTGCCGGACTTAAGCGCTATCAGAAAATCTTTCAGCCAGAAATCAGAGTGCTCCTTGATTGTGAGATCAGCCAATTCGTTCAACCGTTGCGGCGAGCCGCCATCCGGCTGCTTCATGGCATCGGGAAGCCACAGCGTGACGGCGGTGTACAGATCCGATTCTGCATTGGAGGCGCCGTTTCCTTCAGACTTGCCCTGCTGCTTTGGCTTAGGCAGCTTGTTGAGGTGAGACCTGGCCTCGCTTGCCCACGGACTGCTGGAGTCGCTCTGGAGATATTGTTCCCAGGTGCGCCGCGCAATATCCAACTGGTTGGATTTTTCGTAAGCGAGCGCCAGATTGAAGAGTGCGACCAGACGGTTCTCGTCATTGCTCTTGAGTTTCGCATCATCAATGATGCCCTGGAGCAGATCAATGGTCTTGCGCAGGTTGGGCTGCTCAGGGTTGGTTTTCATTTCATATTCGAAGTTGCTGGCCGCCAAATCAATCTGCAGGCTGGGCGAATTCAGTCCGGCATCACGGGCGTCTTCCAACGCCTTTTTCGCAATGGTGACAGCCTTAGGAGTGCCTTCCAGCAGGGCGACCTCGCCTTCCAGTTGCAGCACTTTAGGATCATTTGCGCCTGACACAAGTTCTTTACCGACTTCCGCTTTCGCCGCCAGCAGCTTCGGACGATCGAATCCAGCCCCTTGATCGCCTTCATTTCCCAGCGTGGTCGTCAATGGACGAAATTCAGAATAAGGAACTGCGGGCAATCGCATCTCAGTGGTACGGCGTTCCAGTGCTACTGACGCCACCAATTGATTGTCATTGCCGGAACGGAAACGTGAGAGACTCAGAGTAATTACAACAATCATTACAGCCGCTGCAGCACCAAAGCCGATCAGCTTTGGCCAGGACCAGAACCCTCTCGATTTTCCCCATGTGACGCTCTTGTTATGGCCACCGGGGATCACATGTTGATTGACAAATTCCTTCTGCCATTTTGGTGTAGAGGTCCGGAGCTGGGCCAGCAGCGCTTCATCTTCAGAGGTGGATTCGGTGGAGAATTCATGCAGATAGCGCTTGAGGGCCGGGCCGCAGTAATTGCACATGGAAATGTGCCGGGTGTGATACTCGGCCATTTCCGGAGAGGTAAGTCCGGCAGCTATTTCCTGGAGAATTTCATCGCCAGGACACTCTGGATGTGGTGTCGCGCTCATGAGATTACTTTCCAGGAGACCAAGCTGAGTGCGTTGGGAATGCAACAACCGTTCCAGACAGGGTTCGCAGTCTTTAAGATGCTTTTCAACTCGGGAGCGCTCGGCATCCAGACCGCCGCCGCAATCCTGTTCCAGGTAACGGCTGATCTGAGTCTCTGTTAAATGTTCCGTTTGCTGCGTCACTCCAGTCGGCTCCTACATTAAGTAATAACGTAATCCCAGGGCGTCACCCTAAATCTGCAATTATCACGAGCCTGCCCCCTTGCCAAAGTCTTCCCGCAGAAGGCGCAAGATGCGGGCCAGCATGTTCTCCACGGATTTGATGTTCATCTGGAAAATCTGCGAGATCTCCTTTGCTGTCAATCCCCAGCGGTTATAAAGCCAGAAAATTTCCTGTTCCGTCCCGGTTGTGATCCTTTTCAGCCGCTCCTCCACCTGTCTGATTTCTGTACGGTGCTCGGCTTCCCGGGTGGCGCTGCGATCGGAGATCAGATCGGGTGGAAGCTCCTCAATATCCTGCTCGACCCGGCTGTCGCGCTTCTTGGCGTCCAGCTTGCGCAGGTAATCCTGGGTAATATTGGAAGCCATGACCTGGAGATAGCCATAAATCGAATTTTCATGCTGGGCTTTAAAAATGCGCAAAGCCTTGCAGTTGTCATCAAGCAATTTCAGGTAGGTGTTCTGCACCAGGTCTTCAACCAGGGTAGGCGTGGGCCGCAGGCGCCGCCGCAGCGTTCGAATGACCACCATGCTGATGGGACGCTCAAACCTCCGCAGGAACTCGGTCCAGACGACTTGATCGCTGGCCAGGCAGCGCTGGATTAGTTGCTGGTTTGAGAGATTTTGCAAATCCATGTGTTGGAAAAAAATTTTATCCTAGTATTAAAGTCGTGAAATGACGTTTCCGCGTCTTTAACGAATATTAATCAACCAGCCAACCCGTGAGTCCAGTGGATGATCTGGCTCACATGGCGTATATTGCTGATTCTATGGATATTAAGCCTTTATACCTGCTGGCGGACAGCCAATTACTCTTTTGGCGACACCAAAGTGCATTGTTTACACAGGGTGTACGCGAATTGATCGAAGCAGAGGCCCCCAAGGCGGCTTACATTGGGGCTTCCAATGGCGATAACCCTGAGTTCTTCTCTATCTTCGTTGCTGCCATGGAGGCTGCAGGCATCCGGGATTGCCGCATGATTCCGGCTGAATTAAAGACCGAGGACCAGGCATTTTTGAATGCGGCTGACCTGGTTCTGCTGGCGGGCGGCGATACCGCGCTGGGCTGGCAGGCTTTTGAACGCAATGGCGTGAAAGAAATCATCGGCAGGAAGCGCTATGACGGGGCTGTGCTGATTGGCGTATCTGCCGGGGCAGTGCAACTGGGGCTGGGGGGCCTGGTTGGCGACTCAACCATGAAGGTGCTGGAGACATTTAGGTTTGCGCCGTTTTATGTAGGTGCGCATGAAGAGCAGGATGAATGGTGGAACCTGCGGGCCTTGATCAACCTTTCCAGAACGGATGTGAAAGGCATTGGAATACCAATGGGCGGGGGCGCAATTTATTATCCTGACGGGACACTGGAGCCGGTGCGCAAACCGCTCACGGAGTTTTCAAGGCAGGGTGATGAAGTGACCGAAACTCTCCTGCTGGGGGATGAATCCCCGGCGGCGGAATGACGATAAACGCTGTGCCGGTATTCTTTGCTTTTGGGGTACAATTTTCCCGCGCACTGCTATAGTAAGCATGCTATCGTATGCCGGATACCAGAAGCCATCTCATCGACGCGCTTTAGCGCATCGGTGGAAGAGCGGGCCTTCAGGCCCGCGTTGCAGCCTGCAGATAAGGGCTTTCAGCCCTGGTGGCAATGCAAACACTCTGATGAGATGGGCTGTATGATCCGTCCTCCGCGAGGACTTTAACTTTCGTGGCCCGTAATTCCAATGCCGAAGGTGTCTCTCTTTATCTCAGCCAAACTGAGAGATTCTTAATGTACATCCGCCACCCCCCCTTTTTGGGGACCGCGATACTCCCTGGATACTCCCTAATGAGGTGACGCGATTGAAGACTTAAGAGCAATCTCATCATTGAAAATGAGAAGTCTCGGAGTTCATCCGGGAAAGTACGCCAAATGCCTCTTGGTTAGCTAACAATAACGAAGCCCGCTGTAGCGGACGGCATATTTCTGTCGAACTGGAGATTACCAATGCCAGATAGTAATAGCCCTGGTTCAAAGCAGTTTGGGCTATACCAACTCTGGAACTGTTCTAGCCCCGGCTTGGCGCCTTGATCTTGCGATCCTCAGGCTTGCTGGCGCTGTATTCCGCTGATTTTCCTTTGGGCACGCTCAATGATTTCCACTCGTTCTGGCGGATGTGTTTGCCCAGATAGAGAATTTGCCCGATATGGTAGGCATAATGCAGCATCTGGCGGTTGATGGCCTGCAGCACGGTGTGAGGTTCTGCGCGAATATAGACGGTTCGCGCCAGGTCCTCAGGCTTGAGCGCGCCGACGGCATCAAAGACCAGCTTCCAGCCGTCTTCCCACCATTGCATGACCTGTTCACGCGTGGTGCTCGAGTTGATTTCAAATTCCTGATCGCGGTTACGGTCGGGTTTTTCGCCGTCGCTGGTGAGAAAATCTTTCCAGCGTGAGCGCATGTTGCCGGCCATGTGCTTCACAATGGTGGCGATGCTGTTCGATTCGGCATCGGGGACGTAGAAAAAGTCACGCTCCTGCAACTGGGCAAAGGCGCCCTCGGCCAGCCGCTTGTAGCCGCGAAATCCGCGCAGCGCTTCATCGAGATAAGAAACTGCTGTCTGGTCTGCCATTTCATCTCTCCAACCTAAGTCTACCAAGCCAAGCCGTGGTATCGTGGCCTGCATTTGGCTGTGGCCGAGGGCGCAGTAGCGTTGCTGAAAAAAATTGCATTCGCCAGCCCCTGGAGTGCGTATTAGACAGCAGGGAGGAGATTTGGCCGAGCAGCAGGAAGACCGGATAGCGCAAGCCCTGAAAAAGGCGCTCGCCGGAGATCACCCGGCCTTTGCTGAGCTCGTGAAAGAGCATCAGCGCATGGTCTTCAGCATTGCATACCATTTTGTCCATAACCGTGCGCTGGCGGAAGACCTGGCCCAGGAGGTATTTCTCCAGCTTTACCAGAAGCTTTCTGAGATTCAATCTCCGGCCCACCTGGTTTACTGGTTGCGGCGAGTCACGGCGCATCGCTGCATCGACCAGAGCCGGCGATTGAGACCGGAGATCGGGCTGGAAGATGCGCCGCCACAATCAACGATGCCCCGGCTGGTCGATCCCTTGCTGCACCAGCACCTGCGCAACGGCGTGGCAGCGCTGCCGGAAAAGTGGCGGGCGATGGTGATTTTGCGCTACCAGGAAGAGCTTGACCTGGCAGAGATTTCTGAACTGCTGGATATTCCGCTGAATACCGTGAAAAGCGGATTACAGCGATCATTGGCAGAGCTGCGCAAGCGGCTGATGCGCAAGTCAGGAGGAGTCCGGTATGCAATTTTCTGATGACGATCTGCGCGCGGCATTGGGCCGGAAAGAACCCTCAGAAGACTTCACGGCGCGAGTGATGGAGAGGATCAGCAGGCCGCAAAGCGCGGTGAAGCCCCCGGTCTTCGCATGGTGGAGACCCAAGTGGGCGATAGCCGGCGCCTTGGCCGTTGGCCTGCTGCTGATAGCCGGACTGATGCAGTATCACCGCGATGAACAAAGGCGAATAGAAGCAAAGAAGGCGCGAGACCAGGCTGTATTTGCGTTGCGCATTACCAGTGAAAAACTCAATGGCGCATTGCGCCAGGCATTGTTTACACGCAGAAGCAATCATTGAAAGGAGCAATTGTAATGAAGCGTTTTCTCATCTTAGCGATCCTCTGTATGGCGATTCCGGCCTTGGCTCAGGATGCCAAGCTTAACCTGACCAATCTTGAAAAATTGAGCAGCAAAGCAACAAACGTCACCGACGTATCTCTGGATAAGTCCATGCTGAAACTCGCAGCCCAGTCCATGAATAAGGAGGACAAGGAGGAACACGCAGCGAAGGATCTCATCAGCGGCCTCGACGGCGTCTATGTGAAGGTCTTTGAGTTTGATAAAGACAATCAGTACAGCCCACAGGACATAGAGGCGGTTCGCAGCCAGCTTCAGGGGCCTGGCTGGTCAAGAAGCGTTAATATCCGCGAAGAAAAAACTCACGAGCTGACCGAAATCTACTTGATGAAAGGCAAAGATGGAGATGGGGTGGTTGGATTGGCTATTCTGGTGGCCGAGCCGAGAGAGTTGGTGGTGGTTAACATTGTAGGTCCGATTGATATGGCAAAAATTGGTGCTCTGGGGGCCTTGGGAAATTTAGGAAACCTGGGAAGCCTGGGGAACCTGGGCACACCGCAATTGAAGAAACGGGAACCGGCTAAGGGAGCGGCTGGGACGAAGAAGAACCAGGACGAATGAGTTGAGATCGGGTGATCTGGTGATCGGGAGATCGGATGATCGGAACCCTCATAGAGCCCCTTCATCCTTCATTGCGCTCACGAACCTACTGCTGATTGCATCCTGATCGCTGCGGCTTTGATCAATGCATCTTCAAGCTCACGCAGGTTTTGTTCGCTGGTGAGATAGCTGATCACCATCACACGAATCACTGATTTGTCATTCACGAATGTAGTGGAGATCCAGCGTTGACCACCGCGAGTAACCTCATGCACTACGGCCTCATTCGCGGCATGTATGTGTTCTTCCGAGGCTCCCGGCAATCTCACTCGAAAATTCACAATCGGGAGCACCTGCGGACAAGTCAATTCAAACTGCTCTGAGCGGCGTACCCAGTCCGCAAAACCAGCGGCCAATTGGAGTTGAAGGTGAATGTGTTCCTCGTAAGCGCGGCGTCCATGCACTTTCAAGGTGAGCCAGAGCTTGAGCGAGTTCATGCGGCGCGACCATTGGGTGCTGACCTTGAAATTGTCGAGCATTACGGCGCCCCGCGCCGTGGGCATATAGGGAGTGGCTACGGAAAATGCCTGCCCCAGAGCTTCAGGATGCGAGGTGAGAATCACGCCTGCAGCAAACGGCATCGCCAACCACTTGTGAGGATCAATCGTGATTGAGTCTGCGAGTTCGATACCGCGCACCAGGTCACGGTGTTGTTCGGAAAAAATGGCGGCTGCTCCGTAAGCGCCATCCAGGTGCAGCCATAAGCGGTGGCGCTTGCATATTTCGCCGAGCTCTACCAGATCATCGATAGCGCCGGAGTTCGTTGTGCCGGCGGTGGCGACCACACAGAAGGGAAGAAACCCATCGGCTTTGTCCTGCTCGATCTGAGTTTCCAGTTTGCGCGTGTCAAGCTGAATGCTCTCGGTTACCGGGATGCGGCGCAGAGCTTTGCGTCCCAAGCCGAGCAGTCCGGCCGATTTATCAAGAGAGTGATGGGCTTCGGCAGAGCTGTACAGTACCGGCCGCGCCCCAAGAGCGGCGATTCCATCGTCTACTGAAGCAGGGAAGTGGACAGCCAGAGCCAGGGCCAAGCCGCTGAAATTGGCTTCATTGCCGCCGCTGGTGAAGGTTCCGTCAAAGGGCTCGCTCCAGCCTACGCGCTCGCCAATCCAGCGCACGGTCTCGCGCTCGATTTTGGATGCCAGTTGCGAGCGCGCGAGTGTAGCCAACTGAGGATTGAGTGCCGCCACCAGCGCTTCTGCCAAAACTGCCATATAGGCAGGCGTGGGATTCATCAGGCCGAAATAGTTGGCGCTGGGGACGTGGAATCCCTTCTCGATCATCTCCCGTGAGACTTCCTCGAGGATGGCGGCGGCGTCTCCGCCAAATTCGGGCAGGGCATTATTTAAATCAGTAAATGTCCGTTCTCCGAGTGGAACCTGCACGGCGCGCTCCGGCAGGCTTGAGAAGTATTCGTTGATGCGGTCAATCAACTTGTAGCCGAGCTGCCGGCGCTGTTCGAAATCAAACTCAAAACTCATGGATGTCTACCAGCATACGACATCCTCTGCATCCTTTGCGCCCTCTCCGGCAAATTCGGCTAGCTGCTCGGATTGCGCTTGAGCTGAAGAGAATATTTAAGAAATTAACGCCTTGTGTGATCGTCGTCACACTTCGAGATTACCAAACTCTGACAATTCGATCTTTGAAACCTGCCACAATGAAACAATGAGCGACTATCCAATTCTGATTCAAGGCGGTATGGGTGCGGGAATTTCCGACTGGCGTCTGGCGCGGGCTGTATCGAAGCTCGGCCAGTTGGGAGTAGTCTCCGGAACCGCGCTGGACCAGATTCTGACAAGGCGTCTACAGGACGGAGATCGGGACGGGCATGTGCGCCGCGCGCTCCGTCATTTTCCTGTTCCGGCAATGGCGGATCGCATCTTGCAGGAGTATTTCATCCCTGGTGGAAAGCAGCGGACCGCTGCATACAAGACCGTGGCGATGCACTCCAAGGAGAGCCCGCATGCGCTGAGGGAGTTATGTATCGTTGCCAACTTTGCCGAAGTTTTTCTGGCGAGGGAAGGTCACAACAATCCAGTGGGCATCAATTATCTGGAAAAGGTCCAGATGCCGCACCTGCCAAGTCTTTATGGCGCCATACTGGCTGGAGTGGAGTACGTGCTGATGGGCGCAGGTATACCGTTGAAGATCCCGGGTGTGTTGGACCGCCTGGCGCAGCATGAACCAGTTAGCTACGAGCTAAGCGTGACCGGCGCTCAGCCGGGCGACGATACCACCATGACATTTGCTCCACGGGATTATTTGGAAGGCGACCGCGTGCGCTTGGTCCGGCCAAAATTCCTGGCGATTATCGCCTCCAACACGCTGGCCATAACCATGGTAAAGAAGGCCAATGGCAAAGTGGATGGATTTGTGATTGAAGGTCCCACTGCGGGCGGCCACAACGCCCCGCCGCGTGGGAAGCAGGAACTGAACTCGTCAGGCGAACCAGTCTATGGCGAGCGCGACCGGGTTGATCTGGAAAAAACCCGCGGACTGGGCCTGCCGTTTTGGCTGGCGGGGGACTACGGACGACCTGAGAAAGTGCGCGAAGCGTTGAGTACGGGAGCGGCAGGTGTACAGGTTGGAACTGCTTTTGCCTTTTGCGCCGAATCAGGATTGCGTCAGGAGTACAAGCAGGCACTTATCGAAAAGGTAATCGCAGGCCAGGCCAGAGTATTTACTGATCCGCTGGCTTCGCCTACCGGTTTTCCCTTCAAAGTTGCGCTGATGGAAGGCACGTTGTCTGACCCGGATGTTTATGCGGCGCGGCCGCGCATTTGCGATCTGGGTTTTCTGCGAGAAGCTTTCCGTACCACAACCGGCGAAATCAACTACCGTTGTCCGGGAGAACCTATCTCTTTGTATGTCTCCAAAGGTGGAAGGCCTGAGAACACGGTGGGCAGGAAGTGTCTGTGCAACGCGCTGGTGGCGAATATTGGACAGCCCCAGATTCGGAACGGCAAGCACGTGGAAGCTGCATTAATCACTTCAGGCGATGACTTGCGCTCGCTTGCACAGTTTCTTGCTCCAGGAAGGTGTTCTTATTGCGCGGCGGATGTGATCAGCACGCTGTTGGGAACTATGGAAAAAGATACAGCAGGCTACGCCAAGTGTGCAGGCTGAAAGTCTTTGGGACGCTGACGCCTTGAACCTGTGCGGTGTTCTGTGGACGATTGAGGGACTCGCTTGTGTCGACATTATGTGTTATCTCCTTCTCCGCAGGTCCACTCGCTTGCCTGCGGCTCCTCCTGCAAATGGAAACCGCGAAACAGTTGTCGGCGGCAGGCCCACGCGACGAACCAATGCCACGCCAGCCTTGCAAGATAGTTGATTCCCGATCAGTATTCATGCGCCGCCTTGGAGAAGAGCTGAAATGCGGCAAGATAATGGCAGAACCGGGATTCTGAATTGAAATCGAAAAATCTCACAACTGTCACTTTCATCAGTAATTTCAAGAAGTTAGAATCAGCGCTCCAAGTTTTTCCCCGGACAGTACTCATATATTCATAAAAAATTCTAAGGATAGCTGGAGAGCTGTGGTATTGTTTTGCCCCTTAAGTCCGAGTCGCAACTACCTGAAGCAACCATAGTCGGCCTTACAACACACGGCCATGGGTATAGAAGTCAATTCCTGATGTTGCCATCTGGAGGCACTATGTGCTGCAATCGCCATTGCTCTAACTGGGTCGCCGCTACGTTGTTTTTCCTTATATCGAGTGTGTGGCTGAACGGGCAAGTCACTGTCACGACCTATCACAATGACAACGCCCGTACCGGAGTGAACGCCAATGAGACCATTCTCACGCCGAACAACGTCCCAGGTCAATTTGGGAAGTTATTTTCGCAGCTGGTGGATGGATACGTCTACGCGCAACCGCTCTATGTGCCCAATGTACACATTGTTGATCATGGAGTGGATAAAGGGATCCACAATGTTGTCTTCGTGGCCACGGAAGGGGACAGCGTCTATGCCTTTGACGCGGACGGCAATGCCGGTGCGAACGCCGGCCCATTGTGGACAGCCAGCTTGATCGATACCCTGCACGGGGCCGCCGCGGGAGCGACGACAGTCACCACCCAGGGAAGCAATCCCGACATCAATTGTGAGGATCTTGTACCGCAGGTTGGAATCACCAGTACACCCGTGATCGATCCGGTCTCCAACACCATGTTCGTAGAGGCCAAGTCAAAGGAAAACGGCGGTTTTGTACATCGCCTTCACGCCCTGGACATCACTACAGGAAACGAAAAATCCCCCGGACCGACGGTGATCACCGCGACCGTGAACGGCATCACCTTTGATCCGTTACACCAGTTGAACCGGCCTGGGCTCTTGCTTCTCAACGGTACGATTTACATCGGGTACGGATCGCACTGTGATTTTACCCCTTACAACGGGTGGCTATTTGCCTACGACGCCGCGACTTTCACGCGGAAGGGCGTGTTCGTCACCACTCCCGACAGTCCGGCTGGAGCTGGCGCGATCTGGATGAGCGGAGCCGGAATCGCGGCTGATAACGCCGGGAACATCTTTGCGGCCACTGGAAACGGCCATTTTAACGCCAGCGACTTCGGCGATAGCATCCTGAAGCTGTCATTGAACCCGCAAAACTTGAGCTTGGCTGACTCTTTCACGCCGTTCAATCAAGCTGATCTGGATCTCATCGATAATGACCTGGGTTCGGGCGGAGTTCTGTTACTTCCGGACCAGCCTGGAACCTATCCGCACCTGCTGGTACAGGCGGGCAAGGAAGGCAGGATTTATCTCGTGAACCGCGATCATATGGGTGGCTACTGTAACTATAGCCCTGGCCCATGCAGTTCCGACCCAATTCCGCCATTGGTGCAAGAGTTGCCGAGTGCCGTCCAGGGAATGTGGAGCATGCCGAGTTACTGGAACAATACCGTTTATTTCTGGGGGGCCGGGGACGTACTGAAGCCATTTTTCTTGACGAACGGCCAATTGGGGGCCATGCCCGGCGCCACTTCGCCGGAGTCCTATGACTTCCCCGGCTCAACGGTGTCGATCTCTGCCAACGGCAGCACAAACGGCATTGCGTGGTCTTTGGGAAAAAAGAAGATCGGGACCAATCCTAATGGCACGTGGATCACCGTAAATGTGTTGCAAGCCCACGATGCCGGAAACGCCACTACTACTCTCTACTCGAGCGATAAACGTGCCAACCACATGGACGACCCGGGTAGCTATGTAAAGTTCTCTGTCCCAACAGTCGCCAATGGAAGAGTGTATGTGGGTACCACGAGCCAATTAGCCGTTTATGGCCTGCACAATTACTCCGGGCATCTGGATCATCCTGGATGCGACCACATAGTGGGCTGGGCGGCCGATAAGAATCGTTTAAATACCGTCATCAACGTTACCATCTACGATAACGGAATTGCAGTGGCAACCGTACTGGCGAATGCTTTCCGGGCTGATGTGGGTACTTTTCTCGGGGACAACGGGCTGCACGGCTTTGGCATCCTGACGCCGGCAAGCTTTCTGGATGGACTTACGCATCAAGTGAGCGTAAGGTACGAAGACTCCGGCATCGAACTGGGGGCCAGCCCTGTGTCGCTTACCTGCCCTGCCCCCAATTATGCGGGATACCTGGAGCATGCCGGATGCGACAACATCGCAGGCTGGGCGGCCAACAGGAATCGTTTAAACAGTGCCATCAGCGTTACCATTTACGATAACGGAGCTGCGTTGGCGACCCTGCTGGCGAATGGTTCCCGTCCTGATGTGGGCGCTGCTCTTGGAGACAACGGACTGCATGGCTTCGGCATGCAAACGCCTGCAAGCTTGCTCGATGGACGTTCGCATCAGGTGAGCGCAAAGTTCGAAAACACCGGCACCGAACTTTGGACCAGCCCTGTGTCGTTTACCTGTCCGGCTGCCTCCAGCGTGGCAATCACGAGCAGCGGGAACTCCATTTACGGACGAAGTGTCGCGTTCACGGCGCGAGTCTCCGGAGGCGGCAGTGCCGCAATTCCCACCGGCGCCATCACCTTCATGAACGGAAACCAGGTCCTTGGCACAGTGCAACTTGACGGTTCCGCGCAAGCGTCGATAAGCACGACCTTTCTTAGCGCGGGGACACATGTCATAGCTGCTTCGTATGGCGGGGATTCCGCGTTCCTGGCGAGTTCCGCCCAGATCACGCAGGTTGTGACGCCTGCGGCATTGTCGGTAACAGCCTCCGCAGCCTCTCGTCTTTATGGAGCCGTCAACCCGGTGTTCACTGGAACGATCTCCGGCCTGCAGAATAACGACAACATAACTGCGACTTACCAGTCTGCTGCCACGGCTGCCAGCCCAGTGGGGACGTACGCAATTACCCCGGTCCTTTCCGATCCCAACGGCCTGCTTGGCAATTACACAGTCACCCTCCAGAACGGAACGCTGAGTGTGACGCCTGCTCCTTTACAGGTTGTCGCGAACAACAAGACGCGACTCTACAGCTATGGGACGCCGGCACTGGATGGAACGATCTCGGGCCTGCGTAACGGAGACAATATCCAGGCGCAGTACTCGACTACAGCCACGGCCCAGAGCGCGGTGGGAAGTTATCCGATTACCTCTACGCTCTCCGACCCTAACAATAAGCTGGGTAACTACAGCGTGACGCAAGTAAACGGGACGCTGAGCATTATCCCTCTGCCGACGCCACTGCCGCCGAATCCCGTGTACCCCACCGACGGCACGCTGCACGTGCCATCCAGCTTTACCTTACGCTGGAATGATGGACTCGATACGTCGCGTCGCAATCCGCTGTGGCCGGTTACTTACTACATCTACTACAAGTTCTGGGCCTACGGCGCCGCCGAGCCGGCGAGCTATGCCTTGGATGGAAACGGGCAGGCATGTAACGCAGATTCCACGGGAGCTTGCACCAGGGCTGTTCCAAGCATTGGAGACGGAAATTACCGCTGGTACGTGGTCGCCAGCATGGATGTAAGCGCATCGACGGGCGTTGCAAATTCAATCTTGAGCACGCAAGGCAATGCGGGGTACTTTACGGTAGGCTACCAGCCAATCTCGACGATACCTGCGCCTCTGCCGCCGAATCCGGTTTATCCCACCGATGGCACGCTGCAGGTGCCATCCAGCTTTACGCTACGCTGGAACGATGGCCTGGACGCATCGCGCCGCAACCCGGCGTGGCCGGTTACTTACAATATCTATTATAAGTTCTGGTCCTTCGGTAGCACCGAGCCGACAAGTTATACGGTGGACGGAAGCCCGCACGCATGTAATCCAGACTCCACCGGAGCTTGTATCAGGCCCGTTCCAAGCATCGGGAACGGAAATTACCGCTGGTACGTGGTCGCCAATATGGATGTAAGCCAATCGACGGGCGTGGCAAATTCAGTCTTGAGCACGCAAGGCAGTGTGGCATTCTTTACGGTGGGTCAGTGAGCAGATTCATCGCTCTTCCTGGAAACGGGTTTTCAGTCTCCCGCTGTGTGGCTGTACCGCGGAGCTGCGAGTTGCCGCGAGGCCATAGGTGTGCTCTTGCTTCGGCTCAATTACAGAAATGAAAAGTCTCTAATGAAGGAGGCCCCCTCCCCCCTTTTGGTGACCTCGATACTCCCTGCATACTCCCAGCGAGTTGCTGTCATAAAAGCTATCTCATGATCATGTTCATGCCGGCTTAATAAAGGCTGCAATGGCTTGCGGGCCTTGTATCAGGATCATGAACCGTGTCTTCATTTTGGATGGCGAGCCAACGCGAGCGCCGAATTAACGCGAGCAGTTGCCGAGGGCGCCGCAGCTTGTCTGCGCAGCCCTCATATGAATTGGGGCGAGATGAGAGAATCGAACTCTCGTAACTGGAGCCACAATCCAGTGCCTAAGCCATTCGGCCAATCCCGCCATCGAACTTGGAGCTGCTGGCTGGATTCCCACCAGCGTGAGCCTGCTTACAGGGCAGGTGCCTTTGTATGTCGGCCACAGCAGCAAACTTGGGTGAGCCAACGCCAGCGCTGGACTAGCGCAAGCAGTTGGCGAGGGCGCCGCAATCACATTGCGGAGCCCTCATATAAATGGAGCGAGCAGCGAGAGTCGAACTCGCGTCATCGGGTTGGAGGCCCGAGGCACCAGCCGCTATACCATGCTCGCTTCAACAAAATTGGCGGTCGCAACGGGAGTTGAACCCGTCCCTGCTGACAGTCAGGCACCGGGGTCCCCGACGCACGCCGGTTTTGCGCGTGGCGCGGTGGAGGTGTCCTGCCGCCAGACTCTGCGACCGACTTTTAACTCTGGCTGCGAGGGCAGGATTCGAACCTGCATGAACCGGGTCAAAGCCGGTGATCCTGGCCAGTTGAATGACCTCGCACCGTTTACCTAAGGGCGCCGCGGTAACCGCTTCGCCCTCGCGAAAGTTCGCGCACGACAGCGCTCACTCTTCGCTCACCCATGAGGAGGGAACAATCGGTTACGGTGTTTTTCTTTAAATGAGAAGTAACCGTAGCCTCCACCACTCCTCGAATTCAATTGAAAGTAAAATCTGGCTGCCTGCCTCCTGCCGGCGCATACGAATGCACCGCAAAAAGTAAAAGGCCCCCGATTCTGTGTCGGAGGCCTTCAAAAACCAAGCGTAAATGATTGCCCCCGTTACATGAATGTGCCTTTCCCCGCTTCTTGCCGCGTTTCAGCGGCCAGCGTGGTAAAGCAATCGTGATGGGGCTTACGTATCATTGCTGAACTCAAATACTACTCTGCCATTGTTCTATAACACCGTCAACAGCAAAAAGTGGCAGGCAGGCCGAGAGTCGAACTCGGATTTGCGCCTTCGGACAGCGCCGTGTTCATCCATTACACTACCCGCCCACTGGGTGAACGAAGAGTGAGCGCCGTGACGCGTGAACTTTTCGCAAGGGCGCAGCACCCTGAGCGCAGCCGAAGGGGTTGCCGAGCCCTCATACAAATGGAAGGGATGCAGAGAATTGAACTCTGATCTCAAGGTTCGTAGCCTTGCGCCCTCATCCGTTGGACCACATCCCCATTCATTGGAAGGCGCTGCCGGACTTGAACCGACATGGGTGACGCTCTGCCCCATCGCGCGCAAAAGCGGCACGCGCCGGGGACCCCGCTGGAATCGAACCAGCCTGTCTCGCTTAAGAGGCGAGTGCATCAGCCATCTCTGCCAGTCACCCGTGAACTTTTGGAAGGCGCGGTGGGAATCGAACCCACATGAACTTGATTCGTAATCAAGTGCCTGATCCGTTCAGTCACACGCCCTCATATAAGGCACTGCTCCTCCCGGAGGCCCCCTCCACTGGTGGCGATGGATTCGAACCATCGCGACCGGGGTCCCCAGCGCGCGCGGTTTTCTTTGCACGCTGGGGTGGATAACGGCTTTATGAGAGCCGCGTTCTTCCTACTGAACTAGCGAGCTGCTTTTCACACAAATCTGGCTGGCCGGGCAGGATTCGAACCTGCGTATGGCGTGAGTAACAGTCACGTGCCTTTCCAGCTTGGCTACCGGCCAAAACATCCGCAAAATGCAAAAGGCCCCGACTTTTAGTCGGAGCCTTCGAGAATTTGAATCTGAACTTAGAGTATTACGGACAGACAAATCCCGAAGGCCGAACGCGATTGACGCGCCGTCTCATCATGGATTTAATCTGTATCATCATTGCGAAATCGAGTATAGCACAACTTCAGATGGACTTCACTTCAAATGCATTATGTTGAGAACAATTCACAACTGTCGGCGATTTCGCCAACACATCATTCATTAACTAAAATGCTGCCAAGGCCCAGCGATTATTCCGCTGAATAAGTGCTTGAACGGCATAGACGGAACGGATTGCCTAAACGAATCGTAGGCCTCTTACTCTCCTTTGACTGGTGGCAAAACAGTTGATTTCAGAGCCGTTAAGATGGTGGCCAGGGACGGAATCGAACCGCCGACGCCAGCCTTTTCAGGGCTGCGCTCTACCGACTGAGCTACCTGGCCAGACTTGTTTGAATACACACGCGAGCTTCGGTGGGATTCAGAGAGGCTTTCTGCGTGCAACGTGTTTGATTATAACAATGCTTGCTGATTCGCTCAAATCAGCAAGGCACACCTGTACTACGATAGAATCCGAAGCTCCATAGCGAATCGGAAAACTATGCCCCCGGCCATTCCCGCCATGTTCTTCGAAACTTCTCCTACCGTGGTTGCCATGTGCTCCGCCGGCATCGCGCTTTTCCTGGCCGGAGCATGGGCCGCGAAAAACGAGATCGCCAAAGCCCGCGGCCTGGACAAGATCGTGGCCCTGAGCAATTTGTGTTTCGCTATCCCGCTGGCGGTCTTCGGCGCACTACATCTCTTCGGCCCACGATTCGTCATGAACATCGTGCCGCGGTACATGCCTTGGCGTATGTTCTGGGTCTATGCCATCGGCTGCGCATTGATCGCCGCCTCCCTGAGCATCGCCTCCAGAATCGGGGTGCGCTGGTCCGGCCTGCTGTTCGGACTCATGATGTTTCTGTTTGTCGCGATGATCCATTTTCCGGGAGCGCTGCGCCAGCTGCATAACAGAATTATCTGGACGATCGTCTTCCGCGAGATGTCGTTCGGTGGCGCCGGCTGGATTCTTGCGGGAAATGCAATGGACGGACGGCGCGGGCCAGGCAAGAGCACGCTGATCATGGTGGGCCGCGTATTGATCACAATGACCTTAATAGTTTTTGGCATCGAGCATTTTCTGCACCCGGAAGGACTTCCCGGAGTCCCGCTCGAAAAGCAGATGCCGGCATGGCTCCCGGGGCGAGTGCTCATTGATTATGTGACGGGCGCAGCTCTGCTCGTTGTCGCTGGAAGCATTCTGCTGAACAGGAAAACGCGGACCGTCGCAGCCTGTGTCGGCGGCTGGATTTTGCTGATGGTTCTGGTCATCTATGGCCCTGTCTTAATCGCGGCGCTGCACCAACCGGGTATCGGAGTCCAGGTGGAAGGAATCAACTATTTTGCTGACACGCTGCTGTTTGCCGGAGCTATCCTTGCGCTGGCGAGCGCAACGCCACGATCCGATGCGGTCGGGTAAGCCAGTGTTCAATCTAACTGCTTTTCTTTTCAGCCCGATTCGCGCCATTGCACAATAGCCGTGCAGTCGACTCCGGGCCGCTGGTTTTCCCTACAAAAGTTTTCTTGAAATGTCGTATGATTTCGGCAGGTAAGAGAGTGTTGATGGCGAGATTCATAAAGTAGACAATATATATCTGCGCTGGAAAATCGTTTGGACGCAGTGCATTCACGAAGAAAACGGTTTGTCTGAGGCACACTTCATTTGAGGAGAATTCATGTCTTTTGGAAATGCGAAATGGGTATGGATGAACGGAAAGATGGTTCCCTGGGAAAAAGCTACAGTTCACGCTTCTGTTCATGCTTTGCATTATGGTAGCGGCGTTTTTGAAGGCATCCGCTGTTATGAGACAGAGGATGGACCAGCATTGTTCCGGCTGGATGCGCACCTCGAACGCTTTGTGTGCTCGGCCGCAGTCTACGAGATGTCCATACCGTACACCTCAAAGGAATTGACCGAAGCTATTACAGAACTGGTGAGCGCCAACGGGTTCGCCAGTTGCTACGTTCGGCCGCTTTGCTTCAGGGGCAGTTGTAATCTGCGGGTAGACCCTGAGGATTGTCCGGTTGACCTCAGCATTCTGGCATGGCCATGGGCTCCGCTGCACGGTAGTGACTCGAGCAAAGCTGGTCTTCGGGTCTGTATCTCCAGGCGCAAGAAGTTCCATAGCGATATGATGCCGCCCACGGCCAAGGCTTCTGGACAGTATGTCAATTCGATTCTGGCGATCCGCGAAGCCAAACACCAAGGTTACGACGAACCGATCCTCTTGAATACAGAGGGTTACCTGGCCGAGGCCGCCTCTGAAAACATCTTCCTGATCCATGGGAATACCATCGTGACCAACGATGAACAGGATTCCATTCTGCTGGGCATCACCCGGCTTTCGGTAATCGAGATTGCCCGCGATCTGGGATACGAGGTGAAGATCGTACGCCTGACAATTGATGATTTGATGACCGCAGATGAAGCATTCGTAACCGGAACGGCGGCGGAAGTCGTACACATCTCTCAAGTGGATGGAAAACGGATAGGCAATGGCCAGTGTGGTCCGATCACCCTGCGCATTCAGCAGGAATACATGCGAGCCGTCCAGGGCAGGAACCCAGGCTATGCTCATTGGTTGCTTCCAGTGAAAAAAGCGACAGCGATGCAGGTCTGATTTTTTGAAGTCTGGTTTCGTATTCTACGGGATCGCTGTTCAGGGCTGCGAAACGGCTCCATGTTGAGTCCCTTGAATTTTTGTCTTTGACGATCATCTAAGCCGTCGAGGCCGTAGCGAAGGCTGCGCAGATCTGCCGGTTGTGTGTAGGTGCGAAAAAGCCGCTCCCATAACACAACGGGGTTCGCTGAAGTCAAACATCGGGAATGATCCACGCCAGGAGTCGCTATGAAACGCTTCCTTGTAATTGCCGTACCTGCCTTCCTGTTACTTTCAGCCATCTTGCTGGCCGCATTCACATGGCAGCATGGCAATTCTAAGAATCATCCATCAAACGCCGGCCCGCAGTTGCTGAAGCAGGTTGGCTCAATTGAATTGCCGGGACCAAAAGGGAAGCGCTTCGACTATCTGACCATTGATTCCTCACGGCATCTTCTTTTCTCCACGCATCTGGGAGCAGGCATGCTCTATGCGATCGATCTGCGGACGAACAAGCTGGTGAAGACATTTGAAGACCTGCCAGGCATCGAAGGCGTCGAACTCGCTCCCGACGTCAGCAAGGCTTACACATCGAACTGGAAAGAAGATAAGATCGGCGTCATCGATCTTGAAAAGATGGCAGTCATTAAGAAGATTCCCACCGAGTCAAAACCAGATGGAATTGCCTATGCACCGCCTTTCCACAAGATCTACGTCTCGGACGAGCGTGCCAAGGCCGAAGCGGTGGTGGATGTAACCAAAGACGAGATCATCACGACCATTCACTTTGAGAGTGAGACCGGCAATCCGCGTTACGATCCCGTTTCCAGGCACGTTCTTGTAAATCTCCAGTTCAAGAACGTAATCGCGGAGATCGATCCGGCAACCGACAAACAGGTTGCTGAATACCCGGTGGGCAAATGTCGGGGTAACCACGGCATGGCCCTCGACTCTGAGCATCGGCTTGCTTTTCTTTCCTGCGAAGAGAACGATCTCATGACCGTCTTCCGTCTGGATACGCATGAGCCGATTGCGTATTTCCCTCAGGCGAAGGGTGGGGACGTGATCGCGTTCGATCCGGGATTGAAGCGCATCTATGTTGCCTGTTATGACGGCGCAATCTCTGTCTTTCAAGAGGACGATCCAACCCACTTCAGGAAGCTGGGGGACGTGCCGGTGCAGAAGAAAATTCACAGCCTGACAATCGATCCCGAAAATCACCGAGTCTACGTACCTGAACAAGAGGAGAATGGATCTCCCGCAGCCAAAATCGCTGTGTTTGAAGTTGTACCTCCGTCTTAAAGGCTGGTTATGGCAAGCAAAGCTGAAGTGCAGGCACAGGTATCTCTGGCAGAGTTCACGCTGTATTTCCTGAAGCTGGGTTGTATTGGCTTCGGCGGTCCCATTGCGCTTGTTGGTTACATGCAGAAAGACCTGGTGGATGAGCGGAAGTGGATCAGCCAGGAAGACTATTTGAATGGCCTTGCCTTTTCACAACTGGCACCCGGACCACTCGCCGCCCAACTGGCGATGTACCTGGGTTTTGTTCGTGCGGGATTTGTCGGCGCCACCATAGTTGGAGCAACCTTCATTTTGCCGTCCTTCCTGATGGTACTCGCTATTGGAAAAGCATACGTCACCTTCGGCGGAACTCGCATCATTTCTGCCCTGTTTTACGGCATCGGCGCCGCTGTGATCGCGATTATCGCGCGCTCAGCAATAAAGTTGATCAAAACGTCGATTAAGAAAGACAAGTTGCTGTGGGGTGTATTTCTGGTGCTCGGGCTTTCGACGGCGATCACAGAAAAGGAAATCGTCTGGCTTTTTCTGGCTGGAGGGCTGTTCGTCATGATCGCGAGGACCGATTTTTCTACCTGGCGACGGCAACGAACTACAGTCTCCCTTATTCCCCAAACCATTGGAATTTTTGGCACAACGGGTTCGTTGTTCCTCTTCTTTTTAAAATCTAGTTTATTTGTGTTTGGCAGCGGCCTCGCTATTGTTCCGTTTCTCCATGGAGGCGTAGTCCAGGAGCATCATTGGCTGACCGAAACCCAGTTTCTTGATGCCGTAGCCGTGGCCATGATTACACCCGGTCCCGTGGTGATAACCGTTGCTTTCATCGGTTACCTTGTCTCTGGAATGACCGGCGCGTGCGCTGCCGCGCTGGGTGTCTTCCTGCCGGTATATCTTTTTGTGGTAATCGTTGGCCCCTTCTACAAGCGCTACTCCGGGAACACCCAAGTCCGTGCTTTCGTCCAGGGCGTCACCGCAGCAGCCACGGGAGCCATTGCGGGGGCGGTCGTCGTCTTGGGCAGGCACTCAATCCAAGACTATTGGACGGTTGGAATTGCGGTGACGACTTTCCTCATTCTGCTGAAATGGAAAATTCCCGAGCCGCTCATTATTGCCGTTGCAGGTCTACTGGGCGTTGCTATTCATCTTCGATGAGAGTTCTCAACAATCACGTGATTCGCCGGCTCAAGCGCAGATTAATCGGCCGGGCGCTGACCCTTGGAATGATGTCAGTCGCTGCCCATGGACTAGCGCTTGCGGGGACTCCTTCGATCGCCGCGTTGCGGATATCCAGCTCAATCACGCTTGATGGCAAGCTCGATGAGCCGGCGTGGCGCGACGCTCCGGTTATCAGGTTAGTTCAGCAAGCGCCCCATCCTGGGGGCGAGACTCCGTACATCACTGAGGTGCGCGTACTGGTCGGCTCTGACGCCATTTACTTCGGCATTCTTTGTCACGATCCACACCCTGAGGCGATCGCCATGCACACGATGGTGCGGGATGGTGACCAGTCGGGCGATGACACAATTGCGATTGTCCTGGACACGTATGGTGATCGGCGAACCGGCTACTACTTTCAGGTCAATGCCGCAGGAGCCCGAGTGGACGGATTGATTGACAACCCGCAGAGCGCTTCGCTCGATTGGGATGGGATCTGGGACGCCCGAACCGCAAGAGTAAAAGAGGGCTGGTCGGCGGAGATCATGATTCCGTCACGCACCTTGAGCTTTGCCCGCGGCCGGGACGAGTGGGGGCTCAACGTTCAACGTTTCATCTCCCGCGGAGGCCGCACATGGTTGCGCTGGTCTTCTCCGACACTGGATTCATTTCTCTTCGATCTTAGCCGTGCCGGCATTCTCAAGGGAGTAGGTGACCTTGAACAAGGCAAAGGTATTGAACTGACTCCATACGCCACCGGAAAATCCTCACGCTTCTACGGAGTGAGTCCAAGGTCGTGGCAGGCGAGCGAGGGGGGTGACCTTACATGGAAAATCACGCCGCAACTTGTATCCGTGTTCACCGTCAATACTGACTTCGCTGAGACGGAGGTCGATGCCCGGCAAATCAACCTCACGCGCTTTCCGTTATTCTTCCCGGAAAAACGCGCGTTCTTTCTGGAGGGAGCCAACCAATACACATTCGGCTTAGGATTGGGGCAGCAGTTCATTCCCTTTTTTAGCCGGAACATCGGCCTGCTCGATGGTACTCAGATACCGCTTGACGGCGGAGTTAAACTCAACGGGCGTGCGGGAAAATGGAACCTCGCTTTTCTCGACGTGCATACCCGAGATACCGTGGTGCCACTTTCGGTCGTGGGGGACCTCGCCTTGCCGTCCAACATCGTACAAGGCACAAACCTGTTTGCAAGCCGCGTCTCCTACGATTTCAATGACAATCTTCGCATCGGCACTCTGGTCACCCATGGCGATCCGGAAGCTCTGCGTCAAAACACCCTGGCCGGAATTGACGCGGTATGGCGCACTTCAAAATTTCGTGAGGATAAGAACCTTCTCGTTGGCGGCTGGACCGCGACTACTCAGGGTGACCTGCCTCCAGGCGGACGCAGCGGATGGGGGTTCAAGGTGGACTATCCGAATGATCTGCTGGATTGCCAGATCAACATGAATCAATACGGTGACGGGTTTCAACCGCTGCTTGGCTTCCTGCCACGACCGGGCACTCGCCAGACGGACTTGGGCTGCGCCTATCAACCGCGTCCATCCAAAGATGGGCCATTTAGTTGGATACGCCAGGAATTTTTTGAAAATGAGTATTCACGAGTGACTGATTCGCGTGGCCTCCTGGAATCGTGGGAATATTTCATGGCTCCAATCAACGTTCGCATGGAAACAGGCGACCGCTTCGAGTTCAACTGGAACCCGCACGGCGAGACTCTTCTGGCGCCTTTCGAGGTATCGCCCGGCGTCATAATCCCAGCCGGTGACTATACATTTACACGCTGGCGCTTCGAGGCACAGACCAGCGCGCATCGTCCGCTCCAATTTGGCACAACAACGTGGTTCGGCCAGTTCTACAACGGCCATCTTACTCAGCAGGAGAACTATCTAAAATGGACTTCACCTAAAGGCCGGGTGCAGATTGAACTCGACACTCAGAATGATTTCGCCCACATGCCGGAAGGCAACTTCGTACAGAAGCTCTGGCAGGCGCAGGTCGCCTATGCTTGGAATCCCAATCTCATCCTGACCAGCTTTATCCAGTACGACACGGATTCACAGAACGTCGGAACCAATACTCGTCTGCGCTGGACCATCAAGCCAGGAAACGATCTTTTCATCGTATGGAATCGCGGCTGGCAGCGGCTGTTGACCCGGCCCGATCTCAGCCTGGTTCCACAAACGGATTTGATAGCGGTGAAGCTTCGATGGACATTTCGTTATTAAGGAAAGATCAGAACAGCACCGAAGCAGCGTTAAATGCGGAGGATTGAAATGCGCGCACTCATGATCCTTTTTGTGACTGCTACCCTGGCGTCGGCCCAGACAAGTCAACCGCTGCATTTGGAAAAGACTATCGAATTACGGGACGTGCAAGGACGAATAGACCACATGTCCATCGACGTGAAGGGACAGCGCCTGTTCGTTGCCGCGCTGGGCAACAATACCATTGAAGTCATCGATATCAAGGCAGGCAAACGCGTCAAAACAATCACTGGCCTGGCAGAACCGCAGGGCGTCCTGTATGTCCCAACAAATGATCGCCTCTTCGTGGCAAATGCAAAAGGCGGCTCGGTTCGGATATTCGATGGAAGCTCGTATGCTCTTCTCAAGACAATAGATTACGGCGACGACCCCGATAACCTCCGTTACGATACCGGCCGTCAAAAAGCCCTTGTCGGTTGACCGGCTATTTTTAGCGGTGCGTCGGCAGGGATCCAGCAGGCTAAGATCGAGGTTTTCGCCCCTGCGCAGTAAGCGTACGAACTGTGAAGTCAAAATCGCCCACGACACATTTCAACTCGAAAGACGATGGTCGTGCTTGCTCTGATCGATATCGGACCCTCCCAACATGTTTGACGCATATATGCGGTCTTGATATGATAGGCGGGAAAACAGGAGAGTCCGATGGAAAAAATTAACAAACAAGTGGGAAAGCAGATTCATGTGTTGCGTCAGCGCCAGGGGATCAGCCAGGAAGAACTGGCTGACATATGCGGCTTGCATCGCTCGCATCTTGGCCAGATAGAGCGCGGTGAACTGAATGTCACGGTCGTAACTGTGCAGCGGATCGGGCGGGGCCTGGGCGTCTCCTTGAATCAGATTCTGGGGAGTATCGGCGGAAAGGCGTAAACGGAATCTGGTTAGGCCCAATACCGTTCACTTAAAGGCAAGAAGAATCTGGGGTCGGTCAACAACATAGGTGTGCCACCCCTACGGAGCAACAGGGAGAAATGAATGATTGCCGTAGAGATTGCCGTAGAGACGGTGCTCAGCACCGTCTCCATCAGGCTGCATAGATTTACTTTTTAGGAAGTTCGAAGTTGAACATCCAGTTCACGCCGAAGCGGTCGGTAAGCATTCCGAAGCGGGCGCCCCAGAAGGTATCCTGCAAAGCCATGGTAACTTTGCCGTCTTTGCTCAGTGCGGAAAAGAATTGCTCGATTTCCTGCAGGCTTTCGCAGGAAATATTGACGGTAAAATTGTTGGCGCCTCGTGCAAATGGCATGCCTGGTATTGTGTCCGAACCCATGAGCAGAGCCGGGCCTTTGGTAAGTCTCGCGTGTGCAATTCTGTCACCCGCTTCTTTGGGCGCATTGCATGGCGTTTCAGAGAATGGCATCAGGTGCAACTCGGCGCCCAGGCAGTCGGCGTAAAATCTCATCGCTTCAGCACAATTTCCATCGAAAGCAATATGTGCGTTGATTCCCAACATGATCGCTCCTTTATTATTTGAAATATTATTTTGCAAAAGCTTAACGTTTGATTGAGGTATGTTTCAGTTCTTATTTATCCATTCTGCTGTGCAGCAGAATTGCGAATCGGTACGAGGGCGCGCAGCCGGGGTTCGCGAAGATAGAGTCCACCCCAGATCAGAATGCCCACATAAACAGGAAAGAGAATATGGCTGAAGAGCGGATCCCCGCTGCGGACATGACTAGCGACCGCGCCGCCAAGATATCCGGTAAGAAGGATCGCGCCGAGAACCGACGTTTGCGGCAGCACGTAGAGCACTACGCAGGTGAGCAGGAGAATTCCGAGAGGAACGATTACGCCAGCAGAGTATCCAAGTTGGATGGTGGCCTGGACGACAAAGCCCGGTTTTGCGAGTTTCATGATGGCGTCCATCAATAGAAACAGCACCGGAATCGCAGTCAGGATGCGGCTGCCCCACAGGCTTCTTGTCGAAACGGAATTGGCTCTCATTGACGTTGATGTGACTGCTTGTGTACTCATCTTGTTATCTCCTTGTCAGGCGAAAATTTCCCATAAACCGCTCTTTTGGGACTTCTAAATGTCAGGGTTTCAGGCTGTCGAGATAGGCGCAGACGGCTTCTCCTGCCTGGGTCATCAGTTCGCGGCTGCGGGAGCTCTTGCCGGTGCCCCAGATTCCCATTTGTGACGCAACCACCAAAGCTGCTACGTGTTCCGGGGAAATATTTTTGCGGACCTTGCCCCGCTTGATGCCGTTCGCCAGGGCATCTGCATAGCCCTTCCGCCATGTGGCATAGAGCTTGTCAATGCGCGTGCGAAAACCTTCATCCAGGGGAGACATCTCCTGAGCCAGATTGTTCAGCGGGCAGCCCTGAACATAAAAGCCACTCTCGATATCGGTTTTTACAAATTGCCGGAAGGCGCGCTTGAGATCGGCAAGCGGATCGCTGGAGGTGGCGACAGCATCGAGCCAGCGCTGTTTGAGAA
>Ga0066662_10000165_pt1 | contig 27356 bp, 21 predicted proteins | sample GraSoiAngelo_111_FD_133939 | JGI IMG/M metagenome (GOLD analysis project Ga0066662, IMG submission 133939) | Grasslands soil microbial communities from the Angelo Coastal Reserve, California, USA - 14_0903_12_40cm | ecosystem: Environmental > Terrestrial > Soil > Grasslands | place: USA...
CGTAATGCTGAGCATTATCAAAAACCTTCCCAACCATCCTTTGACCAAGGAGATGCTCAACCAGAAGCAGTTTGCGGAGAATGTCTCCCACCGCATTGTTCTCAGCGATGAATATCTCGACGTGATCACCGTTCCCCTGCGGGACTCAGCCGGCAACTTCAACCTGCATTACCTGTTGCGACTCCACCGGCCGGCTGATTTCGCCATCGGCCAGGCAGACAAGAAGTTCTTTTACAATGTGGATTTTTCCGCCAGAGTGTACGGCCCGGACGGCAAGCTCATCTTCAAGCAGGAAAAGGAAGTAACCAAGTATCTGGATAACGTGGAAGCCGAGCGCGTGCGCAGCAGCCTTTTCGGCTACGAAGGCTGGCTGGCGCTGGCCCCCGGTGAATACAAAATCGATTTCCTGCTCAGCAACAAGCTCAACAAGACCGCGTACCGGGCGGAGCGGAAAGTTGTTATACCACGCGCTCCAACTCAGGGGCTGCGCCTTTCTGATGTAATTGCATTCTCTGATGCCCAGGGGGTCGGCCCGGGACGCGACTACCTTCCCTTCACCATGGGCGGAGTGAAGTTCACGCCGCTTTCCGGTGACGAGTTGACCTTTGTTCCCGGACAGAACATCAACATCTTTTACCAGCTATGGGCCCCCGCGGCAGATCCCAGGTCGTTCCAGGGAAAGACCATTCAGGTGGATTATGGTTACGGACGCATGGGTGCTGCGGGCGATGCCAAGACCGTCCATGAACAAGTGGCCAAGGAGCAATTTGATCCCTTTGGCTCAATGGTCACCGGCAAGAAGATTTCTCTCGCTGATGCCGCGCCAGGGAATTACCGCATGGTAATTTCAGCGGCCGATCCCGATAATCCACAGAAGGTCTATTCTTCGCTGGCCTTCCGCGTCTACTCCATGCCCAATACCGCGCCTCCGTTCGACGTCTACGATCCTGAATTGGCGGACGATGTAGCCAAAGGCGTCCCTGAGTTCGACCGCGCTCTCACTTCGCTGGTCTACGATGACAAGGAATCCGCAACCAAATGGTTCAAGGCGGCACTGGCAAAGAACCCCGCTAATGAGGTAGCGCGCTCCCGCCTGGCCGAACTGTACTTTGCCCGGCAGGACTATGCCGATGTGGCTGCTCTGTTTGCACGCAATCCCATTACCGCCGAAACCGACGAAGAGGCCATCTTGCGCGCTGCTGAAAGCATGGCCAAGACCGGAGATGTCCCACGCGCCATCTCCTTCCTGGAGAATGCAGTGCATCTGCGCAACAACAGCGGACCGTTGTACCTGGCGCTGGCCAGCTACTACCGTGGCGCAGGCAACACCCAGAAAGCCAATGAAATGGAAAATAAAGGCAAAGAGCTGGCCAGGCAGTAAGTCGCGGGATTAGCGCATTGTCAGCACTACTTTTCCCGTGGATTTTCTCTCCCGCAAGAGATTCATCGCTTGTGCCACCTCACTGATATCCACCTGATGAGACACATGCGGCTTGAGCTTGCCTTCTTCAAACCAGCGCAGAAGCTGGGTGTAGGAGTTGCGCAGCAGTTCGGGCTTGCGGGCCTGGTACGACCCCCAGTAGAACCCGATCACATCCATGTTTTTCACCAGCAGAATGTTGGCAGGAGCCTGCGGTATGCGTCCGGAAGCGAAGCCAATCACGATCAGCCGTCCGCCCCAGGCAATGCAGCGCAGGCTGGCGTCGAAGACGTCACCACCCACAGGGTCGTAGATTACATCTGCGCCGTGCCCTCCGGTGATGGACTTCACCCGCTCGCGCAGATCTTCCTGTGAATAATCAATCAGGTAGTCCGCGCCATGGTGGCGCGCAATCGCCAGCTTTTCTGCGCTGCTGGCGCAGGCGATTACTTTGGCGCCCATTACCTTGCCGATCTCTACGGCGGTCAGGCCAACGCCACCGGCAGCGCCATGCACCAGCAGCCATTCACCGGGCTGAAGATGGGCGCGCCAGTCGAAAGCCCCGTATGAAGTGCCATAGGTGACCGGAAAACCCGCTGCCGTAGGAAAATCCATGGCGTCAGGAATCCTGAAGACGCGCTGGGCATCAACGACGAGTTCTTCCGTGTACCCGCCCACTCCGCACAGCGCCATCACCCGGTCACCTGTCTTGATGTTGCTTACTCCGGAGCTCACCTCGGTCACAGCTCCGGCAATTTCCATTCCCGGAGTAAAAGGAAAAGGCGGCTTTTCCTGGTATTGCCCGCTGACCAGCAGCAAGTCGGCAAAGTTGATTCCTGCCGCGTGTACAGCAATCCTCACCGAACCTTCTTTCATGGAAGGTGAAGGCACATCCTCTACCACCAGCTTTTCCGGCCCACCCCACTCTTTGCACAAGACCGCGCGCATCGGCTCTCCCTTCTGTATTAATTGCTCAGAAAATCAGCACTGAACTGGATTATATTGGTACATCTCCTCCGTTCAGTCGATTCACGAATTCTGTGAGCACACAGGCATAGGAACAGGACCGGACTTGCATGGCTTTTGAAAACGAGAGCAACATTCGCCAGGAGATCTGCCGTTTTGGCACGATGCTGCACGAGCATAACTTCGTGGCAGCCACGGACGGGAATATCTCTGTCCGGCTGGACCAGAACCTGGTGCTTTGTACCCCCACTTCTGTGTGCAAAGGGATGATGAGGCCGGAAGACCTGGTCCTTGTGGACATGCAGGGCAAGCCCCAGGATGGCAACCGGAATCCTTCCAGCGAGTTGGGTATGCACCTTCTGTATTACAGCCTGCGGCCTGAGATTCGCGCAGTGGTACACGCTCATCCGCCCACGGCCACCGGTTTTGCCGCCGCCGGCCTGGCTCTGGAAGAGCCGCTGGTTGCGGAGGTAGTCATCACCTTTGGCAAGATTCCCCTGGCCCGTTACGGCATGCCCGGAAGCACAGAATTAGGGGAAGCGCTGAAGCCCCTCATGATGGAGCATGACGCAATTCTGATGGCGCAGCATGGAGTAGTGACCTGCGGCCACACTCTTCTCAAGGCCTACCTGAACATGGAGTGCGTGGAGCATTACGCCAAAATCGTGATGGTTGCGCGGCAACTGGGGTCTCCGCAGGCGCTCTCGCCTGAGAACGTGCGCAGACTTATGGAGGCGCGGGAGCACTATGAAGGAAACAAGCCGCGAAGCAGAAAGGATTGGGAGCAGTGATGCTGCCCCTCTGCTCAGGTAAAACTGCAAAATCGGAGTAGTGGAACCACCTCTGGATGCACAGGGAATTGTTCAAAAATGAGTGACAACAAAAGGAAAAGGGTGGCCGAAGCCACCCTGATCGGGAAATCCCTATAGCGTTACAGCAATTGCACGTTCTCTGCCTGCCAGCCTTTTGGGCCTTTGACGACGGTGAATTGCACCGGCTGACCTTCTTTCAGGCTGCGGAAACCGTTCGCCTGAATAGCGGAAAAATGAACGAAAACATCCTCGCCGTTCTCCCTGCTAATAAAGCCATAGCCTTTCGCGTCATTGAACCATTTAACTGTTCCTTGTTCCATTTTGTTACACGCATTCCTTGTATCTTGAATTAGCGCTACTTTTTCGGAAGGTAGTGCAGGCAGGTTAGTGCAGATTGCAGAACCGCTGTACAACGCTCTCGAAACAACGCAGTTTCATTATACCCACCTAATCCAGAGTTGTCTCTAGAAAACCGGCTATAAGCTCTTAGCTTTTGGCTTTTAGCTCCTGTGATCCGGTTTCAGGTACTCTCTTACAAAGGCTGCATTTTCTTACGTTTAGAAGTAACAGAACAATCACGCAAGGCAGACATGCAAAGTTTTAGGCTTGATTTTGCCTGCAGATACCCTGGGCGGCTGCTCATGATAGTTTTCTCTTATGCCCATTACTACCATCATTGAACCCTTCCGGATCAAGAGCGTGGAGCCTATCCGCTGCACCAGCCGGATGCAGAGGGAGCAACTCCTGCGGCGAGCCCATTACAACCTCTTCATGCTGCCCTCTGAAGACGTGCTGATCGACCTGCTGACCGACTCCGGGACGGGTGCCATGTCCACGGAGCAGTGGGCGGCCATCATGCGTGGTGACGAGAGCTATGCCGGCAGTCCCAGCTTCACCCGCTTTCGCTCCTCTGTGCAGGAGATTTTCGGCTATAAGCACGTGATCCCCACCCACCAGGGCCGGGCAGCGGAGCGCATCCTGTTTGGCACCGTCTGCAAGAAAGGCGACATTGTCCCCAACAACACCCATTTCGACACTACCAGGGCCAATATCGAATTCGTGGGCGCCGAGGCGGTGGACCTGCCGATTGCGGAGGTGCAGCAGCCTTCCAAGCCGCATCCGTTCAAAGGCAACATGGATGTAGGAGCGCTGCAACAACTTATTGCACGCGTAGGGAAGGAGCGCATTCCACTGGTAATGCTGACCATTACCAATAACTCCGGCGGCGGACAGCCGGTCTCCATGGAGAATGCAAGAGCGGTAAGCACCGTATGCCGCACGCACGGCATTCCTTTTTACTTTGACGCCTGCCGCTTTGCCGAGAATGCCTATTTCATCAAGCTGCGCGAACCCGGCTACCAGGACAAAACTCCCAAACAGATTGCGCAGGAGATGTTCAACCTGGGGGATGGCTGCACCATGTCCGCCAAGAAAGACGGTATGGCCAACATCGGCGGATTCCTCTGTACCAATGATGACGTGCTGGCGCAGCAGGAAAAAGACCTGCTGATCCTGACCGAAGGCTATCCGACGTATGGCGGTCTTGCCGGGCGCGATCTTGAAGCCATCGCTGTGGGTCTGCAGGAGGCGCTCGACGAGGACTACCTGAAGTACCGCGCTGCTTCCACCGCCTATCTCGGCAATCACATCTCTGAACGCGGCGTACCCATTGTGCAGCCTCCGGGCGGACACGCCATCTACCTTGATGCACGCACTTTTCTGCCGCATGTGCCGCCAGAGCAGTTTCCGGGGGTGGCGCTAGCCAATGAACTTTACCTGGAAGGTGGCATCCGTTCGGTAGAAATCGGCACGCTGATGTTCGCCAAAGCGGCGCGCATGGACCTGGTGCGGCTGGCGATCCCGCGCCGTGTCTACACCCAGAGCCACATTGATTATGTTGTGGAGGTAATCCTGGAAGTATGGGAGCACCGGGAGCAGATCGGCGGCCTTAAGCTGGTTTCTGAAGCGCCCTTCCTGCGGCACTTCACGGCGCAATTGGAACCACTGAGAACATCCCGAGCATAGCGAGGGAAAACCGCAGAATTGTATTTCCGGGGCCACTGATGAACGCGACTGAACGCCGAAACTGCCTGCATTTAACTCCACGCTCAGTTCTGCGCTTCCGGAAAATCTTATTCGTATAGCGATTTCCACAGAATTCGCGCGTTGAAGGTACGAATTCTGTTGTCTGCGGTATACATGAAGAACTATTTTGCTCGTATGTTCACGGCATCCCCGAAAAAAATCGGAAGAAACGACCGATGCCTATGCGGCAGCGGGAAAAAGTACAAGCATTGTTGCCTGAATGAGGTGAACCAGACTGAGGGTGCGTGGCGCAGCACACATCTCGGCCTGGACCGGATGGGTCAGGAGTTGCTGAGATTTACAGTCAAGCGTGGCATGGATATAGAGGCAGCATGGGAGGACTATAACCTCGATTTCGACGGCGGCCCCTTCGATCCCCGGTCTCCGGAAAACGCGATTTTTGTCAATTATTTCCTTTACCGCTGGTGTCCTGCGGAGGACAAAGGCGGGCCACTGGACCGGAGTGACACCATTCAGGCAGAGTTTACGCGTATCATGGCGAGCCTTGGCCAGCTCGAAGTGCGATTGTTTCAGGAATGCATGACCCGGCCTTTCACGTTCTATGAAGTGCTCGCCACCGATCCCGGACACAGCATGGATTTGCGCGAGATATTTACTGGTGAAGAAACCCGTGTCTTGGAACACAAAGGATCATTAGTGCTCCGCCGGGGAGATATCGTTTTCGCGCAGGCAGTCTCCGCCTCCGGTATTTCAGTCCTTACTTGCAACGGTCCAACCGTGGTTCCTCCTTCTGAGAAAGGTCCGATCATTGGCCTGCGGCTTTTGATGCGTGACCAATTGAACAAGCAAATTTTATCTCAGACGGACGTTGCTCTCTTCGAGGAGAGCATCAGGGCACTCTACCTCAAAAACCGTGATTATATGCATGCGCCTCCAGTTCCCATCCTCCGCAATACCGATGGAGAAGACCTGGCAATCCACACCATGACTTTCGAGGTTGGCTCTGCGCAGCTTGCCTTCGATCTGCTGCACACGCTGGCGGTAGGCGTTTCTAAAGAAGATCTTCTGGAACGCGCCGAATACGATGATCAAGGAAACCTGAGGGCGATAGAGTTCGATTGGCTCAAGCTGGGCAACCAGCAGATGAAAAGCTGGGAGAACACTATCATGGGAAAGATCAGGATTGAAGACCGCAGCCTGACTGCTGAGGCCAATTCAGAAAAAAGGGCCACGCGATTGCGGAATGAAATTGAGAAGCGGCTTGGCTTGGCCGTCACCCACAAGAACACCGTGGTAGAACCTTACGAAAAGCTGCTGGAAAAGGCCAGGAATATTGATCCAGCCACGAATGCGAGGCACAAAAAAGAGCAAGCTGAACTCATGAAAGATCCAGGAATCCGGGCCCAGCTTAAAGAGACGATCCAGAAAGAAGTGGACCTGTGGATCAACAGGAAATTGCCAGCCCTTGGTGGCGTTACTCCACTGCAAGCTTCAAAAAATCCTGATGGCAGGGAATTCGTGGAATCTCTCGTCATCCATTATGAGCGGCAGGTCGAAGAGGTGTTTCCGAAGGAAGTCCGGCCGGATCTGTCTTATGTTCGTAAGCGCCTGAAGCTGGATGGGAAACATCCTGCAGCTCAATGAAGTCACGTTACCGCACTCCAGGATCGAGAACCAGGATAGCGCGAGGACACGGGAGAGCGATCATAGCATTGATAAGGAAGCTTCCAGGTGAATTGCACTGAGCAATTACTTCACGTATACAAACCTCGACTCAGGCACACGGATCGTGTGAACGTATCTTCTTATATCATCGATTTTCTGGTCATAAAAAGTAGAAGTAACCACCGCCTGCAATTTGACCTTTCCCGAAGTACGTATCAGCTTTATTTCTGAAGAATCGACCTCATCCGCACCCTCTATGTTGTCCAAACGCTCTGAGGGAAAACGGCGTTTCCATTCGTTTCTGAAGCTCTGGTCCACATCTACTTTTCGGTATCCTGAAGGTGATGAGAGGACGAGCAGGTTCAGGTCGCTGGTGTCATCACCGCCATGCCAGCAGAAATCGGGAATGCCATCTCCGTTGATGTCTGCCTCCTGCACCAGGCCATAGACCCACCAGGTGGCCTCGTCGGTACCAACCAGGACGCGGAATAACTCACGTCCGGTGCGTTTGTTAATAATTACCTGGTAGAAGCGCTTTCCTCGCTTGAGCAGTTTTGGGCGCGCTGTGCGAGTTTCGTCGTGTATCAGATTCGTCCTGCCCATATTGCTCTCAGGAGGAAAGAAGTCAAATGAAACTGCTTTGGATTGTGCGGACGCTGACAGGGTGACAAAAAGAAATGCAATAAGAAAAACGCTTTGCGGCAAAGAAATGCTCATAAGCTCTCCATGTTTTGAGCCAGGACAGAGTGTGGCGGTTGCCGCCGCTGGCCACCGGGTCCTTTGAATACAACCTGAATTGTAGCCCTGGTTGCATCGAAGTACACTGTTTCTATGTTGGGATTTACATTTTTCCTGCTTGCCTTCCTGATTTCTCCCCAGAACACCCCCCCGGCGCAATCCCGTTTCCTCGAAGTCAAAGTGGGAAACAAGGCGCTGCTGGAGATGATTAGCGGAACGGAGCTGGTCCTGCCGCAACTGCGTGTTTATGACCGCAAGGGGTTTCAGGTTGCCGAACTGGACGATGGGCCTTCCTTTCCCGCAACCTTGACCAAAGTCCTGCAGTCGCCTCCGAAAGCCCTCGGCAAGACGCTGCAATCGGAAACAAAGATCCTGGTCGATAAAACTGGAAAGCCGCTGAAAGACCTTCCCGATGCCGACTTCACTATCGTGGAATACTGGGCTGAATGGTGTGAATCATGTCACGCGCAGGTTGCACAACTGAAAGAGGTGATTGCCTCACAACCCCGCCTGTCTATTACTGTGCTTCACGCTGAAGCTGATCCGTTGAAAATTCCCGAACTCCAAGGGAAGGTGAAACAGCAGAAAGACAAGTAGTAGTTTCCGTCAGCCCATCGGGGCAGTACTACTTCGGTGGCTGGATCTATTACAAAAGAAGCCGGTATTTTTTAAAGTAGTTTGCGGATATACTCAGCCGCAATTACTCTCGCGAGGCGACCTGTGGATAATCCCCAAGCAACTGGAACCGCACCGGCAGGACCGGACGCGGAATTCGAAAAGCTCTACGAGCGCGCACAACAGCATTTAAACCATGAAGAGTTTGAAGAGGCGAACAAAGCTTTCGCCGATGCACTCAATCTTTCTCCCCGGCACGCTGGAGCGCTTTCCGGACTGGCTGTCTCGCTCCGCAAGCTGGACAAATATGAAGAAGCGCAGCACGTGCTGAACAGGGCACTTTTTCTGCACCCCAATAACGAGCAGCTTTTGATGGAACAGGGAGCATTATGTCTGCACCGCCGCAATTACGAGAAAGCTCTTGAGGTCTTTGTGCGTCTCCCGCTGGGTATTCCCGAAAGTGAGGCAGCTTTGAAGGGCAAGGCCGAGAGCCTTCGTCGTCTTAAACGTTATGATGAAGCATCCCAGGCCATCCTCCAAGCACTGCAAAGTTTCCCCCAGAGCAGAATTATCAGGACTGAGCAGGCATACCTGCTGGCGGCACGGGACCGATTTGACGAGTCCATTGAAGCTTTTCTGAATGGCAATGATGAATCAGCACTGATCCAGGAACTTCAAAACAGTGCAAGAACCACAGTTTGGGAAAACCTGGTAGGGGCAGCCACTCGCCGTCTGCCAAAGAGCCTGTCATTTTTGAACCTGCGTGCCGGCTTCTTTCTGCAGGAGCAACAGTATGACAAAGCCCTGGAAGCCTTTCAGTCGGCACTGGCGATTGACTCTTCGAACGCTGAAGCCCATCTGGGCAGGGCTGAAGCACTGCGGAAACTGGCGCGATTTGAAGAGGCAGTTAAGGCTATCAATGAAGCTCTCACGATGTATCCGCAAGATCCAAGAATGCTTCGAGAGAAGGCCTGTTTGTATTACGACCATCAAAAATATGACGAGGCGGTCGAGGTACTTCTGGAGAAGGATCACGAGGATGGCCTCATAACGTTCGTTAAAAGCCATTTTGACGGAATTGATTTCAATAAGGCGCCCGATCCTGCAGTAGAAACTTTCCTGCAAGCCGCAATCGCGCGTCTGCCAAAAAACGAAAAGCTATTACAAAAGTTGGGAGAATACCATCTTGGCTATAAGCAATACAGCCAGGCCGCAGAAGTCTTTGGCCGGGCCGCAGAGATTTACGGCATCAGTCAAGACAGCCTGCAGGAGATATTAACGCAGAAAATCCAATCTCTCCGGCTGGCGGGTTCTGTGGAGGAAGCCTATGCAGCCATAGCAGGAGCACTGTATCGACTCCCAGGAAACAAAGCTGTGATCGCTGAACGCGCCTGGTTGTTCTATCAACGGAAGGAATATGACTCGGCGGTCTCCGATTTTGTGGAAGCCGGAGAAAAAGAAGTCCTTCGAAAAGAGATTACCTCGCTCCGGGGAAAGCTAAAGCTTGAGGAGCGTGCCCGCTTGATCGAGGCTGCCCTGACGAAACTTGATGGTGACGTGCAGCTATGGGTTGAACGAGGATGGCGCTATTACGAAGACCAGCGCCAATTCGAAAACGCCCTGAATTCATTTGACGAGGCGCTGAAGATTGACCCTGATCATGAAGATGCATTGGAAGGAAAATGCGCAATATTGAGATTGGAACGCAAGTTCCCCGAGGCCCAGGCCGCCATAGAAGAGGGTCTCAGGCGGCATGCAGAGAGCCGGGAATTGCTGATCCAGCTTGGGTGGCTGCAACATAGCCAGTGGCAGTTGGATAAGGCAATTGCGACGTTTGACCGGATTCTGAAAACGCATCCTTACGATCAAGTGGCAATTCAATCGAAAATCCTGGCGCTCAAGGAGGGCGACCGAATCCCCGAGGCCGAAGAGGTCGCGAATGAAGCCCTCGGGAAGGACGCTTCTAATGCGGTTTTTCTATGTGAGCGTGGGCGCCTGTACTATGAGCGCGATGATTTTCAAAAAGCCGAGGAACATTATTCGAAGGCAATAGCGGCAGATCCAGATTACCTGGACGCCTATTTCAATCGTGTGGAGGTGCTGAAGAGGCTCAACCGCTCGGATGAAGCTCTGAAAATGCTTGAAGGATTGAAGAAGGCTCGCCCAGACGATATGGGTGTGATTGGACAGTTGGGCTGGTTTGTCCTGGGTGCTGGAAATTCGCTGCGCGCCCGGCAGGAACTCGAATCCTTGTTGCGACTCGATCCGAAGAGCAGCTTTACCAGCAACTATATGGGGGTGCTCGCGTTTTTCGAGGAGCGCTATGATGACGCTGAAGCCGAATTCCAGAAAGCCCTGAAGCTAGAACTTAATAATGACATGTACCACAGCAATCTGGCTTGGGCCCTCGTTCGCCAGATGAGAGAGACCAGGAGCGAGACGAAATCCCCTAAACATACATGGCTTGAAAGCCTCGGCCAGAGTGCCGGGGTGATTGAGAGAACGCCGGCAAACGCAAGCGAAGGACTTTTGCGGGAAGCCGAAGAACATTGCCGCGCTGCACTCCAGATTTCGCCAAATTCCACCGATGCATACGGTTGCCTGGGAATCATAGCTTTCAAACGAGGACGGCTCATCGAGTCTGAGGATTTTTTTAAAAAATCCATCGAGATAGATGCCAAGGAAGGCAACTACGTTGATCTGGGTGCTTTATACGCTCAGATGGGACGCTATGACGAAGCCCTGATTGTATTGGAGAAAGCACGGACGTTAGATCGCACTGATATGCGAGCGCGTCTGGAACTGGGAAACGTTTACTTACAGACTGAAAAGCTGAAGGAGGCCATCCATATGTTTCGGGAAGCAATGGCGGCCAGTCCTGATAGCCCGGAGCCCCCCCGCGCATTGGCATTGGGGTTGATGCGCAATGCGGAATTCACAGAAGCAGGACGGGTGCTTAGAAAAGCTATCCGCTATTTGGATCAGTCCAAGCGCTGGCAACTGCATTTGGCATTGTGTCAGTTATTGTCCGATCTCGCCGATAAGAATGATGACCAGGATCTGTATAACGAGGCGCTCAAAGAGGCGTCCACTGCGATCCTGTTAAAGCCAGAGCACGCGTCTCCCTATTTCTATGCTGGTTTAGTGCGTTACAAACTGGAAGATTACGGTCGCGCGCTGAAGCACTTCCGTGAATGCTTAAAGAGAGATCCCGATCATTTCGATGCTGAGCAGAATGCGCGCCGGGTTCGTGCACTGCTGCAGAGCGAGCGCGTGCGCGCCCAAAGTGGCCTCTATGTAGGTGCCGTGCTCGGAACCATGTGCGCAGGCCTGCTCGCTACGCTTTGGATCCTTTACTTCAAGACCGATAAAATTAAACCCACAATGCTCGGCACGCTCTCCCCAATTCTTCTGGGGCTGATCTTCGTTGCCTTCCTGATGCCGTGGCTCAGTAAGTTGAAGTTGCCCGGGGTGGAAGCCGAATTGAGCCGTCCGAAAGAAAAGGTCTCAACTGGGCCAACCGGTTCGGTCAGCTTTGGCAGTTCGTCGCTGAGCGCCGGTCCGCAGTAACTTAGAGCACGAGTTGATCAGTTACACCAACTCTCTTACCTTATCGGATATCTGCGTGGCGATGATCTTTTCGCGGTTGGGTTCGCCGCGCAGCAGGGATTCGGCAAACTTCGTGGCCTGCTCGAATGTCACCTTGGCGGGCATGGGGGCCTCAAATGGATCTACCACGGCTTCAATCACTACCGGTCCGGTTACATTGGCCAGTGCGCGGTCAAGCGTAGCGCTGCATTCTCCGGGATCATCAATGCGAAAGCCGGTCGCGCCGCAGGCCTCGGCATACTTGACGAAATCAATAGGCTGCAGGTCTACTCCGTATTCCGGATTCCCAAGGAAGACCATCTGCTCCCACTTGATCTGTCCCAGGGTGTTGTTCTTCACCACCACCACGATGATAGGCAGCTTGTACTTCACGGCTGTGACCAACTCGGCCATGAGCATGCTGAAGCCACCGTCACCGACAAAGGCCACGCATTGCCGCTCCGGATAGGCCAATTGTGCGGCAACCGTATAAGGCAGGCCGCAGGCCATGGTGGCCAGAGTTCCTGAGCATGAATACATTTGTCCGCGCCGGGCGGAAATATGCCGTGCCCACCAGGTCGTAATGGTTCCGCTGTCAGAGCTGACAATGGCATCATCGCGCAGGCGCTTTCCCAGTTCATGGGCTATGACCTGGGGCTTCATGGGTTTCTCCATGTTGCCGGCGCGTTTCTGCATCAGCTCTTCCCAGTCTTTCTTGCCCTTCTGCGCCTTTTCCAGGAAGCTGCGGTCTTTCTTGCGTTCTAGTAAAGGAAGTAGGGCTTCCAGAGAGCGGCGGCTGTCGCCGACCAGTCCCACGTCTACTGAATAACGCAAACCGATTTTGATGGGATCAAGATCGATCTGCACCGACTTGGCCTGGCCCGGCTTGGGCAGGAACTCTATATAAGGAAACGACGAGCCCACAATCAGCAGCGCGTCACAATTTTCCATCGCCTCCTGCGAGGGCTTGGTTCCCAGCAGGCCAATGCCGCCGGTCGTGAAAGGACTGTCATCCGGCACAGCAGCTTTGCCCAGCAGAGCTTTCACGATGGGCGCGCCCAGTTTGTCGGCGATCTGCTCGAGAGCATCAGTGGCATCGAGGGCACCCTGCCCGGCGAGAATGACAACTTTCTTTCCCGGGTTGAGAACGTCTGCGGCCCGGCGCAGGTCAGCTTCATTGGGCAGACGAGCGCTCTTGGCTTTTACATCTGAGGTGTGGCCGGGCACGTTGCGCTTGGAAGCATGCTTGCGGTCGGCCTTCATATCCTGAAAGTCAACCGGGAAGGTGATATGTGCCACCTTCCTGTAGCCCAGTGCGGTTCGGCAGGCAAGATCGGTTACATTTTCAACGTGCGATGGCCCCATGACCCGCGTGTTATACGCAGCTACATCCATGAACAGCCGGTCGAGAGCTACATCCTGCTGTGTGAACGTGTCGTTCAGGTCATGAAAAGGAAGGCCAGTGATTGCAAGCACCGGCTGGCCGTCCAGCTTGGCATCATAAAGACCATTGAGCAGGTGAATGCCTCCGGGGCCGGAGGTAGCCAGGCAGACGCCCAGCTTTCCGGTGTACTTGGCGTGAGCACACGCCATGAAGGCTGCGGCCTCTTCATGCCGCACCTGCACAAACCGGATTTGCTCCTGATGGGTGCGCAGCGCCTCCATGATCCCGTTGATTCCATCTCCGGGAATGCCAAAGATAGTGTCCACGTTCCAGTCAATCAAGCATTCGATCATTACATCAGCAGCAGTTTTCGCCACGGCGGCTTCTCCCTCCAATAAGATTTACTTGGTAGGATGCAGAGCATGGCGCCGCTGTTTTCGTCGGGCGAATACCCGATCTGCTGCGGGTGCAAGTAACTGCTGAATGCGATTTCCGGGTTCCTTGCGGCTGAACAGAGCGTCACAATGCGCCACGTGACTTTTCTTGCAGAAAATTTTTGGCGCAATTGATCAAAAGAAGCAGCGGGTTCTTGTGCTCTGCTATAATCATCAGTTTTCACCAGAGCCTTGCAGTGCGCTGGTGATGACTTTGGGATTTCTGGTCGCGCATTCCTGCTGATTTCGTTGATGTGCGATGGTCCCTTCAGAACTAGCTCATGGCCCAAATATTTCACCGCAGTGCAAATACTCTAGCTCGTGCGAGCATTCTCGGTATTGTTCTTCTTCTCTCTGCGGTAGGAGCCGCGCTGATGCAGTTGCAGCGCTCTCCCTACGTTACTGGACAACATATTGCGCCCGACCAACCGGTCCCTTTCAGCCACCAGCATCACGTGGCCGGCTTGGGGCTGGACTGCCGTTACTGTCATACCTCGGTCGAAGAATCTAGTTTTGCCGGGATTCCACCCACAAAAACCTGCATGAATTGCCATGCCCAGATATGGACGACTGCCGCTTACCTGGAGCCGGTGCGCTACAGCTTCAGAACGGGCAAGTCGCTGGAGTGGACGCGCGTCCATGATCTGCCGGACTTTGTCTACTTCAATCACAGCATTCATGTAAATAAAGGTGTGGGTTGTTATAGCTGCCACGGAGCGGTAGACCAGATGCCGCTGATGTACGCGGAAAATTCTCTGCAGATGGAATGGTGCCTCAACTGCCATCGCCAGCCGGAGAAGTTCCTGCGTCCGCGTGAGGAGGTATTCAATATGGGATACCAGCCTCCCAGTGGCGAGCATTCCGTGAAAGTGGACGGCAAGGAATACTTTGATCAGGTAGAACTGGGCACGGTGCTGCGGGAGAAGTATCATCTGCGCAGCACCCAGGACATAACCAGTTGCTCCACTTGCCACCGCTAAGGTGGAAAACAAATTGGGAAGCGAATGGCTAAGAAGAACGATACAAATTTGAACCTCATTCCTGCCAGCGCCATAAAACCCGCCAGCCTTGATCTGGATGGGGTGCGGCGCAAGCTGGCAGATGCCAAAGGGCCGAAGTACTGGCGCACGCTGGAAGAACTGAGCAATGAGGAAGCCTTCGGTGAGATGCTGGAGCGCGAGTTTCCCCGGCAAGCCTCGGAATGGCTTGATCCGGTATCGCGCCGCGGCTTCCTGAAGCTGGCCGGAGCATCCCTCGCACTGGCCGGCCTTGCCGGATGCACCAAGCAGCCGCTGGAGGAGATTCTTCCTTACGTCCGCCAGCCTGAAGAGCTGATACCCGGCAAGCCGCTTTTTTATGCCACGGCGATGCCTTTTTCCGGATACGGCATTCCCCTGCTGGTGGAAAGCCATGAATACCGGCCCACCAAGATTGAAGGAAATCCTGACCATGAAGGCAGCCTGAGAGCCACTGATCTTTTCTCGCAGGCTTCTATCCTGGATCTCTATGATCCCGACCGTTCCACCATCCCCACCCACATGGGTGAGGGCACGTCATGGGGTGCCTTTGTCGGCGAAATTCGGTCCACGGTGCTGGCCCAGAAAGCAAAGCAGGGAGCAGGATTGCGCTTTCTCACCGGCGCGGTCAGTTCGCCGACGCTGGGATCGCAGATGCATGCGGTGCTCCAGCAGTTCCCGCAGGCCAAATGGCATCGTTATGAGCCTGTGCACCGCGACAATATGCGTCAGGGCTCGAAAGCAGCCTTCGGCAACTACTACGATCCGGTCTATAACTTTGCCGCCGCCGATGTAGTGGTTTCGCTCGATGGCGATTTTCTCTCCGGCGCGTGGTTTCCCGGTTTCATTCGTTACGCGCGCGACTGGGCCAGCCGCCGCAAGCAACCTGATAAGCAGCCCATGAACCGGCTGTATGTGGCTGAGAGCTCATCGACGACCACAGGCATGAAGGCCGATCACCGCGTGGCGGTCCGTCCTTCAGAAATAGAGAAGATTGCCCGGGCGCTGGCCGCCAAAGTTGGGGCGGGTGGGAGCGGCGAGCAGCTTACTCCTGAGCAGCAGAAGTTTGTGGATGTTGCCGCAAAAGACCTCGGTGAGCATCGCGGTAAAAGCGTAGTTGTCCCCGGCCTCTATCAGCCGGCCGCTGTGCATGCCCTGGCCCATGCCATGAATTCAGCGCTGGGCAATATTGGCCAGACGGTCAGCTTCATTGACCCGGTCGAGATCGATCCGGTGGAGCACACCCAGTCCATCCGTGAGTTGGCGGATGACTTGAAATCGGGCAAAGTGGATGTGCTGGTAGTGATGGGTGCGAACCCGGCTTACGATGCGCCCGTCGATCTGGAATTTGAGTCGCTGCTCAAGCAGTTCTCGGAGCAGAGTGGCAGGGTGCTGATCCAGCTTTCCTGTTACCGGGATGAGACAACTGAGTATGCGCATTGGCACATGCCGGAGACGCATTACCTGGAGTCCTGGAGTGATGTCAGATCGTACGACGGAACCGCTACCATCATTCAGCCGCTGATTCTTCCCCTCTATGGCGGCCATTCGATGCACGAGCTGCTTACCGTATTTGGCGGACAGCCCGCTTCCTCCGGTTACGATCTGGTGCGTGCCTACTGGCAGACGCAGCATACGGGAGCTGATTTCGAGCAGTGGTGGCGGCGCAGCGTTCATGATGGTTACATAGCCAACAGCGCCTTCCCGGTACGCCAGGTGAGCGCCCGGACTGGAGCTATTCCTTCCTCTGCATCCGCTCCAGGGGGTGGTATTGAGGTTAGTTTCCGTCCTGATCCCTGCATCTACGACGGCAGATTCAACAACAATGCCTGGCTGCAGGAAACGCCCAAGCCTTTAACCCGCAACACCTGGGACAACGTGGCCATGATCAGCCCGGCGCACGCGGAGCGGCTGAAATTCGATCAACTCAAAGACCAGAACGATCACCAGTCCGATGCTCAGAACATCATCGAGATTGAATTTCAGGGCCGCAAAGTCCAGGCCCCTTACTGGGCGCAGCCGGGACATCCTGATAATGCCGTGACGCTCTTCCTCGGCTACGGACGGCGCAAAACCGGGCGCGTGGGTTCAGGTTACGGGTATGACGCCTATTCAGTGCGGCCCAGCAATGCCCAATACACAGGAGTCGATAGCAAGATTTCAAGGCTGGACAAGCAGTGGCACGTGGCCGTAACCCAGGGCCATTTCAACCTTGCAGAACCGAGCAACAAGGATTTCAGTATCGATCAGCGAGAGCCAGTCAAGGCTGCCACCCTTGAGGAATATCGGAAAGACCCTCATTTTGCAGCTAAGGATAAAGTGACTCAGGAGAACGAGGCTCCGGGGCCCGACGAGACGCTCTATCCTGACTACAGAGGTTCCAACTGGTACAAGCAATACGCCTGGGGCATGGCCATTGATCTGAACTCCTGTATCGGCTGCCAGACCTGCGCGGTGGCCTGCCAGGCAGAAAACAATATTGCGGTTGTCGGCAAAGAGCAGGTGCAGCGCGGGCGCGAAATGCAGTGGCTGCGCATTGACACCTACTATCAGGGTGATGCCGCAAATCCGCAGGCGCACTTCCAGCCTGTTCCGTGCATGCAGTGTGAAAACGCGCCTTGCGAGCCGGTCTGCCCGGTAGGCGCCACTGTTCACAGCACCGAAGGGTTGAATGACATGGTATACAACCGTTGCGTTGGCACTCGTTATTGCTCCAACAACTGTCCGTATAAGGTGCGCCGCTTCAACTTCCTTCTATTCTCTGACTATGACACGCCCAGCCTCAAACTGGGGCGCAATCCTGATGTCACGGTGCGCAGCCGCGGCGTGATGGAGAAATGCACCTACTGCGTGCAGCGCATCAATGCCGCGCGCATCAATTCGGAGAAGCGTGGCAATGGTCCTGAGGACCGCATACGTGACGGCGAGATTCTCACTGCCTGCCAGCAGGCGTGCCCCACGGATGCCATCATCTTTGGCGATATCAATGATCCGAATAGCCAGGTCAGCAAACTCAAGTCTGACCCGCGCAACTATGCAATGCTGGCGGATGTGAATACGCGCCCTCGCACTACTTACATTGGAGCAGTGCGCAATCCGAATCCTGAACTTGAGTCTGGGGAGAAAGCATAGGCATGTCCTTCTACGATAATCCTGATGCGCTGCCGCCGAAAGGTGTGAGGCCGCCTATCATCGGCCCCGGCCAGGACCTCGGCACTGTCACCGATCGCATCGGTGGCGTGGTGCTCACCCGGCACACGCCGGTCTTCTGGATCATCATCTTTGCCATTGCGGCCATGCTGGCTGGCATGCTGCAGACGGCCATTGGTTACCTCCTGTTTAAAGGTGTCGGCATCTGGGGTATTAACATCCCGGTTGGCTGGGGCTTCGCCATCATCAACTTCGTATGGTGGATCGGTATCGGCCACGCGGGAACCTTGATCTCCGCCATCCTGCTGCTCTTCAAGCAGAGTTGGCGTACCTCGATCAACCGCTTCGCCGAGGCCATGACGATCTTTGCGGTCATGCAGGCCGGTCTTTTCCCGTTGATCCATACCGGGCGTCCGTGGCTCGCCGCGTACTGGCTCTTTCCTTATCCCAGCAGCATGGGCGTATGGCCGCAGTTCCGCAGCCCGCTGATTTGGGATGTGTTTGCCGTATCCACGTACTTCACGGTTTCGTTCCTGTTTTGGGGCATCGGATTGATCCCCGATTTCGCCACCCTGCGCGATTCGGCAAAGTCTCTGGTGGTGCGCCGCATCTATGGAATGCTGGCCATGGGCTGGCGTGGCTCGGCACGGCACTGGAATCGCTATGAGACGGCCTACATGCTGCTGGCTGGACTGGCTACCCCGCTGGTGCTCTCAGTGCATAGCGTAGTGAGCCTGGACTTTGCGGTTTCCGTGATTCCCGGCTGGCATACGACATTCTTCCCGCCATACTTCGTCGCCGGCGCGATCTACTCCGGTTTCTCCATGGTGCTGATCCTGGCGATTCCGTTCCGCTATCTCTATGGCATGCAGGATTTCATCACGCTGCGCCACCTTCAGAACTGCGCCAAGGTCATGCTGGCCACCGGCTTGATTGTGGCTTACTCCTATGGAATGGAAGTTTTCTTTGCCTGGTACAGTGCGAACAAGTACGAATGGGGCATGATGTGGAACCGCATGGCCGGCCCCTACGGCCATTATTACTGGATGCTGATCCTCTGCAACATCGTGCTACCCCAGTCTCTGTGGTTTAACAGGGTACGCTCGACTCCGTGGCTGCTCTTCCTGGTATCGCTGGTGGTGAACACCGGCATGTGGCTGGAGCGCTATGTCATCGTTGTGGTCAGCTTACAGCGTGACTATGTACCCAGTTCCTGGGGTATGTATTGGTTTACCAAGTGGGATGTAATGACCTTTGTAGGAACGATGGGATTCTTCACGCTCCTGTTCTTCCTCTTTATACGGTTTATGCCTGCAATTTCCATCTTTGAAATTCGGAGTCTGTTGCCGCAATCGAAGGTGAAAGAATGACTGCCTCGCATCTGACATCATCGCCCGTCTATGGATTGATGGCGGAATTTGAAACGCCCACCGATCTGGTGCATGCGGCCAAAGGCGCCTTTGAAGCCGGGTACCGCAAGATGGACACCTATACGCCCTATCCATTGGAAGAAGCGGCGGAGGCCATCGGCGCTCACCATAACCGTGTGCCCCTGATCTGCCTGATCGGGGCCATTCTTGGAATGTGCGGCGGCTACTCGCTTGAATACTGGGTCTCGGTCGTGAATTACCCCATCAATGTGGGCGGCAAACCTTTTCATGCCTGGCCGGCCTTTATCCCGGTTACGTTTGAATGCGCCATTCTTGGAGCGTCCTTGGCCACTGTATTTGGCATGCTGGCGCTGAATGGACTGCCGCAGCCCTATCATCCGGTATTCAACTCGCCCAATTTTGTGCGCGCCAGCCGTGACCGTTTCTTTCTCTGTATTGAATCGCAGGATCCCAAGTTCCGACTCGATGACACGAGGCGCTTTCTGCAGGACTTTCATCCGTCTGAGATCACGGAGGTGCCGTATTAACATCCCGGCACAAATTGAAAAGAAGTCCTTATGGACCGCAGCCGCCCGCGGCTGCGCGGAAGAATTGTGTGGGCGGCACTCGGTGCTACTGGCATTTTCAGCACTATTCTTTTTTAGTTTGATCTTCTCCGGCTGCCGCCAGGACATGCACAACCAGCCCAAATTCATCCCACTGCGCTCCAGCGAATTTTTTGCCGACCGCCGCTCCGCGCGTGACCCGATTGGCGGGACCGTGGCCCGCGGGCAGCTACATGAAGATACCTATCTTTATACTGGCAAGCGCGGCACTGCCTACGGCAATGAATTGCCCTTTACGCCTGCGAACATGCACGTGTTTCTTACGCGCGGGCAGGAGCGCTACAACATCTACTGCTCTCCCTGCCATGATCGGGTAGGCAATGGAAATGGCATGATCGCGCAGCGCGGCTTCAGGTATCCGCCATCATTACACCAGGACCGCCTGAGAAACGCGCCTCTCGGACACTTCTTCGACGTAATGAGCAATGGCTTCGGCGCCATGCCTGACTATGCTTCCCAGGTGAATGTGGAAGACCGCTGGGCCATCGCCGCATACATCCGCGCCCTGCAGTTGAGCCAGAATGCCATTGCCGCGGATGTCGATTCTGCAAACCAGAACAAAGTGAATACAACTTTGCCCAAAATCTTCATACCATCCAACTCCAAGAGCGACCTCGAAGTCCCGCGCAGCCAGCCAAATGAGAGGGGTGTAAAGCCATGAGCACGATGGTCCGTGTAACTCCGGCTGACTTTGCTCCTCCATCTGCCATAGACAGAATGCGGATGCCCGCGCTCATTGTGGGTGTGGTCTGCTCCATCCTTTCAATTCTGGGTGCGTTTCTCCTGGGATGGGAAACCTTTCTTCAAACCTGGCTCGTAGGTTTCATGTTCTGGCTGGGAGTCACGCTGGGATCGTTGACGTTACTGATGCTGCAATATACCACCGGAGGCAATTGGGGCCGCCTGGGTCGCCGATTCTGGGAAGCAGCCAGCACAACCTTGCCTCTTATGTTCCTGTTTTGGCTTCCATTGGTATTTGGCATGTCTCACCTTTATCCGTGGGTGAATGAGTCCCGGGAGTACATGTCGACCTTGGAACTCAGACGCGCACATCTGTGGCTGAACCCCACGGCCTTTGTCATTCGCGGAATCATCTATTTCATTCTCTGGGGAATCTGGACCTGGAGGCTGCGCCGCTGGTCCTTCGTTGAAGAAGCAGGCCGTTCCACTCCCGCCGATTTTGTTGGTATCCAGAATTTCAGCGGCGCAGGCATTGTGATGTACGCGCTGACCATCACCTTTGCCTCCGTTGACTGGGTCATGTCACTGAATCCGCACTGGTGGTCTACGGTTTGGGGCATGCTGTTCATGGTGGGCGAGTGCCTCACCGCCTTTGCCTTCACTATCTGGCTTTTGGCCCGCCTCTCGCCCCTCGAACCGCTGGCGCGCATCTTCAAGCCTGACTATTTCCACGATTTCGGCAAGCTCATGTTTGCTTTTGTGATCCTGTGGGCCTATCTGTCATTTGCCCAATGGCTGATTATCTGGTCAGGCAATATCACAGAAGAAATCCGCTGGTACCTGGATCGCGTTCACGGGCACTGGAAACCGGTAGCGACGGCGCTGATCTTCCTGCACTTTGTGCTGCCTTTCGCCATTTTGCTGTCCCGCAGCCTCAAGCGTCAGCCACGCAAGCTGGTCAAAATTGCGTTGTGGATCATGTTTATCCGCCTGGTTGACCTCTATTGGCTGGTGCAGCCCAGTTTCCATGGGCCCGGAAAGCTGGCGCCCATAAGCTGGCAAAGCGTACTCATGAACATTGTGAATGTGCTGGCCATGGGAGGTCTGTGGCTCGCGATGTTTTACTGGCAGGTGGGAAGACGGTCGATTCTCCCGGTTTACGATCCGCATTTTATAGAGATGTTGGAAGCCAAACATGGATAAAGACAAATTTCATACTCAATCCGGTGGATTGCACGTGAAGGAAGGCCACGAAGGCACTGACTTCAGTATCCGTGGAATCGTGGTTTTTGCAGTATTCCTCACGCTGGGTCTGGTACTCACCTTTATTATCGCGGGCGTGCTGATGCGGGTGTTTGAATGGGGGTCAGCGAAATACCTCGATGCAGGAATGACTCCGGTGCAGCAACAATTGCAAAAACAAAGGCAGGCGGCCGCTCAGACTGAGCCAAACCAGTATCCGGGAGAAAAGCCGGGCCAGATCAAGCCCAGTTCTGAAGCGGAGATGCGCGCATCGGTTGAGCGGAGCATGGAGAGAACCTTCGCCCAGCCACGTCTGCAATACGATGACGTGGATGAGATGAACAGGGTCCGCAAGTCTGAGAATGATTATCTCGGCCTGACCGGCAAAGACGATCAGGGAAATCTCCACATTCCTATCAGCCGCGCCATTGACCTGTTGTCGCAGCGTGGCTTACCGGCTGTAAATGGCAAATGGTCGCCGGAGGCCCCGGTGGCTGTGCCCTCGGGTGAGTCGCGTGCCAGCGAGCACCAGCAAAGAGACAATACCGGAATCAACAAAGGTGTAAGGCGGTAATGATGTACAGATTCAAAATTCGGAGCCTGATTGCAAGCGCGTTACTGTGTGCTTGTGCCGGCGTGTGTGCGTTTGCCCAGGCTGCGCCCAAGGGAGACCTTGGTGCAGCGCCCAACGTAAAGCCTTCGATCCTCGATCAGGTCGGGATTGACCAACGCCTCAATCAGCAGGTGCCGCTGGAACTCACATTCCTGGATGAAGACGGCCAGCCGGTGCAGTTGCGGCAGTACTTTGGGCAGAAGCCGGTAATCGTTGCATTGGTGTATTACCAGTGTCCCATGCTGTGCTCGCAGGTCTTGAACGGCCTGACCGGAACGCTTAACGGCATCCGCCGGTTCAATGTGGGCCGCGATTTTAATATCGTGACCGTGAGCTTCGATACCCGCGACAACCCTGAAGCTGCACGCGCACAGAAGAAGAGTTATCTGCACCGCTACCGCCGTCCAGGTTCAGAAGAAGGATGGCATTTCCTCACCGGGAAGAAAGAACAGATTCAGGCGTTGGCAGACAGCCTGGGATTTCACTACGCGTGGGATCCGGCGATCCAGCAGTTTGCCCACGCCAGCGCCATCATGTTGTTGACCCCTGACGGCCGCATTGCCCAGTACTACTACGGCATCGAGTATCCTCCGCGCGACCTGCAGTTCGGAATCATCGAGGCCTCGAAAGGCAAGATTGGCACCGTGGTGGACAGGCTGCTGCTGTATTGCTACCACTATGATCCGAGGCAAGGCAGATATGGCGCGGTCGTTTTTAACATTTTGAGACTTAGCGCGCTGGCTACAGTGCTGGTGCTCGGCGGATTTGTGTTCATTATGTTCCGTCGTGATCTTGCAGGACGAAGCAGGTTGTAAAAGGCGAGCTGAATAGATGCAATTTAAACTTCCATTATTTCCCGAGCAGGCCTCAAAGATCGCGCCTCAGGTGGATGCTCTCTACCTGTTCCTGGTGCTGGTCACGACCTTCTTTTCCCTGCTCGTTGCCCTGCTCATTCTTTTCTTCGCGATCAAGTATAAGAAGGCGCCCGGACGCAAAGCCGAGCAGATTCACGGCTCTACCCTGCTGGAGATCATCTGGACCGTCATACCGCTCGGCATCTCCATGGTCATCTTTCTCTGGGGTGCAGCCGTCTACTTCCACATAGAGCGCCCGCCCGCGAATGCTATGCAGGTCTATGGCGTAGGCAAACAGTGGATGTGGAAGTTCGAATATCCGGGCGGCCAGCGCGAGATTAATTCACTCCACGTTCCCACCGGACGGCCGGTGAAAATCACCCTGATTTCTCAGGATGTGATTCACGATCTGTTTATCCCCGCGTTCCGCGTAAAGAATGACGTTCTTCCCAGTCGCTATACCTCCGTGTGGTTTGAGGCCACACAGCCCGGCACGTATCACCTGTTCTGCAGCCAATACTGCGGCACCAAGCACTCTGGAATGATCGGCGAAGTCACGGTCATGAAGCCGGAAGAATTTGAATCATGGCTGGAAAGCGGCAAAGCTGAAGGATCTATGGCTGCCAATGGCGAGAAGCTCTTCCAGCAGTTTGGCTGCACTACCTGTCACCGTCCTGACTCCGGCGCGCGTGGCCCGAATCTTGAAGGACTGTATGGACGTCCGGTGCGCCTGCAGGACGATCGCGTTATTGTCGCCGATGACAATTACATCCGCGAATCGATCCTCAATCCCAACGCCAAAATCGTTTCCGGTTTTCAGCCGATCATGCCGACCTTCCAGGGCGTAGTCAGTGAGGAAGGCCTGCTCCAGATCATCGCCTACATTAAATCCATGGGTGAGCAGCAGGGGCAGCCGCTCAACAACCGCAGCACGCCAACCCAGATACGTGATAGTGAAGTGCCGAACATCCAGCAACAGATGAAACAGAACTCCAAGCAGAAACCATCAGGGAAACAACCATGAGTACCGCGATTACTGCCGTACAGCCGCAGGTAATGCCCGCAAAGCATTACCTGAATGACAATTATGGAATCAGGTCATGGCTGCTGACGAAAGACCATAAGCGCATTGCCGTTCTTTATCTCATCAGCATTACCTTCTTTTTCTTCATCGGAGGTCTGTTTGCCGCCATGATCCGCCTGGAGTTGCTGACTCCGGCGGGCGACCTGTTCCAGTCCGATACCTATAACAAGCTGTTTACCATGCACGGCATCAACATGATTTTCTTCTTCCTCATACCGTCAGTGCCGGCGGTGCTGGGGAATTTCGTGTTGCCGATCATGGTTGGAGCCAAGGACCTCGCTTTCCCCAAAATCAACCTGATGAGCTGGTATCTCTATATCGGCGGGGCGCTCTTTTCGCTGGCTACCATGGTGAGTGGTGGCGTGGATACCGGCTGGACCTTCTACACGCCCCTGAGTTCCGGTTTCGTGCGCACGCACGTCATCCTGATGGCAGTGGGAATCCTGATCGTGGGCTTCTCCTCGATCTTTACCGGACTGAATTTCATTGTCACTGTTCACCGCATGCGCTGCCCGGGGATGACCTGGGGCAGGCTGCCGCTCTTTGTCTGGTCAAATTATGCGGCCAGCCTCATCATGGTGCTCGGTACCCCGGTGCTGGCCATCACGCTGATCCTGCTTGCCCTGGAACGCGGCTTCCATATCGGCATCTTTGACCCAGCGCTGGGTGGCGATCCGGTGCTCTTCCAGCACATGTTCTGGTTCTACTCCCACCCGGCTGTCTACATCATGATTCTGCCGGGCATGGGCGTGATCAGCGAGATCATTACCTGCTTCTCCCGCAAGCGCGTCTTCGGATACTTCTTCGTCGCCTTCTCCAGCATCGCCATTGCCGTCTTCGGCTTCGTGGTCTGGGCGCACCACATGTTCGTGGCTGGTGTCTCGGTTTACTCAGCGATGGTGTTCTCGCTGCTGAGTTTTGCCGTCGCCATACCTTCGGCCGTAAAAGTCTTCAACTGGACAGCCACCATGTACAAGGGCGAAGTCAGCTTTGAAACGCCTATGTTGTACGCCATCGGCTTCATCGGGCTGTTCACCATTGGCGGGCTTACAGGTTTGTTCCTGGCAGCGCTTGGCACTGATGTCCATATTCACGACACCTACTTTGTGATTGCTCATTTCCATTACGTAATGGTCGGTGGCATGGTGATGGCCTATATAGGAGGACTGCATTTCTGGTGGCCCAAGATGACTGGCAGGACGTATCCGGAGGGCTGGGCCAAGCTGGCTGCGCTGATCACCTTCATCGGATTCAACCTGACCTTCTTCCCGCAGTTCATTCTCGGTTACCTGGGAATGCCCCGGCGCTATCACTCGTATCCGGAAGAGTTCCAGGTGTTGAACGTGCTTTCCAGCGCGGGAGCATCAGTGCTGGCAGTGGGATTCATTCTGCCTTTGATCTATCTGCTGTGGTCGATGCGTTACGGAGAAGTGGCCGGACCGAATCCCTGGAAAGCTACCGGATTGGAGTGGGAGACGAGTTCTCCACCACCAACGCACAATTTTGAGATGACGCCGGTGGTAACAACCGAGCCGTATGCTTACGGTGACGAGGAGGGTACCGTTGTCCCATAGTCAGACGACAACTACTGAGCACCACCCGGCGCTGGCCCACCAGTTTGACAGCCTGGAGCAGCAGAAAGACGCCTCCATGCTGGGCATGTGGGCCTTCCTGCTCACTGAAATCATGATGTTCGGGGGTCTCTTCGCCGCTTATCTGATTTACCGTCTCCGGTATTACGAAGCGTTTGTCGCCGGCAGCACCAGTATTGCCGTGACTCTGGGCGCAGTCAATACGTTGGTGCTGATCGGAAGCAGCTTGACCATGGCTCTTGCTGTCTCTGCTGCTCAACGCGGAGCTCAGAAAGTCCTGCGCGGCTTTATTGTTGCCACCATGCTCCTCGGCTTAGTGTTTTTGGGCATCAAGGCCGTTGAATACCACGAGAAATATGTGGAACACCACATTCCCGGTGGAGTGTTTGGCAAGTTCGGGCCCACAGACATTGAAAAAGATCTGCAGGAAAAAGATCACAAGACTCCGGAAGCCGCCGCACAGATTGCCAGGCAGACCGAAATCTTCTTCTGCTTCTACTTTGCCATGACCGGACTGCACGCTTTTCACATGCTCATCGGGTTCGGTCTGATGACATGGCTCTTGTGGCTATCTCGGGGCAACCGCTTTGGCCCGGATTATTACACGCCGGTAGAGCTTGGCGGTTTGTACTGGCACTTTGTCGATATTGTCTGGATCTTTCTTTTCCCGCTGCTGTATCTGATCAGCCGCACCCAGGGAGCGCATTAATATGGCACAAAACGGATCTCACGGACATCCCACACATGGAGTTTATTACGCTGTATTCGGCGCGCTGGTAATTGGCACCCTGCTCACCTGGGGAGTGGCTTTCGTCGATCTAGGGATATTCAATCCCATAGTAGCGCTCGCCATTGCCTGCACCAAGGCCACGCTGGTGATTCTATTCTTCATGCATGTGCGCTACAGCAGCAAGCTGACCATGATCACCGTAGCCGCAGGCTTCTTCTGGCTGATGCTCCTGATCTCCCTGAGCTTGAGCGACTATCTGACCCGTACCTTGACGCTGGGACAATAGATAAACAGTTGCAGCCTGAAAGGAACGTATGGCACAGCCGCCCCGGCTGTGCGGAAGCTACCCCTTTACTGGTTTTGCTCTAAGTATTCTTAATCGTGCTTTTTCGCGGAAACTCTTCGCGAACCTGAGTTTGGGTCTTTCAATTATGGCAATTACAAATTATGGCAATTTTGGCAATTCCGTTAAGGCCTTGCCAGCAGCTCTTCCAGAAAATCCAGAGCCCGCGGGTCGTGCGTCATGCCCAGCCAGCGCACCGCCTCTTTACGGATGGCCGGGTTCTTGTTGGTTTTGGCCGCGTTGATCAGCAGCGGCACGCCTTCTCCATCTTTCATCTGCGAGAGCGCAAACACTGCTTTCTTCTTTACTGCTGTTTCCGGATCATTCTCAATGGCTTCGGAGATCTGCTCGGCTTCTTTGCGGCCGCCGATCTGCGCCAGCCAGAAG
>Ga0066662_10000166_pt1 | contig 27308 bp, 30 predicted proteins | sample GraSoiAngelo_111_FD_133939 | JGI IMG/M metagenome (GOLD analysis project Ga0066662, IMG submission 133939) | Grasslands soil microbial communities from the Angelo Coastal Reserve, California, USA - 14_0903_12_40cm | ecosystem: Environmental > Terrestrial > Soil > Grasslands | place: USA...
CTGGATGCGGCGCGGCGTTGACGGGTTCCGGGTCGATGCCAGCGCCGTGCTGATCGAGGACGCGCTGCTGCGCGACGATCCCGTCGATCCCGAGGCGGACGACTCCAAGCCGCCGCCGCAGCGCCTCAAACGGATATTTTCCGACGATCGCCCGGAGTCGATGTCCTGCATCGAGTATCTGCGGAAGGTGATCGAGGAGTTCGACTCGCGCGTGCTATGCGGCGAGGTGCAGGGCAAGATCGACCGCATCGGGCACTTCTATGGCAACGACCAGCCGCGGCTGCATCTGCCGCTGAATTTCAGCCTGCTCGACAGCCCATGGGACGCGCTTTCGCTGCAGGCGACAATCGATGCCTACCTCAACGCCATCCCGGACCACGCCTGGCCCGACTGGGTGATCGGCGGACACGACAAGCACCGCGTCGCCGGCAAGACCGGGCAGGCGCAGGCGCGCATCCTCGCCATGCTGGTGCTGACGCTGAGGGGCACGCCGTTCTTCTTTGCCGGCGACGAACTCGGTATGGAGCGTCCCGAGGTTCCGAAGGAGGCGGTGCAGGATCCCTTCGAAAAGCTGGTGCCGGGATATGGGCTAAACCGCGACCCGGAGCGGGTGCCCATGCCATGGGACGAAACGGACAACAGAGGATTTACCAGCGGAAAGCCCTGGCTGCCGATGACGGGGATCAAGACTCGCAGCGTCGCGGAACTGCAAAAGGACGAGACCTCGATCCTCCATCTCTACAAAGCGCTGCTGGCGCTCCGCCAAGCGACACCGGCACTTCATTCCGGCGATTATGTGCCGTTGCGCAGCCGCAACGACATCCTGTGCTTCCAGCGCTTTACCGGCGATGAGAAATTCACCATCGCGCTGAACCTCACCGATGAGGCACGCTGCCTTGGGGGCGTGGGTGAAGGCAGCATCGTGCTTTCCACCTGGCTCGACCGTCGCGATCTGCGGCTCGCCCGGCAACAGCTGTTGCGGCCCGACGAAGGCGTCATCATCCGGATGCGCTAACGCTCTGGAACCGACGCTGCGCAAGCAACGTTTCTCTTCGGCAGGACCGATCAGGAGATACGCGATGCAACGTCACGACCAGCTCGACGAGGCCGAACGCAAACGCATCCAGGAAAAGCAGGGCGGACACCATTATCCGCCACGTCCCGAGGACGGACCGCCGATGGATGATACCGACCGCAATACCGACAAGGTCATCAAGCCGTCGCGACGAAAGCCTTAAACGCGCGCCAAGGAACATCGCTGCCGGGACCGCATTGAAGACAGCAGACAACCTAAGGGTTTCTGCATGAGCAATGTGCGCTATATCGGCCGGTCCCAAGACGACACGGCCCACCCTCAAGACAACAACGCCGATAAGCGGGACGATGCCGGACCGGATGCCCAAGGCCGCGGCAGGCACGCGACTTCGCCATGGCAAATCCCCTGGAAGGGCTGGAAGGACATCCTGATCCGGACCTATCGGGAGTTCAGTCGGGACCGGCTGCTGGCGGTCGCCGCAGGCGTGGTATTCTACGCCCTGTTGGCACTATTTCCGGCGATCACGGCGCTGGTATCGAGTTATGCGCTATTTGCCAAAGCCAGCACCATCAACGATCACCTCGCGACGCTCGCCGGTATCCTGCCGGCCGGCGCCTTCGACATCGTCCGCGATCAGGTCAACCGGGTGCTGGCAAAGGGCGACGCGAAGCTGGGCTTTGCCTTTGCATTCAGCTTCCTGCTCGCGGTGTGGAGCGCCAATGGCGGCACCAAGGCGATGATGGACGCGCTCAACGTTGCCTATGAGGAAGAGGAGAAGCGCGGCTTCTTCAAGCTGAATGCGGTTTCGCTGGCCTTTACCTTCGGCGGCCTGATCGCGGCGCTGCTTGCCATCGGCAGCATCGTCGCGGTGCCGATCATCCTCGCAACCATCGGCCTCGGCTCTGTCGCCGATGCCGTGTTGCGTATCGGCCGGTGGCCGGTGTTGATCGTTGCCATGCTGCTCGGCCTCGCGCTGCTGTATCGTTACGGACCGAGCCGCCGCTCGGCGCGATGGCAATGGGTCACCCCCGGCAGCCTCTTCGCCACCGTAACGTGGTTATTGGGCTCCGCGCTGCTGTCGTTCTATCTGTCGAACTATGCAAACTATGACGCCACCTATGGCTCGCTCGGCGCGGCGATCGGCATGATGATCTGGATGTGGATGTCCACCATCGTCGTGCTGCTCGGCGCGGAACTCAACGCCGAAATCGAGCACCAAACCGCGGCCGACACCACCGCAGGCGGCGATCAGCCGATGGGAGATCGCGGCGCCCGCGTTGCCGATACCGTAGGCGGCGCGAAAAGCTGACCTTCGGCGTTGCGCCTACGTACCAAAAAGCCAGTGCCGCCAAATTAGGCGGCACTGGCATTTCAATGCCACGTTTATGATCGGCTATTATCGGCCGCCGGGTTGCTTGGCGGTGTTGTTGCTGGTTCCGGGACCGACATTGCCTTCGCTGGAGGTATCGCCGCGCGCAGTGCCGGCGGCGCCGGTGGTCGCGTTGGGCATCGGCCTCACGACACCGGTGCCGGTGTGCCCCGAACCATTGGTCGTCACCGAATTGCTGGTCGGACCGTTGTCGGAGCCGGCTTTGCCCTGGCTCGATTGCGCCAGCGCGCCCGCGGTCGACAGCGCGAGAATGCAGGCCGAGGTCAGAACGAGTTTCTTCATCATTTTCTCCTCAGAGGTTTCAGTATCGGCCCAACCCATCACTCGCAAGGCTGTTCCCAAGCGTCGACGGAAGTGATGCTGACAAATCGCAATTTCAAGGAACGATCGCTTCCATATGTTGTTCGGGGCGCAAGGGCATCACTGAGAAGGGAGATCATCATGAAAGCACTGGTGTGGCACGGTACGACGGACATACGTTGCGACAGCGTCCCGGATCCTGAGATCGAGGACGACCGCGACGCTATCATCAAGGTGACGAGTTGCGCGATCTGCGGATCGGACCTTCACCTCTTCGACCATTTCATGCCCGGCATGAAATCGGGCGACATCATGGGCCATGAAACCATGGGAGAGGTCGTCGAGGTCGGGTCCGGCGCCAAGCATGCGCTCAAGCCCGGCGACCGCGTGGTGATCCCGTTCACGATCATCTGCGGCGAATGCGACCAGTGCAAGCGCGGCAATTTTTCGGTGTGCGAGAAAAGCAACCGCAACAAGGATATCGCGGACAAGGCGTTCGGGCATACCACTGCCGGGCTGTTCGGCTACACCCATCTGACCGGCGGTTATCCGGGCGGGCAGGCCGAATATTTGCGCGTGCCGTTTGCCGATGCCACGCACATCAAGGTGCCCAAGGGCATCCCCGACGATAAGCTCCTCTTCCTGTCCGACATTTTCCCGACCGGCTGGCAGGCCGCGGTGCAGTGCGACATCCAGCCGACCGATACGGTCGCGATCTGGGGATGCGGTCCAGTCGGCCAGATGACGATCCGAAGCGCGGTGCTGCTCGGCGCCAAGCAGGTGATCGCGATCGACCGGCTGCCCGAGCGGCTGTCGATGGCCAAGGCCGGCGGCGCCATCACCATCAACTTCGAGGAAGAAAGTGTGATCGAGCGGCTGAACGAGCTGACCGGCGGCAGAGGACCCGAGAAGTGCATCGACGCGGTCGGCATGGAGGCCCACGCCACCGGCTCGATCGATTCGATGTACGACCGCGCCAAGCAGGCGATGATGCTGGAGACCGATCGCCCCCATGTGCTGCGCGAGATGATGTATGTCTGCCGTCCCGCCGGCGTGCTCTCTGTCCCGGGCGTCTATGGCGGGTTGCTCGACAAGCTTCCCGTCGGCGCGCTGATGAACAAGGGCCTGACCGTCCGCACCGGCCAGACCCACGTCAACCGCTGGACCGACGACCTGCTCAACCGCGTCTTGGAAAACCAGATCGATCCGTCCTTCGTCATCACCCACACCGAGCCGCTGGAGCGCGGACCGGAAATGTACAAGACGTTCCGCGACAAGCAGGACGGATGCATCAAGGTTGTGTTGAAACCCGGAGCCAATGGAGCGGCGTATGCGCACTAACCTCGTTCCCCGGACCGCCATGCGCGGCCAATCGCAGTCCAGCCATGACAGGCTCGCGAAAAGCCTCGGCTATTTCTCGATCGCGCTGGGCGTCGCCGAATTGATTGCTCCCGATGCGGTAGCTCGCGCCGCGGGAGTAAGGGGCCTGGAGCCTGTGGTTCGAGCCTATGGCGCCCGCGAGATCGCCACCGGAGTTGCCATTCTTGCGAGCCACGATGCGACCCCCTGGATCTGGGGCCGCGTCGCGGGCGACATGGCGGACATCGCCACCGTTGCGACCGGCCTGAAGCAGGACAACGACAAAAAAGAGAACAGCGTGCTGGCGCTGGCCGCGCTCGCCGCTGTTACGGTGGTCGACGTGATTTGTGCCAGCGGCTTGAGCGCGGAGAAAGGCGGCGTGAAGACTGCGGTGGCGGATTACACGCAGCGTAGCGGCTATCCGGGAGGCGTGCGCTCCGCGCGCGGCGCGGCGAGCGACTTCGAAGTACCCCGGGACTTCAGGATACCCGACCCGCTGCGGCCCTATGGCGAGGGCAGCCGCGGGAGGTCGAGCGCTTAAGAGTTAGGCGGCAGCCGATCTCAGCAGAAATTGCGCGGCAGCGAATTGTGGATATGGGTCGCGGCGATTGCGGCGTGACCCGTTCCCACCGCGATCTGGTGCAGGTCGGAAACCACATCGCCTGCCGCGTAAAGTCCATCGACGCTGCTGCGCTGGGAGGCATCGACCTCGAGACATCCCACCTCTGTGTGGCGCGCGCCGAGCGCTTCTGCGAGCTCGGAGCGCACATCGCATCCGAGCACAGGATAGACCACATCGAAATTTTCTCGCGAGCCGTCGCTCATCAATGCGACGATGTGGCTGTCCTGCCGCTCGAACCCGATCGGCTGCGCCGCGGGCAGCCGCACCCCGGCCTCTGCCAGCCGACGGCAGACCTTGTCGCCGGCCGGTTGGCTATCCGAAGCGAGCAGCGTGACGCTTTTCGAATAGGTGCGCAGAAAGAGCGCCTTGTTGCAGGCCACATCGGCGGCACCTAGAACGCCGATCCGCTGGCCCGATGCCTCATACCCGTCGCAGATCGGACAGTAGCGGACCAGTCCTTGCGCGATGGCCGGGCCCAGGCCCGGTATGTCGAGCGTGCGATCGACCAGGCCGGTCGCCAGCAGCACGCGTTTTGCAAAAATCTCAGCCGCTTTGGACTTGGCGGTAAAACAGCCGTCCGATCGCCGCAGGCTTTCGACCCGGTCGTGCACGATCCTGACGCCATAGGTCTCCGCCTGCGACGTCAGCAAGGCGAGCAACGTCTTTCCAGAGACGCCGGATGCAAAGCCGGGATAATTGTGGGATTCGGGGATCAGGGCCGCACGGCTCTCGCGGCTGTCGATCACCATGACGTTGCGCCGATAGCGGGCAAGGTAGATCGCCGCGGTGAGCCCCGCCGGGCCGCCCCCGATGACCAGGCAATCGAGCTCGCCCTGTCCGGTTTCCGTCATGCATTCAAATCCGATCGTTCGCGTCCCGACGGCCGCATGGGAAAAGGGAACTCAACCAGCGCAGCCTTATTAAATGCACGACATCCAAGTGAGGTCCCATGCGGATTCGTCGTTTATCAATAATCCTGTTTCTGGTCTCGGCACTGGCGGGCGCCGCGGCGATCGGCGCGCCGGTCGTCTGGTTCATCACCAAACCCGAGCCGGCTTTCTCGAAAGAGGCCGAGGCCGCGCTCGAGCAGGGTGGCGACCCGGCGCGGGGACAGTTGATCTTTGCCGCCGGCGACTGCGCGTCCTGTCATGCCCAGCCGGGCCAGCCGGATCGCCTGCGCCTTGGCGGCGGACTGGCGCTTGCCTCGGCCTATGGCACCTTTCGCCCTCCCAATATCTCGCCCGACCCGGTCGACGGCATCGGAACTTGGAAGACCGTAGATCTCGCCAACGCACTGCTGAGCGGCGTCTCCCCCGCCAACGACCATTACTATCCGTCGTTCCCCTACCCGAGCTACGCCAAGATGCAGGTCGAGGACGTCCGCGACCTGATGGCATATCTCAGGACGCTGCCTCCGGTGTCCGGCAGGCCGCCTCCTCACGACCTCGCGGCCCCCTTCCGCATCCGCCGCTTTGTCGGCTTCTGGAAGCTGCTGTATTTCGACCGCGACCCGATCAGCCCCGATCCGGCGCGCGGCGATTCCTGGAATCGCGGCCAGTATCTCGCCGAAGCCGTCGCCCATTGCGCGGAGTGTCATTCCACTCGCGACCTGTTCGGAGCGATCAAGCCAAAGACGCGGTTTGCCGGGGGCGAGGACCCGAGCGGCACCGGCTACATTCCGAACATCACGCCGACCCGGATCGGCGACTGGTCCGAGCAGCAGATCGCCGAGCTGCTCAAAACCGGCAATACGCCGGACCACGGCCGCGTCGGATCTTCGATGGCAGGCGTCGTGACCAACACCGCCATGCTGCCGCAAAGCGACCGCGACGCGCTTGCGACCTACGTCAAATCGCTCCCGGCGCGGCCGACGCCCAAGCCGTAGCTGCGTAGGGTGGGCAAAGCCATGGACGCGCGAACGCGCGACCGTGGCGTGCCCACCATTGATCGTTGTAGATCAAGAATGGTGGGCACGGCGCAAGGGCGCCTTTGCCCACCCTACTGCGCATAAAGATACGCCGCGACGTCGCGCGCTTCCGCTTCGGAGATCCCGGTCGCGGGCATCGCCGTGCGCGGCGAGAATGTTTGCGGCGATAGGATCCATCGGACCAGATTGTCCGGCGAGTTGAGCACCACGCCGCCGACATAGACGCGTTGGCGGATGTCCTGCAGCGGCCCGCCGACCTGGCCATCGCCAGCGGGGATGCCCGGAATGGTATGGCATCCGGCGCAGCCGTAGCGGCGGATCAATTCGGGCGCCCGCGATGGATACCCGCCGGTCATCGCCTTGGCGACGTTTGTCGTTTGCCGCTGGCCTTCCCAGTACCTTGCTGCGCCCCACGCGAGCGCGACGCCGAGGATCGCGGTTGCCAGCATGGGCCAGCGGTATCTAGAGCGCGCCGATTGCATCGCTGCGCCTCCGCATATCCCCGGATTTCCGGATCCAGAGCACCGTCAATGCTATCGCCGCGCCGGCATAGATGGTACCGGCCGGCACCCACATGATCAGCCCGGCCAGCTGCTGGTCCTGCAACGGGGTCAGCCCCCATTCTGCGGCGGTCGCGGTTTGCGCCTGGTAGAGGACCCTTGGCGCCAGCGCCATCAGCGCGCCGAGGATGCCGGTGTGCATCATGGTGATAAAGAGGTGCCAGGCGGCGGCGCCGGCATTGCTGCAATAGAGCACCGACCACCAGAACAGCATGGCGGTGAGCAGGAAGCTCAAGTGCTGCAGCCGGTGCATCGCCACGTTGGTGACCGCGGCGTCGAACAGCACCGGCGCGTGCCAGACCCAGATCGCGATGCCATGCAGCAGGGTGGCATTGCCGCCGGCGCTGAGCCACTCCCACGCCGCCACCATGCTGCGGGCTCGGAGCATCCGGCCTGCCGCGACCCGGGCGTTGCGCGGCAACGACCACAGCATGGTCCCGATTGGCCTTGCCGCGATCAACAATGGCGCCGAGACGGCCATCACGATCTCATGCTCGATCATGTGGAAGGTGAACAGATGCTCGCCCAGCCAATGCAGCGGCGACAGCAGCGCGCCGGCGAGCGTAGCCCACCCTGCGCCGAACAGGACGGCCTGCCATGCCCGGGCGGCGCCGGCCCTTCGCCGCCGCCGTAGCGCGAGCACGCCCAGCGCATAGGATAGCCCGACTACCAGCAGCGGCACGACGACCCATGGATCAAAGGTCCAGACCGGGCCGGAATCATGCGGCTCGCCGCCATGGGCCAGCGCGGCGCCCGCGGACGAGGTTGCGAACACCAATGTGAGACCTATCGCTCGCATCCGCTCAGCACCAGTGAGGCTATGCCCTGCATGGAAAGCGCGAAGATGAAGACGAGCGCGGCAAGCGCGCTCAGCGCGCCGACGAAACCGGAAACGGCGGTCAACGGTCCCGCACCTCCGGCGCGGCCGATGGCGCGCCAGGACATGATGGCACCGACAGAAGCGAGCAGCAGGGCGATAAACGAAGCCGTCGCGGAATAGCGCGCCCGTTGCTGGCAATCGACATAGGGAAGAATCTGCCCGAGTTGCATATTGATGGCCCAAGCCGCCGAAGCGACGGCAAGCCCGGCGATCAAGGCGAAGCGGAGCACCATGTTGTGCGTGGTCATAGCCGCGGTATCCAGTAGATGAAGGCATAGATCGGAAGCCAGGCCAGCACGACAAAGTTCCAGTACATCGCGTTGTCCTGCACGTCGCCGTAGCGTCGGCGATTGTCGCCATGCCGCGTGAACATCAGCGCGCCGAGCACGAGAGTATCGACCAGATCGGTGATGATGTGGGTGGTATGCAGCCCAAGCAGCAGCCACAGCGTCGACCCGTAGGCATTGATGTCCCAATTGATGTTGAGTGCCGGGAATTCGAAGATGCGTACGATCAGCGGCGCGATGCCCAGCACAGACATCACCACCATGCCGATCCGGACCTTGCGCAGCTCCCGGCGTTCCGCCCAGCGCGAGACCAGGATGTTCGGGACGACGCTTCCGATCAACAGCAGCGTCACCACCGTCCCGGGCAAAAGATCCGGCTGTTTCGCATCCAGCGGCCAGGTGGGCGCAATGCTCATCAGATAGAGGTAGACCGCGAGCGCCAGCGCGAAACCGGTGCCCTCGATCAGCATGAACGCCAGCGTGCCCCACCAGGTTGGCGAGGCGGCGCCCATGCCATGCAGCGGCAGGTCAGACAGATCGTCGACGACGCGCTCTTTCATGCCTCGTCCTCCGGCGTGCGCTTGGGCCAGAACCATCCGATCAGCGCGACCGCCACCGGCACTGAGCCCCACACCACCGCCCAAGGGCTGAAGATGGACCAGATCAGCATGATCGTGGTCGCAATCGCCGCCAGCAGCGGCCAGATCGAATTGCGCGGCGATGACTCGCGCGCTTCGGGCCGCGCCGTGGTCAAGGTCGTGACCACCACTTCGCGGCGATGGGTCCTGAGCCCGCTTGCGACCGCCAGGGTGTCCGGCTGCTCCCACAGCGGATTGGAGCCGCCGACCACCGGGATGCGGGCAAAATTATAGGGCGGCGGCGGCGACGACGTCGCCCATTCCAGCGTCGGCGCATTCCACGGATTGTCGCCCGCCGGCACGCCGCGGCGGCCTGAGCGGATCGCGTCGATGAAAAACACCAGGAAGCCCGCGGTAAGGATCACCGCGCTTAAGCTGACGAACAGGTTGAGGCCATGCCATGGCAAGTCCGGCTGATACGTGTAGATGCGGCGCGGCATCCCCTGCAGGCCGAGGATGTGCATCGGAAAGAACGTCAGGTTGAAGCCGATGAAGATCAGCCAGAACGCCCATCTGCCGGCGGTCTCGCTCATCATCCGGCCGGTGATCTTGGGAAACCAGTAGTAGACCGCGCCGAGCAGCGGGAACACCGCGCCGCCGATCAGGACATAATGAAAATGCGCCACCACGAAATAGGTGTCGTGCACCTGGGTGTCGAACGGCACCGACGCCACCATCACCCCGGTCATGCCGCCGATGGTGAAGGTAAAGATGAAGCCGATCACGAACAGCAGCGGCGTCCTGTACACCGGCCGGCCATCCCACAGCGTCGCCAGCCAGCAGAAAATCTGGATGCCGGCGGGAATAGCGATTGCCATGCTGGAGGCGGTGAAAAAACTCTCGCCGAGCCGCGGCAGCCCGGTGACGAACATGTGGTGCACCCAGAGCCCGAAGGCGAGGATCCCGGTTGCGATCAGCGCCATCACCAGCGCGAGATAGCCGAACACCGGCCGGCGCGCGAAGGTCGGCAGCATGGTCGACACCATGCCGACCGCCGGAAGAAAGATGATGTAGACTTCCGGGTGGCCGAAGAACCAGAACAGATGCTGCCACAGCAGCACGTCGCCGCCTTCGGCCGGATTGAAGAAATGCGTGCCGACCAGCCGGTCCAGGATCAGGCTGGTGCTCGCGACCATGATCGCCGGCATCGCCATGATGATGAGAAACGACGTGACCAGCATCGCCCACACGAACAGCGGGATGCGGTCGAGCGACATCCCCGGCGCGCGCTGCTTGAAGATGGTGACCACCAGTTCGACCGCGACCGCGAGCGCCGAGACTTCCGTGAAGGTGATCATCTGCGCCCAGATATCGGCGCGCTTTCCGGCAGCGTATTGCGGGCCCGACAGCGGCACATAGGCGAACCAGCCGACGTCCGGCCCCATGTCGATGGCAAACGCGATCCATAATAGCGCGCCGCCGGCCAGATAGATCCAGTACGAGAACGCATTCAGCCGCGGAAAGGCGATGTTGCGGGTGCCGACCATCAGCGGCACCAGGTACACCGCCACCGCCTCCATCACCGGCACGGCGAACAGGAACATCATGTTGGCGCCGTGCATGGTGAAAATCTGGTTGTAGCGGTCGGGCCCCATCACCCGGGCCTCGGGCTGCGCCAGTTGCAGGCGCATCAAGGCGGCGAGCACGCCGCCGAGAGCGAGGAACACGAACGCCGTGAAGATGTAGCGCCGGCCGATGATCTTGTGGTCGACGGTCGTCAGCGCGCCCCACAGCCCGGCTGGCGTGCGCCAGGTATGCGCCAGCGCCGCCTCGAGCGCCGGCCGCTCGAGATCGGTGTCGTGTTGCTCGCGCACCTTGTTGCCGTTCCTCATTTCAGGCTCGCGAGGTAGGCCGAAATGGCGCGCAGCTCTTCCGGCGTCATCGGCACCATGGGCATGTTGTTTCCAGGCTTGAGCGTCTGCGGATCGGCGATCCAGGCCGCGAGCGAGCCGCGCGTGGTCGGCAGCAACCCCGCGGCAATCATGGTGCGGCTGCCGACATGGGTGAGGTCAGGCCCAGTCTTGCCGTCGGCCGCCGTGCCGCGGACGGTATGGCAGGCCGCGCATTGCTTGGACAAGAAAGCCTGCCGCCCTGCGGCGGTCTCCTCGTCCGACGGTGCAGTGGCGCCTTGCCGCTGCCCATTAATCCATTGATCGAACGCCGCCTGGTCTTCGGCAATCACGAAGAACGACATATGGGCATGCTGCAGCCCGCAGAACTCGGCGCATTGGCCGCGATACACGCCGGGCCGCTCGGCGCGAAGCGTGAGCTCGTTCGGCCGGCCCGGTATCAGGTCCTGCTTGCCGGCGAGGCTCGGCACCCAGAAGGAATGGATGACGTCGAGGCCCTCGAGCTGCAGCCGGACATTGCGGCCGACCGGGATGTGGATCTCGTTCGCGGTCTCGAAACGCTGCTCCGGCGTGGCGCCGAAATATTCCACGCCCCACCACCATTGCAGGCCGCGCACCTTGATGGTGAGGTCATCGCCGCCCGCGACGTTGAGCGCGCGCGTCGTGAAGAAGCTCGATACCGTGAAGATGGCGACGATGACGACCGTCACTGCGACGGCAATTGCCACGGTAATGGTCATCCGCCGTTCGGTGCCGGCATCCACCTCGACCGGCGGCTCGGCCGTTGCCCGTCGCCGCACTAACGCGAAGATCAGCGCGATCATCACCAGCGCCCAGACCACCGAACAGACGCTGACGATCAGGATAATCAGTTGCTTCAGCGAGATCGCGGATTCACCATGCACGTCCCATGCGGATTGCCACCCCTCGCACCCCGCGAGCATCAGCGCGAGCGGCAACAGCGCTGCTAGCTGCTTCAGGGGCCGCCTCATGGTGTCGGCCCTTGGTCTGGATGGACCGGCGTCGGGCCCTCATCGAATTGCTTCGCGGCTGGCGCGCGATTTTCCGCGGGCCGGGTCTGCTTCTCGTCGTTGCGGCTGGTCGCCGCCGTCTTCGCCCGATAGGCGCCGATGGTCTGCACATACCCGGCGAGCTGCCAAATTTGCTCGGTGGTCATCTTGTCGCGAAACGCCGGCATCCCATGCGGACGGCCGTCGCGGATCGAGGCAAAGATCGATACCGTTTCAGGGCCGTAATACCACCAGCCGTCGAGGAACGCCGGCCCGACGCCGCCCTGCCCGTCGCCGTGACAGCTCTTGCAGGCAAACCAGGAATACAGCCGCTTGCCCTGCGAGAGATTGTAGGCGTTGGACTCGTAAGGCTTGTCCAGCGCGAAATAGACGTTCGGCGGCGCGCCACTGATGCCGTTCGGCATCAAGGCGATCTTATCCAACGCAGCCGCCGTCGGCGGATCCAGCCGAAGCTCTCGCTGCTCCCGCTGGCATCCCGCCGTGGCAGTCGCGATCAGAAGCACCAGAAGAATCCGCATGAGAGAATCGCAGCGCCGGGAACCGGGACTGTACAAACCTCGTCTGTGACTTAGGTTCCATGGCCGCAATGTCCGGTGTCCGACACGAAGCGCGCGGCTCGTCCGAAGGTATGAGGCCCGGAACCTTGGCCCGCCACGCGCTTTAGAACCCACAACGGATCCCGCAATGAACCGGCCACTCCAACACATCTCGCAAGGCGTGTGCGTTTCCGCTTCCGTCCAGGCGATATGCCAGGACGGCGGCAGGGAGGAACGGCGGCTGGTCTGCGTGGCGGAAGAAACGCCGATCGCGTTCCGCTACAACGGTTTTGCCTATGCCGTCATGATGGCAACGCCCGACGACCTGGAAGATTTTGCGGTCGGTTTCTCCGTGTCTGAGGGCATCATCGCCCTGGGCGCCGAGCTTCCGGATGTTTCGGTGCTGAGCTGTGGCGACGGCGTCACGATCGAGATGTCGCTGAAAGGCGACGACCTGCATCGCTATCTCGCGACCCGGCGGGTCAGGCGATTGCAAGGCCACACCAGTTGCGGGTTGTGCGGCGTGGAGGACCTCGACGATATCGCGCGTCCGCATGCCCGCGTACGTCCGACGGCGCCACTTCACGCCGATGCGATTGCCGCGGCGCTGACGGCGCTGCGAGAATGGCAGCCGCTAAGCCGGCAAACGCGCGGCGCCCATGCTGCGGCATGGGTCGCGCTCGACGGCGAGCTGCAGCTCGTCCGCGAGGACGTCGGCCGGCACAATGCGCTGGACAAGCTGATTGGCGCGATGGTTCGCAGCCGCACTGCCGTTGACGCCGGGTTTTGCCTGATCACCAGCCGCTGCTCGTTCGAGATGGTGCAGAAGGCGGTGGCTGCGGGCTTCCCCGCTCTCGTCTCCGTCGGTGCCCCAACGACAACGGCAATCGGCTTGGCCGACGCGGCCGGACTGAGCCTTTACACACTGGCGCGCGACGGACGGCCGCTGCTGTTCACGTCGCCAGAATATTCGGAGATGAACCATGGTTAGAGCACGCAAAGTGGGACCCGATCTGGAGGTCAAACCTTTTGAGGGCGCTTCCGGCGGCTGGGGTTCGGTCAAGTCGCTGGCCAAAAGCCTCGGGCGGGATCGCGTGCCTTTCAGCGGCCCGCGCGTCTTGCTGAAGCAGAACAAGCCGGACGGTTTCATGTGCGTAAGCTGCGCATGGGCTAAACCCGCCGATCCTCGCGTCTTTGAGTTCTGCGAGAACGGCGCCAAGGCGACCACTTGGGAAATCACCACTAAGCGCGTGACGCCGGAATTTTTCGCCGAGCATACCGTCTCCGATCTGGACAACAACTGGGATGACCATCAGCTCGAGTCTGAAGGCCGCCTCACCCATCCAATGCGCTGGGATGCGGCCACCGACAAATACGTGCCGGTGGAATGGGCCACCGCTTTCGAGGAAATCGGGCGCGAGCTGCGGGCGTTAAAGCCGGAGAGCGCGGTGTTCTACGCCTCGGGGCGCGCCTCGTTGGAAACCGCCTTCATGTACTCCCTGTTTGCCCGCGCCTACGGCAACAACAACCTGCCCGACAGTTCGAACATGTGCCACGAGACCACCTCGGTGGCTTTGCCCGAGAGCATCGGCGTTCCGGTCGGCACCTGCACGCTGGACGATTTTGAGCATACCGATTGCATCTTCTTCTTCGGCCAGAATGTCGGCACCTCGAGCCCCCGCATGCTGCACCAATTGCAGGAGGCGGTGCAGCGCGGCGTACCGATCGTGACCTTCAATCCGTTGCGCGAGCGCGGCCTCGTCGAATTCGTCAACCCGCAGTCGCCGACCGAGATGCTGGTGAAGCCGCCGACCCGGATCACCTCGCAATATCACCAAGTCAAGAGCGGCGGCGACACCGCGGCGATGATGGGCATCGCCAAGGTGCTGTTCGATCTCGACGACAAAGCCGCGCGGAATGGCGGCGAGCGCGTGATCGACCACGACTTTGTCCGCGAGCACACCCACGGCTTTGAGGAACTCGCCAATGCGGCGAAGAACTGCAGCTGGCAGAAGATCGAGAGCCGGTCCGGCTTGACCCGCAGCGCGCTCGAAGCCGCAGCCACCGTTTATGCGCATGCCAAATCGGTGATGTTCATCTATGGCATGGGGCTGACCCAGCACAAGAAGGGCGTGGAGACCATTCAGACGATGGTCAACCTCGCTCTGATGCGCGGCAATGTCGGCCGGCCCGGCGCCGGCATCTGCCCGGTGCGGGGCCATTCCAACGTGCAGGGCCAGCGCACCGTAGGGATCACCGAGAAGCCGGACAAGGTGCCGCAGGACAAACTGAAGCAGCTGTACGGCATCGCGACCCCGCAGCAGAAGGGCGTCAACACCGTGGAGGCGTGCGAGAAGATCATCGACGGCAGCGTGCGCGCAGTGGTTTTGCTGGGCGGCAATCTGGTCCGCTCGGTGCCCGACCACCGCCGGATCGAGCCGGCATGGCGGAAGCTGCGGTTGACCGTGCAGATCCTGACCAAACTGAACCGCACGGCGCTCATTCACGGCGAGGTGTCGTACATCCTGCCCTGTCTTGGCCGCATCGAGATCGACGTACAGGCCAGCGGCCCGCAGGCCGTCTCCATGGAAGACAGCACCGGCTGCATGCATGGGTCGCGCGGCCAGGTGAAGCCGGCGAGCCCGCATCTGTTGTCGGAACAGAAGATCGTCGCGGAGCTTGCCAAGGCGGCGTTGCCGGCCGGGTCCAACACGATTCCCTGGGATGAGTGGGTGGCCGATTACAGCAAGGTCCGCGACGCGATCGCCGCGACCTACCCCGACATCTTCCACGATCTGAATACGCGGATGTGGAAGCCCGGCGGCTTCCACCGCCCGCTTCCCGCGCGCAAGCGCGAGTGGAAGACCAAGACCGGCAAGGCCAATTTCATCACGCCGAAATCGCTCGCCGAGGACATCGATACGCCCGAGGATCAGCGCGACATCGTGCAGCTCATCACGCTGCGCAGCAACGGCCAGTTCAACACCACGGTCTATAATTACGACGACCGCTTCCGCGGCATCTACGGCTCGCGCCACGTCGTCTTGATGAACCAGAACGATATCGACCGGCTGGGCTTTAAGGAAGGCAACCTGGTAGCGCTGAAGACCGCGGTCGATGATGGCGTCGAGCGTAAGGTGGAAGGCCTGCGCGTGGTCGCCTACGACATCCCCGAAGGCTGCATCGCGGGATATTACCCGGAGTGCAATCCGCTGCTGCCGCTGTGGCATTACGCGGAAGGCAGCAAGACGCCGGCAGCGAAGTCGATACCGGTGCGCGTGGAAGCGTGACATCGCGGGTGGAACGAACGTTCGGTGGCGCGGTTCTCGGTCCGAACCCCATGGAGCGCGCATGAACTATCCGAAACCGCCCTTCCCCGAACAGCAGCAGCCGATGCCGGGCATGACAGACGCCATGCAGCCGGTGCCGGATCACGGCGAGACCTCCTACAAGGGCAGCGGACGGCTGGCAGGCAAGCGCGCGGTGATCACCGGCGGCGACAGCGGCATTGGGCGCGCGGTCGCGATCGCCTTTGCGCGCGAGGGCGCCGACGTCCTGATTTCCTACCTGGAGGAAGACAAGGATGCGCGGGAGACCGAGCGCTACATCAAGGACGCGGGCCGAAAGGCGATCCTCGTGCCCGGCGACCTGCAGAAACCCGAGCATTGCCGGAAAGTCATTGCCAAGGCCATCTCGGACATGGGCGGCCTCGACATCCTGGTCAACAATGCGGCCCACCAAGCCACGTTCAAGACGATCGAGGACATTTCCGACGAGGAGTGGGAGCTGACCTTCAAGGTCAACATCCACGCGATGTTTTATCTCACCAAAGCGGCCGTGCCGCACATGAAGCCCGGCAGCTGCATCATCAACACCGCGTCGATCAATTCCGACATGCCTAATCCGACGCTGCTCGCCTATGCCACCACCAAGGGCGCGATCCACAATTTCACCGCCGGCCTCGCCCAGATGCTGGCGGAGAAGGGCATTCGCGCCAACGCCGTTGCACCCGGACCGATCTGGACGCCTCTGATTCCATCCACCATGACGGGCGACAAGGTGAAGAATTTCGGCAAGCAGGTGCCGATGCAGCGGCCGGGACAGCCGGTCGAGCTCGCTACTGCCTACGTCATGCTGGCCGATCCGCTGTCGAGCTACGTCTCCGGCGCTACCATCGCGGTGACGGGCGGCAAGCCGTTCCTGTGAGCCCTACCAGTCGCGCCGGTGGCCGGCATTGCCGTTGCGGTCGACGGTCGAGGCTTTCTGGCGGAGGTCGTCGATCAGCGCCTGCGCGGTCTCCTGCGTATACAATTCGCCGGACTTGTCGGGAATCTCGGCTTCGCGGCACAGCAGCTTGATCTCCTCGCGCTGCGCATCCGTCATCGGCTTTTCTGCGCTTTGCATGGGCATGTCGACATCTCCTCGGCTGTAGGGCGGTCAACGCCTCGCTTCGGCGCCCGTTCCGGCGCTCAATTTGCTCGCGAGATACTGGATCAGGATCACCGTCTTGGCGTCGATGATCTCCCCGGATGCGATCATCTCGGCCGCCCGCTGCAGCGGCAACTCCAGCACTTCGATGTCTTCCCCCTCGTCCCTGAGACCGCCGCCCTCGGAAACCTTGTCGGCCGGCGAGTAGCTGCACGTGAAGAATTCGACTTTCTCGGCCACCGCGCCGGGGCTGACATAGAGCGCGAACAGCCGCTGTACCTTTTCGATTCGGTAGCCGAGTTCCTCTTCCATCTCCTTGACGATGCGCGTCGCGCCGTCCTCGCCGTCGAGCTTGCCGGCGCAGGCCTCGATGGTCGCCTCTGTGCCGTCCTGAAGATAGATTGGCAGCCGGAACTGCCGCGCCAGAAGCACGGTTTTGCGGTTCGGATCATAGGGCAGGATGGTCGCCGCATTGCCGTTGTCATAGACCTCGCGTTTCCGCTCTTGCCACTCGCCGTCGCGGCGGCGCTGCCGGAAGGTGACGCGGGTCAGCTTGCCCCTGTCGTGGGCCAGCGTGTCGACCTTCTCGATGCGGACCGATGTATTTTGCGTCATGCCATCCTCTCAACGCCCAAGGCGAGGTCTTGATCCAACCTCTCAGGTGCCGCCGTGCAGGTTGTCCGCAAACATGTTGCGAACCGCCTGAACGACCGCCGGCCAGCCTGTCAGCCCATGCATCAGCGCGATCTCGCCCTGCTGTTCGTGCCTGATGGCATGCGCCATGATCCGCAGGCGGGGATCGCCGCGGCTCCTCAGCTCCGCATCGGCCATGGCGACGGCGCCTGCGTGATGGATGCTCATCAGCTCTACAAACAAATAATCGAACGAGGCCGGCGGAGCGCTGCGAAGCTGCTCGACCTGCGCGTCGCTCAGGAAGCCAGGCATCTCCGCGCGCTCGGCAGCGGTACACAGCGCCATCGGCTCGTCGAACCAGCTTTGCCACCACGCGTCGAATATCCGGTTCTCGCCGGCCTGGCTTGCGACCATCAGCCGGGCCAGCGCGCCGAGATGCGGATCGGACGCCTTCGCCGTCGCCATCGAGGCAAGCTCGATGCCCTGCTCGTGATGGGTGCGCATGTGCCGCATATAGGTCTGGTCCGAAATCTTGCCGCCGCCGGACCACGGGACATCGTGTCCAAACGCATGCAGCGCGGCAGCCAATGCCACAACCCCAAGCCCGGCCGCCAGACCTCTCATCCAGCGTTTCAGGAAAACCTCGTGGCGGGCCCGCTCCGGCCTGCGCAGCCGGCGAAAGACCGGATACACTACCGCCGACGACGCATGCACCATCAAGCCGATCCAGTAGGGCTGCTGCAGCGTGAAGATGGCTTGCGCGAACGGAAACACCGGCACCAGCACGAACCATTCCAGCGCCGACGTCAGCGCCGCCCATGGCAGCGCCACCAGCGCGATCGCGCCCGGCGACAGGCGCGAGGTCCAGCTGCCGAACAGGCCGAAGAATACCAGCGCCCAGGAAAAATCCGCCCATTGGTGAAAGGCGATGCCGATCGCGATGCTCGACCACGATGGCTCGCTTTGCAGCGCCCAGTCGCGCGCCGGGATCGCCGCGACCGACATCCAGTCCACCGCGGCATCGCGGCCGAGCTGCGCCGCGGCGAACTGGCTGACCAACGTCGAATAGCTGCTGCTGATGAGGCCGAGCAGCGCCGCGGCGCGCCAATTGCGCCAATCGATCCGGCGCGGCGGCGCGGCGGTGATCGTTTGCACGGTCACCATGCGCCCGGCGGAAGTGGGTCGGGGACAGCCGATGTCATGATGCCAATTTCTGTTCCTGCCGCCGTTTCGCGGGCTTCAACCCGATAATGACCGCCATGTTCCGCAAGCTCGGAACCACTCACTCGGCCTGCCGTTGCACGTCCACCTTGAGGGCCCCTTCATTTCGAGCCGGAGCAACCCCATGAAAGTCAGCGATTTCTTCGTCGGCCGGCTTCACGCATGGGGCGTGCGCCGGATTTACGGCTACCCCGGCGACGGTATCAATGGCGTGCTGGGCGCGCTGCAGCGCGCCAAATCGATCGAGTTCATCCAGGTCCGGCATGAGGAAATGGCTGCCTTCATGGCGGTGGCGCATGCGAAATTCACCGGCGAGATCGGCGTCTGCCTCTCCACCGGCGGACCCGGCGCGACCCACATGATCACGGGGCTTTATGACGCGAAGCTCGATCATGTGCCGGTGCTGGCGATCTGCGGCCAGGCTGAAGCCACGGTACGCGGCAGCAACTATCAGCAGGAGCTCAACCTCGACCGGATGTTTTCAGACGTCGCAGATTTCGTGCAGGAAGCCTCCGCGCCGGCGCAAGTCCGCCATCTGATCGACCGCGCGATGCGGATCGCCATCGCACGCAACGGCGTGTCGGCGATCATTCTGCCCAAGGACATCCAGGACACCGACTACCAGGAGCCTAAGGTCGCGCATGGATTCACCCGCTCGGGCGTCGGCTATTCGCGCCCGAAAGTCGTGCCCGAGAGGACCGACCTGGACAAGGCGGCCGCGGTCCTCAACGCCGGCAGCAAGGTCGCGATCCTGGTCGGCGCCGGCGCGCGTGGGGCTGCGACGGAGGTGGTGCAAACCGCCGACCTTCTCGGCGCCGGGATTGCAAAAGCGCTGCTCGGCAAGGACGTGCTGCCCGACGACCTGCCTTACGTGACCGGCGCGATCGGCCTGCTCGGCACCGAGCCGAGCTGGAATCTGATGCAGCAATGCGACACGCTGCTGATGATCGGCACCGGCTTTCCCTGGGCGGAATTCCTGCCCAAGGACGAGAAGGTGCGCGCGGTCCAGATCGACATCGATCCGTCGATGCTGTCGCTGCGCTTTCCGGCCGAAGTCAATCTTCATGGCGACGCCGCCGAGACGCTGCGGCTGCTCAATGCGCTGCTGCGGCGAAAGGACGACCGCGGCTGGCGCGAGGCAATCGAAAAAGGCGTCGATGCCTGGTGGAAGAAGCTCGAGGAGCGCGCCAAGGCCGAGGCCGATCCGGTCAACCCGCAGCGTGTGGTCTGGGAGATGTCGCCGCTATTGCCGGCGGACGCGATCGTCACCAGCGACAGCGGCTCCTGCGCCAACTGGTACGCGCGGGATTTCCGCCTCCAGCGTGGGCAGGCGGCGTCGCTGTCGGGCGGACTGGCGTCAATGGGCGCGGCTGTGCCTTATGCGATCGGGGCCAAATTCGCATTTCCAAACCGGCCGGTGGTGGCGCTGGTCGGCGACGGCGCCATGCAGATGAACAACATGGCCGAGCTGATCACCGTGCAGAAATACTGGAAGCAATGGCCGGACCCGCGCTGGATCGTCTGCGTCTTCAACAACGAGGATCTCAACGAAGTCACCTGGGAGCAGCGGGTGATGGAGGGCGATCCCAAATTCCTGGCCACGCAAGTGATCCCGAATTTCGCCTATGCGCGCTTCGGCGAAATGCTGGGCTTCAAGGGCATCTTCGTCGACAGACCGGGCGATCTGCATGGCGCGTGGCAGCAGGCGCTCTCAGCCGACCGCCCGGTCGTGCTGGAGGTGAAAACCGATCCGGACGTCGCGCCGCTGCCGCCGCACGTGACGTTGAAGGAAGCGCGCGCGTTCGTGACTTCGATGGTGAAGGGCGATCCCTCCGCAGGCCACGTCATTGCCGACACCGCGCGCCAGGTGCTCGGCAAATTCCTGCACAAGGAGTGAGCTGCGAAGTGCCTTGCCGCGAACGCTGTGCTTAACAGCCTTTGCAGATGCCTTTGATCTTGGCATCGACCTTGCTGTTTTCTTCGCGGATTTCCAGGTCGCCGCGCATGGAGGGACCCGGCGTCACGGTGCCGTCGATGCGCCCGCCATTCGTGCCAGACCTGTTGCCGGCAACTCCAGTGGTGGTACCCGTCGCGCCGCCGGCCGCGCCGGTGGAATTGGCGGTGCCGAGCGTGTTGGTTCCGGGCGCTCCGGGGGGCCTGCCTACGCCGCTTGGGTCGATGCTCGAGTTGTTCAAGCCCCCGACATTGCCCGGTCCCGACGGCACGCCGCTGACGCCGGCGCCGGCTGCGCCCGCCAAGCCGGCATTGGACGTCCCGGCCGCGCTCCCGGTTCCTGCGGCAGCGCCGCCTGCAGCACCGCCCGCCGACGCACTGCCTGCCGCGCCACCGCCAGATGCGCCGCCCGCCGAGCCGCCGCCGGACCCGCCACTTTGCGCGAACGCCGCCAGTGGGCAGAGCACGGCGGCTAGGATGAAGAGTCTGAAGCGCTTGGTCATCTTCTCAATCCTCTTGAACTGGCAACGCCGCTGACGGGAGACATCAGTACTTGAACTGCGGCATCGCCTTGAGCTGGTCCTTGCTTGCGTTGAACACGGCGTGATCGGGGGCCCCGTTCTGGTTGGCGGGGCGATCCGGATGATTGAAGCGGTTGAGCTCGCCGGTCGCCGCGCCGGCATTGTTGGTGGCAATGGTTGGACGTTCGGCGGGGGCGCCGGAGGAGGTGCGGGCAGCTTCATTGATCCATTTCAGCTTGTCGAAGGGCACCCTCACATAGCGCTCGCCCATCCCGAGAAAGCCGCCGACCGCCAGTACCACGGCGTCGACCTTGCCGGTTCGGCCGAGGACGATGTCGTCGACGTCGCCGATGTTTTCGTTGTTGTCGTTGTAGACCTTGAGGCCGACCAGCTTGGAGGCACGCCATTGGCCTTGCTTGTGCGCATCGGCGCCGGTTGGAACGACGTTCTGGGCCGACGCGGTGGCGATGAGCGCACCCGACAGCAACGCCGCTGCAAGAACCCTGGTCATCGCTCGCTCCGTTTAGTTCGCGGATCAACGACCGGCCCGCGCGGAAAGTTCCCGAACCCTAAGGAGCACCCCTCACGAAGCGTCTGCTTTCACCTTTTCCCTTTCCTCCTCGACGTCCTCGGCATCCTTGTCGTCGATGTCCATCACATCGTTATCGGCATCGCCTACCGCTTTCAGGAGTTCGTCGAGCTTGGCGTGGATCGCCTGGGTGTCGCGATGCTCCGCGCGCTGGATCACCAGCGTCATGCCCCAGGTCGCCATCACCGCGATTTGGTGCCAGCCCAGCCCGTCCCCGAGCGTGAGCCAGCCGATCGCGTAGATGACAAAGATGACAAACGCGAGCGGACGCGAGGTCAGAACCCCGATATGCGTCAGCCAGCCTCGCAGCGCTTTAAGAGCCATCTTTCGCAAACGTGGCTCATATCCAAGAGTTCCTGCCGCAATGCTCGCGCGGATCAGGGCCCTCCGTCGATCTGATGCCCCATCAGCGCGATGGCGCGCTGATAGACCGAAGCCGCATTCCAGGCCTGGATCGCCGCGAAATTGGGCTCGCCGGGCTGATATCCCGCGCCGGCGCGCCAGCCATGGGCCTTGAGGAAGTTGGCCGTGGAATTCAGCGCGTTCGCGGCGTTATCCAGATTGCCGGTGCCGTAGGCCAGGATGTTCTTGGGCATGAACTGGGTCTGGCCAACCTCGCCGTGCATGGAGCCGCGCGTTCCCCCCGACAGCACGCCGCGGTCGATCAGGCGCAACGCGGCATAGAGCTGGTCGGTGAAGAATTCCTGCCGACGGCAGTCATAGGCAAGGGTAGCGATCGAGGACAGCATGTTCTGATTGCCGCGCTGGCTGCCGAAGCCGGTTTCCATGCCCCAGATCGCGATCAATGGCCCCGGCGGCACGCCGTAGCGCTGCTGGATCGAGGCGAACAGCGCGCCCTGCGACTGCTTCAAGCCGCGGCCGCGCGCAACGATGGTGGATGCGCCGCGTTTGGCGAGGAATTGTTCCAGCGACAGGGCGAAACTGCGCTGGCTGCGGTCGGCGGCAATCGTCGCGCTCGCATAATGCGCCTGCATCAAGGCCGCCGTCGCCGCGGCGCCGATGCCTTTTGCGCCGGCCTCCGCGGCGAATTCGCGCTTCCAGGTCTCAAATCCCGCCGCGGAGCTGCCGCATTGCGCCGCACCGGCGTCTTGCGAAACGCAGCCGAGCAACGCCATGGCGGCCGCCGCGATCCCTATCCGCTGTCTCATTCAGTATCTCCTTTTTGCGCGCGGATCGCCGGACGATGCCGCGCGCGACCGAAACCTGCGGGAACAGGGCCGTCAAGCCAACAATTATCAGAACACCAACTAGCAGGGCTATCAACAACGATCCCAAATTCAAACTAGCGGCTGCGCAGTGCTGCGATCGATCCGGGAACGATCGCAGAACCGTGGGGTTGGACGACTTTCAGCAATGAGGTGGAATATGACCAACACGGCGCGCGACGTTTTTATCACCGGCTTGCGCAATGCGCACGCGATGGAAGTGCAAGCGCGGGAACTCATGGAACGCCAGTCAGAACGGCTGGGCGACTATCCGGAGGTCCAGGCCCGGGTGAAGCAACATCTGGCCGAGACCAACAAGCATATGGAGCGGCTCGACAGCTGCCTGCAGGCCTGCGGCGAATCCGCGTCATCGCTCAAGGACACCGCGCAGTCCGTTGTGGCCAACACCATGGCGATGGCCCATGCGATGGCGGGCGACGAGATCTTGAAGAACACCTTCGCCAACCACGCGTTCGAGAACTTCGAGGTTGCGGCTTACAACTCGCTGCTTACGCTGTGCGACAGCGCCGGGCAGCAGACCGCGCGTCCCCTGCTCGAGGCGAACTTGAGGGAGGACGAAGCGATGGCGGCCTGGATCAAGGCCAACGTCGGTAAGGTAACGCAAGCCTATCTTGCTCGCCAGCAACGTAACGCCGCTTGAAGGTTTGAAGGCCAACGGAGGGCGCGCGGCGTCGCACCGTGCCGCGCGCCTCCACAGCCAGCCTGCATGGGAACACACGCATGTCACCGGATCGATCGAGATTTGCCGCAGGAACGCGGCGGCTGATGGTAGGCGGCGCTTGTTGCGCCGCCGCGCTGTTCCTCGCCATCATCGCCTGGCCTTTGATGACGGAGAACAAGCTCGGCACGCCACCGAGCGGCGCCAATCCGGCGCAAACCTCCAGCACCACGGTCGGCAATTCGGCTCCCGCCCAGCGTGCCGCCGAGAGCACCGTCGGCAAGAACGATCCTGCCGGGCTGGAGGATTCCACCGGCGGGCGGGCGAGGGCGATCCAGCAGAGCGCGCGCACGCTGCAACTGGATGAGCGGCAGCGCCAGCAGATCAAGGACATTCTCGGGCGGCAATCCGTGGCACGCGTGCAAAACCCCAACTTCGAAATGATGATCGGGACATCTGTTCCGGCGCAGATCGAGCTGCGCGACCTTCCGCCGGAGATCACGCAGGTGATGAACGGCTATTGGGGCGATCAATACATCCTGACCAACGACAAGATGGTGATCGTCGACCAGCATTCTCGCCGCGTGGTCGCGATCGTACCGACTGCCTGAGGAGACGCGCGCGCGAGGACGGGGCGGATTGCGAATGAACGCCGGCGGAAACTTTTTGGAACGATCGCATAAAACGCCCCGTTGGTCCGTCTCTCACAACAGACGAGGACGAACAATGAAACTCAAGACACTAGCGCTAGCATCTGCACTCTGCCTTTCGGCCACCGCGGCGTTTTCGCAAAGCGCCGGCAACGGCGCCGGCGCCACCGCCGGCGGCAGCTCCGCTTCGGGCGGACCCGCGGCGAGCTCGACCACAACCGGCAGCTCGCTGAACGGCAGCACGACCGGCAACAACGGACCAAGCCAGGGCCTGTCGCCGGCCAACAGCCCGAATGCAGGCCCTCCAAGCAATGCCGCGGGAACCGGCGGCACGACGACCGTGCCGGTGGCACCGCGCTAGGACTAAGCGCAGCGCGACAAATGGCCCCGTCACCCGGCGGGGTCGTTTGTTTGGGCACGCGACGTGATGTGGACCGGCGGCAGCCCGACAATGTCATAAGTTGCCGACGCGATCTGGATTTTCGCCGCGTCCAGTCCGCCGAGGATGTCCCGGCTGATCGCGTCTTTCAGTTCGCGCACTTCATGGGTCGGCGCCAGAAAACGAAGCGTCAGCTCCAGCCAATTGTCCGTCAAACGCCAGTATACCCGCGGTTCGAAGTCGGCGATCTCGCGCCCGTAGTGCCGCTCCAACGTTGCCGCGGCAAGCCTCGCCTTTGCGGCGAGCGGCGCGGTATGGCGCGCAGCCGAGTCGAGCAGCAGCTGCTCGACCTTTCCCCGATCATCCTGGTAGCGCACCGGCACCATGATTTCGTCCCAGATGAAGGGAAATTCGCGCGTATAGTTGTAGACCGGCTCGTCGAACACCTTGCTGTTGGACACCGTCACGATGCGTCCGGTGGGTTGGCGGCTGCGCACCCACATGGCCGGCGAATCCGATTGAACCGGCGGCGGCTGCCCCATTTCAAGTATCGTGGTCTGCATGAAGCTAAGCGCGACCACGTCGCCGCGAACGCCGCCCATCACGATGCGGTCGCCCACGTTGAAGGTCCGACCCCGCAACAGGACGAAGTAGCCGGCCGTCGCGGTGATCACTTTTTGCAAGGCGAAGGCAAGGCCGGCCGAGAGCAGGCCGGCGGCAGTGGCGAGGCGGCCCGGGTCGTCGAACCAGATCGAGACCACCCCGAGGAGCAGGACCAGGGTCGTCAGCAGGTTCACCGCCTGCCGTGCCCAGAACAGCGCCTTGTCCCAGCGGACGATGCTGCGGCCCAGCCTCAACAGCGCGCGCAGCATCCAGCCGACCGCGAGCACGAATACCACGAAGCCGATAGTCAGCAGCAGCTTGTGCCCGTTTTGCGGCGTCGCACCGATCAGAGTTACGCCGAACAGCCGCAACGCGTCAGGACTTCCGGCAACCTCGACCATGCACGCTCGCGTCTGGGTTGGTGATGAGACATCCGCATAACCGTGGAGGCGGCGCGAACGTTCCTTCTGGCTGCGCCACGCCTAGCCGCGAGGAGCCAAGCGTGGACAAGATTTGATCTAACATCGCCCGCGCCTTCCCGATTGAGCAGCCCTCGTCTAGGATGGCTTTCCGGTGAGGACCAGCCACAATGCGACGACGTGCCTTCCTTTCATTGCTTGGCGGCGCCACGCTGGTGCATTCCAAACTGGCGCGTGCGCAAAAATCCCCGGTGCGGATCGGATTTTTGGCGAGCGGACGGGCGACCTCCGCTTACAGCCTCGCTCAGATCGAGGCGATACGGCTTGGGCTGGCCGACAACGGCTTGGTGGAGAAGCGCGATTACATTCTGGAAACGCGGTTCGCCGCAGGCGACTACGCTCGGTTTCCCGACCTCGCAAAGGACTTGGCACGATCCGAAGCCACCATTATCCTGACGAACACAATTGCATCCGTTCGCGCGGCGCAGGCGCTCAGTCCTCCGGTAGCGGTCGTCATGCTGCCCATCAACGATCCGGTGCAAGCAGGGCTGATCAAAAGTCTGGCGAAAACGGGTAACTCCACGACGGGAATGGCCACGCTGGCAGAAGACCTGACTTCCAAGCTATTGGATTTTCAGAAATTGATTGTTCCCAACGCCAGAACCATCGCAGCGTTGTTCAACAAGGCAAACTCCACCGGGCCCAGATTTTTCGAGAACTTGAAGACGCAAGCCGCACAGATCGGAATAACCGCGCTGCCGTTTGCGATGAACTCGGTCGGAGAGCTGGACTCGACGCTCGCAGCCTTGGCCGCGCAGCGACCGGACACGCTCCAACTGATATCCGACAGCGGAACGTTGGACCGCAGCGACCAAATCGCCTCGTTCGCTTTGACGCACAAGATACCCAGCTTTGGCACCAGCACGATCTACGCTGAATCGGGAGGCTTGTTGACTTACGGCTCGTCTCAGGCCGAGCTTATCCGAAGAAGTGGTTATTTCGTTAAGAGAATAATCGAGGGCGTACCGCCTTCCGATTTGCCTGTTGAACAGCCCACGAGTCTTTATCTAGTCGTCAATCTAAAAACCGCAAAGGAACTGGGGGTCGTTATACCTGTCGATCTTCAGCTTCGCGCCGACAAGATCATCGAATAACTTCGATACCGGCTTCCGCGTCACCCCTAGCTTCAGAAAATGTCGGGCCCATCAAGGGCCAGTCGGCATCGGGGCAAGGAAACTCGCCACGAAGCTGGCCGCTCGGGGCTCGGATGGCGGCGGTGTGCAGAAATCGCATCGGCTACGCCAGCTCCGGCCCGACGGTGGAATTGCGCATGAAATACCTGTCTCGCCGGATCGCATTCCACAAACTAAAGGGCGATGTGCAATGCTGCGGCAAAGCTTCGAAGGACGTCGGGGAGAGCATCATGACAAGGCAGTGGGCGGCGGCGGTCGTGCTGATGATGGCCGCGATCAATGGCGCGCCGGCAGAAGAATATCCGGCCAGGACGGTCACGATGATCGTGCCTTTCGCCGCCGGCGGGCCGGCCGATGTCACCGCGCGGATTGTCGCCGACATTTTCACCCGTCATCTC